>WNEZ01017788.1_pt1 | contig 13018 bp, 15 predicted proteins | sample 5400521 | NCBI WGS metagenome assembly WNEZ01 (sample SAMN13153339, study PRJNA577476) | soil metagenome | isolation source: 120 cm saprolite under Douglas fir tree site 2 hole 1 replicate 1 | place: USA:California | collected 2015-04-18 | reverse complement strand
ACCGATGTGACGGTTGTCCGATCAGGCAATCATCTGGAAACCGACGCGGCATCCTATGCATGGTATGCAAGTCTCGGATTGTTTGTCGCGCTCGTGATCGTCTGGTTTGTTCGACCTCCTGTCGTATAGGGAGACCTCTCCAGATCCTCGCCGTGGTGAAGATCAGGCCCCGGCCGCGCCCGAAGATCCCCGCCGGCGCCGGAACCTCGAGAAGTCCGGCGCCCGCTTCTCGAGAAACGCGCGCGCGCCTTCCTGCTGCTCCTCCGCCCAGAACTCCGGCGTGGTCATGTATCGTCTGAGCTGGTCTCCTTGCCCGAACAGATAGCTGAACTCCTCGACGAACGACGCTTTGAGGATCTTCAGGCACGTCGGCGACAGCGCCAGCAGCTCCCGGCACCACTTGTCCACCTCTTCGTCCAGCTTCGCCAGCGGCACCACGACATTGACCAGCCCCATGTCCAGCGCCTGCGCCGCACTGTAGCGCCGGGAGAGCATCCACATCTCCCGCGCCCGCTTGGCGCCGATCACCCTCGTGAGGTAGCTCACGATCGCCCCGCAGGCGGGACTCCCCACCCGCGGGCCGTTCTGGCCGAAGATGGCGTGCTCGGCGGCGATCGTGAAGTCGCAGAAGTAGGCCAGGTGATTCGCGCCGCCGATGCAGTAGCCGTTGACCCGGGCGATGACGGGCTTCGGGCAGTGAGACACCGTCTGGTGCATCAAGTAGGGCTCGAGGATCTGGCGCTCGAGCCCCCCTTCTTTTTCCCAGTTCACGTCCCCGCCCGAGGAGAACGCCTTGTCTCCCGTACCGGTCAGCACCACGACGCCCACCTCCTCGTCGGCGCCGGCCGCCTCGAAGGCCAGGGTCAGCTCCTTGAGCGTGTCGCCGGTGAACGCGTTGTATTGCTTCGGCCGATTGATCGTGATGCGCGCGACATGATCCTTGCTCTCGTAGACGATGTCTCGATACGCGGTCACAGTAGTCCTCCCTCTCAGTTGGATCGGCGCGGAGCGCCGCCTTGATCACTCAGTCTCGTAGATCAATCTCGTAGCCCATCATGGGCCTCCTGTTCGCCGGCGAACTCGCTCCATGATCTCCGCGTAGCCGTCGAGCTGGCGTGGCCAATCCCGCGGATCCGTAGCCGGCCCCAGCACGATGTAGTCCGCTCCTGCCTCGGCATAAGCCAGAGCTCGCTCGACGCACGATGCCACCGGCCCCACCATTCCAAAGCGCTCCACGATTTGCGCGCCGTCGAGACGGTACACGCGGTCCACGTACCGCGCAGCCGCCGCGCGGGCCCGAGCCACGTCGTCATCCACGTGGGCGAAGAGGAAGACGCCGAGCGTGAATCCCTCCACCACCCGCCCCGCCTCCCGGAGGAGGGCGCGGAGATCGGAAGAGAGGCGGGCGAACTTGCCGACGCTCGAGAAGGCGGCAATCCAGCCGTCGCCGTAGCGGGCCGCGCGGCGAAGCGCCATCTCGGAGGTGCCCCCTACCCAGATCGGAATCGAGGGCTGGAGCGGCCGGGGCGCGATCGCCACGTCCCGGATGCTGAAGTGCTTTCCCTCGTAGCTGAATCGCTCGTTTGCCCAGAGGCCCTTGACGATCTCCAGGCTCTCGTTCGCGCGCGCCCCGCGTTCCTTCATCGGAATCCGCATCGCCGCGAAATCGGAAGGGTGGTCCCCTCCGACACCGATGCCGAAGATCACGCGCCCACCGGACAGCACGTCCAGGCTCGCGATCGTCTTGGCGATCAGCACCGGGTCCCGGAGCGGCAGGATGATGACATCACTCGCGATCCTGACGCGCTCGGTCACCGCGGCAAAGGTCGCCATCAGGGCGGTGGCTTCCAGGATGGGAGCATGCCACTGGATGTGGTCCCCGACCTGTACCGAGTCGAATCCCAACGCCTCGGCCTTCCGCGCGAGCTCGATGAGCGACTGCCGCCCAGGGACCTCCCCTGAGAAGCCGCCGACCGAGATACCGAACCGAACGGGTGTGGTCGCCATCAGCCGCCGAGATAGGCCACTTTGACGTGGGGGCTCTCGCGGAGCGTCGCCGAGGGGCCTTCCAGCACGATCGTGCCCGTCTCCATCACATAGGTGGTGCGGGAGATCGAGAGCGCCATCCGCGCGTTCTGCTCCACCAGGAGCACCGTGACCTTGCGGTCGCGGTTGATCGCCTCGATGACCCGTCCGATCTCCGCCACCACCATCGGCGCCAGGCCGAAAGACGGCTCGTCGAGGATCAGCATCCGGGGCTCTGCCATGAGGGCGCGGCCGATCGCCAGCATCTGCTGCTCGCCCCCCGAGAGCGTCCCTGCGCGCTGAGAGCGGCGCTCGGCCAAGCGCGGAAATCGGGCCACGACTTCTCCCAGCGTCCGTTCCAGGGCAGCGCCGTTCTCCCGCAGGTACGCGCCCATCTTGAGGTTCTCCAACACCGTCATGTGCGGGAAGAGCCGCCGGCCCTCCGGGGCATGGCTCAAGCCCAAGCCGACCACCCGATGGGCCTTCCACCCGGAGATGTCGCTTCCGTTGAAGATCACCCGCCCGGCCGAGGGGCGCACCAGCCCGGAGATGGCGCGCAGGGTGGAAGTCTTGCCGGCCCCGTTGGGACCGATCACGGCCACGATCTCGCCGGCGGCCACCGAGAGCGTAATTCCGTTCACCGCCGCCACGTTGCCGTAGTGGACGTGCAGACCCGTCACCTCAAGCACGCTCTTCCACCCCCAGATACGCTTCGATGACGGCCGGGTTCTCCTGGATCTCTCGGGGCGTCCCCTCCGCGATCCGCACGCCGTGGTCGAGGACCGTGACCACGTCACAGAGCCCCATGACCGCGCGCATGTCGTGCTCCACCAGGAGAACGGTGAGTCCCCGGTCCCGGAGCTGTCGCAGCAATCTCAACGTGTCCTCGCGCTCCTGCAGGGTAAGCCCGGCCAGCGGCTCGTCCAGCAGCACCAGCTTCGCGCCCGTGGCGAGCACCATCGCGATGCTGAGCGCCTTCTGGTCCCGGTGCGGGAGCTTCTCCATGGAGCGCCCCGCCTGGGCAGTTCCGCCGAGGCCGACGGATGTCAGGAGCTCCCGCGCGCCGACCAGGATCTCGCCCTCCTTGAGGCGGTACGCGCGGGAGGCGAAGAGGGCCGGCGCCAGCCCGTCCGCCGCCCGGAGGTGAGCCGCGACGAGCACGTTCTCCAGCACCGTGAAGTCCCGGAACAGCATGGTCGCCTGAAACGTGCGCGCCAGGCCCCGCCGGCAGATCTCGGACGGCCTCAGGCCGGAGATCCGCTCACCTTTGAACAGGATCTTGCCGTCCGACACGGGGAGCACTCCCGAGATCAGATTGAAGACCGTGCTCTTGCCGGCGCCGTTGGGACCGATGAGCCCGTGGATCGTGCCCTGCGTCACCGTCATGGACAGATCGGAGACGGCCAGGAGCCCTCCGAACCGACGCGTGACATGGCTGAGCTCAAGGAGCAACGCCGACCCCCATGGCCTCCGCTTCCCCTCCACCGCCCCGACGGAGAAGTCGATCCAGCTTTCCCGGCAGCGAGATCAGCCCCTCGGGCATGAGCAGCATGATCAGGATCAGCACGGCCCCGTAGACGAGAGTCTCGTAGTGGTGAAACTCGCGCATGAGCTCCGAGACGACCGTCAACACCACGGTGCCCACTACCGGTCCCCAGACGCTCCCCGCCCCTCCGATGACGGTGAAGACCACGAGAAGGACCATGGGCTCGAGGCCGAAGTCGCTCGAGTGCAGCACCTGGTGAGAGTGGGCGAAGAAGGCCCCGGTGATCCCGGCCATGAAGCTCCCGAGGGCGAACGCGGTGAGCTTGCCGCGGAAGACCCTGACTCCCAGCGTTTCCGCCAGGAGGTCGCTCTGGCGGATGGCGTTGGTGATGAGACCGAAGCGCGAATAGTCCAGCCGCACGAGGACCGCGGCGGCCACGAGGAACAGGGCGCACATCAGATAGTAGAGCTCCACCTTCCCCGCGAAGGCCAGCGGCAGGCCGGGCATCCGAATTGGATCGGGCTTGGGGATCTGGACAAGCCCCGAGGGACCTCCGAACCACCCCACGAAGAAGTTGTTGAAGATCAGCCGGACCACCTCGGAAAACGCGAAGGTGATCAGGAAGTAGTACGGGCCGCTCACGCGGAGGGCGAGACTCCCGATGGGGAGCGCGCAGAGAAGGGCGACCAGCCCCGCCCCCCACATCGCGATCCAGAACGAATAACCACCCCGCATCACCAGGAGCGTCGAGGCGTAGGCCCCGATGCCCAGGAACGAGATGTGGGCCATGTTGAGCTGACCCGTGCTCATCTCGAGCCGGAGGCTCATGGTGAGGACGAGATTCATGAGAATCGTGGTGGCGACGTCGACGTAGTACGTGTCCCGGGTCAGGAGCGGCAAGCTCAGGCTCGCGGCCGCGAGCAGTCCGTAGCCGACGAGCGGCCGCCGCAGCGCGGGACTAGGCGGCACCGAAGAGCCCACGCGGGCGCACGAGCAGGACCGCGATCACCATGAGAAAGCCCAGCACGTTGACGGCGGCGCTACTGAAGAAGAGGGAGCCGAGCCCCTCCACCGTGCCCAGGAGGAGCCCGCCCACGACCGCGCCCGGCAGGCTGCCCATGCCACCGATGATGATCATGATGAACGCCTTGACCACGGGGAGCGCCCCCATGGCCGGGCTCACGGCGAAGAGCGGGGCCAGCAAGCCGCCGGCGGACCCGGCCAGCGCGCAGCCGATAGCGAAGGCCACCATGGACACGACCTCGATATTCACACCCTGCAGCGCCGCCCCGTCGGGGTCCTGGGCGACGGCCCGCATGGCGCGCCCCAGCCGCGTCCACTGGAGAAACGCGTAGAGGACGGCGATGAGCCCCACCGCAGCGAGCACCACGACGAACCGCTCGACCGAGATGATGAGCCCGCCCAAGCGGATAATGCCGGAGAAGGCCGACGGCACCGACTTGTCCAGCACGCCGAAGGAGAGCTGCGCCCCGGCCTGGAGCACCCACAGGAGGCCCAGGGAGACGATGAACGCGTTGAGCGTCTTCCCCCGCAGGTGCCGGAAGATCAGCCGCTCGGACACGAGCCCCACGAGTCCCACCACGACGATGGCCAGGAGCAGCGTCAGGAGGTAGGGCAGCCCGGCCACCGCGAAGCCCAGGTAGGTGACGTAGCCCCCGAGCATGTAGAACTCGCCGTGGGCAAAGTTGATGATCTCGAAGATCGAAAAGATCAGGGTGAGGCCCAGCGCCACCAGCACGTAGACGAGCGCCAGCGTGAAGCCGTTCAGCAAGCCCTGGGCCAGGAGCTCGATCGGCGGACCTACTTCTTCATCACCTTCAACGCGGCGGGCAGAACCTGCTCGATGTCCACGCTCTTCCCGCTGCGGATCTCACTGATCACCATCGGGTACAGGAACTGGCGGTCGATCCCGTACGTCTCCTTCGCTCCGATGGCCAGCCGGCCCCACACCGTGTCGTACGGCCGCGAGGTCAGCGCGGCCAGCACCTTGTCGGTGTCGACCGAGCCGGCCTCCTGCATCGCCTTGGTGATGACGTCGAAGGCCGCATAGTTGGCCACCGCGATCGCCCCGGGCACTTCCTTGTAGCGCTTCTCGTACTCGTCGCCGAACTTCCGGACCTTGGCGTCCACGAAGTCGCTCTTGACGTTGATGTTGAGCGGGCTCCAGAGATGCTCCGCGGCCTCGGGGCCCGAGATGCTCACCAGGCTTGCCGGGTTCGTGCCCGCCGTCCACCCCTTCGCGCCCTTGAACCCGAGCTCATGCGCCTGCTTGAGAATCAGGCCGGCCTCGCCCGGCGGAGAGGCCGCCACGTCGAGCAGGTCCGGCTTCTTGGCGAGAATCTTGTTCAGGATCGGATAGAAGTCCTTGGTCCCGCGCTCGTAGGTTTCCTCCGCCACCAGCTCGAGGCCGAGACTCTTCACCGCCTTGACCACGGCCGTGTTCGTGTCGAGCCCGCTCGTGTCGTTGGGTGAAATTATCGCGATCTTCTTGATGGCCGGGTGCTTGTCCTTGACCCAGCGGTAGAACGGCTCGGCCACCTCCCACTGGCTCAGCATCGAGCGGAAGGAGTACGGCTTGTCGGGCCCGAGGTTGTTGGTTCCCCAGCAGACGAAGGCGAAGAGCACCTTTTGCGGCTCCGACACCGTCTGCACGGCGTTGCAGGTCGCGCCCACCGCGTTGCCGATGATGTACTTGATCTCGAGGGTCTTCTCGGCGGCCGCTGCCGGCGCGGCCAAGCCCAGCGCCATCACTGCGACCAGCACGATGATCCAGCCATGAGACCGTAGGCGCGTCATTGCGTATCCTCCTGGTCCTTCGCGTTTACCGGAACTCCGGGATGACCTGTTCGCCGAAAAGCTTGAGGGCCTCCATGACCTTCGCGTGGGGCGGACCGGCCGGATGCTTGAACCGGATCAGGAAATAGTCGGCGCCGATCTCCGCGTTCCACGCGCGGACCCGCTCGGCACAATCCTTGGGCGACCCCAGGATCAACCGGTCCAGGCCGATCCGCTTCAGGTCCAGATCCTCTTCCTTCTTGATGTCCTGGTAGTAGGACCCGTGCCGCCAGTAGTAGCGGTGGGTGCTGAGGAGCGCCGCCTCGTACTCGCGGACGGCCTCGTCGCGGGTCCTCGCCACGAATCCCTCGCGGAACAGCACCACCTGCGCGCGATTGCCACGGCTCGCCGCCGTCTGTCGGTACAGGTCCACCCGCGGCTTGAGTCGCGCGGGGAGCTGGAACGAATCGGCGAGGAGGGCGTCTCCCACGCGGCCGGCGCGCTTCATGGCCTCGTCGCCGACCGCGGCGACCCAAATGGGCGGGCGCGGCTTCTGCACCGGCTTGGGCGTGACGCTGATGTTCGTGAGCGTATAGCGCTTGCCGACGAAGGAGAGCTTTTCCTCCGTCCAGGCCCGCTTGATGATCTCGACGCCCTCCTCGAAGAGCGACACGCGCTCGCTCACCCGCAGCCCGTAGGCGGCGAAGTCCACGTCCTGGTAGCCCATCCCCACCCCCAGGATGAGCCGCCCCTTGGAGATAATGTCGATGACGGCGCAGTCCTCGGCCATCCTGACGGGGTGGTAGAGCGGCAGCACCGCGATGCCGGTGCCCAGGCGGATGGTCGACGTGCGCGCGGCCAGAGCCGCCAGCAGCGGGAGCGGCGACGGCAGATACCCCGACGGCTCCTGATGATGCTCGGTCACGAAGAAGGAGTCGAAGCCGTATGTCTCCGCCTGCTGCGCCTCCACGACCATCTCGTCGACCAGCCGCGACAGGTCCGCCGCCGACGCGGGGTGACTGTTCGACATCACCCCGAACTTGATCACGCTTTCTTCTCGAAGCGCTTGTCGACGAGCCGCTTGGCCTTTCCCTCGCGGCCGTACGTGTAGGCGGCCAGGCTGCCGGCGGGGACCAGTCCCACCGTCACCTTCACGCCAAGATCGGATTTGAGCCGGTCCTCCAGCTTGGCCTTCAGGCCCTCGCGGTCGGCCGCGCCCTCTTTCACCTCGACGTTGACCGTCATCTCGTCCCTGATGTCGAGACCGGACTCCGTCCGCTCCACCACGCAGAGCCACTCGCCCGTGGTTCGGTCGTCCCCGGTCACCGCCCCGAGGCAGGCCATGGGAAAGACGTTGGTCCCCCGCAGCTTGACCATGTCGTCGCTTCGTCCGAGGAAGTGATCCATCTTCATGAGGTGCGAGCCGCAGCCACAGCGCCGGACGCCGTCGCTCACGAGCCGGATATAGTCCCGGAGGTTGTAGCGAATGAGCGGCGGGTGATGCCGGTAGAGGCTCGTCATGACCAGGTTCCCCGTGGCGCCGGCCGGGAGAATCTGATCCGTGTCCACGTCGGCCACCTCCACGATGAACATGTCCTCCATGATGTGCAGCCCGTCCTGCTCCCGGCACTCGAAAGCGGGGAGGCCGACCTCGTGCGTCCCGTAGTTGTCGTACACGGGGCAATGCCAGGTGGCCTCCATGAGCTTCCGGAGGCTGCCGTCCAGATCAGGGCCCAGGAAGGAGGCGATGAACTTGGTCTTGAGCGTCTTGAGCGCCAGGCCTTCCTGCTCGGCGAGCGAGGCGAGGTGCATCAGGTACTCGGGGAATCCGGCCCAGAGATTCGTCCCCCACTCGAAGGCCACCTGGAGCTGGCGCCGGCTCGCCGTGACGTTGCCGCTCCCGGTGGTCACGGGGACGACACCGGACCAGTTGATGCACGAAAGGTAGTAGAACCAGCCCAGGTTGGCCGTGGAGAGCGTGGATGGGATCTGCATGACGTCTCCAGGACGGGCGCCCTGGATCCACAGTGCCCGCGAGCCCTGGATCCCCTGGATCTCCCACTCCCACGGCGTGAAGAGCGTCGGTCGCGGCATTCCGGTCGTCCCGCCGCTCGATTGGATCTTGATCGGCGTCCGGACCCCGTCGCGCGTCCCGAGCCCCTGATGCTCGCCGAAGGGGGGCTTGGCTTCGATCCCCGCCTTGAAGTCCTCCACCGCCACCATCGGCAGCTTCACGATGTCCTTGACCGACTTGATGTCGCTTTTCCTGACCCCGTGCGCCTCCCAGCGCCGACGGTAGAAGGGGTTGCGCCACGCGACCTCCACGATCTCCAGGAATCGGCGGGCCTGGAGCTGCGCGATCTTCTTCCGGTCATAGCGGAAGACGGTCTCGGCGAAATCCTTCGACGGCGGGTACTGGCGGACCAGCGCCTTCCAATCCAGCGACTTGTAGTAGTACGGAACCTTCACCGGCTACGGTCCCCCTCAGGCAGCTGCCAGACTCCGCCACGTCCTGATCCGGGTAGCGCGGTGATCCTGCACCTACGCCAAGGCTTCGTCAAGGGTCGCGGGATGGCGGGGGGCACTGTTCCCTTCCTTTTCGTTAGAAATGCGTTCACGTTTCAGTATTCGGCATAGATCTCGACGACGTTGTCCTCGGGATCACGGAAGAACAGTGTGCGGTGCCGCCATTCGGGCAAATCGGTCGGTATCCTGATGATAGGAACGCCTTTAGCGACCAACTCGGCATGGCAGGCATCGACGGCGGTCGGCGGAACACGGAAGGCCAGCTGAAGGGCCGCCGACCCGGGCACCCTACTGCCATCGTCCCAGGCGAGCCCAGGGCCTCTTGGGCGCAGCGTGAGCAAGGTAGAGCCAATCCTGAAGCTTACCCAATTCTCGCGGTCGAGTTCGATGGGAAAGCCCATCACGTCCTTATAGAATGCTCGGGTTTCCTTCATCTTGCTGCACAACAGAATCATGTAGTCGAAGTTGCGGATTTCTTTGACACTCATCGTGATGTCTCCATGCATCTGTGGTTAGCCTTCATGTTAGAGCGCCAAAGCGGCTTGGCACGGGTTGCGGAGGAGTGGGCTCTGGCATAGGCTTGCGTGCGCCGTGGCATCGCGCCACCGAGTGTCTGGCGGAGACTCGCAGGGATAGCATCGAGGAGGCAAGCATGGCGACGTGGACACGACGGATAGCGCTCGGCGGCATGGCGACGGTGTTGGTCGCGTTCCTCGGATGGTCCGTGTCGGGTCCCCCGCCCGTCGGAGCCCAGGCCGGCTTCGACTGGAAGCGCTACAGCGGTAAGCAGCTGCGCTTCCTGGTCAATAGCCACGACTGGACGAACGAGATCATTCGTCCCGCCATCCCCGAGTTCGAGCAGCTGACGGGCATCAAGGTCGCGTGGGAAATCTTTCCCGAGGATCAGTTCCGTCAGAAGCTCGCGGTCGAGATGGTCTCGGGATCCGGCTCGGTCGACGGCTTCATGAGCCTCACGTCCTGGGACGGCCTGCGCTTTCTCAAGGCGGGCTGGTACGAGCCGATCCAGAAGTACCTGTCGAACCCGGCGGTGACGAGTCCGCAGTTCGCCTTCGACGATTTCTTCCCCAACACCCGCCAGATCGCCACCGTGGGCGGCCAACTCATCGGCGTGCCGCTCTATCCCGAGGTGCAGCTCCTCTACTACCGCAAGGACGTGTTCAAGGCGAAGAACGTGGCCGTGCCGCAGACGATGGAGGAATGGGAGGCGGCCGCCAAGAAGCTCACGGACAAGAGCAACAATTTCTACGGCTATGTCTCCCGGGGCAAGCGCTCGGCCGCCGTCTACACGCTGGCGCCGTTCATCTTCAATTTCGGCGGGCAGTGGCTCGACAAGGACAACCAGCCGCTGCTCAACTCGCCGGCCGCGGTGAAGGGCCTCGAGACCTACGGGCGCATGCTGCGCGAATACGGACCGCCGGGCGTGGTGAACGTGCACACGTACGAGGTGGTGGACCTCATGTCCCAGGGGCGGGTCGCCATGGCGAGCGATTCGAGCAACTGGGTGTCGAGCTTCGAGAACCCGACGAAGTCGAAGGTGGCCGGGCTCCTGGGCTATGCGCGCATTCCGCGTGGTCCCGGCGGGAGCCACACGCCGCTCATCTCCTGGGCGATCTCCATCTCGGCCCAATCGAAGAACAAGGAGGCCGCCTGGTACTTCCTGCAGTGGGCGACGAGCCGCGACATGGTGCTCCGGCAGGCGAAGGCGAAGATCCCCGTGGCGCGGAAGAGCGCGTGGGAGAGCCCGGAGTTCCAGTCGGGTCTGCCCAAAGAGTGGCTGAGCGCCTTTCAGGCCACGTTGCCGGACAGCTACCCGAATCAGGCCAATCCCGTCGTCGTGGCGGTGCCGGAGACGCGCGATGCCATCGGCGCAGCGATCGTCGCGGTGATCGAGGGACAGGACGCCAAGGACGCGGCCGAGCGCGCCCAGAAGAGCGTGGCCGAGATCATCAAGAAAACCCAGGAGCGCGCCAGCCGCCGTGTCCTCTCTCACGTCGCCGGAGGTCGGGGCCAGGGTCCTCCCTGCCCGCCCGAGTGCATCCGGCGGCATCGAGCGCTGGGTGGAGCGCCACCTGCGCTGGATTCTGCCCGCGCCCGCCGTCATCGCGATGGCGCTCCTCCTGGTGGTCCCGCTCGTGTACACGGCTTATCTCTCCCTGCACGAGTGGTATGCCTCGAGCGTGCTCGGCCCCCGATTTATCTGGCTGGACAACTACGCTCAGCTCTTCGTCCGCGACGAGCGGTTCTGGCCAGCCTTCCGCGTCACGCTGATCTTCACCGTGGGCGCCGTCGCGCTCACCGTGACCCTGGGCCTCGGCATCGCGCACCTGCTCATCCGGAACTTTCCGGGTCGCGGGCTGGCGCGCACCCTCGTGCTCCTCCCGATGATCGCCACGCCGGTGGCCATGGCGCTGGTGTGGATGACCATGATGAGCCCGACCATCGGCGTCTTGAACTACGTCCTGCGCAGCGTGGGCCTGGCCGGCAGCGCATGGGTGTCGAGCCCCCGGTCCGTCATCCCGTCGCTGCTCCTGGTGGAGACGTGGATGTGGACGCCGATGACCGCCCTGATCTGCCTGGCGGGCCTGGCCACGCTGCCCTCGGAGCCCTTCGAGTCCGCCCGCGTGGACGGCGCCTCCGGATGGCAGATCTTCTGGCATCTCACGCTGCCCTTCATGCGCTCGACGCTGGTGGTGGCCGCCCTCTTCCGGACCATCGACGCGCTCAAGGTCTTCGACATCGTATACGTCATGACCGAGGGCGGCCCGGGCTTCGCGTCGGAGACCCTGAACCTCGGCTATGCCTCCGCGCTCATCGTCGTCTTCTTCACGCTGATCCTGGGCGCGAGCATGCTGCTGATCCAGGTGCGGAGGTCGCCGCGGTGAGCCTGTCGCGTGGGCTGCGCCGCGGGACGTTCTGGTGCCTCCTGATCCTGACGCTGGCCTTCCTGCTGTTCCCGCTCGTCTGGATGGCGCTGGGCTCCTTCAAGACCCAGGTCGACTTCATGGCCTATCCGCCGCGCTGGCTCTTCCGGCCCACGCTGGCCAACTACGAGAAGGTGCTCATCGGGGGTGACTTCCTCAAGTTCACCTGGAACAGCCTGGTCATCGCCGCGGGCTCGACCGCGATGAGCCTGATCCTCGGCGTGCCGGCGGCCTACGGGATCGCCCGCTACCACCAGACTCGGCTCGGCGTCGCCATGCTCGCGGCGCGGATGGCGCCCGGCATCGCCTTCCTCATCCCGTGGTTCATCGTGTTCTCGAAGCTCCACATGGTGGATACCTATCCCGCGGTCATGCTCACTGGTCATCTGGGTGCTGGTCGGCTTCTTCGAGGACCTGCCCTGCGAGCTCGAGGAGTCCGGCCTGATCGACGGCTGCGGCGTGCTGGGCGTCTTCCGCCGCATCGCGCTGCCGCTGGCGCGCCCGGGCATTGTGGCGACGGCCATTCTGGGCGTCATCGCCTCGTGGAACAACTTCATCTTCTCGCTGGTCATCGCCGGCAACTCCACTCGCACGCTGCCGGTGGCGATCTTCAACTTCGTGTCCTACGACTCGCTGAACTGGGGCGGCCTCACCGCGGCCTCGAGCCTCATCACCCTGCCCGTGCTCCTCATGGCCTTCCTGGTTCAGAAGCACATCGTCCGCGGCCTGACCATCGGCGCGCTGAAGGGATGAGGCAATCAGCTCAGGAACTAGTGCGGATCAGCTTGTCATAGTCTGCGTGGGTACCGATCCAGAACCAGAGAACACCGTCAGGCATCTCGATCGCCAGCGATCGGTGGTGCAGACCAACACGAGCTGACCAGAATCGCCCCACCTTCTTGAAGTGAAGGGACGGATGCTGAGGATTGGCTTTGAGGAGCTCGAAGGCCTTATCAGCGAGCCCGCGAACACCGACGGGCTGCGCACGGTAACACTCCCAGAACTCTGGCGAGGCGTGGTGCCGGTGGGTCAAAGCTCCGTGGATTGTCCGGCCGCATGCGCCCGGAGAGCACGTTCCGCGAGCTTGTCGAGCTTCCCTGCCTTGACATCAGCCTCGAGCTGCCGGTCCCACGCCTCCGCATCAAACTGCGCAAACCACTCCCGAAATCTGGCCAGCTCCGCCGGGGAGAGCGTCCTGATCTGTTCCTCTAGGTTCTCAAGCTTTCCCATACGTACCTCCAGC
>WNEZ01003814.1_pt1 | contig 13018 bp, 11 predicted proteins | sample 5400521 | NCBI WGS metagenome assembly WNEZ01 (sample SAMN13153339, study PRJNA577476) | soil metagenome | isolation source: 120 cm saprolite under Douglas fir tree site 2 hole 1 replicate 1 | place: USA:California | collected 2015-04-18 | reverse complement strand
AATCTGGAAAAATCGCGTGAGGTCTTCTTCGCTGAACAGCGCCGCCGCCTTCGCCAGCGCCGGACGCTGATCCGGCGTCGCCGCAATCAAATCCGAATCGGCCCCGCACGTTCGCGCGATCAGCAGATTGCGCATGTGCCGGATCGCTTCCCGGCAGAAGTGCTGCAGGTTTCGTCCTTCCTTCTGGAACGTGTGCACCAGCCCCAGCGCGCGGTCCGCCGATCCCTCTGCAATCGCAACGACCAACTCCTCCAGTGCGTCATCCGGCACAACGCCCAGCAGTTCGCGCACTTCTTTGTCCGGAATATGGTCGCCGCAGAACGCCCGCGCCTGCTCTAGCAGTGACAGAGCATCCCGCAAGCTGCCTTCTGCCATCCGTGCGATCACCGCCATGGCGCCCGGCTCGATCCGTAGTTTTTCTTTTTGCCCGATTTCTTCCAGACGTCCCGCGATTTCCGCAAACGTCAGTGCCCGGAAATGAAAATGCTGCGACCTCGACCGGATCGTATCAGCCAGTTTCTCCGGCTCCGTCGTCGCCATCACGAAAATCACCCGCTCCGGCGGTTCTTCCAGCGTCTTCAGCAGCGCGTTGGAAGCCTCGTCTGTCAGCATGTGGGCTTCGTCGAGAATCACCACTTTCCTTCTCGAAGCGGCCGGCGCGTAACGCACCATTTCGCGCAGCTCGCGGATCTGGTCGATGCCGCGGTTGGAGGCCGCGTCGATCTCGATCACGTCCAGCGAACTCCCCGCCGCAATCTCTCTGCAGGAAGTGCATTCCCCGCACGGCTCGGGCGTCGGCCCCTTCACGCAATTCAGCGCCTTCGCCAGGATGCGCGCCGCCGTCGTTTTTCCCACGCCGCGCGCGCCCGAAAATATATACGCGTGCGCCACGCGGTCATTTTTGATCGCGTTCGCCAGCGTCTCTGTTACATGCTGTTGTCCGACAAGGTCTCGAAAGGTTTGCGGGCGCCACTTGCGGGCTATGACCTGGTAGCTCATTTGTGGATTCTGAGTTGATAGTTTCAATACCGAGCCAGAACAAAAAAACTATATTCCTCAGATCGCATCCTGTAGAAACTAACGACGGAAAACTTTTCAGGGAGAGGAACTTCGGGAGATCCGCGGCACCCGAGGCGTTCCCGATACCGTTGCTCCCTTCCGGGCCTGGCGGGGTTCGCGGGACCTCGTTGCACAGAGCCCGAAGTTCCACGCTCCGGCAGTCGCGAATTCTGCTCGTGTCTGCGAGGAAAAGTCTAGCACAGCGTCGCGAGTGCGGCCAGAACGCCCTGGAGCACGCGCGACGCAGTCCTTTCAGTTTTCTCCGTGCGGCCGCTTCCTTAAGTCCGCAATCGCGCTTGGCCCATTCGTTTGATCAAGGTTTTGCTTTTGCCGCCGGCTTGGCCGGAGCGTCCGGGGGCGGCACTTCGGACGGATTTACCCAATTCATCTTGAACGGACCGGAGCCGTGGACCTGCACGATCGTCTCGCCCTTGCACATGCCAAAATGGCGCATTTCTTTCGGCATCGTAATGAAATTCCCCACGTTCATGGTTTGCAGCTTGGCCTCGTCGAACGTTTCTCCCATCCCCACTAGAAAAGTTCCCTTCAGCACCGTTAAGTTTTCGTCCATCGGATGCCAGTGGGCCGGAATCTTCGCCCCGTCGCCGCAGCGAATCCGCAGCACATACGGTGTGCACTCGGCGTTGAAATCGCCGGACACTGTCGCCACGTCGAATCCTTTCATGATCGGCGTCCACTTCAGATCGCCGAAATGCACAATCTTGTGCGCTTCAGAGCTGTCTTTCTTCTCCTGGCTGCGCACACCGGCTGCCAATGCCGTCACCGCTGTAAGCACAACGCAAGCATGAATTAGACGGTTCTTGTTCATAGGCGCTCCCTCCTCGGAACGTTGCCGGGAAAGATACTCTTCCCGTGTGCCGAGGGCAAGCGACAGGAAGTGTTCGGTGACCTGGTCGGAATCCTCTCCCGGCTCAGGAGGCTTCATTCCCGCGAAACATCCGCAAAAAGACGTGAGACAATTTCAAAAATCGAGTATCCTGTTTACGGATGGAGTTCCTCCCCATCCACCTCGTCCCGGCCAACCGGGACCGGGTCCGCCGCGCCAGCGGAACACACCGAGGCAAAGTCTGGGTGTCTCCCCACGATACGGGGAAGCTCGCCTCTCGATGCGAGCAGGAGGAATCAATGAAAATGGTTCTGTCTTTTCTTCTCGCGGCTGCGCTCGTTTGCACCGCCGCGCCATCTACCTATGCCGAGCCGCGCCAGGTCATGCAGGGCACGCAGGTTCATCTCACTCTTTTGACTGGGATCAGCTCCGCCGTGGCAAGAGAAGGAGACCCCTTTGTCGCCGTGGTCGCCGATCCCGTCTATCTTGGCAATCAGTTGTTGCTTCCCGCGGGCACTCGCGTAAATGGCATCATCGGCACCGTCGAAAGGGCTCGTCTCTTTTCCACTCTTCGCGGACAGGCCTATATGAATCTCAGCTTCCGTTCCATCGAAGTGGATAGCCGTCTCATCCCCGTGCAGATGAGCATCATCGCCATTGAGCAGCCGCACGGTCAGGCCGACGGCAAGCGTCGGAAAGACGTCAAGATAGAGGAAGGCCAGGTCGTGGAGCAGAAGCACGACATCAAGGGGGATATCGTCGGCGCGACCGTAGGGACCGGCGGCGGCACGCTCGTCGGCGCGGTCTTCAGCCACGTCGTGCGCGGCTTCGGCATCGGCCTCGCAGGCAGCGCTGCTTACATCGTTGCCCGCAAGGGCAAGGACGTCGAACTCCCGGCGCAAACCGGCATGCTCGTCCGCATGGATAACACCATCACCGTCCCGGTTACCAGCGCCAGCAACAGCGCCTATTCCGGCACCCGCTAGAGAAAGAGCATTGCTGGCACGTTCGCCCTGGTTCAGACCGGCCTGCCAAGGTTTCGCATCGTTTCAGATTTCCGGCTCCACGACGGCGCTCGCGAACTCGAGCGGTCACAGGTTGTCATTCACGAGCCACTGATGTTTCACTGATTCAGGAATGAGCGCCGCGTTCCGGGCGGGGCCCGGTGACGCGGCGCTTCAGAGGGTTCTGGCAGGCTGGCAGTGGTTAGGCTGAGGCACTACAGGGGGCAGGAATTCTCTGGCAATTCGGCCCGCGCCAAAGCGCTGCGCCGGTCCCGCCGCAATCTCCTCTCAGCTGGGAACTCTTTCGAACCGCTCGGATGTCCGGCGCATCGGGTTGCCACCTTCGCTCCGGCCCTGTTCACTACTCCCGCTGTGGTTCTGGCTACGGCAGGAAGTAAGTGCAGGGCGGGTGCCAATGCACCAGTCCCATAGCCCTTACGTTTTCAACAGATTGGCGGAGGGGATAAATATGTTTCCTGCATCAAGGCGGGAAACTGGTTCGACTTGGAACACGCCGTGTTTGCTGATGAAAATGTCCTAACCCGGATTCACGGCTGCATCACTGGGGCAAAGGTTTTCAAAGATCTCGAGTCCCTACTTTTTCGACTTAGGCCACAGCGCCACCTGATTTTTCATTTCTCCCGCTATCCGTGCCGTCGCGTTTCAGGTAGCGGTACAGGCTTGTGCGCCCGATCCCTAGGATTTGCGCCGTTCGCAGCCGGTTGCCCTGGCACATCTCCAGCACCCGCTGGATGTGCACCTTGCGCAATTCATCGAGAGCCAGCGGCTTCCAATCATCCCCTTCCAGCGAACGTTCGCTGCCTTGCTGCAGGTGCTCCGGCAGATCTGCGAGGTCGATGAAATCGCCTGTCGCGGTGATGCACGCGCTGGAAATCACGTTCTCCAGTTCGCGCACGTTCCCCGGCCACGGGTGTTGCAGCAACACCCGCTGTGCGCGCCGCGTCAGCCCGGAAATGTCTTTTCCATAAGTGGCGTTGTATTTTTTCAGGAAAAACTGCATCAGCAGCGGAATATCTTCCAGCCGTTCCGCCAGGGATGGGATGCGAATCTGGATCGAGCTCAGCCGGTAAAAAAGATCTTCGCGGAAACGGCTGGCCAGCACCTCCGCGCGCAAATCCCGGTTCGTCGCCGCGATCAGCCTCACGTTGACCTGCCGCACCTCCGGCGAGCCCACCCGCTGTATCTCGCGGTTCTGGATCACCCGCAGGAGCTTGGCCTGCATGGCCAGCGATGTCTCGCCCACTTCATCCAGAAATACCGTCCCACCGTTCGCGTATTCGAACAATCCCGGCCGCGTGTCCGTCGCTCCCGTGAACGAACCGCGCACGTGTCCGAAAAGCTGGCTCTCCAGCAGCGTGTCCACCATCGCCGAACAGTTGCACACCGCCAGTTTTTGCTGGCTCACCGGGCTGATCTGATGAATCGCTCTCGCGACGAGTTCTTTCCCCGTTCCCGTTGATCCCACCAGCAGCACGTTGGTGTAATGTCGCGCAACTTTTCTCGCAAAGTCGAACACCTCCAGCATCTCCGGGCTTTTGCCGACGATGCCGTGGAATTCCAGGTCCTTCAGCAACTGCTCTTCGAGTGCCTTCACGCGCCGCCGCTGATCGTAGAGCGCGGCCACATCGTCCAGAGTGCGCCGTAAGCGCGCACGGTCGATGGGCTTCGGTAAGAAATCCAATGCCCCCCGGCGGATGGACTCCAGCGCCGAATCCAGCGTGTAATCGCCGGTCATTAAAATGATGTGCACACCGGGATCGCTTCGCAGCGCCTGATCCAGGAATTGGTAGCCATCCATCACCGGCATGTGCACGTCCACGAGCACCAGCCGGCAGCGCCCCCGCTTCACCAGCTTCAACGCCTCTTCGGGATCAGACGTAGTAATGGCCTCATATCCCATGTCTGCAACGACCGCGGACAGCATCTCGAGCTGTGCAGGGTCATCGTCGAGGATGCACGGCGTCAACGTTGTCTTGGGAGTGACAATCTCGACGGTCTTGGGCGAGAAATACGCCATGATGCAAAGATCATTGGCAACGTCTGTGCCATTTCCACACTTTTCCTGTTCCGTCCCCGGAATTCGAATGGAGCTCTTCCCCGCCGCCTTGCGACGCCACTACTTCGTTGAGAATCAATTTGTTAGCGCCGTGCCACAGTTGCAACGGAACGCTTTACACCGCAGATCTTTTCATCTCGTTGAGCTGACTTGGTCTGAATATTTTGATTCTTGGGATTTCTGTCCCAGTTTGGCGCAGGAATCCTGCGAGCTTTCCCAGTCTGGCACAGACCATTCCAGCTCCGCGCCGGAGGGCGCTGTCCTCCTGCTGCCTCCCATGAAGCTTAGCGGGCTGACGGTTCCTGGGGCTTCGAGCGGGGTTGAACCTGCTGGAGACGGAAGGCGTGGCATCCTTCGAGAGTGGTGGTGATGTATTCGGCCTGATAGGCCACCGGACAGGAGCGATCCGAGTCGGTGGGTTGCAGGAGCCGCACGAAGATCATCGTCCCCGGACGAAGCGAATGAATCAGGGTAAGACGCTTGCCGGTCGCCTCATTCCACTCCATCTCGGACTTTTCGACGAAGAAGGAGTGCGAGCTATCCCAGCCGGACACCTCCACACGGTACGTGCTGGCCACGGATTGACGGGCGGACAAATGCATGCGCGACCTCCGCGAGAGGGAAGTGCAGACCTGGGGCCAGCGGTAGGTTGTCTATCTATATGACAATACAGCGCTTAGTGGAACAGCGAGATTCCCAAGGTGTGCGCGTGCGAGACAGCTAGCTGAGCCGTGTTCACAATTGGTGCATCAGAAGTGCCCCCGCAGGAGCACGCTGGTTGCGAACTCTTCGACGTAGCGATAAAAGCTGCGGAAAAAAAGCAGCGCCACGAGCAAGCCAAGCAGGGCATAGCTGTTGCCCCTCAACCAGTCGAGATATTTTTGTGCGTGGTTTTCCGCCATCAACAGCATGATCCCGGTGCTGCCGTCCAGCGGCGGAACGGGCAGCAGGTTGAACGTGCCGAGCAACAGATTGAGCGAGAAAAAAATGAGGAGTGTGACCGTTGCGAAGTCCGCACGCCCGGTAACGGAATCGCGGCCGAGCCAGTGCATGGAGGAGCCGAGCCGTAACGCCAGTACGGCAAGAAGCATCAACGAGAAATTTGCCGCGGGACCTGCCAGAGCCATCCACGCAGCTCGGCGGGGATGCCGGCGCTCCCAGAGCGGATCGTATGGTGCGCTTGCCCAGCCAATCATGGAACTGGTGAGTAGAAAGGAAAGAAGGGGGATCACTACCATGCCCCAGGGCTCCCGCTGCATGTGCGGGACGGGATTGAGGGTCACTTGACCACCCATCGCGGCCGTCGTATCCCCCCCGATTTTGGCCGCCAGAGCGTGGGCCGCTTCGTGGCAGGTGGTGGAGAAAAGAAACGCGATGTACCAGATAAATCCGAAAACCAAGAGTTCGGGTGAGAGGTCGGGCATGAAGCGATTCTTCGTTTCCTCTGGGGAAGTAGCGTAGAGGTTGCCGCGATGCTTTGCAAGGGTCCTTCAACCGGGTTTCGGGCAGATTCCGCACCGGCGCCAAATTCGCATGAACGACGCCGGCCCGATTTGCGCTTTTCACTACGGACTAAGGAGCTGTCTGTTTGTGGAAAGCTTTCGTGCCGGATTGGGAGAACTCGAATCGGATCAGCCATTCGCTCGGGACGCTGTGGCCGTTGATTTCGGGGGAAGTGAATTGCCACCGGCGAGCCCCATTCAGGGCAAGATCGGCGAAGTACTGGCTTGGGCCGCGAGAATCGAGTGCGGCTTCGGAAACATTGCCCGCGGCAGCGACCTGGACGCGAACGCTGACGCGGACGGTCCCTTGAATGGTGGCGCGGGCTTTCTCGGAGACGTCGGGCAAGACCTGCTCGAGGATTTCACCGCGCGCGGAGGGGGCAGCAGAGGATTCCGGCGCGTTCGCGGATGGAAACGTGCCTGTGCGCAGAGAAGCAGGGGCAGGAGCGGCGACGGCCGCAGACGGAGTCGAGCCAGGCGAGCGGAGCGCATCTTCGGTGGTATTTTTCCCAGGTGCGGTTTTCGTCACCGCGGCGCTGGCCGAGGAAGCTTTCGAGGGCGGAGGGGCTTGCCGAAGAGCGGGCTGCGATTGCGATTTTGGCGGAGCCGCAGGCTGGGCTGGTCCGGTCGAAGCAGAAGAGGAAGGTTCGGGACGACGGCTGAGGATTTTTGGCAGCGCAACAATGGTGACGACCACAAACACGGCCGCAAGCACGGGAACCACGTAGTTAGGCAGAACCAGGGTTTGCTTCGGCCGGGGCGTTACGGTCTGCGGCCGGGAAGGCTGTGCGATCGGCATGGGCGCATCGAACTTTGGTGCTTGCAGCTTCGCAGCGGGTAGGGCGGGAATCGGAGAGAGCGGAACGGCCAGGGGAGAAACCGCTGGGGATTGGGCTGCAGCGGCGGCTGCGGCCACGGGATTCAGCCGCGCGGCAATTTCGGCCATGCTCCAGCGGCGCTTCGGGTCGCGGCGAAGTGCGTGACACGCGATATCAAGAAAAGGCTGGGGAAGCGTGTCCGGAAAGACGGGATTCGCCTGAGTATCTAGGGGTAAGGCGGGTGCCTGTTGCGTGAGCGCTTCGACCAGGGTCATGCCCAGAGACCAGACGTCGCTGTAAGGAGTGAGCGGCGAGGATCCGGCTTCCGGGGCGTCGTAGGGATCCGGCTTGCGCAGCGCCTTGGGAGATTCCCCGATGGGGAAAAGCGTATCACTGGAAAGTTTAAGCTGGTCGCTGGTGGCCAGAATATTGGAGGGCTTGATGTGTGAATGAGCAAGGCCCTTGCCGTGCAAATAGACGAGCACATCGAGGACCGGCTCGAGCATTTCGCGCGTTTCAGAAGCCGTGAGCGCGCGCTGAGGAAGGATCTCGGACAAATCTTCGTCGGCGTGCTCCATGACCACATAAAGAAGATCCCTGTTGGCAAGACGGCAGCGGCCGGAGGAAAAGACACGGAGCAAATGCGGATGAGAGAGCTGTGAGGCCCGTCGCCAGAGAGAGAGTTGCAGGTCGGCGGCGGCACGATCCACCGAGATCAGTTTGATGGCCGCTTTTTGCGGACGTGGCGTGGCCGTTTGCGTCAGGAAAACGGCGCTGCGGTCGGTGCCGCCTAAATATTGTTGAAGCGGGAAATGGTTGTCGACGACCTGACCTTCGCACTCTTTCCAGACCTCGGACATTTTGCACCCCCAAATGCGAGTTCGCGTACGCCTTCAAAGGGATACACTCCCACTTCGCGGCGGACGACTGGCGAAAAAGCACCGTGGCGTCTGAGGCAGGGCTGGAACTTCCGGTCGAGCAATTCGCAGGCGCCTGGGGCCGGGCGCTCGTCGCTCACATTCTGGCACGAAATGGGCGCGTGAAGCGAGTGCGGTTCCAATCGGTTATGGAGTTACTTCCGCGGGGACGGCGGATGAGGTTCGGCAAGGGCGGAGGGGGGTAGAAGCAGGCGCTTGGGGCCGCTGACAAACGGATTGCCGCGTTCGTAAAAGCGAAGAAGCTGATCGGCAGCACGGGTGATACCGATGCGGACCGTCTTGCGGATGGGGCCGGCGGGAAGATCGGTGACGCCGAGCCAGAGTGGTCCGGGGGCGCAGAGATCAAGGCCGTCGTGGCGGCGATCGATTCGCAGCGCGGCGGCAAGACGTCCGGGGCCGCGCGTGAGATCCAGGAGCCGGGTCGCTTTGCGGTGGCGCTGCATGAGTTCGATGCCCTCGAGCGGTTCGAGCGCCCGGATCAGGATCGCCGAGGCAGTCCCGGCAGGCTCGCTCACGACATTCAGCATGAAGTGTGCTCCGTAATTGAAAAAGATGTACGCATGGCCGGGATGAAGATACATGGAACGAATGCGGGGAGTAGGACCACCGAAGTGATGGCCGGCGGGATCTCCGGGTGGATAGGCTTCGGTTTCGACGATGCGTCCGCTCAGGCGGCCGGCCGCAAGATCGTGAACGATGACTTTGCCGATGAGAAAACGCGCAAGTTCCACCGTGTCGTGCGGGAGTTCGCCGCGGCGGAGACGGCGGATCGCAAGTTTCGCCGGCTGAAATTCGGGATTGCGTCGCGTTGCCGTCATAAAAATCGCGAGTCAGACGCCGGGTTTCCAATCGAGCGTGATTTCACGGTTGCTGCCGCTCTTTTCGGATTCACTCTCGCGCTCCTCCGGCGGACCGCGCCAGTCTATCAGGGAATCCGCGGAGAGTTCACGGGGCCGGGGTGTCGGGCGGCTCGTTGTTGAACAGGCGGGCGAGTTCGGCGTGCTCGATGACCACGGCAGGATCGCGCTGGATGGCGTCAAAGTATTTTTTTTGAAAACCGTCGCCGGATTCCGTGGGCACAAACATTTTTCTGGCGAGGGAGAAGGCCACGGTGGTGTACTCGGGAGTGATGGGCTCTTTGGCCGCGAGAGATTCGTCGATGCGCACCACGAATTCGGAGATGTTGTGGAGCCAGGCGAACTGTGCGTGATCCACGACCAGGCGAAACAGCTCGCCCGTATTGACCTGCCCGAACTGGCGTTCGTATTCGCGCCGCTCCATGTTGAGGAGCGTTTTGTGCAGGCGGAGAAGGGCGCTGCGCAGAGAGACGAGTTTCTCGCGGGCCGGAGAATCGTTGTTCGTGGGGAAAGAGTTGGTGTCCCGAGAATCCATTTTTCAATGACATCTCTATTGTCCGACAGTCGGCGGACAATTTCAAAACGAATGGACACGGAGAAGAGAAAAGAGGCAACACCGGGATCACGCCTCACCGGAATTCGAACGCGATCACGAAACGATGTGACGCAGGTCACGGATGCGCGCAAGGCGGTCCGTGTATAAAGGGCCGGACGAATGCTGGGTCCACGTCTTGCAGGACGAGCTAATTCTTATTTTTTTCTAATGCCTCAAGGAACCTTGCCGCGGGGAACAAGATAGTGCCGCCACTAACCGAAATGCCCTCGGAAAGTGTATGCTTTGGGGCGTTTGATCCAGCCGGAGGAGTGGCCTCGCATTGATGGTTCTGAAACAGATCTCCTCGATTATTTACAATCTCCAGCAGCATTTTTCGTTTTCGCCAGCGGAGGAAGCTTCATGATCGTCGGTGTTCCCCGAGAGAGCTTTCCCGGAGAGCGTCGCGTGGCGCTCGTGCCCATGGTCATTCCGAATCTGACCAAGGCGGGGTTGCAGGTCGTGGTGGAGGCGGGAGCCGGAACGGAAGCTGGCTATCTGGACGCCGACTACGTCGCGAAGGGAGCAAAAATCGCCGCCGGCCGCGCAGAGGTTTTTCGTGCGGCCGATATCGTCGTCCAGGTTCTCTGTTATGGATCCAATGACCGGACCGGCAAAGCGGATGTTCCGCTGTACCGCCCCGACCAGGCGCTCATCGGATTTTTGCGGCCGCTCGGCTCGCTCGAAACCATCCGCGAAATTGCCGCCGCGGGCATAACCTCATTCTCCGTGGAATTGATGCCGCGGACGACGCGCGCGCAAAGCATGGACGCCCTCTCCTCCATGGCCACGATCTGCGGATATAAAGCGGTGTTGCTCGCCGCAGACACGCTTCCGCGCATTTTCCCCATGCTGACCACGGCTGCGGGAACGATCACTCCCGGCCGGGTCTTCGTCATCGGCGCCGGTGTTGCCGGGCTGCAAGCCATCGCCACGGCCCGCAGACTCGGAGCCGTCGCTTCCTCTTACGACATGCGGCCTGCGGCCAAGGAGCAAGTGCAGAGCCTTGGCGGGCGCTTCGTCGAACTTCCCATTGAGGCCAAGGATGCCCAGGACGAGCGCGGTTATGCTCGCGCGCAGGATGAAACTTTCTACCAGCGCCAGCGCGAGCTGTTGGGGCAGGTCGTGGCGGAAAGCGATGTGGTGATTACCGCCGCGGTCATCCCGGGGAAGAACCCGCCCGTCCTCGTGACGAAAGAGATGGTCCAGAGGATGGCTCCGGGCTCGGTGATCGTGGATTTGGCGGCCGAGCGCGGCGGGAATTGCGAATATACCCAACCGGGAGAAATCGTCGTGGAGCACGGCGTAACCATTGTCGGCCGGCTCAACCTCGCGAGTACCGTCCCCTATCACGCCAGCCAGATGTACGCCCGAAACGTGAGCGCGTTCCTTCTCCACATGGTCAAGGACGGCAAGCTGCAGCTTGACCTGAGCGATGAAATTGTGCGCGACACGCTCCTAACCCGGGGCGGGGAAGTGGCCAACGCCCGCGTGAGGGAATTTTTTTCGCTCCCCGCCCTGCCCGCGAATTCGAAGGAGGTGGCGAAGTCATGAAGCTGGATTTGCTTACCAGCCTCTACGTTTTCATGCTGGCCGCATTTATCGGATTTGAAGTCATTCGCCGCGTTTCCCCTCTGCTCCACACCCCGCTGATGTCTCTCACCAACGCCCTCGATGCCATCGCTGTTGTCGGCGCCATCATCCTCGCGGGTGAATTCCACGCACACGGCGCGGCTCTCGCCAAGATTCTCGGCACCATCGCCATCGTTGCCGCCACGAGCAACATCGTGGGCGGATTTCTCATCACCGACCGCATGCTCAGAATGTTCAAAGCCAGCGGGCCGAAGAAGCCATGACCCACCTGCCGGGTGCTGCAAACCTCATCGAAATCACGTATTTGATTGCCACCGCGCTTTTCATTCTTTCCTTGAAGTGGCTGAGCTCCCCTGCGACGGCGCGGCGCGGCGTCTTCGCTGGCGAACTCGGAATGTTGCTGGCCATTGCCGGCACGCTCCTGCACCACGGCATCGTCGAATACAAATGGATCGTCATCGCCCTGGTGCTGGGCTCGATCATCGGCGTGCCGCTCGGGGAAGTGGCCATGACCGCGGTCCCGCAGCGGACCGCCCTCAGCCACGCCTTTGGCGCGCTCTGCGTGACCCTCGTCGGCACGGCGGAGTTCTATTTGCGCTCCCCGGATGTCCCGCCCTTCCTGATGGCTGTGCTTTCCATGGAGGTGATTCTCGGTTCGCTGACGTTCACCGGCAGCTTGATGGCTGCCGGGAAATTACAGGAACTCTTGCCGCAGCGGCCCATCACCTATAGGGGACAGAACTTCGTCAATCTGGGACTTCTCGGTGTCGCCATTGCCGTTGCGGGCGTGCTCGTCGCTCATCCGGAGAGGATCCATCTCTTCCCCGCGATCATTGGGATTCCTCTCGTCTTCGGCGTGATGATGATCATTCCCATCGGCGGCGCCGATATGCCCACGGTCATTTCGCTTTTGAATTCCTACGCCGGCCTTTCCGCGGCGGCCATGGGCTTTGTGCTGGACAGCAAGCTGCTCATCATCGCGGGCGCTCTGGATGGCGCCTCCGGATTCATTCTGTCGGTGAACATGTCGAAAGCGATGAATCGTTCGTTTTCGAACGTTCTCTTCGGCGCCTTTGGGCAGGAACAGAAAACTGCTGCTGCCGCGCAAGAGGCGCGGCCCGTGCGCAGCGCCACCCCGGAAGAAGCCGCCGGGATTCTCGCCGCCGCGAACAAGGTAGTCATCGTTCCCGGGTACGGCATGGCGGTGGCGCAGGCGCAGCACAAAGTGCGAGAGCTGTATGACGCCTTGACCAAGCGCGGCGTCGACGTCAAGTTTGGGATTCATCCCGTCGCCGGCCGCATGCCCGGACACATGAACGTTCTCCTGGCGGAAGCGGACATTCCCTACGACAAGCTGCTGGACATGGAAACGATCAACGGCGACCTCCCGCAAACCGATGTCGCCCTGGTGATTGGCGCGAACGACGTTACTAATCCCGCCGCGCGCACCGATCACGGCAGCCCGATTTATGGCATGCCCATTCTGGATGTGGACAAAGCGCGCACCGTCATGGTGATTAAACGCAGCATGGCCGCCGGCTTTGCGGGCATCGACAATCCTCTCTACTACCTCGATAAAACGCTGATGCTTTTCGGCGATGCCAAATCGTTCGTCGGCTCCATCGTCCGCGAACTCAGCGGCGGACACGAGTAGTTCCTTTCCTTCGGATCGGTTAAAGCCAGCCCGAACTGCGCTGCCTCTTTCAGCGGAAGATTGGCCGCAACGGCCGG
>WNEZ01011024.1_pt1 | contig 13019 bp, 11 predicted proteins | sample 5400521 | NCBI WGS metagenome assembly WNEZ01 (sample SAMN13153339, study PRJNA577476) | soil metagenome | isolation source: 120 cm saprolite under Douglas fir tree site 2 hole 1 replicate 1 | place: USA:California | collected 2015-04-18 | reverse complement strand
AAGGCGTCGGCACGCTGAGCGACCTGGCGCACGGCGGGCATGTCGATCGTGTCGGGCGAGCGGTGGGGCAGCGACATGCCGAAGGCGATTCGATCTTTCAAGGCCATCACCATAGCTCCTCGGAAGCGAGGCGGGCGCCTTCGACGAGCGAACGGAGCTTGTGCCAGACGATGTTGGTATCGACCTGCACTCGCCCGGCGAAGGTTCCGAATCCGCAGTCGACACCCGCGATGACGTTTTCCCGTCCGACCACGCTGGCGTAGCGCACGATCCGCTCGGCCACCAGCTCCGGATGCTCGATGAAGTTGGTCGTGGAGTCGATCACGCCGGCCACGAGCACCTTGCCCGCGACCAGCCGGACATCCTTCCAGATCTTCCACTCGTGCTCGTGCCGAGGATTGGCTCCGGCGACCACGAGCCCGCCGGGGCGCCCCTTGACGACCACGTCGACGATGTCCTTGAGCGGCACGTCCCGATGGTGCGGGCCGCCGGTGCTGGCCCAGCAGATGTGCATGCGCATGCGGTCAGGCGAGATGTTCGCGACGGCGTAGTTGAGAACTTCCACGTGCATCTCGCACACCCTACGGAACTCCTCCAGGGTCAGGTGCGCAAACTGGGTGTGCCGGCCTAGGGCGAGATCGGGACAGTCCAGCTGGAGGATGAAGCCGGCCTGCACGATGGCCTGGTATTCCCGCTTTATCACGTCGGCCAGCGTATAGAGGTATTTCTCGTCGCTCGGGTAGTACCGGTTCTGGAGAAATCGCCCGATCTGGCCGGGAGACGGTGAGGTCATGAAGACCTCCTCCGCACCTTCGGCCGCGCCCGCCTCCTTGAGGTTCTGAATGTCCCGTTCTACCGCGGGCCAGTCCTTCCACGCGACTGGGCCGGTGCACACCGGCCGCTTCTGAAATGGCGGCGCAAACTGCCGGGCCATCTCGGCCCACTCCGGGAACTCCTCGGCATCGGCGTTGGGCCAGGGCGAGCTCTCGCCGCTGAACCCGGTCAGGCGGTCCTTGACGTGGATGGTGTAGTCGGCCCGGCCCTGCTCGCCGTCGTTGATGACCGACAGCCCGGTCTCTGTCTGTTTCTTCACGACGTCGAACACCGCGGATCGTGTGCGGTCGTGAAGGGCGGCCTCGGCGCTCAGCCGACCTTCTTCGCGATCTTGCAACAAGCCCAGCAGGTCCCTGGGCCGTGGAAGGCTGCCGGTGTGCGTCGTGAGGATTCGGTCCGTGCTCCGCTTCACGACGGGTTCACGGGGCCTTGTGCAGGTGGCCGTCCTTCATGATCACCAGCAGAGCGTCTTTGTTCTGCAGGCGCTTGATGTCGGCGAGCGGGTCTCCGTCGACGAGCAGGAGATCGGCGAGGTAGCCGGGCTTGATCTGGCCGAGCTCGTCCGGACGGCCCATGATCTCGCCGCCCAGCCGGGTGGCCGCGACCAGCGTCTCCATCGGCGTGAAGCCGAGCACGTCGACGAAGAGCAGGAGATCGCGCGCGTAGGTCCCGTGCGGGTTCCACGCGAAGCCGTAATCGCCGCCGGGCAGCACTCGGATGCCGCGCTTGCGCATCCGACCCATCGTCTCGACGGAGACCTCCAGCTGGCGTACGAGGCCGCGCTCGCGGACTCGCTCGGGCGTGAATCCCCAGTCGCTGCCCGCGTAGCACGCCTGGTAGGCAAGACCCAGTGCGGGGACGACGAAGCACCAGTCGCGGTTGGCCTCGAGCAGGTCGAGGGCTTCCTCGTCGGCGAAGTTCGCGTGGTAGATGATGCCGAGTCCGTGCCGGATACACATCTTGACGGAGTCGGCGCTGCGGGCGTGCGCGCACACGCGCACGCCGTTCGCCCGCGCGATCTCCATGGCCGCCGCCACCTCGGCGTCGGTCATCACGGCGCGGTCGACTCGACTGTCGGTCGGCCCCGTGTGACCCGACACGTTGAGCTTGAACAGATCCGTGCCCTCCCGCACGAGCAGGCGGCACACCTTCCGGATCTCGTCGGGCCCGTCGGCGACCCACGCGAAGGTCGGCGTCTCGAGATAGGGCAGGTGCAGCTCGTTCTCGTCGCCGAGCCCGCCGGTGACGGTGATCTCCGGGCCGTTGGCGAGGTAGCGCGGACCGGGGATGCGACCGGCGTTGATCTCGTTCCGGATCACGATGTCGAGCCGGGGTTTGGCCGCGGCGCCCGACAGCACGCTCGTGTAGCCGCAATCCAGCATCGTCTTGGCGTTGCGCATGGTAATCAGGACGTGCTCTTCCGGCGGCAAGCTCGTGAAGGCCGAGTTCGAGGGAGCGTCAGGATAGCTGACGTGGCCGTGCGGTTCGATGAGCCCGGGCATCAGCGTCGCGCCGACGCCGTCGATGACGCGCGCGTCGCCGCGCGGCAGGCCCCCGCCCCGCTGCACCGCGACGATGCGCTGGCCCTCGACCAGCACGTCGCCGGGAAACGGCACGGCCCCGCTGCCATCGAGAACCGCGGTGTTGGCGATCAGCGTCCGGTCCATGGGATCCTCCCGAGAGGCCCCACAATAGCACTTCCGCTAGCGCGTGGCTTCGAGCGTCACTTCGCCGAGGCCCTCGATGACAAAGCGTACGCGGTCACCCGGCGCCGGGAACTTGGTGGTGATGCTGCTTCCCGTCATCACGACCATGCCGCGCTCGAGCATGCGGTCGCGGCGGTTGAGGAGATTCGCCAGCCACGCCACGGCCTCGAACGGGTGGCCCAGGGCATCGCCGGTCTTACCCTGGCCGCCGGGTTGATCGTTGATCCAGCAGCGCGTCACTGCGCCCTCGAGGTCGACGTCGCGCCAATCCGCCACCGGCGCCCCGAGGACCACCCCGCCGTTCCACGTGTTCTGGGCCACGAGGGTGAAGGCGTCGAGCGTCTTGTAGTCCGCCTCGCCGTCCTCGACCAGCTCGAAGGCGGGCAGCAGCGCGGCGACCCGGCCGGCCACCGACGCGCGCGTCCACGGCCCGCGGCTCGCCGGTAGATCGTCGCCGAGGCGCACCGCCACCTCGAACTCGACGCCCAGGTGGTGATAGGCCGCGAGGTCGATTCGGACCGGGGAGAGAGACACGACGTTCGAGAAGATGGCGCCGGCGGCGGGCTGATCCACTCCGGTCATCTGCTGCATCGCCCTCGAGGTGAGGGCGATCTTCCAGCCGGCTATCTCGCCTCGCCCGGCTTCGATCATGAGCCGATGCAGCACGTCCTGGATCAGATAGGCGTCGTCGAGTGGCGCCATTCGGAGGGCGGCGTCGAGCGGACGGTAGCGGGCGCGCGTCCGGAGAGTCTCGAAACAGGCACGGGCCGTGGCGTCGATCGTCGCGGGTGTCAGCATGCGAGCGGGACGACGAGGACACGCGTGCGGCGCACTTCCAGGCCTTCGGTGGAGCCCTGGTCAGGCCGCGCGACGACCAACCGCAGCCGCCGGCGCGCCGTGACGATGATGGGCTCGATGTGATTGGGCAGCACGAGCCAGGCGCGGTCGCCCGGCTTGAGCCCGCGGCTCACCGACAGCGACACCAGCGCTCTGACCGGCCGCCAGCGTCGCCGCACCGGGCTTGCGAGCGCCGCGAGGCCGACCAGCACCAGCGCAGCGGCCGCCGACGCAACGGGTAACATCTTCTCCACCATGAGCGCCACGAACCCCCACATCATCAGCCAGGCCGTCAGCGCGTCGATCCACCGGAGCCACAGCAGGCGAGACGCCCAGTGCTGGACGCTCGGGGGCAGCGATCGGACGGGGGTGCGCATCGCCTCCCACCGTACCACCTCGAGCCCGCGTCACGCTGGTGGGCGCGCGGGAGGGAGACGGCTTCGTCACGCGCGGCCACCCCCGAGTGATCGGGCACTCCGCCCGATGCGTACGTCAGCCCGCGGACACCTGGCAGAAATCCCTGACGTGTTGCCCCACGCTCTGGGCACTTGCGACATTCGCGCGTCATCCAGTGAATCGCGCCAGGGTAGAGCAGCATCAAGAGAGGCAGGAGGAAGCCCAGCTTCATGTGGATCGTTCGCCTCGCGCTCCGCCGCCCTTACACCTTCGTGGTGATGGGGCTGGTCATCCTGCTGCTCGGCGTCTTCGCGATCGTCACGACGCCGACGGACATCTTTCCGGAGATCGACATTCCGGTCGTGTCGGTGATCTGGAACTACGACGGCCTGACCACGGAAGACATGGCCTCGCGCATCACGACCTTCTCCGAGTACACCATCTCGTCGGCGGTCAACGACGTGCGGTCGATCGAGTCGCAGACGTACCCGGGCGTCGGCGTCATCAAGATCTACTTCCAGCCGAACGTGAACGTGGAGGGGGCGCTGGCGCAGGTGACGGCCGTGTCGCAGACCATCCTTCGTCGCATGCCCCCCGGCGCGGTCCCGCCCTTCATTCTCCAGTACAACGCCTCCAGCGTCCCGATCATCCAGCTCGCCCTCGGCGGCAAGACGCTCTCGGAGGCCCAGCTCTACGACTACGGCATCTATCGTATCCGTCAGCAGATCGCCCCGATCCAGGGCATCACCCTCCCCCTGCCCTATGGCGGCAAGCCGCGCCAGGTCATGGTCGATCTCGATCCTCAGGCGCTCCTGGCGAAGTCGATCTCGGCGGGGGACGTCAGTGCCGCCGTCAACCTCCAGAACCTGACGCTCCCGTCCGGCAGCGTGAAGCTCGGGACGCAGGAATATCGGGTCAGCCTCAACAGCAGCCCCGACGCCGTGGCCGCGCTCAACGATCTGCCCGTCAAGGTCGTCAACGGCGCCACCGTCTACCTGCGCGACGTGGCGCACGTGCGCGACGGCTTCGCGGTCCAGACCAACATCGTCCGCCAGGACGGCCGCCGGTCGGTGCTGCTCACGGTGATCAAGAAGGGCGGCGCCTCGACCTTAACGATCGTCAAGCAGCTGAAGGCGCTGCTCCCGTCCATCCGCGCCGCCGCGCGATCCTCACGTCGCTGGCGATCCTGAGCGCGATCGGCCAGACGCTCAACGTGATGACGCTCGGCGGGCTCGCGCTGGCGGTCGGCATCCTCGTCGACGACGCCACCGTGGAGATCGAGAACATCCACCGGAACCTCGGCCTGGGCAAGCGCCTGGTGCAGGCGATTCTCGATGGCGCCCAGCAGATCGCCACGCCCGCCTTCGTCTCGACGCTCTCGATCTGCATTGTCTTCGTCCCGGTCGTGTTCCTCACGGGCCCCGCGAAGTATCTCTTCACGCCGCTGGCCATGGCCGTCGTGTTCGCGATGCTGGCGTCGTACCTGCTTTCGCGCACGATCGTCCCCACGCTCGTGCGCTACCTGCTGGCCGGCGAGGCCCACGGCCCCGCCGACGCCGGCGCCGCGCCGAGCGTCTTCGGCCGGCTCCACGACGGATTTCAGCGACGGTTCGAGCGGCTCCGGATAGCGTATATCGGCGCCCTCGAGACTGCGCTCGCCCGGCGCCGGCGCGTGTTCGGCGCCTTTGCGGTGATCGCGGTGAGCGGGGCGGCACTCCTCCCGTTCATCGGGCGCGACTTCTTTCCCGAGGTCGACACCGGGCAGTTTCGCCTGCACGTGCGGGCGCCGGCCGGCACGCGCATCGAGGAGACCGAGCAGGTGTTCGCCGACGTCGAGGCCGCGATCCGCCGCCTCATCCCGAAGGACCAGATCCAGCTGGTCATCGACAACATCGGCCAGCCCCAGCCGATCAATCTCGCCTTCACCGACAGCGTGACCCTCGGACCTTCGGACGGGGAGATCCTCGTCGCGCTGAACCCCGAGCACCATGAGCCGACCGCGCGCTGGATGAAGACGCTCCGCGAGACGCTCCCCCGCGAGTTCCCGGGCGTCACGTTCTTCTTCCAGCCCGCTGACATCGTGAGCCAGATCTTGAACTTCGGGCTACCGGCGCCGATCGACGTGCAGGTCACGGGGTACAACCAGCCGGCGACCCACGAGATCGCCCTCGAGGTCGCCGCCCGGATGGCGCGCATTCCGGGCGCCGTCGACGTCCACCTGCACCAGGTGGTCAACACCCCGTCCCTCCTCGTCAACGTCGACCGGACGCGTGCCGCCCAGCTCGGCCTCACCCAGCGCGACGTGGCGAACAACGTCCTTGTCTCGCTCAGCTCGAGCGCGGTCGTCACCCCGAACTACTGGTCCGATCCCCGCACCGGCATCACCTATACGGTCGCGGTGCAGACACCCCAGAATCGGGTCGACTCGGTCAACACGCTCATGAACACCTCGGTCACCCCGGGTGGGGCCGGCCAGCCACAGCTCCTCAGCAATCTGGCCACCCTCGAACGACGAGAGGCTCCCGCCGTCATCAGCCACTCGAACGTGCAGCCGGTCTTCGACATTTACGCGAACGTGCAGGACCGGGACCTCGGGAGTGTGGCGGCCGCGGTCCAGCGGATCGTGGCCGAGCTCAGGCCCAAGCTGCCGCCCGGGCACGCGATCGCAGTGCGCGGTCAGGTCGAGAGCATGAGCTCCGCGTTCACCCGTCTGGGCCTCGGCCTGATCTTCGCCGTCGTCCTCGTCTACCTGCTCATGGTCGTCAACTTCCAGTCCTGGCTCGATCCGTTCATCATCATCACCGCGCTGCCGGCTGGATTCTGCGGCATCGTGTGGATGCTCTTCGTCACCCACACGACGTTCAGCGTGCCCGCCCTCATGGGCGCCATCATGAGCGTCGGCGTCGCCACCGCGAACAGCATCCTCATGGTCACATTCGCGAACGACCAGATGCTCGAAGGCCGCGACTCGCGGAGCGCCGCCCTCGCGGCCGGCGCCACCCGGCTGCGCCCGGTGCTGATGACCGCACTCGCCATGATCATCGGCATGCTGCCCATGTCTCTCGGCCTCGGTGAGGGCGGTGAGCAGAACGCTCCCCTGGGGCGCGCGGTCATCGGCGGTCTTTCGGTGGCCACGGTGGCCACGCTCTTCCTCGTCCCCGTCGTCTACAGCGTTCTCCGCCGGCGCCCGCCGCGGCAGGACTTCCTCACCGATCCCGCGTCGGCCGACGGCGCGGCAACGACGTCAACCCAGGAGTCGATCGATGCCTGAGTCGAAAACGACGTGGAGTCTTCTCATCGGCCTGGCCTTGCTGGTCGGGCTGCTCGTCATCGGCGTGGTGCCGCGCCGGCGGCAGAACGCTGAGCTCGTCGCGGCCTCCACAGCCCCCGACGCCGGGCTCGTGTCCGTGGGCGTCGTGCCGCCCAAGCGCGCCGACGGGCCGATCGACCTCGTGTTGCCGAGCAACATCCAGGCGATCGAGGAAACGGCCATCTACGCACGCACCAGCGGCTATGTCCGCGAGCGCTACGTCGACATCGGCGAGCGCGTGGCGGCGGGGAAGGTCCTGGCCCAGATCGACACGCCCGAGCTGGACCAGGAGCTCAGCCAGGCCCGCGCCGCGCTGGCCCAGACACGCTCGGGCCTGGCGCAGGCCCGCGCGAGCCTCACCCAGGCGCAGGCGAATCTGAACCAGGCCCGCGCGGGCCTCGATCAATCGAAGGCGAACGAAGACTTCGCCGGCATCACCGCCCAGCGTTTCACCAGGCTCGAGCACGAGGAGCTGGTCGCCCATCAGGACGCTGACGAGAAGCGGACGGCGCTCGCCGCCGCCCGCGCGACCACGGCGGTGTCCCAGGCCAACGTCGAGGCGATGCAGGCCAACCTCGGCGCTCTCGAGGCCAGCGTGGAGGCGGCGCGGGCGAACGTCACCGCGAACGAGGCCAACGTGCAGCGGCTGATGGCGCTCCAGTCCTTCCAGAAGCTGGAGGCGCCGTTCGCGGGGATCATCACCGCGCGCGGGATCGACCGTGGCGCCCTGATTACCTCGGGCAGCGGCAGCAGCGCGAGCCCGCCGCTGTTTCGGATCGCCCACGTCGAGAACCTCCGCATCTTCGTCAACGTCCCCCAGACGTTCGTCCGCTCCATCGTGCCGGGTCAGGAGGTCCGGATCCTCGTGCCCGAGTACCCGCAGCGGCCGTTCGTCGGGAAGATTGCGAGCACCGCGGGCGCGCTCGATCCCACGTCGCGCACGCTCCTTACGGAAGTGCGCCTCCGCAACGACGACCATGCCCTCATGCCGGGGATGTACGCGCAGGTGAAGTTCAGCCTGGCCCCCGCCGAGGACGTATGGATGGTCCCTGCGACGGCGCTCATCGCGCGGGCGGCCGGACCGCAAGTCGTCACTGTGCGGGGCGACGGCACCGCGCACTACCTGGCCGTTCAGCTGGGCCGCGATCTCGGGCAGTTCGTCGAGATCATCTCCGGTCTCACCGGGAAGGAACGGCTCGTCGTCAGTCCGCCGGACGGGCTGAAGGAAGGCTCCCGCGTCGCCGCCGAGGAAAAATGACGAAGGAGCTTGGGCTACTCGTACATCGGCCGGCGGTCGATCAGCCGGAGCCAGCCGCTCCCCACCCGGTAGATGAACCACAGCCCGACCACGCCGAGGGGCAGCCAGGCGATGAGCAGGCCGATGCCGAGCGTGGCCACCACGAAAAGCACGCAGAACGCCACCCACAAGAGCCCGAACCAGAACGTGCGGATCTGCCACCGGAAATGCGACTCGAGCCACGTCCCGCGCGCCTCGCTCCGCTTCACGTAGTTGAGGATGACGGCGATGATCGAGGGCCAGCCGGTGAGAAACGCGCCCACCACAGTGGCGGCGGTGATGATTCCCGTGACCAGACTGAAGGCGTGCAGGCCGTAGACGACGTGCGTCACGGTGATCAGGGACTCGCGTGGCTCAGCGGTGGCGGTCGCCATTTCCCCCTCAAATCATCTCTCCCCGCGCGCTTTGCGAAGAGCGCGCTCGAAGCCGGGGAGCGCTCGCACCACGGTGTCACGCTCCACCGTGAGCGAGATGCGGATGTGGCCGGGCATGCCAAAGCCGGAGCCGGGCACCGTGAGCACGCCCTCCTCGGCCAGCAGGCGGACGAAGGCCACGTCGTCGTCAATGGGCGTGCGCGGGAACACGTAGAAGGCGCCCTGGGGCTTCACGCACTGGTAGCCGATGCGGGTCAGCCCCTCGTACATCAGGTCGCGCTTCTCGCGATAGGGCGCCACGTCGATGACCAGATCCCCCACCTCGGCCACCACCCACTGCCATAGCGCCGGCGCATTCACGAAGCCGAGCACGCGGCTCGTGAACGTGCAGGCCTCGAAGAGCTCGGCCGCTTCCGGCATGCGCGGCGAGAAGGCCAGATAGCCGATGCGCTCCCCGGGGATGGCCAGCGACTTGGACCAGGACGTTGCGACGATCGAGCGGGTCACCAGCGGGGGCACCTCGGGTGGAACCACGTCGTCGAAGACGAGCGCGCGGTAAGGCTCGTCGCTGATGAGTACGATCGGCCGCGCGGCGCGGCCGAGCACTGCCTCGATCTCGACGAACGTCGACGCGGGGTAGATGACACCACTCGGATTGTTCGGCGAGTTCACTAAAATCGCGCGAGTCTTCGACGTGATCGCGGCCTCGAGCTTCGCGACGTCGGGCGTGAGGTCGGACCTTGGCGGCACGACGACCAGGCGCCCACCGTGGTTTTCCGCGTAGAACACGTACTCGGCGAAGAACGGCGCCACCGTGAGGACCTCGTCCCCGGGATCGAGCAAGGCCTTCAGCACGGTGTTGAGCGCAGCCCCGGCGCCCACGGTCATGAGAACGTGATTCGCCGTGTACGGGAGCCCGGTGGCCGCCTGGAGCCGTCCGGCCACCGCCGCCCGGACGCTGACATGGCCGGCGTTGGGCATATAGGCGTGCAGGTGGCGCGCGTCGCTCTCGAGCACGCGGCGCGCAGCGGCCAGCACCGCTGGCGGCGGCTCGATCTCCGGATTGCCCAGCGTGAAGTCGAAGACCTTGTCGGCGCCGCGCTCCTGCTTGAGGCGAGCGCCCTCCTCGAACATGCGGCGGATCCACGACGCCTTGGTCAGATTGTCGGTGACGGCCCGGGAGATGATCACGCTCGGAGTATAGGACTGACGGGCGATGTCGTGCTACAAGACCGCCGTCGACAAGGGCCTCCGACGACGGCCTCAGGTTCACGGTGATGGTCCCTTGAGCTTGAGATCCTCGTAGGGCGAGATGAACGGGTGCCCCGTGATGCTGGGCACCTCCGCCAACCGAGGGCCGACGCCGATTAGCCCTGCCTGCTCCACGATCGGCGCGAACATCGCGCGCTCGTGCATGAGCTGCTGGATCTTATGGAGCAGCGCCTCGCGCCGCTTGGGGTCCATCTCGACGGCCTGGTCGCGGAAGAGCGCGTCGATGTCCGAGTAGCCGCCGTAGGAGCGAATGCCGCCCGAGATCACGAACGCCTCGATCCGCGTCGCCGCGTTGCCCGCGGCGCCGCTACCGACGCGCACCAGGTGCTTGAATTGCTTTTCCTGGTCCGCCTTGTAGAACCCTGCGCGCTCGAGCGGGCGCAACCGCGCGCGAATGCCGATGGCCTGAAGGCCGTTGATGACGGTCTCGGCCTCGGGCGCGAACACGGCGTCAGTCGCGACCTCGACCGCATCGAAGCCTTTCGGATAGCCCGCCTCGGCCAGGAGTCGCTTCGCCCGCGCTGGATCGTAGGGATACGGCGGCGGCGCCCAGTAGAACTCGAAATCGCGAGGGATGATGCTCGGCGCCGGCCGGCCGTATCCGAGATACTCCGCGTCGCTGAACGCCTTACGATCGATCGCGAGGTTGACGGCGAGCCGGATGCGGCGCTCCGCCCACGGCGACTTCGGGTCCCACTGCTGGGTGAAGACGAGCCACTGGCTGACCGTCGGGAGCACCACCTTGAGGGTGAGGCCGGGCGTCCGCCTCACCTCCTCGGCGTCCGGCCCTCTCAGCCCGTACGCGATGTCGGTCTCGCCGCGCTTGACCGTTACCATGCGCGTCGACTCGTCCGGCACCGACCTGAACACGAGACGCTTCACCGACGGCGTTTTCCGCCAGTAACCCTCGTAGGCCTCGACGACTAGCTCGACGCCGGGGTTGAACGACACGAAGCGGTACGGCCCTGCTCCGACCGGCGCCTTCTTGAAGGCGTCGTCCCCGACGCGCTCCATGTATTTCTTGGGAACGATCCAGGCGGCGCTGGTGGCCGGCGTCGCGTAGAACGTCATGAAGTCGGGCCACGGCTGCTTCATCCGGAAGCGGATGCGCTGCGCGTCGACGATCTCGACGGCCGCGACGCGCGCCTTCAGCGTGGTGGCGCCGCCGCCCTTATAGCGGTCGAACGAGAACTTCACGTCCTCGGCGGTCAGGGGATCGCCGTTGTGGAACCGCACGCCCTTCCGGAGCACGAATTCATACGTGAGCCCGTCCTTCGACGCGGTCCACGACTCCGCCAGGCCCGGCGCCCACGCATTGCCCGGCATCGGCTTCACGAGCGCGTCGTGGAGCGCGTAGAGCGTGAGGAAGGGCGTGATCACCCCCGGCGTCTCGGCGGGATCGAACCACGTCGGCGCAAGCGTGACGGTGACGGCGAAGGTGATCTGTCCCTCCGAGCGCGCCTCGGGGGCGGCGGCCGGCGCAGGGACCGGCGGTGCCAGCGCGATGGTCAGGACGAGGGCAGCCGCTGACGCCAGTGATGAGCGCCGAGCCATAGGTATCCTCCCTCCCCGATCGGTCGTGGGTTGGATCGTACACCGTTACGCAGCCTGACTGAATCCTCTCTCGGTGGTATTGTGCCGGGGTTCATCCCGGCAAGGAGGTCGCGATGCGACACGTCCGTCTCGGCCGCACGGGGCTGCCCGTCTCCCAGCTCTGCCTCGGCACCATGACCTTCGGCCTGCAGTGCGACGAGGCCAGCTCGATCGCCATTCTCGATCGTGCCGCCGCCGGCGGTATCACGTTCCTCGACACCTCCGACGTGTACCCCATCGGCGGCAACCTCGACACGGTGGGGCGCACGGAGGAGATCCTCGGTCGCTGGCTCCAGGGACGCCGTCAGGACTTCGTGATCGCCACCAAGTGCTTCGGCGCCATGAGCGCCCGCCCCTGGGACCAGGGGCTCTCGCGCAAGCACATCCTCGACGCGATCGAGGGCTCGCTGCGCCGGCTTCGCACCGACTACGTGGACCTCTACCAGCTCCACCATCCCGATCCGTCGACGCCGATCGACGAGAGCCTGCGCGCGCTCGACGACGTGGTGCGCGCGGGCAAGGCGCGTTACGTCGGCTGCTCGAACTACTTCGCGTATCAGGTGGCGCGCGCGCTGGGGCGAAGCGAGGTTCGCGGTCTGGCGCGCTTCGCCTGCGTGCAGCCCCGCTACAACCTTCTCTACCGCCAGGTCGAGCGCGAGCTGTTCCCGCTCTGCGCGGAGGAGGGACTGGGCGTGATCGCCTACAACCCGATGGCGGGCGGCCTCCTCTCCGGCAAGCATCGCGGCGAGGCCGGCCCGATGCCGGGCACGCGCTTCACGCACCCGACGGCCGGCGCGCGCTACCGGGAGCGTTACTGGCACGAGCGCGAGCTCGAGACCGTGGAGGCCCTCCGCCCGCTCGCTGCGGAGGCCGGAATGTCGATGGTCCAGATGGCCGTCACCTGGGTGCTGGAGAACCCGGTCATCACTGCGCCGATCATCGGCGCCAGCCGACCGGAGCAGCTCGACGACGTGCTCGCCGCCGTCGACAAGGGCCTCGACGGCAGCCTCAAGGCGCGCCTGGACGAGCTGACGCGCGAGTACCGTTGGGGCGACGACATTCGCTGATCCCGGTGAGTTTGAGGGGGGTCGCCCCACTCAATAACAAGGAAGGAGCCGAGCATGACCCGTATCGCGATCCTGGACGACTATCAAGGCGTTGCCCGTCGCATGGCCGACTGGGCGAGTCTCCCCGCGGGGACCGAGCTGGTCGTCTTCGCCGACCATCTAAATAACCTCGGCGCGGTGGCCGCTCGACTCGGCGACTTCGACGCGGTGGTGGCCATGCGTGAGCGGACCCCGTTTCCGCGCGCGCTCCTCGAGAAGCTGCCGCGGCTCAAGCTCCTGGTGACGACCGGAATGCGCAACGCGTCCATCGACGTGGGCGCGGCCGTGGAGCGC
>WNEZ01007928.1_pt1 | contig 13019 bp, 7 predicted proteins | sample 5400521 | NCBI WGS metagenome assembly WNEZ01 (sample SAMN13153339, study PRJNA577476) | soil metagenome | isolation source: 120 cm saprolite under Douglas fir tree site 2 hole 1 replicate 1 | place: USA:California | collected 2015-04-18 | reverse complement strand
TGAGCTGCTCTAAGGGGTACAGCCATCCTCGACCAAAGCTCCAAATGCCTCCCAACCAGACGAATTCATACGACCATCCCGAATTTTGGCACGACAGGAGTATGAAGACTGTGGCGGCGAGAACTGCGCTTATAGCGATGCAGCGGCTCGCTATCCTCGCGACGCGGCCCGAGGTGGAAAGGAATTCTCCGAGTCGATCGCGCTTGAAGTTGGGGGTCATGGGCGTTTGACAATTAGGGATTCAGGCTACCCGCCGAGGGAATGTCTGAGCCTCATGCGAGACTACCAGATCTAATTGAATGGCACTTTACGCCACCTGTTATTGTGAGTGCAACAGGTGCGGGCTCCACTTTCACGCCGAACGTCCCGGTACGGCCATGGCGTGGACCCTGCCAGAAAATGTGGACGACTGTGTTGCAATGTTTGTTGGCCCCGGCAATACTGCCGTTTTCTCGAGGTGAGTTGGCGGCGTCGAGACCGAGCCAGCCTGAAGGAGTCACGAGATGAAATGGGCAAAGTAGCAGTCATCAATAATTTAAAAGACCCGAAAAACCCAGTCGTAGAAACGTCCTACCCTACCCCCAAATGCGGCTCAGGGCTCGCTCTCAGCCCGTCGCAGCACCTGCTCGTGGGTTGCGGGGGCGGGAAGCCGCTTCTCATACTGAACGCGCTGACCGGAAAAGTGATTACTACCGTTGACGGGACACACGGCGCCGATGAAGTTTGGTACAACTCAGGCGATAACCACTTCTACGCCCCATTCGGCTTTGGCGCCAATCCAACGCTCAGCGTCATTGATGCCGAGAGCGGCAAACTTCTGAGCAACTTGCCGGCAGGACCTGTCTCTCACTCCGTAGCAGCCTACCGCGGGAACAGTCACATTTTTGTCCCTATCGCGATTCCGAATGAGAGGGCGACGACGGACGCATGCAATGTGATGTTTGGCTTTCCCGAGAAGCACGGCTGCATCGCCGTTTATGCGCACGAGAAGTGAGCCGGTTTGTAGTGCCGCCCTTTGGGCGACATCTTTGAAATCACGCACATGCCCGTCCCGCACGCGGGACGGGGGCTACTTCAAGCTAAGCAGTGGCATTAGCCTTCTTTCTTGTTAATCCTCGGTGGAAAACCAGTCCTCTCCCGGTCGGCCACCTCGTGTCTTCGCGTTCACTTACTCCCCCTCCGACAGGTCCACAGTGTCGGTGAAGATGTCCTCGTCATGGACGACCCCATTCAACGGGAACGGGTTAACGTTGCGCGTATCCGACCAGATGGGATGCGCTTCCTCCCCCTTGTTTATGATCAGTCCGCTGTAGTCGCCGTTGAAGCCCGCCTGGTTGCCGTCTGGTGGTGGGAAGACAGGTGAAACCACCTTAAAGTTGAACGGTGTGTTCAGACCCGTTCCGCCCGCAAGGACGTAATCGGAGTTCTTAGCTCCAACGCCGAGTTGGCAGGGCGGGAGTGGTGAAACCGTATTCGTAAATAGCGGGATCACGCCAAGGCAAGGGGCGAAGCCGGCTGCCGGAACGCTGTTCTCGTTCGGCACCCGCTCGGTACGGTAATAGCTGACGCCCACCCGGTCATGGCTAGAAGAGGATCCGACAGCATCCGCTGCAAAATAGTGGTCAAGGCCTGAATCAGGGTTCACCTTCGCACTCACGCTCCAGGTATGACCGCCGTCAGTAGAAGTGGCGAGCTGGATGTCGAATTCCTGCTGACGGTAATCTTGCCACGCGGCGAACAGGTGGCCGTTGGCTGGATTTACCGCGATGCGGGGAAAATCATTCGTGCGAATGAAGGCTCCGGGAATGCACTCTTCCGGGCCGCGTCCGAAATCGCAAAGGGGTTGACCCACGACCACGTCGTCCCCCACTTTCACCGGCGAAGCACAGTTGAGCTGGGCCGTGCCGGCGGGAGAGCTTCCCGACGGATGACAGACTACACCTAGCTGCTGCGCGTTGGGATTGTTCGCCGCGGTGTTGCCGTTATTGAAGATCACTACCAAGTCCCCGTTGGACTGGGGCGCCGGGTCCGAACCCTGATCGAAATCACAGGCGCTCGGACTTCGCGTCGGATCGAAGGCGTCGCCGAAAAAGCAAAGCGTACTGGAGCTGCCGCTGATCTCTTCCGGTGTGGACCACGTGAGTCCATGGTTGGTCGACATGGAACCAAAAATGATGGAACTGCAATAGGCATTGGCTTTGGGGCCACAAGAGAAGTTGAAGACTGTCCAGGTGGCATACACGTTGTCACGGTTCGGACTGCTCCCAAAGCTATCGGCTGTGATGAATGGCTTGTCGAGAGAGGCGCGCGCATCATTTTCTTCGTCCACGATGAAGCGCCGGCCAAATGACGAGATATTGAAGAAGAATGAGCCCTGCGCGTCAATGGGGGACTGTGTGGCATAGATCAGGCTGGCATTGCTGAAGACATCGAAGGCGATACACGTGAAAAAGCCCCTGCCCTGGGAGTCGAACGCGGGGGCCGGGTCGCTATCGGCGTCGTAGGTGTGAAATGTGCCTGGTCCGCCCACGATTGTGTGGCTGTTGGGATCAGTGGCGGTAGCCACTTGCCCGGCAGGGTTGTTTATCTTTTGCCGGAAGGGCGGTAGCAGGTCGCCCCAGTGCTGGCCATCGTCAATTGACCATGCAATGCCGCACTGGTTGAAGCCTACTCGACTGTCGTTCTGGCCCGCAAGCAGGTTGTTTGGGTTGGCTGGGCTGTACACAATTTTCTCTTCAGCCTGGCGGCGGTAGGTGCAGTCCTGGTTGACCCGTACGTTGTTACTCGAGGTGCGCTCACTGCAGCCGAGGGTGTTCTGCACTTGTCCTCCTCCAGAAGACGACGCGTTGAGAGGGCTGCTTCCGTCGAGAGACGCCTCTTCGCCGCGGTCTAATCCGAAACGCAAAGCTACCTCGGCTGCCTTTAGTGTTCCCCCGGAAAAAAACGGCATGGTTTTTGTAATCGGCGCTGCATTGAGTGCTGGCCGAACCGTAATCTTCGCCGGCTTGATCTCGCCGGTGGCCGCATCATGCAGCACATGCTTACTGCGCTCTTGCGCGGAGGCGCTCGCGCCGGAAAATAACCCGATAGCCAACAGCGCGAGGCACGCCCCCTTGACGGTTCCCTTTATCGTGCTCCTACTTTTCTTAACTCCGATTGAAAAGACGAGCAGCCCCGGGACAAGTCTAGAACGAACGTTTAGTTTGCACATGACGACACCAGTCCTTTCCGCAGAATTGTGCGTGCGGTCGAAGTTTTCGACGCGAGTGCTCATTGCAATAGCCTCGCCGAAGATTCTCAATTACAGGGAGTGCAGGTGGAACATCCAGGTCCACCTAGTGAGGCCGGATTCTAATCAGCAAATTTGTTGGCTGTCAAGATGCATTAATTTGCACACTTTTCAGGGGCTGCGCGGATCACTGAGGTTCGCCCCGAGTTCTGCCAGGCGGCGCTCGATGAAGCGGCGTTCCGGCGCTTGCGTCGTTAGTGCGAGGGCGCGTTGGTATGCGGCGATTGCTTGCGGCGTGCGTCCCAGACGGCGGCAGAGATCGGCCCTGGCTGAGTGCGCGAGGTGATAGTCCACGAGTTCACCGCGCGCGAGGATCGCGTCGACGAGCGCGAGGCCGATTTCAGGGCCGTCGCGCATGGCGACCGCGGCGGCGCGATTGAGTTCCACGACGGGCGAAGCCTCGACTCGCAGAAGGACATCGTAAATCCCCACAATCTGGCGCCAATCGGTCGCGGCAGCGGTAGGCGCTTCGGCATGCACGGCCGCAATGGCGGCCTGCAACGTGTACGGGCCGAACCTTCGCGACGCCAGGGCTTTTTCGACGAGCGCAAGGCCCTCCTGGATCTGTTCACGATTCCATAGGGAGCGATCTTGCTCGTCGAGCAGGATCAACTCGCCCTCCGGTGAGGTTCGCGCCGTGCGCCGCGCATCATGCAGCAGCATTAGGGCGACGAGTCCGGTGGCCTCGGGTTCCGGGAGGAGTTCGGTGAGGAGCCGCCCCAAACGGATGGCCTCGGCGGAAAGATCGTGGCGAATGACCGAGTCGCCCGCCGAGGCCGAGTAACCTTCGTTGAAGACGAGATAGAGGACGTGGAGCACCGCGTCGAGCCGGTCAGGGAGTTCGGAACGCGACGGAACCTGGTAGGGAATCCGCGCATCGCGGATTTTCCCTTTGGCGCGAACGATGCGCTGCGCCAGGGTCGGCGTGGGAATCAGGAATGCGCGCGCGATCTCCTCGGTCTCCAGCCCGCAAACTTCTCGCAGCGTGAGCGCGATGCGTGCGTCGGCGGCGAGGGCGGGGTGGCAACAAGTGAAGATGAGCCTGAGCCGGTCGTCTTCCAACCCGTCGTCGTTGAAGTCCGCAGCGGGCGGCGCGCTGCCCTCGAGTTGATCGGCGGCTGCGGCAAGCGCCTGGTTGAATCGCGCGCCTCGCCGCAGCCGGTCGATTGCTTTGAAGCGGCCGGTGGAAATGAGCCAGGCGCGCGGATTCTGCGGCACGCCGTCGCTCGGCCACGAATCCAGCGCGGCGGTGAAGGCGTCATGCATGGCCTCCTCGGCGGCATCGAAGCCGCCGAGGAGGCGGATGAGCGTGGCGAGCACGCAGCGCGAGTCCGAGCGATAGAGCGCCTCGATCTGCTCGCGCACATGCTGGCCTGCTGTGTCACTCACGGTCAGGTCATCTCCCGGGACAGCTATTGCGCGTCGAACACCCTGATCGGCCGGACCTCGATTGAGCCTGTCCGCGCCGAGGGGATGCGAGAGGCCACCTGGATGGCGTCATTCAGGTCCTTCGCGTTGATGAGGTAAAAGCCGCCGAGCTGTTCCTTCGTTTCGGCGAAGGGACCGTCGGTGGTGGAGACTTTACTCTGCCGGACCCGGATGGTTGTGGCGTTCTGGGTGGGTTGCAGCGCCTCGCCGCCAATGTATTGTCCGCTCTTCTTGATCGACTCCGTAAAGGCGTAGTATTCCGACATCATCGTGTCCATCTGCTCTTTCGGTATCGTTCCCCGTTTGCTTTCGTCGTCATAAATAAGGCAAAGGTATTTCATGGCATCCTCCAGTGAAAATTGGTAAAAGATCGTACTTCAGCAGATAGTCGTTTGGGGAACCCCGGAATCGACACCCCCTTAAGGATTCGTGGCCACTCCTATTATGTTATGGCATCGGCTAAGACATTACAGGCCCTTTCAAATGAGACTGGGAGTGTGGGAATTGCTGGCGCTGCCTCCCCATGCCTCCACGTGACATTTTTCTTCCGGGGTGGACGCATTTCCGCATTCCCACAGGTTGGACCACTGTGTTTTGAAATGCACTGGGGTGAAATTTCCGATCCTACCGCCGGTGCCTTTGGCGTACGGGTTGCTCCTATACCTGGGGTAAGCGTTGGCGGCGTGAAAACTGCGTCTGGAGGCCGCAGGGGGTCATCCGGCTCATGCTACAATGGCCGCTATTTCAATGACTTGGGAACCATGGTGGTAAGAGCAAAAATGGAGCATTTTTTCCATAGGCACGCAAAGGGCACAAAAGTGAAATGTATTGTCCCCGTAAGCCTTAAGTCGCAGAGTGGCGCAGCTCAACACAAACGCGCCGAGGGGAACGGCATCTAAGTTTGCAGGGATGGGACTGGGGTCCTAAAGGACGCGGTCTTGATAAAGGTGGAAAAGACCTAATTTTTGCGCGCTCCAAGCGGAGCCCGCACCCGGACTGAGAAACGAATTGGAACATATGCCAGCGCAGGCGACAGCAACGGCCAACAGCAATCGTGAAGGCGCCGGATTGCGCTCAGGTGTTCTGATCGAGGCGCGCGATCTCCGAAAGAGCTACAAGGCCGGCGCGTCTGAAATCAATGTCCTGTCCGGCGTTAACCTGCGCATCGACGCAGGAGAATTGATTGCCGTGGTGGGAGCTTCCGGAGCCGGAAAAAGTACTTTGCTTCACCTGCTGGCTGCGCTAGACACGCCGACGAGCGGTACAGTATACTTCGGACAGAAAGCGATAGAATCGTTTCGGGAAAGCGAGCTTGCGGATTATCGCAACCGCTCCATTGGTTTTGTGTGGCAGCGGCACCACCTATTGGCTGATTTTAGCGCGGCCGAAAACGTGGCGATGCCACTGCTGATGCGCGGCGCAGGGCACAGTGAGGCGCTCAAAACCTCGGCACGCTGGCTCAGGGAAGTCGGCCTGGAAGCGCGGGCCACACAGCGTGCGGGGGAGTTGTCCGGGGGGGAGCAACAGCGCGTGGCGATAGCTCGCGCACTTGTGCAGGAACCGGCCTTGTTGTTGGCCGACGAACCCACCGGAGATCTGGACGAGCGAAACGCAATCGCAGTTTTTGAGTTGATGCAGCGATTGCACCGCGAGCACCGGCTCACCTCTATTCTGGCGACGCACAATACAGTTCTGGCGGAGCGCGCAGATCGCGTGCTGCAATTGGAGCACGGATTGCTCTTGCCGGTGGGGGGATAGACCAAAGCCCTGAAGTTTGTACTGAGGGAGAAACGAGTGACCCGTGTTTGAACGCTATACAGAGAAGGCGCGCCGCGTCATATTTTTTGCGCGATACGAGGCCAGCCAGTATGGATCCCCGTACATCGAAACGGAACATCTGCTGCTTGGCTTGATGCGCGAGGATAAGGCACTGGCGAACCGCTTCCTGCGTTCCCACGGCTCCATCGAGTCCATCCGTAAGGAGATCGAACAACGCATCACGATCCGCGAGCGCATTTCCACCTCGGTCGAGGTGCCCCTCAGCCAGGAATCTAAACGCATCCTGAACTTCGCCACGGAAGAGGCGGAACGCCTCGGGCACAAGCACGTCGGCACCGAACACCTCCTGCTCGGCATCCTGCGCGAAGAAAAATGCTTCGGCGCCGAAATCCTGCAGGAGCGCGGTCTGCGGCTTTCCACGCTTCGCGAAGAACTGGCGCGCAGCGCCGGCGAAAAAGCGCCGGCCTCGCGTCCCAAAGAGACCTCCTTGCTCGCGGAATTCAGCCGCGACCTGACGCAAGCGGCGCTAGAAGGCCAGCTCGACCCTCTGGTGGGCCGCGAACGCGAAGTCGAACGCGTCATCCAAATTCTCTGCCGCCGCACGAAAAATAATCCCGTGTTGATCGGCGAGCCCGGAGTCGGCAAGACGGCGATTGTCGAGGGCCTGGCCCAGCGCATTTCCGACAGCGATGTCCCCCCGTTTCTCGCCGACAAGCGCATCCTGTCTCTCGATCTCTCGCTGATCGTGGCCGGCACGAAATACCGCGGGCAGTTCGAGGAGCGACTCAAGACCATCATGAAGGAGTTGATGGAGAGCCAGAATTCGATCGTCTTTATCGACGAGCTGCACACCCTGGTGGGAGCGGGCTCTGCGGAAGGTTCGCTCGACGCCGCCAACATTCTGAAGCCAGCGCTCTCTCGCGGCGAAATTCAGTGCATCGGAGCGACCACCCCGGGCGAATATCGCAAGTCAGTGGAGAAGGACCGCTCGCTCGAGCGGCGCTTCCAGGCCGTCAAAGTAGGCGCGCCTTCCGAGGATGAAGCCATTCAGGTCCTCGAAGGGGTGCGCGAGCGTTACGAAAAATTCCATGCGGTCAGCTACACCGACGAAGCCATCCGCTATGCGGTCTATCTCTCGAGCCGCTACATTCCGGACCGCTTCCTGCCGGACAAGGCCATCGACCTGATCGATGAGGCGGGCGCGCGCGTCAAGCTGCGCCAGGCCATGCTGCCGGACGAAGTGGCGGAAGTGCAGAAGCGCGTGAAGTTCATCACGCACCGGATGGAAACCGCCATCGCCAATCACGAATTCGAGAAGGCCCGCTTCTACTCCGAAGAAGAGCGGAAGGAAAAGGAAAATCTGCGTGTGGTTCGCGAACGCCTGAAGCTCGACGACACCAATACCGGAATCGTCACGCGCGAGGACATCGAAGAAGTGGTGGCGCGCTGGACCGGCATCGCCGTCACGTCCATCAAGGAAGACGAACAACAGAAACTGCTGCGCATTGAAATAGAGCTGCACAAACGCGTGATCAGCCAGGACAAAGCAATCACCGCGCTGGCACGCGCCATTCGCCGCAGCCGCGCGGGACTCAAAGCGCCGGGGCGGCCCGTCGGCTGCTTCCTGTTCCTGGGCCCGACCGGAGTCGGCAAAACGGAAGTGGCGCGGCGCCTGGCGGAATTCCTGTTCGGCAGCGAGAAATCCCTGGTGCGCTTTGACATGTCCGAATACATGGAAAAACATTCGGTGTCGAAGCTGATCGGCGCGCCTCCAGGATATGTGGGTTACGAGGAAGGCGGCCAGCTCACCGAACGCGTTCGGCGCACGCCGTACTCGGTGATCCTGCTCGATGAAATCGAAAAGGCTCACCCGGATGTCTACAACATCCTGCTGCAGGTCTTTGAAGACGGCCAGCTCACCGACGGCCTCGGCAACACGGTGGATTTCCGGAATACGATTCTGATCATGACTTCGAACCTCGGCGCGCGGCATCTCCAGAAACGCTCCACGCTGGGGTTCCAATCGGCCGCCGAAGAAGGCTCCGTGAAGAGCCTGGATGAATTGGTGCTCAGCGAGGTGAAGCGCGTATTTAATCCGGAATTCCTGAATCGGTTGGATGAGATTATCCTGTTCAACCCGCTGGGTGAAGAAGAGCTGCTCCGTATTATCGATTTGCTGGTCGGCCAGATCAACGACACTTTGATCCACCGCCAGGTGCAGATTGTTCTGACGCCGGAAGCGCGCCAGTGGGTCCTCGAGAAAACGTGCGGGGATCGCAACTACGGTGCGCGGCCGCTGCGCCGGGCATTGCAAAAGTACGTCGAAGATCCGTTGTCGGAAGCGCTGATTCAGGGGGGCCTGCAGCGGCCGGCAACGCTGGAAGTCTACGTCTCAACTGACGGGCTCGGATTCCGACCGGTGGTCGAAGCAACCCCGGTATCCCACTAGCGAATCCTACGCGCGCAGGCCGGCCTCACCTGAGTCCGGCTGGGGGAGCGTACATTCTTGTTTCGGGGGAAGCGGCCTTGACTTGTTCAAGGGCTGCAAGAAAGCACCCGTGTCTTTTGCATGTTTTGCGCGCAGGTGTGGTGTGCCCACTCGCGATTATATTTGTATGTCTGGCGGCTCCGCACCGCGCTTTCCCCGCTTCCAAACCGCGGCAATCGCAGGGCCCCGCCGCAAATCCGCAGGATACTCCCGTCATCGAACGCATCGAATTCCAGGGAAACCGGAGGATCCGCAAACGAGGACGCCCTTCGCCGCGATTTTCACGCCTTGTGGAATACGCAGTATTTTGAAGATATCCGGCTCGAGGTTCAGGACACCCCCGATAAGCCCAATTCGAAGATTGTCATTTTCTTCGTCACGGAGCGGCCGATCATCCGGCGCATCGAATACAAGGGCAACAAATCAGTTTCGGAGTCCGACATCCTGGACCGATTCAAGGACCGCAAGGTTGGGTTGTCGATCGAAAGCCAATTCGATCCCACGCGCATCAAGAAAGCGGAAGTCGTCCTGAAGGAACTGCTGGCCGAGCATGGCCGCCAGTTCGCGACTGTGAAGCCGACCTATGAACGCATCCCCGGCACGAACGCGGTCAAGCTCACCTTCAACATCGCCGAAGGGGCGAAAGTGAAGGTCGGCAAGATCATGGTCACGGGCAACACCGCTTTTTCGAGCGGCCGCATCATTCGCACGATGCGCAATTCGCGCCCCATCGGAGTTCCACTCAGTTTTTTGGGATTCTTTCCCGTGATGTCCAAGACCTTCGACCGGCCAAAGCTGGATGAAGATCTCGAAATCGGCGTCCGCGGTCTGTACCAGGACAACGGGTATTTCAAGGTGCTCGTGAAAGATCCGATCGTTCAGACGGTGGATATCAACCGCGGCGGTGTGCCCGGGCCTATACCTGTGCCCATCGTTGGCGCTAAACACGCAAAAGTTACCAACATCACGATTCCCATCGAGGAAGGCGAACGCTACCGCATGGGAACGCTGCACGTTCGCAGCGCCGACCCGGACAAGGGCCTTTCGCTCAAGACGGATTTCCTGGAATCACTTTTCCCGATCAAGAAGGGCGAAATTTTCAGCGTGGCAAAGGTCCGCAAGGCGATTCAGGACTACACCAAGCTCTACGGCAACTACGGCTTCATCGACTTTACCGCCGTGCCGGACACAGACGTTCACGACGATACGAAGACCATCGATCTGACGTTTGCCTTCGACGAGCAAAAGCAATTCTTCGTCCGGCGGATCGAGTTCAGCGGCAACACAGGAACTCGCGATAAGGTGATTCGCCGGGAACTATTGCTCAGCGAAGGCGACATGTTCCGCAACAACTTGTGGGAGCTCAGCCTACTGCGTCTCAACCAGCTCGATTACTTCGAGCCGGTCAAGCCTGAGAATGCCGAGATCAAGCGCAACGTCAAGCAAGGCACGGTGGACATCCTTCTCAAGCTCAAGGAAAAAGGCAAGCAGTCCATCAGTTTAACGGGCGGCGTCAGCGGCCTGGCCGGCAGCTATATCGGCCTGACCTATCAGACGAACAACTTCCTGGGGCTGGGCGAAACGCTCACGCTTTCCGCCAACGTAGGGGACCTGCAGCGCAACATTTCGTTCGGTTTCACCGAGCCCTACCTGTTTAACCGGCCAATCAGCACCGGATTCACGGTCTTTACGAGCCGCTACAACTTCGATCAGGCACGGCAATATTCGCTGGCGATAGGACAGCAAGTGCAGCTCAATCCCAACACGGTGCAGAACTACACACAAAACAGCGACGGCTTTACGATTTTCGCGAGCTATCCCTTACGCCATCTCGGTTTCACCCGGCTGGGCCTCACTTACGGGTACACGGCCACGAGCATCAAGTCCTTGAGCAGCGCCGCAACGGCCTTGTTCAGTGTGCTGCAGTTTCAACAACTCGCGGGCCCCTCATCGCTCACAGGGATTCACGAAAGCCGCGTCGTTCCGAGCCTCACCTACAACACCGTGGACAATCCGGTGAACCCAACCCATGGAAAGAGTTTTTTTACCTCGACTTCCATTGAAGGAGGGCCTCTCGGCGGCAATGTCAATACGATCACGGAGATTGTCGAGGCCAAGTACTTTCGCCCGAATTATCACCGCCGCAATGTAATCGCGATGCGCTTGCTGGGCGCCTATGAAACGGGATTCAGCGGCAGGGTCATCGCGCCGTATAGCCGGTTCTACCTGGGAGGTGAAACTGATCTGCGCGGATTCGACGTTCGCACCGTTTCTCCCGTCGCCTTTGTTCCCACGCAGACGACGACTTCGTTTACCGTTCCAAACTCGTCGGTGATCGGCCCGGGCGGTCCTCTTTCGACTCAGATCAGTATTCCCACTCTGAGCTATCAAATTTCGTTTCCAGGGGGAGACACACAGGGGGTCGCCAATTTCGAGTACCGCATTCCGATCGCGCCGCATGTGAGCGCCTCGCTGTTTGGCGATCTCGGTGCGACGGGGGCACTCCGGCGTAATCAGTTGCAGCTCAATTCCACTGATCTAAATTCGCTGCAAACACAGTTCCCGAAGACGGACACGTTTCCGGGTGTCAGCTCGACGCTCCCGTTTCAGCCCGGCACAAATTTCAAACTCCGCAGTACGGCGGGTGTCGAAGTTGTGGTGCAACTGCCCATCGTGCAGGCGCCGTTCCGGATTTATTGGGGGTATAACTTCAACCGGATGGCGCAGATCATCGCCGCGGCGCAGACGCAATTTCCTGGGAATCCGCAAAATGCGGACCCAACGAAGCCGCCGTGCACCTCGTCAGTGACTACGAACTGTTTTGACACCAGTTGGAATCCATACTTGGCCGGGCTGTCACCTGAAGTCTGGAACTCACAAGTGGTGCCGGGACTCACTAGAATTTTCCAAAACCCGCAACGGACGAATTTCTTCGATCCCGTTCGCACGTTCCGGTTTACAGTGAGCCGGACGTTCTGAGCCCTTTGGAATGAATGTTGGATGGCGGGCCAATATTGGTTAAGGATACGAGACGCGGATTGATGGCAGATCGAAGGTTGAGTTTTTTTGGGAGGACAGGCATGAGGCGGTGGAAGCTCTTCTCGATCTTAACCCTAGCGCTGGGACTTGGCGCCCTCGGTTGCGGAGGTGGCAATGCCGCGTCGACGGCCATCTCCATAGCGATTTCACCCTCTACGGCCAGCGTGATTACCAATACGACCCAGCCGTTCAGCGTCTTTGTCACAGGGTCCAGCGACCAGACCGCGACGTGGGCCGTGACCTGTCCGACAGGCGTGACCGCTCCCGCCTGCGGAACCATCGACACGAACGGTGTCTATAGTGCGCCAAAAACTGTCCCGACAGTTACCACGAATGGAACTCCGACGACTACACCCACAGCGACCATCACGGCGACATCGCATGCGGACACCACTAAAAAAGCTACCGCCACGGTCACGATTATTTCCGGCATCAGCATTTCGATCTCTCCAACCACTGCAACGGTCGGCACGGGCGAGCACTTCACCTTCACCGCCACGGTCAACAATCCGGGTTGCGACAATACGGTCAAGGCCAACAACTGCCTGGTAGTCACGTGGTCGGTTCCTACCACCACCGGCGTAGGCGCGATTGATCCCAACACCGGCATTTATACGGCTCCAGGGACGGCTATCAGCGCGGTCACGATCACGGCTACCTCGGTAAAGGACACCACCGTTACTGCAACCGCGACGGTCACCGTAGTAACAGCCAACGATCCGACTCTTACTTCCGTCAGCCCGAATACCGCGGCAGTGGGGTCGTTGTTTCAGGATGTGTACATCACCGGCACGAATTTCATTTCCACGAACACCGTATCCGCCACGCGCGGCGCCCAGGTAACGCCGCTTACGGCTGTTGGGATTTCCAGTTCTGTGATCCGTGCGCGCGTTCCGGACACCGTCTTGGCGGCTCCGGGTACGCTTCAGTTCGCAGTCTCAAAACAGACTGGCACGCCGCAAAGTTGTCCCGTATCCGCCCCATCGCCATGCGAGA
>WNEZ01023790.1_pt1 | contig 13022 bp, 16 predicted proteins | sample 5400521 | NCBI WGS metagenome assembly WNEZ01 (sample SAMN13153339, study PRJNA577476) | soil metagenome | isolation source: 120 cm saprolite under Douglas fir tree site 2 hole 1 replicate 1 | place: USA:California | collected 2015-04-18 | reverse complement strand
CCCGCGGTCGAGATGCAGTGCGTTCTCACGACGCCCCAAGGATTGCAATGTGCCATGGCGGCGCGCCCAGCGATTACCGCAATATGAAAACCATCGCGGCAATTCCGGCGAAGCCATTTGTAATTGGGTGGCTATTAGATTGACGCGCTCGAGTACTGCTCGCGTCGCCGGACGAAGATGAAGAGTGGGTCGGCTCGACCTCAATCTGGGTGTACCTACGGCTACCCTTATTACAATCCCTACACTTGCTGTCTGCCCGCGTACTGACTTCCGTCAGCATCAGCAGTCGGCATAACAAGGGCGCCACCCGCGAGCTGGAGGTTGACGAGAGGGACCATGAACGCGACTCGGTTAATCGAAGAATGGAGGCGGCAGGGCCGTGTTCTCGAGGTCGAGGGCGCGAACACACGGTCTTGTGGCGGATGGGCCAGGGAGAGACTGTTATTTGTGTTCATGGGGTTCCAACTTCCGGCTTTCTTTATCGAAAGCTTCTACCAGAATTGGCCAGCCGAGGGCTTGAGGGAGTCACTCTTGATTTGCCGGGATTGGGTCTTGCTGGTCGGCCGGCCGATTTCGATTACAGCTGGAGCGGGTTGGCCGCGTGGTATCTCAAAGCCATCGACGCGGCAGGCATAAGAGATTTCCATTTAGTGGTTCACGACATAGGGGGGCCGATCGGTTTTGATGTCATCCGGCGCGTTCCCGACAGAATTAAGTCGCTCACGGTTCTCAATACGCTCGTCGACGTCAGCCAATTCCGACGCCCGTGGGTCATGGAGCCTTTTGCCTGGCCGGTCATCGGGCGGCTCTGGCTACAATCGGCGCGAACTCCGATGTTTTATGTTCTCATCAAGACTTACGGCACGCGCAACATCAACAGGGCAGAGGCCGATGCCTACGGCCAGCTACTCTTGGGACCAGATAGCGGACGAGCGTTCCTCCAGATCATGCGGAGCTTCGAACGGACCCCCGCCTTTGAGCACGGCATCAAGGCCGCTCTGAAGGAGCGAAAATTCTCGGCCCAGATCATTTGGGGCAAGGATGATCGAACTCTGAGAATGAAAAAATACGCTCCTCATTTGCTGAAGGCTCTGGATCTCGAAGGCCACGAGGTGGTCTCCGGAAAACATTTTCTGCAGGAAGACTCTTCCCGCGCGATTGCGTCCTTAATCTCCAGATTGATCAGCGCGTCGGGTAGCGCTGCGGAATCGCTGTGAAATCCTTTCATTGCGGCTTCTACAGCGCACTTCGTGACGATCGCGGCGGTCGAGATGGGCGTCGAGCGTCCGCTGATGGCGCGAAGCGGACGTTCGGCCGAGAACAAACTGATAGGCCGGAATAGTTTCGACTACTTGCTCGTAGAGTCGACGGGATCTTGGAGCCGCTGCCATCTGCAGAGCCTCGCCTGGGCCGGCGGACGACATCGTCCACTGCCAATCACGGGTGTTCATAAGCCGGCGACGACTCGCCGCGCATTCGCACGTAAGTGGGATGAGTTGCTGTCGCTTCCCCGTCCGAACTCACTTCAAGGTTGATAAGCCGCGATCGGGAGATGGTACGACTAAGAAATTCGCCGCCCTTTTACCTCGCTGAAGGAGTCGACTTCGGAGACTATGGATCCCGCATCCGCCTCAGTGGAACGTGGGCTCGGCCTTCATCAACCAGAGAAAACAGCTTCGTAAGGCGAAGCGGGCCGCTGCCAACCTGACAATCTCAACCCGTCTATTCAAAGCTGCTGAGCGATCTGATCGTATTCAGTGCGAATCTTATCCTTGCCATAAAAACGCTCGAGCCGTCGGACCGTAAAATGACCACGGGCGACGTCCTGGAAGTGCTCGATGAACGCATAGTTCACCGCAGCGCCCCCAAGAGCGCCAACGACCGGAAGCGTCTGCGCTGCGACCTTCTGGGTCACCACCAACCCGAAGCGCGCCGCGATCTGGGTGACGAACTTGAGGAGAATGGAAGCACCCTCCTTGATGACCCCACGTTCCGCAACGAACCTGGCCGCCTCGGTTACGGTCTTGGCGAGCATGCCTCGAACCGCAAAATATCCGCTTTCGGACGCGTCGGCAGATCCGGCTCGGCCGCCCAGTGCGAAGACCTCAACACAGGAGAGAACAGACTCTGGGTCAGATAAATCCTCGCCCTCGTTTTGCGCTATGTCTGCGATCGATCGCAACATAATCACGGTGGATACCGGCAACTCGACCGGAAGTGCGGCTAAACCAAACGTGCCGCCCGCGGCGCCGGACGCCGTGGCGAGAGCCCGGTGCAACAACTCCGACCCGGTTCGAGGAGACCGCGGAAGAGTGCGCAACGCCACCTTCAGCGCTGCCTCAAGGCCCATGGATGTAGCAGATGCGATCGCCTTCGAAGCGAACGAGGGAAGCGCGTATCCGATAAGCTCGACAGGCTTGCCGATCAGATTCGTGAGCCGGGCGGCAAGGCTGGGATGTTCGAGGGACTTGACCGCATTCGTCAGGGCTTCGCGGTCTGCCATTGTCATGTCTGAGGTTTCTTGCAACGACAATGTTTCCTCCGGCGTGATACTACTCACTATTGTAAAAACTTACCCAAGCATAAGTTTCGGCCGGAACATCTGCAGGAGCGCCACGCGGAGCTCCTCTAGGTGAGGAACCACTGCCGGTCCGGTACTGGTTTGCCTAATCGCGGGGATCAATGACGGGCAGGGGCTGCAAATATCCCGCTCGCACCTTAACGTTCTGAGTTGGCGAAGCGATGAACTGCCTTAGTGTGCGTAGTTGCTCATGCCGATACCTCGAACGATATTTTTGTTAAACGCGGCCTGTTCTGCGGAATCGCAGTCTAGGAAAAGCCGTTCCGCTGGTGCCGTGAAAGCGAGTTCCGAGATTTCACAAGCATGTTCGTACCCTTCTGCAATGATACTCGACGCGTGTTGCAGCAAAGCGAAGAACGACTTCGAAAGAGCTAGAATGCCTTCACAGTTCGCGAGTACGCATTTTATTATCTAGTTGCTCCTGTTCCTGCGCCAGCGCGCGCCACGCCTCTTCCATGCGCTTTAGTGCACGCTTGACCTCTCCATCTTCGGCGCGTTCGGCGAGAAAGGCACAGTCCTCAGCATTATCACGAAAAATATCAGGCAAATTCATACGGGTTAGATGGCCCGGGAAGGGTCTGTTTCAACGGGATTATTGCGTGAAATGTTAGTAAGGTTGGGTGGTCAAGCTAGGATGAAGAGAAAGGGCCGAGGCTGGCTTGAGCGATTTAGTCCACAACGAATTTTGAATCTCACATACGTCTGACGGCGCATTTGGTTTGAATCAAAACAATGTGCGCTGTCTGTCACACCGCTGACTCACTCGACCAATAGACGACATCCGCTAACAGGAGATTCCCAGTGCGGAAGTCACAATCGCCGAAATTGGCACCATCTCAGTTTGAGCCATCACTGGTATGGACGATGCGGTCCGTTCTCGGCTCGGCTGTCGATCAGATTGATGCCGCTAACCGGACACCCGCGACAAAAGCGAAGATGGCGGAACGAATTCTGCGGGCCGCATCAGATGGAATCACGGACCCGATGACGTTAACTGCTATCGCGATTGAGGACGGTATGCAGGCAGCGGACTAGCGAACTCTCGGCCTTACGTCGGCTCGCTAAGCCGTGTTTCCAAATCTTCGACCAGGTTCTTAAGGCCAGTCCGGCTTGAACCGGCCCCAATTCAATTCTTTCGCAGGCTGGATGATTGGCGCTTCGATGTTAACAGGGGCGTTCGTGTTTACCCGTCGAGCCGAAGGGCACTGAAAAGGTCTGCTTGTCGGGGAAGACCGGAAGTGGCTGACGGACAAAGCTCCGGAACTCGTGATCGTGCGACACGCCGACCTCGCGCGGCGTTGAAGCGATGTGAGGATATGTGTCTTTTATCGGTCTAATCGCTTCACCATTTCCATAGAGGAGCTGAACGTGTTGGCGTTTCATGTCAAATGGAGAAATTGAATGACCAAGCTAAAACTTCTGTCGGCTGCACTGATCGCCGCAGCCATGGTCGCAAAACCTCAACACGAGTACCACGCCCGGAGCCCGATATCTTCGCGAAGGTGACGGTTTTCGCGGGCACGAGAGCCGCGATGTGTGGGGCCACTGGGGCACCTACTATGGGCCCATGATTCCCTCAGTTCCATAGTTTGATCTGAGACGGTCACTACAATTAAGTATCGCTAAGCATTGTAGCGGTTAGCGCCGGACCCGATCGACCTGGCGGATGTTCTTGACCCACGGCATCGTCTCCTTCTGCTGCGATCTTAACCCGGAAGACATTTGCTCAGACGGAGTTCTTCTGACTTTGACCCCTTCCGGACATCAGCCCGAGGATCTTTAGACGTCGATCACGCGGCCCTTGCGATGCGGCCGTCGATTTCATTGCGAAGCAAATCAAAATCGATGGGCTTCGTCAGGAGTGCCTCGGCGCCGCCTTCCAGGACTTTTCGCCTGGTCTCAGCGTCACCGTAGGCAGTGATCATAATGACGGGAACATCCGGTCGAGCGGCTTTCGCCTTCGGCAAAAATTCAAGGCCGCTCATTCCGGGCATGTTGATGTCGGAAAGGATCAGGATCAATGATGCACCCGCCGCGTCACTGATGCGTTGAAGGGCGCTATCCGCCGACTGGGCAAAATCCATCGTGAAGCGGCCGGCGCGGAGGTCGCGCCTGAACTGCTGGCGAAAAAGCATCTCGACATCACATTCGTCGTCGACGACGAGAATAAGGAGACTCACGTGCTCAGTCCTGCTTTGCGGAGGGCTTTGGAGATCTCGCTAATCGCGTCCGCGGCGCTACGGCATACCACTTTGTTCTCATTCCGCGGTAGCAAACGATTCTGTTCTACACTCAGACGGTAATGCAAGAATGTGAAACGCTTCATATGGCTCGCTTTCATTAATTGCGGCCAACGGACGAAATTCAAGCGCAGGGCTGCGGTTCAACCTCAAGACCGCCAAGGCGCTCGGGCTCGCCATTCCGCCAGGCGCTGCTGGCCCGCGCCGACGAGGTAATCGAATAGCGCCCGGAACTTCCGGGCTTGGCACGTTTGATATGAGACGTCCCGCGATGCCTGCCGTTCGGTCGCTATTGGGGGCAAACCGGACGTATCCCGGACATAGCAAAAGCGGCACCGCGAATGACCCAGGCCGGACAGTCAGGGACTACTAGACATATTGAGTTCAACAGTCCCGCGCGTCTTCCAGATGTCCAGTTTGTAAGAGCAGGCGTGCGGCGGCGGGAATTTATAGTACCGCCCGAGCCAACGAGGTGATCGGATAAGGCGACGCGACGTTTTTCGCATCTTGGGTGGTGCGGCCGTGGTGTGGTCTTCGGAAGTCCGCGCTCAGCAATCGCCCGGAAAGGTATGGCGTGTCCGCTGCGCGTGCTGAAGCACCGCGCGCCGAGCGACAAGGCTTTTTTACTCGATCGAAAAGCCCACAAGCATCAACATCCCCGGCAGATCGATCCTATCATCTTGTCGACCTTCGCTTCTTCACGGTCGATGGCAGGATTGGTGCCAAGCAGTGGTCCTTTCATGGGACTATTGCCGATGCCGGATGACGAAAGGGCCGTGCCCAACGAGTTGGTGCCAGGCGCAGTGGGACTGGTGCCAAAGGCGCCGCCTGTGACGGACGTATGATGCGATCCCATGCCGCTGCGGGCAAACGCCGCGGTGGCCGAAAGGCTAACGCAAAGGGCGACGCAAAGAACGGAAAGCTTTTTCATGTCGAGACTCCCTCTTAGTCGTAGTCGCGAAATAACGAGGTAGGTCTTGTCCTGGTTTTTCGAAGTAACAAATCGTTGTACGGGGCAACTGCGGGGCGCCCTAATAGCCAAGCAGTGCTAGGCCGACCCAACTCGCCGCAAACAGCGAAGCTAGAGAGGTGGCAAGAGCCACCAGCGACAGAGCGAGTTTGAGAGCCCTCTGGGAAACGGGCCGTCGCCCTGGACAGCTGTAAGTCTCTGGACCTATCATGGTTGCGGTCTTTACGGCGCTTAGGATGCCGACTGGCCGGCGGGCGGCTCCGACGGGATCTCGATTGCGCCGGCCCTGGACACCACCGCGGCCGTGATCATCGTCGCGCTGCCGCTGCCCTGCGAATCGTTGCTCGGGCCGAAGTCGTTAAAGAGGATAACAGTTTGACCCACGACTGCGACAAATGCGGCTACTATCACGGGTATCAAGTCGCCGCGCCGGTCTTTTCTTTGAGCGTGCATCTGCCTGTCTCGCCAATCCGTTGCTTCCTAGGCACTTGTATTAGTGTGCCGTTGCCTAAACCGCTTCACCCAATTACGCGTTAATTCGTGTCTTTGCGCGAAGGATCGAACACGCGATCAACGTTACGGTTGATCGCCGATGCGCGTGAAGCTGATCTAGGTTCGCAAACCGCCGACACCATTAAATTGAATTTTATTCGGTGCGGCCGTTTCAGCATAAGTTGCTGCGGATCTGCGGGGCCGCCCGCGGGCCGCTCAAGACCGGACGGCCCAGGCGGCAGAGCCATCAACCGGCGCTGCGCATGGCAGTCTGAGAGAAGTCACCATCCCATTCTCGCGCTGGGGTCGTGTTCATCACTCCTGCGTGAAAGATTTAGGATTGACTTTGGGAGGGCTGGAATCGATGCGGATTTTGCCCATTGCTGCCGTGCTCGCACTGTTAGTGTCGTCGGCCGCGGTCGCGCAGAGCGACGCGCCCAAGGGTTACATCGGTGCTTATGGACCTGACGCCCCGAATAAACCGTTCGGAGGCCCCGTGCCGGAGGTGTATCCGGGTCCAGGTTTGGATAAAGTTGGTCCCGACGGAATCTCAACAAAAGTAGTCAAAGCCGTTCCTTGCGGCACGGCTGCCCGAGAAACTGACGGCACGACTACCTGCGTAGGGATTCCCGGCCCGATTAGAAGAGGTGGCGATTCCCGCGAAGGCACGACTGCTGGCATGTCAGGTCGGTAGCGACTGACGTGATCGAAAACGAGAAGGCCCCAGGACTTCGGCCCGACTCTGAGAGCGTCCAGCGGCCACCAGCGTGGGATGCAGAGTGCGAGCGCTCGGCCACTTTTGAATGGCCGCCCTCCAGGCGCACGCCAGGCAGCGCCCCGGCCGATCGGCCGGTGCGGCGGATGGCGGTATAGACCAGTGCAGCATCGCCCCATGTCGAGAAAAGCTAGTCTTCGGTGCCCTTAATCGAATCATAGAGGCTGATGAATCCGGTCAAGAGTGGAAACAGAGCCATCAGCGTCCAGACCAAGGGCCAACCTTTGGCGATTGTGGCGGTAGCAACCCAAGCGCCGAAGGTGATGATGCCTACCGAGATTAGCAGCGAGACCACCTTGTCCATGATTGGCTGTTCTTCCAGGGCGTTCGCCCGGCGTCACGGACGATAGCACAACCGGGCGAGAAGAACGGCACTCCAGCCAAATGAAATAGAATTGACGGCTGCAAAGGCTCGCGTCGAATTCGACTCCGACAAGCGTTGCCGCGGGCACGGCCAAGGATGCGTCGTGGCGCGGCGGCCGGTACTTCGCCAGCCCGCGACCTGAACTCGCAATGGGCGCGATCACCGCGCGGCGGCGTGGCCTTTCTTCTCATCGGAAGTCGCGCGCTGCTTCTTGTCCCAATTGAAATCCGGCCGTGCGCGGTAGCGGATGCCCTTAGCTTTGGGCCTTCCGATCACCACCGGACAGTGGGATGATGATGCGCGGAGACAGGTTAATTACCTGAGCATCTCGACCTCGCGAAGCCAGTCCGCCGCCGCGTCTAACGCAGTTTTCCAAGAAGGCTGCTGCTTGGGGTTAGTCTTGTCGCGAAGGCTGGTCGCCAACTGAACAAATGAAGCAATAGCGCGTAGGTGGATGTCCGCGATTTCTGGAAGCTCGCTCTGAAGCGGTAAGTCGCCCGCGATTGAGCCGACTAAGCGAGCTGCCGCTTCGCGATCAGATCTCTGAGCAACCCTCAAAATCGTCGAAGCATATCGAGCCTTTATTAGGCTATCGTCAGCTGGCGCCAGTTGGCCGTAACCCCCGATTCTAGCGTTTTGCGTTGGGCTTCGCGGGAGAAAGGCACGCGCTACTTCGATTATCGGCTCTGCAGGAATGGGCTCCCTTTCATAGGCTTCTCTCTGTTGCCGCTGGAGTGCCTGCATCACTGCTTCTATCGAATCGCGGTGGGTCATGCCTTATCTTCGCCTTCAGCTCCCAGCCTTACAAGGCGACGCGCGAATCCGCCACGCCGTCGGCGCGGCCCGTGATTTCGTGCGCAGTAAGTCGTTGTCAACGCCTCGGATTCAGGCCCTTTGAGATTGTGGATATGCTGCGGATAACTTCGTTCAAAGCGCGCGCGAGCGAGCGCACTGCCAATGCCGGCCGTGAACGTCCCCTGACAGCTGCGCGCGTGGGCGCGGGGTGCGCTCGGCGCCGAGGGATAATCCGCAGGCCCCGGAAGCACGAACGCGCACCGGCGGCGCTATCGCGCGGCGGGGGGACTATCTACCGTCACAGGTCAATCGGGGGTTGCGATGCAGCCTGGTTCTATTCGCCTCGTAACGGCTCTCATTCCTCCACCTCATATGAAAGAACAACGCCTTAACTGGGTGAAGGCCCTCATCATCCCAATTCCGGCGTGCATGAGGTAGTTCCGGCGCTTACAGGGGGAGCGGGGTTAATTTCTATCTGAACGCAAGAAAAGTGGCGGGTCGCGGGATTGAGCTTTAGCTGCAACGTCAATATCGGGCTGAGGAATTTTGTACGTCTTACGTTCCAGGCGCGCCCATCGCGTCGCCTGGTGATAGTCACGGCAGCGGAGAACCATTTCCTGGCCGCGAACGACAACCACGACATCGCAAATCGGAGAATCCTGATAACTCCGGATCGTGACTTCCGGCGGAGCGTATTTGCCGGTCATCGCAACATCTTTCTTTGCCCGAAAGCGGTCTTTAGCCCACAAGCCACCTGGTTCAATCACGAGCGGCCGGGACATGCGGCCGGGTTTATTATTGGTCCCTCTTAAGCTTCCTCTGTCCCCAATGCGTGTCCTTGCAAGGAATCGAACTCCCGCACGACGTTGCGGCTCAACGCCCTCATGATGCCAATGCGAGCAAACATCGTTGGCCCGCCACGTTCTACGACCAGCAAGAGAGCCTGCATTGCGGCCTGCCATTCTTCGGTATCGTGCTCTGCTTTCGGAAGCTTGGTGATGTAGAGCGCGGCGTCGCGCAACGTGATCAGGTTCTTGCCCAGTAATGGTTCGGTAGGTCTTGGCACGAAGCGAGACTGCCCTCGCACCGTTGCCGAGAGGACCACAAGCGCAACAATTATAATTGCGAGACCACGCATGCCTTAACATAGAGCGGAAATTCTTGTCAGGAATGTGAAGCGCCTCACAGGACGGCGGAAGCTGAAGCGGGACGAATAACGAAGATCATCTGGGGTTGAAGGATCAGCTGCTCCTATTCAGACAACCTCAAGCCCGTTGGCTTCTGCTGCGTTGATAGGGAATGTAAGCTGTTTCCTAACAATCCTCGCCCGGCCGCAACCCAAGCTTCGGCTTTTCGCAATGGCTTAGGCGAACGCCCCCGCAAAATTAACACTCGCTTTGGCGACTCACCTTAAGGTTGGGTTCATGCACACTGACACGGAGGCCATGGACGCCGCACGCCATTGCATCTTGCACAGCGTCAGACGGGACTGATCAGCATATCGCCCGCAGCTGGACGGCACGAGGTGCGCGCCTTCGAATGCCCCCAATGCAAGACGCCCTTGAGACTAGTGATTCGGCGCGGTGTCGGGAATTGCCGCCGCGGTGAACGCATGCCGCATGATTGCCGGGCCAGTGGCTGATTGCAACGCCGGATGTCATTCCCGGAGGGCGAACTGAACGCGCAATCGATTTGCGATTTCTTCAACTCGCCTCTGATATCCGATCAAATCGCCGGGACACGCAACTACTGTCGGTTGCCACCCGTAAGCATGATCTTTGCGAATCTGGATTTCTGTCTCTCTTAAGCCCAGAGAAGAAACGATCATGTCAGATAGCTCTTCGGCCGTTCTGAGTTCCTTGGCCATTGGGTCATCGCCTAAATTCTAAGAGCCCCCATTTGAATACTAGCGCTGGCTTTCTGCTTTCCGCGAGTCGATGTACGCAGTAACCTTGATCAGTTAGGTTAACCCAACGCGACGCCCGGCTACTCCGCCCGCACGCGGGCGCCGGCGTGCTGCGAGCATTGAACCGCCACCAGATTCGCGAGTTCAATTCAGACCGTAAGCCCGATCATTGGGGAACGCGTAAGCTCAGGAGGGATCAATGACCTTAAACGACGAAATGGTGGCAGCGAATAACCGCACGCTATGGGTGGCTCAACAGGCGAACGTATCGAGTGTGGTCGTGAACGGGCTTGAGAGTAATCAAGTACTGTCTTGTTGGTTAGCACTGTCTTGGCCTTCGCGCTCTTCCTCCTTCCTGCGCCAACTGAACCACAACCCAATGAGCGAAACCAATGCCGCGACACCAGTTCCGATCGCAATCAATATGTTTATTGTATCTTGTCGCGGCACCTCACGTTTGTGTTCCGAATTCTTTCTCTTCGCTATTTCGTTTTCAATCAGGTTCTTCAATTGAGATACGGTCAGCACGCTGCATCCGAATTTCTGGCAGACCGTGTTGTCATCGGCGGCTCTCATTACCTCAAGAAAATCATTGTCGACCGGATAGAATAGCCCAGTGACGCGCTCTATCTCTGCCCTTTTTTGCTCGTCGCCCTTCGCAATTGTGTCGCCAACCTTCTCCTCCACCGAGGCACGGCATGAAAGCGGCACTTATGTGAAGTCGCCAGGGTTGGAGAGCTGATGTCCGAACCGGAGACTTCCGGAATCGGGTTAAAGCGGACATGGCCTTTTCGGGCAGTTACCTCTCAGTTTGACCCCTACGGACATCAGACCTTTCGCTAGGGTGCCCGAGCGACTAACTTGGTTGCCATTAAGCCGTGGAGACTGGCGCATGAGGCGACGGGAGTTCGTTACGCTTGCGGGTGGTGCAGCGGTTGCGTGGCCGTTCGTCGCCCATGCACAGCAGCAAACTGTTCCGATCCCACGCATTGCCTATCTCGGTGCGTCCAGCCCAACAAGTATAGATCCGAGTCAAATCGAACAATTCAAAGCGGGGCTGACCGAAAATGGGCTGATTGACGGCCAAACTATCAATGTTGATTACTTGTGGGGCGAAGGTAGCTCAAACCGCTTGCGGCAACACGCCGCCGACCTGGCGAAGGGGAATTTTGCTGTCATCGTTACGGCTGGCCCACAGCCGGTGCGCGCTCTGCTTGACCCCAAGGTTAAATCGCCAATAGTGTTTGCAATTCTCAACGATCCAATAAGCGATGGGTTTATCCAAAGCCTTGCTCGGCCGGGAGGCAACCTAACGGGCTTATCCGTGTCAGGTACCGATCTGGAGAGCAAGCGATTACAGATATTGAAAGATGCAGTGCCGGCCCTGACAAAAGTCCTGCTCTTGCACGACCCAAGTATGGGTTCGACCGGATTGAAAGAGGCTAAACCGAGCGCGGGTACGTTAGGGCTCGAAGTAGTGGTGGCGGAGGGGTTTCCGACGATGACAGGTTCGCAGGAGCGTTCGCTGGCGCTGTGAGCCAAACCGTCAATGGTGTTGTAGGAATGGCGTCACCCTTCTTCAATTTTCATCGCAAGCGGTTAGTTGAACTATCGTTACAGCACCAGTTGCCCTCGATTTGGGAAGCGGCAGCATATGTGCGAGATGGCTGCTTTCTATCATACGGACCAAGCTTCTCTGACATGTACCGCCGATCTGCCGGCTATGTTGCAAAGATTATTAAGGGCGTTCGCCCCAGTGAACTTCCGGTAGAGCAGCCAACCCGTTTTGAACTTGCGGTCAACCTCAAGACAGCAAAGAGGCTCGGACTAACCGTGCAGCCGACGCTGCTCGGCCAAGCCGACGAGGTGATCGAGTAGAGCACACTGATGTCGCTTATTCGCACTTTTCGGACTCGGCGCGATGTCCGACATAAGTCCGTAATGTGCTGCAGAGCGGGCATCGGAGAGAGCAACACGGCGGACAGTTCAAGGAGGTCAAGCTCAGCGGCCCCTCGTGGTGGCGCGAATTTGAAAGGCGGAATGTCCCGCCCTCATCGCACCGACGCATGACGGCGCTGCGCTGATGATCCGTCGATGCCACTGCAACGAATCGAACGCGAGATTGGAGCAGGGGCTCGTTGTGATCAAGTATCGCGCCGAGATCGCGCATGTCGAACCCAGCCTTTGGAAGTGAAATAAACCGTGGATGGCGGCGCGGGCGGATGTACCCCGCGCGCCGTAGCGGATCGGGCCTCGGGAGCAATTCCGGGGCCTGATTTTTTGAGGGTGCTCCGAGATGGCGGCGAACCGCGCGCTGCCAAAGACGTTTTTCAATTTGATTGTGGCAGGATGTGACCTCGAAATGCCGATCTGCGATGTGTTTCACGAGCGACCGCTTATGGCGCAAAGCGGCCCTTCGACGTCAGCCAAGTGCTAACAGTGGAAAAGTCCGGGCTATTCGCTTTGTTATTTGGTTGTCGGCTAGACACCAGCGCAGAGCCGGGAAGAATCTGCGTGCTCTGCAAGTGCCTTCGTCGAGCGTTTCAGTGCGGGTCCGGAAGCGGGCATCGGCCGGTCAAGCGCGATGGGCGCTTAAGACCGGCCAAATCAAACTCGCGATTTCGCCGGCAGGATGCACCGGATGCCGCTGAGAAAGGTCGTTACCTTAGCGTCGATGATCGAGCTCACGTCTGCTTCCAGAGGCATCCCGTAGATGAACTGGCGAACCCCCAAGTAGAAAATCGCCGCGTGAAGGCCCCACACCATCTCAATTTCCAAAACAGTGATTGGAAGTTGGGCAATAGGAGGACGGCCGTATTCAGCTCGGATCTCTACGATCACCTTCTCAAAGACGCGTTCGCGTAACATTTTCAGGTAGCGATCATTCAATCCGAGATCC
>WNEZ01011276.1_pt1 | contig 13022 bp, 9 predicted proteins | sample 5400521 | NCBI WGS metagenome assembly WNEZ01 (sample SAMN13153339, study PRJNA577476) | soil metagenome | isolation source: 120 cm saprolite under Douglas fir tree site 2 hole 1 replicate 1 | place: USA:California | collected 2015-04-18 | reverse complement strand
ACAAGATGCCAATACACGGCATGATAATTTTCCAGAAAATTACTTGTCCTCGTCTCTCCTGATTTTTCGCTCTTCCACAAACTTCTCAAAATCATCGACACGGACACGAAGAACATTCCCAAAGCGGTATGCGTTCAGCGATCCTCCACGGATATAAGTACGTATGGTTTCTTCTTTTAAGCCAAGACGTTTCGCTACCTCTTCGACTGAGAGAAAATCTTTATCGCTCACATCAACACCCCGTTTTTCTGGTAATTATAAGCCAAGACACAAATCCACGTCAATTCATCTTGACAGAGAGAGAAAAAGCAATGTACACTTGCATTTACAAGTAAAAACTAGCATTTGTATGCTTGTACATATCTCCACAAATAGCAACTAGCCAGCGAGAGGAAGCATATGGCAACACAAGTAACAACGCAAGCTTTCAGGCGGGGTATGTCCTGGGGAAGACAGGGTATCTTTCGCGGGAATTTGTGCGTTGAACAATCGGAAGAAGGTATTGTCGAGATTATCCAAAACCTGATTGACTTTGCTCTTGAAGGCCATCTTACAGAGGACTGCTTCGTCAGGATGTCGGTATTGTTGTTGGGTTTGTGCTTAGTCACCCCGAAGTTTTTAAACCGTCAGGGCAAAGGATGCGTCGGGGCTCTGAGGTAAAAACTCTAGGCGGAGGAAACTGATGCCCTTCAAAGACAAGAGCCGATATCAGTCCGAAGAGTGGAAGGAATATCAGCGAAACTATCAGCGCAGTTGGCACCAACGCCACAAGGCGAAGCGGCTCGCCAGGATCTATGAGAAAAAGGCGGCTACCTACGAGTACGTTCAAGGCATCAAAAGTCAACTGCGCTGTGCAGATTGCGGTGAGCGACATCCTGCGGCGTTACAATTTCACCACCTAAACTCAGAGGACAAGATGTTTAACATTGCTGATGCAGTCCGTAACGGCGTCAGTCTGGATAGGATCAAGAAAGAAATCAGTAAGTGTATCGTCTTGTGCGCCAACTGCCATGCTATTCGACACTATAATATGCGAAATCAAAAGCAAACCAGCCCGGGGATCGCGGGAGAATTCGAGGAACTCAACACCATCCTGGCCGTCAGTCCAGAAGAAGAGGATGCTTACAATATGCAGTTTGAGGAAAGCGGTGACATAGAATAGGGAATTATCGAGCATCTCGAGTACTACGGCAACTATGGACGCTGGAAGAAGTAAAACAAAGTCACAAGGGGGGCTTTGTCAACCTTTGTGGACCGACATCCAATCATAACTGGGTGCAGGGCTGGGGCGAGCCCAGCCCCTACATGTCACGAACTAATATCGTCTACATGTAGGGATCCCTGCCTGCCTTCACGCGGCCTCTGCGCCACGATGCCACCTGACCGCACCATTATCTGCTCGTAACGCGTACACCGAACCATCGGCCGTCCCAACATACACCGTTGTCCCATCTAGCACGGGCGCATTGTACACGGACTGGCCCATACTGCGGCGCCAGAGCAAGGAACCATCACGCGCGCGCAGCGCGTACACCACATCATTACTATTCTGGCTGTATGCGCTGGCATAGATGACCCCGTTGGCGAGCACGGCGCCAGAAGGAGAGGTATTCTTATCATCGTAGTGCCAGAGCACCGAGCCGGTCGCGCTTTGCAGCGCATAGATATGGCCCGTACTGCTATTGGGCGTTGAGAAGTCCATTACACTGGTATAGATGACCCCCTCCTCGACTGCAAGCCAGCCCACGAAGCCATTTTTCCCATTATTCATCGTGAGGCGCCAGAGCATGGCCCCGTCACTGGCCCGTATCGCATAGAGAGTCGATACGCCCTCCTTGTGCGGCACCGTATGCGCGGCCGGCATTGCCCAGACATTCCCCCACGAGAGAGAACCCATAGCCAGCGCCTGTGAGGGAAGACCAGGGCTGGATGTGTCGGCAGTTGGCGCAGACATTTTCGTTGTAGTGACGTAGAGCACGCCGTTGAGAGCCTGTACTTGCTGCCATATTGTACCGAGATTGCCGCCACCCAGCGCATGCTGCCAGAGCTGGTGGCCGTCGCTGGTCCTTAGGGCGATGAGCATGCCATCCTGCGAAGTGACATAGGCTGCTGTATCGATTACCGTCGTCTCGCTCAGGAAAGCGCCAGTCTTGTAGTGCCAGAGGAGTCTCCCGTCGCTCGCGCGCAGGGCATACACATTCCCTTGCTGCACGTCATTCGCTGCAGCCACATAGACAACTCCGTCGACCAGTTGCGGTGGGCGGAGGCCAATCAGGTGATCGCTAAACTGCCAGAGGAGGGTCCCATCACCTGCTCGGAGCGCGAGCACCTTGTCTCCTTGTACGCCAACATACACCACGCCGTTAGCTACCATTGGAGCGTATATCGCAGGTCCAACACTGATCCCGCCGTCAAGTGCCACTGGAGCGACAGGTCCATTACTGCTAAAGTGCCAGAGCTGGACGCCATCACTCGCGCGCAGCGCATAGAGGGTAGCCGTGACATCGGTCGATGCCGTCACATAGATCACCCCACCGGCCACCACCGGCTGATCTCCCACGGCTCCGTCGATCCTGGAGTGCCACAGCAGGGTTCCATTGTCCGTGCTCAGGGCATACACAGTCCCATCGGCTCCGGCATAGGTGACGCCACCTGCGATAGTAATAAACACAGTCTGCGAAGAGCTCGTCGATGAACTTGCAGGGGTGGCAGTCGGGCTGCGCTGAGAGGCCGGGTGATTCTGTGCAGGCGCTGTGCCAGACCCTGGCTGAGAGACTAGTTGACCGCGTAACAATACAGCGCTCAAGATCACGGCCAGCGCCAGCAGGACTATTCCTCCTGCAGCGAGGAAGCGCAAGGCAAAAGGTCGATGAGAGCGCTTTGGCTCGCTCGTCACCGGGGTGGCGCCTGGCACAGGCGCCATCTGTTGCTCTTCTTGTGGTGGTATACCGGTTATCTCGACCGTCGAATCGTCCTGTGAAGGCTTCTGTTCAATGTCGTGCATATGGCATCTCCGTTTCTTGCTCAGTAGTACCTCTATTGGCTTTTTCTGTAGTATGAGGCATAGAACTGAAATGAAGCTGAAATGCGCCTGAATTAGTGGTTACATCAACAAATCAGCAATAATACAGTGGTTCTGCTGCTCACTCCTCCCTCGCCTCCTTCGGCTGACCACGGGACCTGGCCAGGCGAGGCGGGGTCTCTATACTTCTCGGCTTCCTCTTCCTATGCATGTATACGGCGAAAAATAGCACAGAGCAGCCAAGATAGAGTCCCGCTATGATCATTGAACTTATCGTTATCGAGCCCGATACTCTGTTGGAATTTATATCGTCTATATTTAAAAGCAGCCTCGATATTCCTGCCATAAAGCCGGTGATCGCCAGAACTAATAAGATCATATCTCTCCGTAGCCACTTCATCGGCCAGTCGTTCTCACTGACTCCTTCTAGTACAGAACTGGCGCTGTCACCACGACCGGACGCAGCATCTCCAACTCTACCCTCCAGCCTCCTGGCCCTCCTCGCACTCATTACGAACACTACGAGGAGAGGCAGGGATATAACAAAGATAAAGCTCGATGCAACAAGCACAGGCACAAAAAAAACTGCTTCCGCTTGTTCTTGAGAATAGATATATGCTTGAAGGATGCCTGACGCGCCCTGTACGAGGAGCAAAGTCGCAATAACCCAGGTGTTTTTTTGCCAGTCTTTGTTCATCCTGTCATCCCTTGGCGGTTTCCTTCAATAGAGGACTGCTAATCCCACGACACCTCGCGTGCCTCTTTCGGCAGGGACACTTGCTGTACTAGCCGACGCAGTTCCCTTATGCCGCGCTCAGTTCGACTCGCTTGCTTCAACTTTTTTCTATCGCGATACACCACGATAGCGGCCAGGGCGACCAGGCCCGCCATCATTAATGGCACTCCAGGAGGGAATACAGCAAAAAGCATCATACCTATGAAGGTAAAAGGTAAATCTATAACGAAGAACAGAACGTGCCATTGCTCCTGTGTGAACTGCTTTCTCTCGTCGGAACCCACCGGCTTGGTAAATCTACATCTCGCCTTCATATAGTCGTGCCTTATAGAAAGATGAGTTATCGCAATGCGCAGGAGTAGAGGTAGCGCTTTCATGCTATTCAATTATAGCATGAAAGCGGCTTTTGCACTTTTCCTCTCCAGGGTTGAGGGCAAGCAATCATTCACAGGACTTACGCGGTGGGGTAAGCCGCCATCGATGTAACAACTGAAGACAGTACGAGACGCCATTTTATGTGAAAACAGTACACCCACGCTGTTCAAGTCGTTGCAGCCACTCGGGGAGAGAAGATAACTTGTTCCATCTTAAGTCTAATTTTTCAAGATGCGTGAGGTCTCCGATACTTGCGGGGAGCGAAATCAACCTGTTAGCTCTCGCATCGAGATGTGTAAGACGTGTCAGGTTGCCGAGTGACTCGGGAAGCGAAGTCAGTGCGCAGTAGCGAAGTGATACGGCAACAACAGTATTATCCCCTGCTAAAAACGTCTGCTGTATCCACTCGTCTGCAGGCTGCGATGGGCGGTAGTACACCGCATGCTCTTCTGGTGCAGGTGGCTCAAAGAAGTTGACAACCTGCGCGAAATCTTCGTCACGCACATCGTACCGCGCGCCTGTGGCCCTGTTTTGCAGCCAGCGCTGTCTTGCTTCCGCCTCAGAAACATCCAGGTAGATGACCAGGGAGCTTGCCCAGCGCTTGCCTGCCAGGGTACGCAGGAAATCGCGCTGGGCTTTTGTAAAACTCGCGGCATCGAAAAGAACGGATTGCCCCGCTGCGAGAAAAGTGTCAAGCTGCCGGTACGCTTCCGCGTAGGTTCTATCCCATTCTTCTGGCGAGATCGCTTCTCCGCGCAGGCCAACGCCTCTCGCTGAATTGATAGCATCTAGCTCGACAAGGGCAATGCCGAGTTGCCGTTCCAATGCCCTGGCAAGGGTTGTTTTACCTGTGAAGGGCAATCCGCACAGGATGTAAAGGCATGGCTTGTTCCCTTATCCTCGCAATGCCGTCCACATAATGCCCGGAATCTTCCATGGAGATGGTGATGCCTCCAGCATGGTGAGCTTCGGGAAGAGCTTGCGTGCCGTGTTGCCGTGGGTCACGAACCATGGCGGCGTCGGCCTGATGCGGAAGGGCGCGCGTATTACGGTTTTTTGTGGGCGGTCGAACATCAACGTATTGTGTACCACGCCCGTACCTGACTGGATATCATAGATATCGTGGCCGGGGAAGGCGCCCCAGGTCGATGTACACAGGGTGTAGCCCGCTGCTGCCCAGCAGTTGACCGCCACCGTGCCGTAGCGCAGGTTTGCGATGGCGCGGTCTACTGCCGCAGCTACCGCCGGGTCCTTGAGCGATGCCGGGTGGACGAGGAGGGTAGCGTTAAGCGTGCCCCAGAGGTGCTCATTGGCGAAGGCAACGGCACGGTCCAGGTACTCGGCCACGCCTGACCCGTCGATATTCGTCTCCGCGAAGAGGCCGCAGAAGGCTTCGGTGGTGAAGCATACATCGTCTTCGCTGCGCGGGTCAACGTCTGTGACCAGCGTCCAGGGAAGCTGTCCCCCGGCGGGCGTACCAAATTGCTCGGCGTCTGGATGCGCCGCGACAAAGCTCTGCTGGCGCTCCTGCGCGCCTGGGTAGTAGGCTGCGCGCGGGGGTACCCTGGATAAGACATGGCGTACTTCTCGCAGCAGTTGATCGCGCTGCGCCCACGCCGAGTGCTGGATGATCACCCGCGTGGCATTACAATTGAAGCCGGCGTTGTTGGTAAGCATAGTCACGAGGTGTTCGGCATGGTATGCGATATCGCCTTCGCTCCAGGGACCGGGTACCACGATCACCGGGCTGACATTGCCCAGTTCGGCCGTGACGCGCCTGGTCAGTAGTGGTTGGTGCTCCGCCTTGCGCGCCGCGCCCTCGGAACCCGGGCCGAAAACGATCGCTTCAAATGTCTTGTCTGAACCCGTAATATGAATTTCGTCAATGCCCGGATGGTTGCAGAGGTAGGCGCCTTCTGTCGCTCCACCGTAGACCACGCGCAGGAATCCAGGTTCGATTAGTGCGCGGAAGCTCTCTTCGATCAGGGGACCCAGGTACGCGTTCACCGGGTTGGCCTTGAACAGAACGACCTGGTCTTCCACGAACAACTTGTACAATATGTCCATGGGGCCGATGCTCGCGACGTTTCCTGCTCCCAGTACTAGCGCGACCTTGCCTGCGTGCTGTTTGTCCGTGTAGACAACAGCCTGCGCCCTGGGCAGCTCCTCTACGGTCACGCCTGGCTCCATCCAGATCTCTGCGGTAATGCCAAAGAAAAAGAGGCGATCATATATCGACTGCGGAAATACCTGCGCGACTACCTGGCCGTCCGGCCGTGTAGTAACCGGGCCTGGAATAGGAGGTCGCCCGTGAGCTTCGATGTCGACAAGCGCCTGCCGCAACTGGCTCAGGTTCCTGATTACTGGCCACGCGCCCGCGGCCCACTCTTCGCCTGCGGCGGGAGCACCGGGCGCGATCCCCTTGGCCTGGAGACACGCGTCGACCCAGCGCTGGGCAATGGCTGCAAAAACTTTGATCAGTTCATCTACTATCGCAACACGTTTGCTGATGGGCAGTTTCACCCAAGCATCTTTATGCGCTTGCAGTGTCTCTATGGCGCTATCCATCGCGTCCTGGCTGGACGGCGGCATACTTCCTAAGACGGCAGGAAACTGGGGGGAACCGCTTTGAGTAGCAATGGACATGGTTCATACCTCCATGAAAATGTGAGAGCATTCTAAGGGGTTTTATTTTGTCGATGCACCGCTAGAGGAATTCTACACGACGCACGGCACGATTACAAGGGATGTTCCGAGTAAGCTTGACCAATTGTTCGCAACCCCGTATACTGCCACATTAGAAAACACGCACCATGGAGAAGTCGAGGTAGAGTGACTATGCAACCTTCAGACGCCATTGAGTTACCTCAATTCACAAAGTTATCAACCTTCGCGTTGCACCTGGCACAGGCATGTACCTCCTGGCGAGCGCCACGGTCGGGCGAAGACTTCTTCACCTATTTCGCTCATAGAGCAACCGGAGATGAACTTGGGCTGCGCGCTACGCTCATTCGTGAGCATATTCTACCTGTGTTTAACTATACGCTCGCACAAATCGAGTTTGAAAGCCAGGAACGCTTCGACCTCACACTATGGGGCCAGCACCAGCAGGAGCGACATCGCATAGCCATTATAGAAACAAAAAGTTCAGCAACGCGGAATTTAGCGCTCACCACGCGCGGGCGAGAAACACCCGTTGAGCAGCTCGAACGCTACATTACACAGGCCGGACTCTATTTGGGAGTCCTCACCAATGGCGATGAGTGGCACCTCTTTGATTTTGCGTCAGGCAGCGAACCGTTAGCATCCTTCAGCTTGTTAGATCTGGCGACACTCTTGCAAAATGCTTCTACCTCAGAGCAGGTTGAACAAAGATTAGAACGCGAACCAGTTCTGCAACAGGCGCTGGCAATCACACTCTACTACCTCGATGCTAAACGTTGGGAACAAAGCGATATCTTTCGCCAGCATCTGGCAAACAATGCCTATCACCGCATCGCCTCCCTACGTGAGCCAGAGCACGTAGAAACGCTGGTGCGTCAGGTTAAACAGATACTGGGGTCTCTACGCGATACTATTCACGCTCAGTTTGCCCTTTTGCAGGAACGTTACAATGACTACCAGCGGCAATGGGCCTACACTAGTGTTCAGGATAAACGACCATTCACAGAAACATTACAGGCAGCTCTAGATAAGATGGGGCAATTTGACGCAACACTCCGTTTCCTGGATATAGATGGTCAATTACGTGCCGCCATCATAGGGTTACTTTCAGAACTCATTGCACAGTACCTGACTGACGGTGATATATCGGCATTCGAGAGCGAGTACTTGCAAAAAGCTTCTAAGTTACTCAGCGAACGTCAGATTAACCAGGTTTCAATAGGGGGAAAGAAATCTGTACGATCATCTCATGTCAAGCCACCGACCGAAGGTCTAAGCAATTTAAAAGTGCTGCTTCAGAACCGCTACGCCTACATACAGGCTCTCGATGAGGAATATGTTCTAAGTAAGAGAACTATTGAGGCATATCAAGCCTGGAAAGCAAATGTACGTGGTGTTTTCGGCAATCCACAGGATGAATTCTGCTTGCAGACCGCCTACGTTCATTTTGTGCGCCTCTTTTTTGTGCGTGTCTGCGAAGATCAGGGCTTGATTCCTCGCCGCATCTCTGACGGCCCATTCGCACGCTACGAAGAATATAGAACTGAGTTGCTTTCCGGCATCAAGGACACCTACCTGAGACTGCTCGAGGAGACCTACCAGCGAGCGCGCACGGTTTATCATAACTTCTTTGGCCGCCAGGAACTCTATGACTGGTTCGTACTCGATGAGTACACCATCCTGGCGTTATTTGATCTCCTCAACCGCTATAACTTTCAAGGGCTGAGTTCTGATGTTCTGGGCCGGATCTACAACGAGGGATACATTGAGACCAAAGAACGTAGCGAACGGGGACAATTCTATACACCGCCGCAAATCGTGGACTACATGCTCAATGCACTTGATATCCCTGAGCGGGACGAACAAGACAAGGATAAGGCCCGCAGCTTCCTGGAGAAGACCGTTGGCGATATCTCCTGTGGCAGTGGCACATTTTTAGTAGCTGCTGCTTCGCGCAAAAGCGCTATTCTACAACAGCTACTTGCAGCCCAAGAGGTGGATTCAGAGTACGCTCTTCAAGTATTGACGGATACTTTCTTAGGTTTCGACCTCAATCCCTTCGCCTGTTACCTGGCCGAGATCAACCTGCTCATCCAATGTCTGCCCTTCTTGCTCGATGCACAGGGACGGCTGTGTCGCAGTATTGATCGCTTTCACATCTACTGTACAGACTCCCTTGAACCCACTTATGCTGAACAGACTCGCGCCATCTTTGACGAGATGGCGACTGATCGTGTCGTACCGCATCCACGCCGCCCGCGAGGACAGGTAATCTCAGACGAAGAACGCCGTATTATCGGCATCAAGGAGACCAAAGGTTTACCTCCGGAGTTGACACAGCTCGGCGTCGGACAACAGGGCTTAGATTATCTCCTGGGCAATCCGCCTTATGTCAGCGCAGGTGAGAGTGCAGATAATCTGCGCTATCGCAACGAGGTCTGGGGCTACGGTATCTATCATTTGCTACACCAGCGCTGGGACCTCTTTGTGCCCTTCTTCGAGCGCAACTTACAGTTTCTGCGACCAGAAACGGGGCGACTCGGGCTCATTGTCTCCTATGCTATTGAGACCGAGGGGTATGCCGAAAGGCTGCGACAATTGCTCACCGGCCAGTACCGCATTTCGCAGGTTGACTTCTTCCCCGGCTTGCACCTCTTCCAGGATGCTGCCATCGAGAATACTATCGTACTCGTTGAGAATCATTCGCCCGATGAAGAACATGAGGTGATACGGCATAAGCACCTGCGTACCGATTGCACAGGATATGAGACATTGCCTCCTATGCTACAGTTGGGTTCTAACGGACAGGTCTTTCGCTGGCGCTACGATCCCATTCTGGATAAAAGTCTGGCCAGTGGTACGATACCACTTTGTGCCATCGTATATGTCGGCACCGGTGTTGAGGCACAGAGCAAGGAAGCCTTTGATCCTGTAATTGAGGGGAGACGGCAGAAACTCTTCACACTTGATGATGTTTTTCTGCCCCCTTCTGCTAAAGCGAAACATACTGCTGAATATATCGATGAAGGAGTTCTCGGAGATGATGTCGATAGTTATTATTTGCGGCGTAAACGCTACGTAGCTTATGAAAAATTTAGACCACAAATGCGCCGTCCCAGGCATCCCGCTCTCTTTCGTACACCCGAGAAATTGCTGTTAGGCGAGACATCAGGTGGATACTATGATCGTGCCGGGCTCTTCGCTAATCACAGTGTGCAGGTTGTCGTGCCCTGGAAGGCGCTGGAAGAAACAGGAGCTACTGAAGAGAAGGGCATAAAGACCGTCCTGCGCGAGTCGAGGCAAATTGCAGGCGCTATCAACGGTCTCTCGGCTGTCTCCGCACTGTTCGATCTGCGCTACTTGCTGGGCATCATCAATAGCCGCTTTATACGTCACTACATCGCCGCCAACCTGTTCGAAGGCACAAGAGAAGGACGTGTTTACCCCGATATATGGAAACGCCTTCCCATCAAAGTTGCCTCTACCGAGCGACAACAGCAATTAGCAGCATTAGTTGATGCTGTTCAGGCACAATACCAGCAACTCGCGGCACTACCAACACCAGTATCCCTGGCGGCAAATCCTGCCATCCGTTACCGCGATGTGCAGGGCTACCTCGCACAGGGTATACTCCACTTCTCCGGTAATATTCAAAACACCATCGGCGAGAAACCAAAGCTCCGAGAAGGCCGTCTTATCCTGCGTCGTCAGCCTATGGCGTACCTGGAAGCGCCAACATCACCCGCGCTCTTGCAATACATCGAACTCTACCTGACGCAGTTGCACCCCGAATTGCAGGGCTGGACATGGGCGGAGGTACGCAAGCGCATCCAGGTACCGGCCACTCTCGATGCAGTAAAAGCCTTCGTAGCATCGGTAGATGCAGTTAAAACACAAGGTGAGCAGATTCGTACTACTATCAACACACTTCTGGCAGAAATCGAGGAGCTAATAGAGGCAACTTATAGCGAGCCAGCAGACCTCGACAAGATGACGATCATCAACAAGGTGACGACATACGGGGAGAACAAAGGGTTGTTCTAGCTTGACGCTCCTTCTCACACGGTGCTATGCTGCGAACATGTTGAGAGGATCACAGACAGCGTTGTCGAGAGGAATACATACACATGGGCATCATCGAAACTCACATAGATCGCGACAGCTCCACATTTCAAGAGAACGCGCGCTACTTCCAGGAACTGCTCGAGCACCTTGACCAGCGCATCAAACAGGTGCAGCAGGGCGGTGGCGAAAAGGCCATCGCCAGGCATCGCCAGCGCAATAAGCTGCTGGCCCGCGAACGTATCCAACTGCTCTGCGACCCCGACACGCCCTTCCTGGAACTCAGCCCGCTGGCGGCGTGGGACATGTACGAAAACGAGGCGCCAGCGGCCGGTATCGTCACCGGTATCGGCGTGGTCGAGGGACAGGAATGTGTGATCGTCGCCAATGACGCTACCGTCAAAGGGGGCACCTACTATCCCATGACCGTCAAGAAACACCTGCGCGCCCAGGAAATTGCCGAGCAGAACCACCTGCCCTGCATCTATCTGGTTGACTCCGGGGGGGCATTCCTCCCTCTCCAGGCTGACGTCTTTCCCGACCGCGAGCATTTCGGGCGTATCTTCTACAACCAGGCGCGCATGTCGAGCAAGCGCATCCCGCAGATTGCCGCCGTAATGGGCTCCTGTACCGCCGGTGGGGCCTACGTTCCCGCTATGAGCGATGAGACGGTCATTGTGCGCGGCAATGGCACCATCTTCCTGGCGGGTCCACCGCTGGTCAAAGCTGCGACAGGCGAAGAGGTCAGCGCGGAAGACCTGGGCGGAGCCGACGTGCACTGCCGTATCTCTGGCGTCACCGATCACTACGCACTGAACGATGAACACGCCCTCGCCATCTGCCGCAGCATCGTCTCCAACCTTAACCGGCGTAAGTATATCCCCTGGGACATTCGTCCGCCCGAGCCGCCGCGCTACGACCCCGGCGAGCTCTATGGCATCGTCCCCAGGGATAGCCGCAGGAGCTACGATGTGCGTGAAGTCATTGCCCGCATCGTCGACGGCAGCCAATTACACGAATTCAAAGAACTCTACGGCACAACCCTGGTGTGCGGCTTCGCCCATATCATGGGCTATCCTGCGGGCATCATTGCCAACAACGGCATCCTCTTCTCGGAGAGCGCGCTCAAGGCAACCCATTTCATCGAATTGTGCGGGCAGCGCCAGACGCCGCTCGTCTTCCTGCAGAACATCACCGGCTTCATGGTCGGCAGGCAGTACGAGAACGGCGGCATCGCCAAAGATGGCGCGAAGATGGTGATGGCCGTTGCCAACGCGCCGGTGCCGCGCTTCACAGTCATCATCGGCGGTTCATTCGGCGCGGGCAACTATGGCATGTGCGGGCGCGCCTACTCGCCCCGCCAGTTGTGGATGTGGCCCAACGCCCGCATCTCGGTCATGGGCGGCGAACAGGCCGCGAGCGTGCTGGCAACCGTGCGGCAGGAGGGTCTGGCTGCCCAGGGTAAGAACATGAGCGAGGAAGAGGAGGCCGCATTGAAACAGCCTATTCTCGACAAGTACGAGGCGGAAGGCAATCCTTACTACAGCACCGCGCGGCTATGGGACGATGGCATTATCGATCCCCGCGATACGCGCACCGTGTTGGCCTTAGGCATCGCAGCATCATTGAATGCACCTATGCCCGATACACCGTTCGGCGTCTTCAGGATGTAAGGCAAGGTTCAATTTGAAGAAAAATACTTGGCAGTTTGAACCGTCACACCGTGTCACCCTGAGCGCAGCGAAGGGTCTGTCGCGCTCGGCAGAGAGATGCTTCCCCTTCGCGGAGTTTACCCTTGAGCGAAGCGAAGGGCTCAGGGCTTCGGCTCATGCGCTCAGCATGACAGTGTATGGATTACCGTCATCATCACCTGGTTTCCCATCATCGTCACAGAGTCGTTGAGGCGCCCTCTCAACGGCTTGGAAGCGATAGACACGATGAGAGTGAAGAGGGTCATGATGTCCGTAATCCATACATGACAGGGCTGAACCTTTCTGTTGGTGAGGAACTGTCACGTGCATTTGAACCATGCCTAACGCCTGCAAACGCCTGAGCCGGGATTGTGTATAGTCAACCAGGCAAAGGTAAAGTACCAGTTGACCCACACGGATTCATACCGCTTCCTGCAGGAATAGCAAACGGACCCGTTTCTATAGAGCACAA
>WNEZ01006528.1_pt1 | contig 13033 bp, 10 predicted proteins | sample 5400521 | NCBI WGS metagenome assembly WNEZ01 (sample SAMN13153339, study PRJNA577476) | soil metagenome | isolation source: 120 cm saprolite under Douglas fir tree site 2 hole 1 replicate 1 | place: USA:California | collected 2015-04-18 | reverse complement strand
CACGGCCGACAAATTCATTGTTTCGCCCGATTCGGATCGAATGGGGGTGCGTTTCGAAGGTCCGCAGCTGAAACGAAATGAACTTGTCGATCTTGTCTCGGAAGCAGTTGCTCCCGGCACAATCCAAATTCCGCCAATTTGGAAACCGATCCTCTTGCTCGGAGATTGCCAAACCATTGGCGGTTATCCAAAAATCGCGCACGTGATCACGGTCGATCTTCCAATTGCGGCTCAACTGCGCGCTGGCGATGAGGTTCGCTTTCGGGAAGTTGCGCTTGCCGATGCGCATCAGCTTTTGATTAATCGCGAGCAGAACCTCGAGCAGTTCCGGCGCGGGCTGCAACCGCACTTCTCATGAAGTTGGTTGTCGATCTTAACGCCGACCTCGGCGAAGGCGCCGGCCACGACGATGAGCTGCTTGAATTCGTAACTTCCGCGAACATCGCGTGCGGGTTTCATGCCGGCGACGCCGACACCATTCACAGGTCAATTGAAGCGGCGCGCGACCACGGCGTTGCTGTTGGCGCGCATCCGAGCCTCTTCGATCGGGAAAACTTCGGCCGGAAAGAATTGCCGGTCACGCCCGAGGAGGTTTGCGACGCGGTGACTTATCAACTCGGAGTTTTTAGCGCGATTGCAGAAGCGCTCGGTGTGCGCCCGAATCACGTAAAGCCGCATGGCGCGCTCTATCACATGGCGGTGCGCGACGAGAAAATTGCCGGCGCCGTTGCACGCGCCATTACGACCACCGACCGAACGCTGGTTCTTTTTGCGCCGGATGGCAGCGCGCTCGCGCGTGTGGCCGAAGCAGGGGGACTGAAAATCGCGCGCGAAGTTTTTGCGGACCGCAATTATCTGGCGGATGGCACGCTTGTTCCGCGCATACGCCTGGACGCGTTGCTGCGCGACCCCGTGGAAGCCGCGGTGCGCGTTCTGCGGATGTTGCGCGAAGACAAAGTTCGATCTGTCGATGGAGTAGATATCGACGTCCAAGCCGAAACAATTTGTGTGCACGGCGACACGCCGGGTGCGATGGAATTCGCGCGCGCGTTGCGAGCGCAGCTTAAAAATGAAGGCGTGACAATCGCGCCGCCAAAATCATAACAACGCATGTTTTGGTAGGGCGACACTCCGCGGGCCGTGGAATTCGCCGGCTCGGTCCGAGCCGGACTGGCAGTTGAGTCTCGCCCTCCCGCGCGGATCATGAACGGCAAGATCGATAATCGACAAGACCCAAAGTTGGTCCGCGCTCTCGGCCCGATCGACGCGACTATGATCGTGATGGGTTCGATGATTGGCTCGGGCATTTTTATTACATCGGCGGAATCATCGCGATTGATCGGCGCGCCCGGTTGGCTGTTGCCGGCTTGCTCACGATCACTGGTGCGCTTTCCTGTTCCGAGCTCGCGACAATGATGCCGCGCGCGGGCGGCGTTTATGTTTTCCTGCGCGAAGCTTACGGTCCGTCGATCGGATTTTTGTATGGCTGGACACTGTTCCTCGTCATTCAAACCGGAACAATCGCGGCCGTAGCGATCGCATTTGCAAAATTTCTGGGCGTTTTTGTCTCGGCAGTCGCGCCGGACAATTATTTGATCGCGCCGGTCTCGTTAGGCGGCTACGCGATCAGTTTGTCGAACGAACAACTAATGGCGATCGCATTGATCGCTTTGCTGACGTGGACAAACACGCGCGGACTCGAGATCGGCAAACTTGTGCAAAACACTTTTACGTTTGCCAAGACAGCGGCGCTCGCCGGGGTGGTCGTCATCGGCTTGGCGTTCGGCTGGAATGCAAACTGCGCAGCGCGGACGTCGGCATGGTGGAATTCGTGGGCGAACGGCTGGAGTCCACAACTTGCACAGCCCGGATTCACATTCGTGGGCGGACTTGCGCTCGCACTGCTTTTTGGAAAATCAATGGTCGGCCCGCTTTTTGCGCAAACGGCCTGGACGAATGTTACGTTCATCGGAAGCGAAGTGCGCGATCCTGCGCGAAATCTGGTGCGCGCATTGCTCTTCGGCTGCGGAAGCGTGGTAATCCTTTATCTGCTGGCGAACGTTGCTTATCTCGCTCTGTTGCCATTTTCCGAAATCCAACACGCTCCGCAAAATCGCGTGGCTGTGGCGGCGATGGCCGCCGTTTTTGGAAATCCGGGCGCGATGTGCATGGCGGCTGCGATCATGATCTCGACTTTCGGTTGCAACAACGGGCTGATTCTCTCCGGCGCCCGAGTCTATTTTGCGATGGCGCGCGATCGGCTGTTTTTCAGAAGAGTTGGGACGACCAATCGCCATCACGTCCCCGCGGCGGCATTGGTCGCGCAAGGAATCTGGACTGCGTTTTTGACTTTACCGCGCACCGTCACGACCGATGCCGCGACACACAAGGTGACTTACGGAAACGTCTACATCCAATTGCTCGAGTATATTGTTTCCGCTGATTTAATCTTTTATATCCTGATGGTTGCGGCGCTCATCATCTTGCGACGAAAAGCGCCCGCGGCGGAACGTCCCTATAGCACCTGGGGTTATCCGATTGTGCCGCTCATGTCGATCTTGCTCGCCGGATTGCTTGTTGTCGATCTTGCCTGCCTCGCTCCCGCGACTTCTGGGATCGGAATCCTGATCGTGCTGACCGGCGCGCCGGTTTATCTTCTCTGGCGAAAAGACGACGCAGTCTGAGCAAATCCATTTCGTGTTCCGGAAACGAAATCTTGGTATGCCTGCAAAATCAAGAAAAACAACAGATGGCGGCTGGTGCGGCACTCGCCGCGAAACGCGGAAAACGATCGAAGTCATCGCTCAGAGGCGCATCACCGCAAATGGCGCGCTCGATGAGCAAGAAGCAATTGCGTGAGTTCGCGAAGACGAAGCGCAAAAAGTTGCCGACGAAAAAGCGTAAGAAGCGCTAGGAAGGTTAGGCAGGCGGGAGCGCCCGCCCTACAACTCTCGCGTTCTATTTAAGGAGTTGGAGGCGTGGAAGCCGCTGGCTTCTCCACGATAATCGACACGCGGCGGTTCAACGCGCGGCCAAGCGGATTGTCCGAGCCATCGGTGTTTTTGTTTAACGCAATCGGATATTCTCCGCCGAACCCTTTCGTAAAAATATTCGCGGGCGCGACGCCGCCGTTTTTCACCAGCCAGTCCTTCACCGCCTGCGCGCGCTCGCGCGAAAGCTGCATGTTCACAGCCTTCGTTCCTTTTGAATCGGTGTAACCTTCCACCGTCACCTTGCTTTCAGGAAACGGTGACAGCACTATCGCCACTTTCTTGAGCGCTTCCGCCGCCGCTGGTTTCAGCTCAACTTTGTCATAATCGAACAGCACGTCACCGGATAAATTCATGCTCAGTGAGCGGCCGCTTTGCTGCGCCTGAAATTCCTGCCGCGCTTTTTCGAGATCGAGTTCCTTTTGTTGCAACTCGAGACTCTTTTTTTCCAGCTCGATCCGTTGCCGTTCGAGCGCGGCCTGTTTCATCGCAATCGCGACTTGCGGGTCATTCTGCGCCTAAACCACGAGAACGCCGGTCAAGATCGACAATGCAACGATCGCTAAAATTTTGCCCGTATTCATCATCTTTAGTGATTTGATTGAATTTTTACCGCTTGTTCGCCAACGAAGTCACGGAATTTCTGACGCTTGAGGCGAACGGCTCGCAAGGTACTGGGTGATCGCGGCCGTAAATGGCTTCGCGAAATCGCGCAGCTTTTGCTGACCGACGCCGGGAATCTGGCCGAACTCTATTGCCGTAGTTGGACAAGCGCACGCCATTTCGCGCAGCGCAACATCGGAGAAAATGATGTAGGCCGGCACGTTGCGTTCGTCGGCCAGCTTGCGGCGCAGAATGCGCAGCTGCTCGAAAAGCGCTTCGTCGCATTCGATTTCGCCCTTGCGATGTTTCGGTCGCTTCTTTTCTTCGACCTCGAATGGTTTAGTCAACGTGATTTGCTTCCTTTCGCGCAACGCGGCCAGGCCGGTATCGGTGAGTTGCAGTGTTGCAAATTTCCCCGGCGCGGCGGCGACCAATCCGAGCCGCAATAATTCGCGCCCGATCGCCTGCCAGGCATTACGTTTCAGGTCCTGACCAATGCCGTAGGTCGAAAGCTGATCATGACTGCGCTGTCGAATTCCTTCCGTCTCGGCCCCCGCCAGGACATCGACAATGTGATTCAAGCCGAACCCGAATCCGTGTTTGGAATGGATGCGATAAACACACGATAAAAATTTCTGCGCGTGCAGCGTGCCGTCGAAAGTCTCGCGCGGATTCAGGCAATTATCGCAGCCTTCGCATGATGGCGTCACGAAGTCTTCGTCGAAATACTTCAGCAGCGTCGCGCGCCGGCATTCGCGCGTCTCCGCGTAGGCAATCATCGTTCGTAATTGCTCGTGCGCGATCCGCTGCTCATGTTCGCTTTTCTCCTCGATGAAACGCCGCTGCTTCACCACGTCGCTTGCGCTGAAAAGCAACAGGCAATCGCTTGGCAATCCGTCTCGTCCCGCACGCCCGGTTTCCTGATAGTAACTCTCGATGTTTTTCGGCAGATCCTGATGCACCACGAAGCGCACATTTGGTTTGTTGATCCCCATGCCGAACGCGATCGTCGCAGTGATCACGCGCACATCGTCGCGCAGAAACATCTCCTGGTGCTTCGTGCGCTCCACCGCTTCGAGCCCGGCGTGATACGGCTTTGCCTTGATTCCATCCCCACTCAATTTTGCCGCGAGGTTGTCCGCCGTCTTCCTGCTCGCGCAATAGACGATGCCGCTTTCGTTGGGGCGAGCCCGCACCAACGCGAGCACTTGTTCATAAGGCGATAATTTTGGAACGACGCGATACGTTAGGTTCGGGCGATTGAAACTCGCGACGTAGCAGCGCGCATCGCGCAAATGCAACTGTTGCACGATGTCTTTGCGCACCCGCTCGGTCGCCGTCGCCGTTAACGCCATGATCGGTACATCCGGAAAATACGTGCGCAACTTTTTCAGCTCTCGATATTCCGGCCGAAAATCGTGGCCCCACTCGCTGATGCAATGCGCTTCGTCGATCGCGATCTGTGCGATGTTCCAGTTCAACGCGCGCTCCAAAAATGTATCGAGCATTAAACGCTCCGGCGCGACGTAAAGCAACCGATACTCACCCCGATTCAAGCCGCGCAACCGCTCGACCGCTTCATTTCGATCTAACGTCGAATTCAACAACGTCGCTGCGATTCCGCTGGTTTGCAGCGCATCGACCTGATCCTTCATCAACGAAATCAACGGCGAAACCACAATCGTCAGCCCATCGCGCAACAAAGCCGGCAGTTGAAAGCAAAGCGACTTCCCGCCGCCAGTCGGCATCAACGCAAACACATCGCGACCCGCGAGCGCATCTTTGACGATCTCTTCCTGTAACGGCCGAAACTCGTCGTAGCCGAAATGCTTCTTCAGAACGCCGGCTAAATCCATTTCACTGTTCTGGCCGGAGAAAGCGCACGCAATCAAGTTCGTCGCTCTTTTATGGACTGGAGAATGTCCGCAATGACTTCGCTGCGCTGCTTGGCGCCGAGATTTCCGTGGCCGTGCACGCGGACGCTGATGGCGTCAGCTTCCATGTCGCGCTTACCGATTACGAACATGGTGTGGACTTTCATTTGCTCGGCGCGTTGGATTTTGCCGTTGATCTTGTCGGTGGAAAGATCGACATCCGAACGGACTTGATGCGCGCGCAGCTCGTTGTCGATCTTGCGCGCGTAATCGATCAGTCCCGCGACTGCGGGATCGCCGATGGTAAGGATGCGCACCTGTTCGGGCGAGAGCCAGAGTGGGAAGTTGCCGGCGTAATGCTCAATTAAGAATCCGATGAAACGTTCGTGCGTTCCGAGCGGCGCGCGGTGGATGCAGAGAGGAATTTTCTCGGTGTTGTCGCGATCTTTGTAAACGAGATTGAACCGGCGCGGCTGCGCGAAATCGACCTGATTGGTCGCGATGGAAAATTCGCGGCCGATCGCACTCCAGGCTTGGACGTCGATCTTCGGCCCGTAAAACGCGGCTTCGTTCGGCACTTCGATATAATCGATCGCGGAATTTTTCAGCACACGTCTTGTCATCACTTCGGTTTGTTTCCAAAGCTCCGGTTCATCGACAAACTTTTGGCCAAGCTTCAATGGGTCGTGCGTAGAGAAACGCATCAGGTATTTCTCGATCCCGAAGAGCTTGAAATATTTCAAATACAACTCGTTGACGGCGTTGAACTCCGCTTCAAATTGCTCGGGCGTGCAATAAATGTGTGCATCGTTCATTTGCATCGAGCGCACCCGCATGAGTCCGAACAGCTCGCCGCTCTGCTCGTAGCGATAACAGGTGCCGTACTCTGCGAGCCGCAAGGGCAGATCGCGATAACTGCGCGGCATCGCCGCAAATAACTTGTGATGATGCGGACAATTCATCGCCTTAAGGTAGTAATTCTCCCCGCGTTCATCAGCTTGCGCCGATTCACGCAGCTCGATCCAATCCACCGATTGCTGTAGCTCCTCTATGCGAGCTTGGAATTTGTCGGCATCGGCAAGACGGCCCTCTGGGTCGGTAATATCCTTCATCTGAGTGTTCATGAACTCGCGCAGCCGCTTTATCGCTTCTTCTGCAGCAGCTCGATTGCGCTCTCTCTCGGTCACATCTTCACTGCCTTCAGACAATCGCATCGGCGGAAACATCGATTCGGCGTAGTAGGGGAGATGGCCGCTCTTTTTGTACAGACTTTCGCGTGCGATGTGCGGAGTGCGGACGCGTTGATAACCCGCTGCGAACTCCGTTTCTTTTGCGAGTTTCTCCAGTTCATCGGCGATGACCGCGCCACGCGGCAAAAACATCGGAAGACCCGGACCGACGTCGTCGTCGAACGTGAATAGCTCGAGTTCTTTGCCGAGCTTGCGATGGTCGCGTTTCTTCGCTTCCTCGAGCATGGCGAAATAATCGTCGAGTTCCTTTTTCCTTTTGAACGCCGTGCCGTAAACGCGCTGGAGCTGCGGATTCCTTTCGTCGCCTTTGTAGTAAGCGCTCGCGACATTGGTGAGCTTGAACGCGCCGATGTTTCCCGTGCGCATGACGTGCGGGCCGGCGCAAAGATCGACAAATTCGCCGTTGCGATAGAGCGAGATCTTTTCGTTTGGCGGAATGTTTTCGATGATGTCGATCTTGTATTTGCTTGGCTGATCGCGATCGCTCAATGCGGCGAGGCGACCTTTCTTTCCCATCTCGAGCGCTTCGCCGCGCGGAACTTCCATGCGCTCGAACGGATGGTTCGCCTTGATCTCCTTCTTCATCTCCGCCTCGATTTTCTCGAAATCGGCCGGCGAAATGCGGTGCGGAAGATCGACATCGTAATAAAAGCCGTTCTCGACCGGCGGGCCGGCAGCGAACTGCGCTTCCGGCCAGATTTTCAAAATTGCCGTCGCCAGCACATGCGACGCGGAGTGACGAAGACGTTCGATGTCGGTCATCGTCGCGCGTTGTTCTAAGGTCTTGCGATCCTCGTTCATGAAAGGCCGGTGAAATTAAACACGAAGCACACGAAGGACACGAAGAATTTGTCGATCTGATGGTAGGGACGCCTCGCTGCGGCGTTCGCGGACAGCGCACCGCGCTGTCCCTACCTCTTTTGCGCCGGCCGCATACGGGCTACTTTTCGACATGCGACGAGTTTGGCAATTTTTGATTCTCGCTGTGCTCGCAGCCAGCGGCTGCGGTCAGAAGCCGGCGCCGGTTGTGGATCTCGCGAGCGAGCGCCAGCGCATGGTGCAGGAGCAGCTGATGCCGCGCGGCATCCACGAAGAGCGCGTGCTGGCCGCGATGAAGAAAGTGCCGCGCGAGGAATTTGCGCCGCAGGAGACGCGGGCTGCCGGCTATACCGATCAACCCTTGCCGATCGGCTATGGCCAAACCATTTCGCAACCATTCGTCGTCGCGTTCATGACGGAGCAGTTGCAATTGAAACGTGACGATCGCGTTCTGGAAATTGGCACTGGCTCAGGTTATCAGGCGGCGATTTTAGCAGAGCTGGTCGCGGACGTTTACACGATCGAAATCATCGAGCCACTGGCGAAAAACGCGGAAGCGACGCTCAAGCGTCTCGGTTACAAAAACGTACGCGTGAAAGCGGGCGACGGTTATAAAGGTTGGCCGGATCGCGCGCCATTCGATGCGGTCATCGTCACGTGCGCGCCAGACCACGTTCCACTGCCCCTTGTCGACCAAATGAAAGAAGGCGGACGAATGATCATTCCGGTTGGCGGAACGGGCGAACAGGAGCTTTATCTTCTCGAAAAGAAAAGCGGCCGACTCGAGAAGCGCGCCGTGTTGCCAGTGCGCTTCGTGCCGATGGCGGGCGAGGCGGTTAAACGCCAGTGAATGGTGATCAGTGAATGGTGAATGGAATCTGAAGCCTAGTCCCTGGGACGATTCACGTATCACCGATCACTATTCACGCCCTCTTTGCGGTCCGCAGCGCAAAGAGCGCTATTTGATCGCTGCCAGTTTTTTCAGGTCGAGACGTTTGAGCCAGTCCTGTAATTCCTGCGGGTCCTGATTTTGCAGCTCGATTGCCAGAAGATAACGGTTTGCAATCAGGAGCCGAAGTGCTGCGTGCTTCCGCTCTTTTTCATACGATTCGGAGCCAGGATTTCCATCAATCGTCACGGACTTGGTGTATCCCTCGCTCGTTTCGCTGTTTGTTTTCCAAGATTCGATCGTCGGTGCGATGGTATCTGGATTGGCCACGGAATCGATGATGCTAATCGAAGCTATAGGCACGTTGTCCCCTCCGCCTTTCTTGTAGTCGCGATGCGCAGTCGTGATTTTGGATCCGCTAACGTCGCTGGTTTCTCCCTCCGGTTTGTCCGCCGTCCATCCGGATGGTGGATCGGGGAAAATGGGCAGCAACTTCGCAGCATCGACCACATCTTGGATTAGCATCGGCTCATTTTGCGCGTGCGATTCCGCAGCCAGCACGACCAGCACGCCGAGCGCAACAATTGCGAAACGCAGGGCGATCCGGCAGGTCGATGGATGATTGGGCGTCGATTTCTTCATAAGAACGCGTGGGGTTAATCGATTCAAATCCCTGTACTCGATTGACTTTGGCGGAGCAGTTTGTCAAGACGCGATCCGTGGCACGCGCGACTCAACTGGCAATTTTCATGTCGATCCTGGCTGTGGCCGCGCGATTGATTTTGATCGACCAGCCGTACATCGACAATTGGAGTTGGCGGCAAAGCGATGTGGCGGCCATTGCCCGCAATTATTTTCAAAACGGTTTTCATTTCGCTCATCCGCAAATCGACTGGGCTGGCGATCGGCCTGGCTTTGTCGGAACGGAGTTTCCGATTTTGCCGTTCCTCGCCGCGATCTGCTACAAATTTTTCGGCGTTCACGAATGGATCGGACGGATTCAAGGGGTGATTTTATCCGCGGCGTCTCTGCCGTTTTTCTTTTTGCTTGTGCGGCACACATGGCATGGGCTTCCAGCCCATGGCCCATCGACAGAATACCGACGCGGCTTTGCTGACACCGCGGCAAGCTGGGCACTGTTCTTTTACAGCTTCGCGCCGCTTAATCTCTTCACCAGCCGCGAGTTCATGCCCGACGTTCCGTCGCTCAGTCTCGCCATCATCGGCCTTTATTTTTTCCTGCGTTACTGCCATGCTATACGTGATTCACGTATAGCATGGTCGCCTGCAGGAGAATCGATGCCGTATCGCGCAAACGGTGAAAGCATCGCCCGACGATGGCTGATTGCATCTGCTGGTTTTATTTCGCTGGCGCTCTTGATCAAACTTCCTACCACGGTCATCGGCGCGCCTCTGCTGTACGTCGCTGTAACTGTAGTCTATGACCGTCTCACTTTTTCGCGTCGCTCGAACGGCGGTCGCGGACCGGCGCTACGGGATTTGATGGTTCGCCTCGTTACGCGGTGGGAGCTCTGGCTCTTCGCTCTAATTACGCTCGCGCCGCCCGCGATTTGGTATCGGTGCTTTTCGCGCTCGCGACAGCCAGTGCATTCATCACAAGATCGACAACGGAGCCGGCGGGAGCCGAGCGACGTGGACGGGAAAGCCCGAGAGGGTTGACAAGCCGGGAGGCGAGTCAATCAACGCGGGCGAGCCTTTTTCATTTTTGGCTCGCCGCAATGATTGACTTCATCGTTGTCGTCGGTTACGGCAATCGCCATCAATGGTACCAACTTCCACTCGTACCGATCGCCGCCGCGTTGACGGGCGCGGCTTGCGCATCGCTGGCATCAAAAATTTCCGAGCGCAGCGTCAGGATCACATTGTCGATTTTACTCGCCAGTTCGTTTAGCATTCTTGCGTTTCACTACGTCCGACCTTTTTATCAGCCGTCGGCCGCCCAGTTGCGCGATCTCGGTTTGGAATTGCGACGGACAATCCCAGAAAATTCCTTAATTGTCGCGGCCGATAACGGTGATCCCACAATTTTTTATTACGCGGAACGCAAAGGCTGGCATTTCCTCGAGAAGAACGGCATTTACGACGGCAATCCAAGCGAGAGCCAGCAATTGATTGGCGATCTTGAGCAGCTGCGCGGGCGCGGCGCGACGCATCTCGTTTTCATCTCGAGCACATTTTGGTGGCTGGATTACTACCGCGAATTCGCCGAACATCTCGCGAAGAGCACAACGCTGGTCGAAGCAACTCCTGAATTCAGGATCTACAAAATGAGTTTGGCTAAGGAATGAGAACCGAAACGAAGAATTTCACGATCCGGCCGGCTACGATTGTCGATGTTCCGATCATCCTCCAGTTGATTCGCGACCTGGCGACTTACGAGCGTGCGCCAAATGAAGTAACCGCGACCGAAGCACAGCTTATCGCCGTTTTATTCGGCGAAAAACCGGTGGCGGAAGTGTTGCTCGCTTTCGAGGATGAAATGCCAATCGGTTTCGCGGTTTTCTTTCGTAACTTTTCGACTTGGCTCGGGAAACCGGGGCTTTATCTGGAGGACTTGTTTGTCAAACCCGAAGCGCGCCGAAAAGGCTACGGTCGCGCTTTGCTCATTTATCTGGCGAGAATCGCGCGCGATCGGGGCTGTGGCCGGATGGAGTGGGCGGTGCTCGATTGGAACGAACCGGCGATTCAATTTTATAAAAAAATCGGCGCACGGCCTCTCGATGAGTGGCAAATTTTTCGCTTAACCCGCGACGGAATCGCGAAACTCGCGGAATCGTAAGCCTAGATCACGAGCATGGGTACGAATGAGTAAACCGCATACAAAAATCGAGGATTACGCGTTTTTGAGCGACACGCAGAGCGGCGCGCTCGTTAGTCGTGAAGGCTGCGTCGATTGGTTGTGTTTTCCCCGTTTTGATTCGCCGGCCTGTTTCGCCTCATTGCTCGGCAAGAAGGAGAATGGCCACTGGCTTTTTTTTCCGGCGGACAAGATCGAGAATGTGAAACGCCGGTATCGCGGCGACACACTCATTCTCGAAACGGAAATTGAAACGAAAGCGGGCGCAGTTCGCCTGATCGATTTCATGCCGCCGCGCGGCGAGAACCCGGACATCATCCGCATCGTTGAAGGATTGCGCGGCGAAGTGCTCATGAAAATGGAGCTGATCATCCGCTTTGAGTACGGGTCGATCATTCCCTGGGTGCGAAAGGCACACGACGGGCTCGAGGCGATCGCAGGACCGGACGGTCTCATTTTGCGGACACCGATTGAGACGCGGGGTGAGGATTTAAAGACGGTTGCAGAGTTCACCGTAAAAAGAGACCAACGCGTACCGTTTGTTCTGACGTGGTTCGCGTCGCACCGAGCGCCGCCGCGCGCGATTCATCCGGAGCACGCCTTGCGCGACACGGAAAAATTCTGGAACGGCTGGGCCGGGCGTTTTCATTATTCGGGCCCCTGGAAAGACGTGATTATGCGTTCGCTCATCACGCTGAAGGGCCTGACTTACGCGCCGACTGGCGGCCTGGTCGCTGCGTTAACGACTTCGCTTCCGGAGGAAATCGGCGGCGTGCGGAATTGGGATTATCGCTATTGCTGGCTTCGAGACGCGACCTTCACGCTGATCACTCTCATGCATGTCGGTTATCGGGATGAAGCAAACTCGTGGCGAGAATGGCTCCTGCGGGCCATCGCCGGCAGCGCTTCGCAGATGCAGATCATGTATGGAGTGCGCGGCGAACGGCGGCTGGACGAATTCGAGTTGCCGTGGCTCGCCGGTTACGAAAATTCGAGGCCGGTGCGAATCGGCAACGCGGCCTCGAATCAATTCCAGCTCGATGTCTTTGGCGAAGTTTTTTTGGCGATGTACGAATCGCATATCGCCGGTTTGGAGACCAATGAGCCCGACTGGCGCCTGCAGGTCGAGCTCATGCGCTTTCTCGAATCGAATTGGAATCAACCGGATGAAGGAATTTGGGAAGTCCGCGGCGGCCGCAAACATTTTACTCACTCCAAGATGATGACATGGGTCGCGTTCGATCGCGCGGTGAAGCTGGCGGAGTTGTGTGAATGCGCGGCGGGCGAAAATATCGAGCGCTGGAAAAAAATCCGCGATCAGATTCATCGAGAAGTTTGCGAGCGCGGCTACAACGCCGAGAAGAAGGCGTTTACGCAGTTCTACGGCTCCGACGCGCTCGATGCGAGTTTGCTCATGATGGCTCGGGTGGGCTTTCTTCCGCCGGGTGACGAGCGCATGCGCGGCACAATCGAAGCGATTGAACGGGAGCTGATGCAAGACGGTTTGGTCCTTCGCTATCGAACGGAAGAGGAACGCGTGGACGGATTGCCCGGTCGTGAAGGAACATTTTTGCCATGCTCGTTCTGGCTCGCGAATTGTTTGCACTTCATCGGACGCACCGATGACGCGAAGAAATTGTTCGAGCGCTTGTTCGCCTTACAAAACGATGTCGGATTGCTTTCCGAAGAATACGATCCAATCGCGAAACGTCAGTTAGGCAATTTCCCACAGGCGTTCACGCATCTGGCGCTGGTGAACACGGCGCGCATCCTGGGCGGTCAGGTGAAAGT
>WNEZ01004665.1_pt1 | contig 13033 bp, 9 predicted proteins | sample 5400521 | NCBI WGS metagenome assembly WNEZ01 (sample SAMN13153339, study PRJNA577476) | soil metagenome | isolation source: 120 cm saprolite under Douglas fir tree site 2 hole 1 replicate 1 | place: USA:California | collected 2015-04-18 | reverse complement strand
CACGGGCAAGCAACGGCATCGGCTCTTCACGTATCATCGCTATCTGGAGATACTCAACCGAGGCACGGAACTGCCAAAAAGAAGTCAGTGACAACTTGTTCGAAGCTCAAGGGCAAGCGGGAACAGCACCCACAAGCCCCACCAAATACTACCGCCGCCACTGTGACAAGCTGTGACAACCGGCTTTTGTGCGTCCGGATAAACTCACCTTGCTGCGGTAGTCCAATGCAGCCTAGCGTCGCTGGGAGAGTGACAAGTTGTTAGAATTCCGATCTCGACTAGGATCGAGCATGCTCCGGGGAGACCAACGCTTTGGAGATTAGGAAGGAGGCGCGAGAACTCACACCGCCCCATGCGGTGCGGCATTGCACCGTCAAGGAAATAGCCAAAATATGGAATTTGTCCGCCGACACCATCGTGAAGATATTTGAAAACGAGCCGGGCGTGATCGTCATAAGTGAACGAAGAAAACATTCAATTAGCAGGCGTCAGTATCGTACATTGCGAATCCCGGAGTTCGTGGTAGAACGAGTCCATCGGCGACTCTCAGTTCGCTAGCGACCGAACGCCCGACCAATTTCTGCAAGTGCGGGATCGACTTTAAGAGCCTGCTCGCTTAATTGCGACGGTGTTGCTTCTCACAGGCCTCAGAATTGGAGAGATTCTCGCCCTTCGATGGAAGTGTGTCGATCTATGCGGTCATACACTGCGAGTTGCGGAAACCGTGTATGACGGTCACTTCGATACGCCTAAGCCGCAAAGGAGCGCCCGAATCGTTCCACTTGCCGAGGAGACGTGCAGCACTTTGGGGAAATTACGATCATCCAGTACTCGACCTGACGACCTTGTCTTCAGTATGCATACTGGCCAACCACTGGATCGGCATAACTTGTTGAGGCGACAGTTGCGACCGACATGCGAGAAACTGGGACTCCTAGGAATAACCTGGCACTCGCTCCGTCAGTCCCACGCGACCCTGCTGGATTCAGCGGGAGCTCCTCTGGGAACTGTCCAGTCTCTTCTTGGTCACTCAACATCGGAACTCACTCGAGAAGTGTACCTGCACGCTATACCGGAAGAGTCGAAGCGCTTCTATTTGGACCCAAACGGACTCAAATTGCCAGCGCTTTGCAGACTAGTGCGTAACTAACTTGTTGATTTAACGGGATTGAAGTGGTCGGGGCGAATGGATTTGAACCATCGACCTCCTGGTCCCGAACCAGGAAATAAGTCAACTTAAGTCGCTGTCCTGGCGTCACTTATTAGTTTTCGGGCCGCTCTCAGATAGACAAGTTTAGACAAGTGCTTTTCGGGGTTTTGGTGAGGGCCAACTTTTTTTTATTACCCGCGTCGGCCTTTCGGTTAACAGCCGGGGCTGCGAAACTCTAAACGCCTTATTCGGTGTCGCTTACGACCGGGAGGAGCTTAAATTCCCGACCCTCAGTTGGTTGCCCCAAAGTTGCTCAGGACCTGGCACTCGCTCCCATGGCCGTCGTGCGCGGGGCCGGATAATCAATGGAGGTGAATTGTCCGTCGGCCATCAGGAATCGATGTCCCTTCACGCCGTCTGCCGAGCTTGGAATCCCTCCGTTATTGTTGCGTCGAAGGCATTGCCAGAAACCCATGCGCGTGGCCGCTGGTATCGGCGTACCGGCCAACGATGGCTCCTCCCGGATTAATGCCGAAGGCGAGTGTCGCCGTAGCACCGGGATAATCCACAGTAACGGCCGCAGATCCATCCGGAAGTTGCAGAAGCCCGTGGCGCTTGCCCGTGTTGTCAATATAAGTCCCTACGAATTCCCGGCCCGGATTGATGTCCCAAATCGCCGTCAAGGTGCTGCCGGGGACGTCGTAGGACTGAAAGATGCCGTTCTGCGCGACAAATCCATGGCGATGAGCAGTCATATCCGTCCAAAGGCCAACAATGGTGTGACCGTCAGGAGTTGCGCCATTATTCATGGACATCGCCACCGATTGTGAGGGATCGGTCAGCTCACCCCCGCCGGCTGTCAGGTTGATATCGCCGAAGCGGGTCCAGGCGGCGCCGAACATAGAAGCCGCCGTGTCGAAGTCATGGAGGCAGCCATAGATATCTCCATCCGGGGTAATGCGCTGCGGAATTGCGCCTGGATGGCCGGGAAACAGTACAGTCGAGAATTTACCGTGGCTGTACAGAAATCCCTTGATGCAGGCTGTTGAGGTAGCCGCCGGGCAGTACTCTGGCGAGTCCGCAGGAGCCGAGCTAACCGGGGCGGTATAGTTCCCAACAATCTCCCCGGAGGGGCTAATCCCATTGGCGGAAGTCGCCACAGCGCCCGGAAAATCAATCGGGGTGAATTTTCCACCACTCAGCAAAAATCCATGCTGTGCGCCCACGGCATCCGTGTAAACGCCGACGATGTCGCCTCGCGGATTAATTCCGCTGATGGCGGTTGCCCGGGCGATCCCGCCGGGACAAGCACTGCACGGGACATCGATAGCTGCAAAATTAAACGATTGTGCGGCGGTCCGCGCGGGGAACAACGGGAGCAAGCAGCCGAGCGCGATAATCGCGATTTTTAGGTGTCTTCTCATCTCTATTCTCCTTGAGGCGGCCTGCCGAAATGACGCCGAATTTTCGACGTAGCCCGTGCAGACGCGCAAAACAGAGTGTACCCTAGCGATGGCAGACCGGCGCGTCAATGAATGCAGGCTAGCCTTTCTCTAAATTTCCTATGAACGGGCAACCTGCTCAGGTGCCGGTACTTAGCGGAAATAATGCTGGTCTTGCTGTCCGGATGGTATAATCCGCTCATTCCGCAGGAAGGATGTGTCCGTGCCCGCCCCGGCCGACAACCCACTTCTCTTGCGGTTCGGACCGTTCCAACTCGACCCCAAGGCCGGTGAACTGCGAAAGGGCGATACCCTCCTTCACCTCGCTCCGCAACCCTGCAAAGTACTCGCCCTGCTTGCCTCGCGCCCACAAAAGGTATTCACGCGGCGGGAGATCCAGCGGGAAATCTGGGGCGGCGATACGTTCGTCGATTTCGAACAAGGTCTAAACGTCGCCATCCGGCAAATTCGTGCCGCGCTGTGTGACGATGCAGAAACACCTCGCTACATTGAGACCCTTCCCCGGCGCGGCTACCGCTTTATCGGCCGGATGGATGAACATCCTGCTGTGGCGGAAGGCGCGACGCCCTCAGTTCCAGCGGAACCTGCAACGCTTTCCGCTCCGAGCGTTCCTCGCCCCGCCTCATATCGCCGCCCCATCGCTGTGATCGTTAGTCTCGCCTTGGCTGTAGTTGCTGTAGTTTTGGTTTGGAGAATGGGTCGCATCCCGGGCAGAACCCCGCCCGGGCGTATTCGGTCTCTCGCGGTGCTTCCGCTGGAAAACCTCTCCCATGACACGGAGCAGGAATACTTTGCCGATGGCATGACGGACGAACTGATTACCGACCTGGCCAAGATTCGTGCGCTGCGTGTCATTTCGCGGAACTCCATGATGCAGTACAAGGGCAAGCACAAGCCGACGCCGCAAATCGCCCGCGAGTTAAACGTGGATGCCATCGTGGAAGGCACCGTAACGCGCTCTGGCGACCGCGTGCGCATCACCGCTCAATTGATTGACGCCCCGGGCGATCGTCATCTTTGGGCCGAGGCGTATGAGGGCGATTTACGCAACATTTTGGCTTTGCAGAATGAAGTGGCCACGGCCATCGCTCAAGAAGTAAGAGCCAAGCTCAACCCACAAGAGCAAATCCGGCTAGCAAGCGCTCGTCCAGTAAATGCCGAAGCCCATGAGGCTTATCTCCGGGGGCTTTACGAGCTACACGGGATGACCGCTGAGGCTACCGATACTTTGAAATCTCAATCCATCGAAAAAGCCATCGGATATTTCCAGCAGGCTCTCACTCACGACCCCAACGACGCACTCGCCTATTCCGGCTTGGCTGATGCCTACTCCAGCTTGAGCACTGACTATCGAGCTCCTCTCGCGGTGATGCCCAAGGCAAAGGCCGCCGCCGTCAAAGCAATTGAACTCGACGATACGCTCGCCGAAGCCCACTCGTCGCTTGGCTTCGTAGAGCTTTCCTTTGACTGGGACTTGTCTCGCGCGGAACACGAGTTCCGCAGGGCGTTAGAACTGAATCCCAGCTTGCCTCGAGCACACGCTGGCCTGGCGGAATATCTTCTCTTTAAGCTTGGCAGCTCCGATGAAGGGATTCAGGAGCTTCAGCGTGCCTACGCGTTGGATCCGCTCCTGCCCCTTACTCACGGCGACTTGGCATGGTTTTCTTTCCTCGCCAGACGCTACACGGAATCCATCGCGTCGGCCCAGAGGGTTGGGCACGACGACCACATCCTGGCGCTCTCGTACGCGGAACTTGGCCAGCGAGACCATGCACTTGCCGCGGCAGACCGGGGCGTGAGTTCCACGCGAAATCCCGTGATCCTTTCCCAAATCGCGGCTGCCTACGCGCTGGCGGGGAGGGCGGATAAGGCTCGTGCGATGCTCCCTGGGATCGAGGGCTCGGCGCGAGAGCGCTATGTTTGCGGATTCAACGTGGCTTGCATCTACTCTGTGCTGGGAGACAAGGACCAAGCCTTCGCCTGGCTTGAGAAGGCCTATCGCGATCGTTCGGATTGAATGCCCTCTGTCGGGGTGGATCCCCGACTCGACCCGCTCCGAGGCGATCCGCGCTTCGCTGACCTCCTGCGCCGCATTGGTCTTCCCCAATAAGCACTGTGTAGTCGGCTATACGTAGAAGTGACTTCCTTCGCAGCCGATTAGGGGATCCTCTAGGGATTGTGCCTGGATCTCGGCGCACTCTCCACGAAGCTAACGCGTACGTTTGTTTCCTGTCATCACTGGCGTCGCACTCGGAAATAATCCACTTGGACAATTAACGTAACCCGGCGAGACGCAGAGTGGTCAAAAACCCCATTCCGCCAAGGTTTGTAAGTGCTTCACTCTATTGGCCCGGCGACGAGAAGTTTGCACGGTGCAAAATCACACGGTTTCGCCCCAAACATCCTGCTTGGTCCTAGCATTGGAGTTTCGAGGTGGCAATTAACCCGATGAGGACGCAGGTCCCACGGCTGGAGTGCTCGGTTTCGCCTTTGGCTTTGGATCGAAGTAAATGTTCTGAGTTGCTTCAGCCATATCCTCGAAAGAGATTGCCGAGGTTCGGATATCGAACTCTTCCCCGGCCCGCTGGTACATAAAGTACGGCTCAAGCTCTCGTTCGGACAGGAGAATCACTCTGCGCTGATACTTTCTTTGTGCGAGTCTGCATCGCTCGATCTCCGCTGGTGTGAAGCGACTGGTTTTCGAAAAGACGATGAACGCCTCGCAGCCGCCACTGCTCGTTAGGGCCTCGGCCACGAGTCCCATCTTACGCACGTCATCTTCGGTGATTTCTTTGTTGCCCTTGCATTCACCAACCACAATCTGGAAAGTCCTCTCGCGGAGCGATTCCGTAAGGAGCACAAAATCCGTTTCACACTTCTGAATGTTCGCTGAGATCGGCTCAAGCTCCGTCCCCGTTGTGTAAGCCAGAATCCGAGAGTGCAGAGCAGTCTGTAGCTGCTGCAATGTCAGTGCCACTGGAATTCCCCCACCTTGATGGTCATCCCTGCCAAATAGGCCCGAACGCCGGTACGCCCAATCCCGGTCTCTCAGTTGCGGCGTGATATTGAATTCTCGACCACAATACTCGCATTTGGTTATTGTTTGAGCGTCATCGAGATGAATCCAGTTCTCCAATTCGCAATTTGGACATGCTAGGCGCAGCCCTGCTCGAAAAACTCCTTTCTTTAAGAGATACGAGAATGCATCCTCTGGCTTCAAGGGTCCTCTGTCCCGCGGTTCGATGTACAGCGACTCATGCTCCGAGAATTGCACCTTTCCCGTCGTTGGATCGACTTGCCTAATCGTCACGATGGCGCAACTCCGCGTAAATGACTGCTCCGGAGTGTGTCCCCGGATCAATTCTCGGACTCCAGCAATCTTGAAGACGCGGCATCCCTGCAAACCACCCATTTGTTCGATCAATCGCAAGCCGACCAATCCAGCGGGGCTCGGCCTGGCAGATATGCCGAATGCTTCGAAAACTTTCTTCACTAAAGCACGTACGTCCAACGCATGAATCGTAATGTTTGCCGTCGTACGTTTCGCCGATTCCGTGAGTCCATCCTGCAAATGAGTGAGGCGCGAACCTTGCTTATCGATTTTTGGATGGGGCACGCGAACCGGGACATGTCGGGGCGTTACGGCAAGCAGTTGCTCGATAACGTCCAGTGGCGGCGAGATTGTGCAGCCAAGGTAGGCCTTGGCTTCTCACTTCCGACTGAGGAAGAACAGCCGTTAATGGACAAGTCGGGACAAGTTTTGAAAGATGAAAAGCAAGAAGTAGTCGCGGCGTAAGTCTATATGAGCGCGGGAATTAAAATGGTCGGGGCGAATGGATTTGAACCATCGACCTCCTGGTCCCGAACCAGGCGCGCTAGCCAGGCTGCGCTACGCCCCGACCGATACGCTCAGGCGCATCGTTGCAACCCAAGCAGGATCCTCAGATTAACATAGCTTTACGGTCGCGGGCTAGGCCGCTCCTGCGACTATCTTAGCTTCGGTGCATGACGGACATGCTCCACATCGCGTTCTAGTACCTGGCTTTTCCTTCAGTCCCTTCCCAACTTCCAGATTCGGCAAATTCCGCTCGCTCGCCCTTCCGGCCATGCAAATTGGGGGAGGGTACGGTACCCCCCCCACCAAAAAAAAGAGTTTCCAAAGAAGTAATGGAAGAGCGGAAGGAAGTTCGAGCGTGGTAAACCGCATAGGCTCTATCTAGCCTAAATGCAATAGCTTGGCCTCAGTAATCGCGGGAATCGCCCGGATCGGCCCGAGGATGGTAGCAGACACGTTGCCGTCCACTCGCACCAGCGAGACGGCATCGGCCCCGCGGTACGCCTCACGACGGCCAAGTGCAAACGTAGCGATATTGACTCCGAGCTTCCCTAGAGTGCTTCCGATCTGGCCGATGACCCCCGGCTCGTCGCGATTTCGCAAGTAGAGTATCGTTCCCTCAAGCCGCGCCTCCAGCGGAATTCCTTCGATCTGCAGCACCCGCGGCGACCCGTCATGCAAAACTGTGCCTTCCGCGGTAAAACCATGTATCGATCCGGTTTTTTCGGGAAGTGCAGAGACTTCGAGCGTGTTAGGGAACCCATGCTCGCGCCGGCGAGTCTCTTCTTCCACAGTCAAGCCTCGCGCCGCCGCCACCGCCGGCGCGTTGACAACATTCACCTTTTCGTCCAGCACCGCGTTGAGCACGCCAGCCAGCACGGCGCTGCGAAGCAGATGCGTTCCCACCTCCGCAACTTCGCCCGCATACCGGATACGGATCCGCGCTGGCCGCGACGCCGCCGCCTGCGAAACCAGCGACCCAAGCCGCTCCGCCAGTTCCAGGTACGGCCGCACACGCCGGTATTGGTCCGGCGAAAGCGCTGGCAGATTCACGGCGTTGCGAATCACTCCCTCCACGAGATAGTCCCGGATCTGCAGCGCCACCTGCGTGCCCAGCTCTTCCTGCGCCTCGGCCGTGGAACCCGCAACATGTGGCGTGGTGATTACGTTCGGAAGTCCGATCAGCGGGCAATTCTTTGGCGGTTCCTCGGCAAACACGTCCAGCGCCGCTCCCGCGACGTGGCCGCTCTTGATCGCCGCCGCCAGGTCCGCTTCGTTGATCAACTCCCCGCGCGCGGCATTGATAATGCGAACGCCCTTCTTCATTTTCGCAATGGCCTCGGCGTTGATCATCTCCCGCGTTTGCGGACTCACCGCAGTGTGCAGCGAGATAAAGTCGCATTCGGCCAGAAGTTGTTCGAGCGGCACGAGTTCCACGGAAAGTTCCCGCGCTGCTGCTTCGCTGATGAATGGATCATAAGCAACAACGCGCATGTCAAACGCTTCCGCCCGGGATGCCACTTCGCTGCCGATGCGGCCAAGTCCGACAAGTCCTAGTGTTTTGCCACGAACCTCAGCGCCCGATGAAGATTTTTCCCAGCGGCCTTCGCGCATCGCGGCATCAAATTTTGGAAGCTGGCGAACAAGCGCCAGCAGCAGCGCAAACGTATGTTCCGCAACGCTGACGGAGCTTCCGCCCGGCGTGCTCATGACTAGAACGCCGCGCTTCGTAGCTTCGTCCAAATCGATATTGTCCACGCCCACGCCAGCGCGGCCCACAGCGCGCAATTTTTTCGCCTTCTCCAGCAATTCCGCGGTGACTTTTGTCGCGCTGCGCACAATCAGCGCATCCGCATCACCGATCTCCGTGTTCAGCGTATCTTTTGTCGTCAACACGATGTTCCAGCCCGGCTGCTCCTTCAGCAACTCGACGCCGCGATCGCTGATCTTGTCTGCAACGATAACTTTCATGAGGCCCCGTCGTCTTCTGCGAGTTTTTCCCGCGCACTGTAAGTAATCCAAAGTAGCGAGCCCATCGCGCGCTGTCAAATAAGTGCGGCTGATACCGCCCCGCGCCGCCGCCAACCATTCCTTCGCGGCAGATTTCCCGGTCTGTTATATTCAATGCCGTGAGGAACCTGAAATGAGTCTTGCGGAAAAAATTCAGAAAGACTTGGTCGACGCCATGCGCGCGAAAGAAGAATTACGCCTGAGTGTGCTGCGTGGAATCAAGGCCGCCATCAAACACAAGGAAGTCGAAAAGATACGCGTCCTCGACGAAGCTGAGTGCATTCAGATTTTGCAAACGCTCGTAAAACAGCGCAAGGAATCCATCGACCAGTTCACCAAGGGCAACCGCCCGGAACTCGCGAGCAAAGAAACCAAAGAGCTCGCCATCATCGAATCGTATCTGCCTGCCGGCGCCAGCGAAGCCGAAATGGACGCGGCGATCGCCAAGGCTATCTCCGAATCCGGCGCGACTTCCATCAACCAGATGGGCGCGGTTGTGAAAGCCGCGAAGGCGTCCCTCGAGGGCAAGACCGTTGACGGCAAGGCGCTCAGCGATCGCGTGCGCGACCGTCTCACGAAGCTGGGCTGAGAATCCGTTCATCCATTCCGCATGCCACTCCCGGAAACCATCGCGATGCGCTTTACGGAAGAAGATGCAGGCTATGTGACCGTGCGTCCAGTCGTGAAGCAAACGTTTCGCATCGCCGAACTTGCGGACATGGTCGTGGGCGTGACGGGCAAAAACGTCCCGCGTGTGCGGCAAATTTTCCGCGCCGGTACTGTGGTCTACAACGGTTATCGCTATTGGTGGGACGGTTTCGCTTCCGACGAAAACGAAATCACCGTGCTCCTTGCCCTCTTTCCAGATGACGATCCCACGCGTCTTTTCAAGACTACCGAAGTATCCGCGGTCTTTCTCGAAATCGGTGGTGGCACACAACGTTCGCTGGTCAGCATCGCGCGCCTCGAAGCTTCCGCGAAGAAGTTTTTGCGCAAGCAGAGCCCCTGGGAAATCCTGCTCACTGCGGCAAAAGATTCAACTCCGCGCTACGAAAAATACTCCCACCTTGACCGCGCCGATGTCTTTCGTCTCCATCTTTCTTCCGAGACGGCTGCCTCGCTCCTGAATGAAATGGTGGACGCTGCGCCGCGTGCCTTGCGAAAAAAATTGTCTGCCCTGCAGCCTCCCGCCGCCATCGTATTCCTCGTCCCCCGTCTGGCCGCTCAAATCGCTCCAAATCATTTACAAGCGCGGAATTGAAGATTGACGGTAGTGAGCAGCAGGTTTTAGTACCGCGGTATTTCGCTCGTCGCCCGCAATAAGCGATAAAGTTTCTTCAGGTCCTCGACTTTGTTGAACCGATTCCCTCCCGACGGCAGGATTCGCTTCCCCGTTTTGCCCGCCTGCGGCATAATCCCTCCGCACACACAGGCCACATTGGCATCAGCTTCCGGCAGACGGGGAGGATTCAGTGAGCGAACAACCTGCAGTTCGCGAACGGGCATGGAGTTCCACGGCACCGCCGGGTGAATTCCGCGCCTACATATCCGCCGATGAAAGCCCCAAGGAATTTACGATTCGCGCCGTGATTCTTGGGGCGCTGTTTGGGCTGCTATTCGGTGCAGTCACTGTGTACGTCGGCTTGCGCGCCGGGCTCACCGTTTCCGCTTCGATTCCCATTTCCGTGCTGTCCATCAGCATCCTGCGCGCTTTCGGCCGCTCTACTATTCTTGAGAACAACATCGTCCAGACGACAGGCTCGGCAGGCGAATCGCTTGCCGCCGGTGTCATGTTCACGATTCCGGCGCTGATCTTTCTCGGCTTCGGCTCCGAATTCACGTTCTGGCGGATTTTTCCTTTGGCGCTTCTCGGTGGCTGGCTCGGTGTGCTCTTCATGGTGCCGCTCCGGCGCCAGCTCATCGTCAAGGAACACGGCAACCTGGTGTTTCCCGAAGGTACTGCTTGTGCCGATGTCCTCGTTGCGGGCGAACGCGGCGGCTCCTTCGCTGGCCGCGTGTTCTGGGGACTCGGTCTCGGCGGCGTCTACACCTTCCTTATGAAAACGGTCCTCGCTTGGACGGAACAGCCCGAGGCGCGCCCGAAATGGTTCCCCGGGGCTTCTTTCCGCGCCACCGTAACTTCCGAATATCTCGGCGTCGGCTACATCATCGGCCCCCGCGTCTCCGGCATCCTCTTCGCCGGGGGCATCATCTCCTGGCTGGTCATGATGCCCGCCATCAAGTTCTACGGGCAGCTTGGTGGCAATACGCCCATCTATCCGTCCACCATTCCCATTGCCCAGATGTCACCGGACCAGATCTGGGGTTCGTACATCCGGCCGATGGGTGCGGGTGCCGTCGCCGCCGCTGGATTAATCACCTTGCTGCGAACTCTACCTACCATCATTTCCGCTTTGCGTGCTGGATTGAAAGATGTCCGCGCCGAGGGCGCTGGCCAGTCCACAGCCTCCAGCCGCGGGGGTGCGGGGTTTGTACTTACAAACCCCGCGCTAAGAACCGACCGCGACGTGCCTATGCGCTGGGTCATCGTGGGCTCCATCGTCATCGTTGCCATGATGTGGGTTCTTCTGACATTCCATCCCATGAAAGGCGCGAGCACCAACTGGTATCAAAACGCCTTCGCTGGCCTGTTCGTCGTCTTCTTCGGATTTCTCTTTGTCACCGTCGCGGGACGCATCAGCGGCCTGCTCGGCAATTCCTCGAATCCCATCAGCGGCATGAGCATCGCAACATTGATGGCCACTTGTGCGATTTTCTTCGTGGCCGGATGGACCGCGCCGAACTATCAGGTGCTGGCGCTAATGATTGGCGGAGTAGTCTGTATCGCCGCCGCTATCGCCGGTGCCACTTCCCAGGACCTCAAGACCGGCTATCTCGTAGGCTCCACGCCGTTCTGGCAGCAAATGGGGCTTTTGATCGGTGTAACGGTTTCCACTCTCGCCATCGGCACGACCCTCAATCTAATGAACAAGGGGCTCGAGAAATATCTGCCCGCGCAGATCCCCGTCAACATTCAGACTCTGCCTGCCGGGGTAAAGGTCGAACGCGACACCTTTCTCTACAAGGGCAAAACCTATACGCTCGTCAATTCCCTTGGCTCGCATGAAATCCCTGACGGCGAGTATCTCTACGACGCGGGTACAAAACAGATCGAATTCCAATGGGCGCAGGGCATTGGCAGCGACAAGGCCCCCGCTCCGCAGGCCCGCCTTATGGCTACCGTCATCAGTGGCATCCTCAACCAGCGTCTGCCCTGGCATTTGGTGCTGATGGGCGTGGCATTGGTCGTCGCCGTGGAAATTCTTGGCGTGCGCTCCCTGGCATTTGCCACCGGCTCGTATCTTCCTCTCGGCACCACGGCTGCCATGTTCGCCGGAGGTCTTGTCCGCGTGCTCGTTGAAGCTACCACCAAGAAGAAGGACGCAAGCGAGGCCAGTCCCGGCGCGCTCTATTCCAGTGGCCTGATCGCCGCCGGAGGCGTCTTCGGACTGCTCGGCATTATCATCAATCTCTTGCAGGATCCCGAGATTTTCAATCGCGTTCCCCATTGGGTTTCATCGATTCTTGGTCTCCCGTGGCGCGCCGATTTGTTCTCCTTCGGACCCAAACTCATGGGACCCCTTGCCACCAGCAATCTTTTCGGCATTTTCATGTTCGCTCTTCTTGCGGCCTCGCTCTTCTATTTCGCTCGCAAGAAGCTCGACTAACCCAGCCATCGGGCCTTTGACGGGCGCGACTGACCGCCGTAAACTGGCTTAATGGGAAGCACCTTCGGCGCGCGGCGTTACAACTTCGACTGGCGCAGTTTCATCACGCCGGGCGTCAAGCTGCTCGTCCTCGCTTGCACCGGCGTTTTCCTTGTCCAGACTTTCCTGGGGCTGCTCGCTCCTCCCGCCGCTACAATTTGGCTCCTCAAGTGGTTTGCGCTGATCCCCGAGGCTGTAACGCACCACATCCCTCCGAGGATTTGGCAGCCTTTCACCTACATTTTTCTGCATGGCGGCCTATGGCATCTGCTCATCAACATGCTGATGCTCTGGATGTTCGGCCGGGATTTGGAGCTCGTCTGGGGGAAGCGCCGTTTTCTCAATTATTTCTTCATCTGCGGGGCGGGCGCGGGGATCATCGAGCTCATCGTCAAAACTATCCCCGTGTTCTTCGGCGCTCAGCCGTCGCTGATTCCTACCATTGGCGCCTCCGGCGCTATTTTCGGCATTCTCATGGCCAACGCTGTGCTCTTTCCAGACCGCCGCATCTGGCTCATTCCGCTCCCAGTCACAATTCCGATGCGCCCTTACGTGGCGGTGATGGGCGCCATCGAATTCTTCTCCACTATTGGCGCCGGCGGGGACAATGTCGCCCATGTCTGCCATCTCGGCGGCATGCTTGTTGGCTACCTCTATCTTCGCCGAGGTTCTCTCCTTTACAACGTCCGCAATACCGTCACCGACTGGCAGCACAAACGCAATCGCAAACGCTTCGAGGTTTACATCAACAAACACAAAAAGGAACCACCCTCCAGCCCCGACAACTGGGTTAACTAGCATTGCGTCC
>WNEZ01008010.1_pt1 | contig 13036 bp, 10 predicted proteins | sample 5400521 | NCBI WGS metagenome assembly WNEZ01 (sample SAMN13153339, study PRJNA577476) | soil metagenome | isolation source: 120 cm saprolite under Douglas fir tree site 2 hole 1 replicate 1 | place: USA:California | collected 2015-04-18 | reverse complement strand
ACACGCTGCTACCCGTGAGGACCCGCGCCTGGTCGCCGACCAGCTGCGTGCCGTCCGCCATGAAGGCGTGCTTTCCCAGCTGCACCACAGCGTCCGCGTCGTTCGCACCGACGTTCCCGGCGCTGATGAACGCCTCATTGCCGAGTCTTGCCCCGTCGATACCGAGGACCACGTAGTCGTCGACATCGCGCGAGGGATCGGCGCCCAGGGCCGCGGTGCACGCCAGGAGCGTGAGCACCGCGAGCGGGAGGCGGCTCATGGCACGTCGACCCGTAAGGCGGCGCGGTGGGCGGTGTCAAGAACTTTTGTGGGAATCATCTATGCCTGCCTGCAAGGTCGACGGTGTCATCACGCCATAAGAAAGAGGACGCTTCCCAGTCAGCAGCAGCTGGAGAGGGTAAGGTCATAGTCGCGAAACGACCAGCAGCACGGCACTGTTGTTATGGTCCTCCGCATGGACCTGGCGCGCCCCCGGTTTCAGACCGACGGCGGGGTGCCCGCGATGCCGTGCGCGATCTTGAGCGCGACGGCGATGATGGTGAGCGTCGGGTTGTACCCTGACGAGGTCGGAAACACGCTCCCGTCGCAGGCGTAGAGGTTGTCGACGTCGTGGAACCGGCCGTCGGGGCGTGTGACGGAGGTGGCCGGGTCGTTCCCCATACGCAGCGTGCCCATGATGTGCCGGGAACTCGGCGGGCCGACGAGGTCGTAGTTGACCGGGGTGACGAAGACCTTGTCGGGCGCCGCGCCGGCGTTCACCACCACCTGCTTCAAGTAGGGCACGTAGAATTGCCGCGTCATGAGCTCGTAGGGATGGTTCTGGTAGGTGACGCGCGCCACAGGGACTCCGTAGACGTCGGTGTACCGGGGGTCGAGGTCGACGAAATTCGTGCGCTGCGGCGCGTCCTCGGCCTGCATGGTGAGGCCGAAGAGATGCTGGCCGAGCGCCTGGTCGCGGAGCGCGTTCTTCAGACGGTTGCCCGAGCGGATCCCAAAAGGCGCGGGGAGGAAGAGTGTATAGATGAAGCCGTCCTCGGTGATCGGCAGCCCCTGCGAGGCGCTGAACTCGCAGATCCCACCCATCGCGACCGCCTTGTTCCCCATGCTGTCGGTCATGACGCGGATCTCGTTCCCGCCTGGCATGACGCCGCGGAAGTCGGAGATGCCGTGGGTGACCGCGCGCCCTCGCTGGCCGTGGACACGCTGGGGCAGGAACCCGTTCGGCTGCGTCTGGAGGTGAAACATGAGGTTCTGCCCGACCTGTCCGCTCGCGTTGCCCATGGGCTCGGTGAGCGACGGGCCCGAGAGGAAGCAGAGCCGCGCCGACTCGATCGGGCTCGCGGCCAGGATGAATGCGTCCGCGACGGCGGTCTGGCGGTTCCCGCCGGCGTCGATGTACTCGACCGCACTCACGTGCGTCCCGTCGTTCACCAGCCGCACGACCCGTGCGTTGTAGCGGAGCTGGCAGCGTCCGGTGAGCAGCGCGCGACGGATCGTCGTGACGGCGGGCGAGCCCTTCGAGTTGTTCGGACAGCCGAACCCGCTGCACAGGCCGCAGTCGACGCACGGGGGTCGGACGTCCGGCGCGTCACCGTAGAACTGCGAGGCGATCGCCGCCGGATAGGTGTGCGGGTTGAGCGGGCCGATGCCGGGGACCGTGGTCGCGCGCGCGCCCTCGCCGATGACGAGCGCCAGGTACATCGGCACACCGGGCGGCATCGGGTAGGGCTGGCTGCGCGGGGACTCGTAGATGTCGTCGCCGTCCCGGCCCTGCACGCCGTAGAGCTTCTCGGCCTCCACGTAGAACGGCTCCACGTCGTCGTAGACGAACGGCCAGTCGGCGAAGTTCGCGCTCCCCGCATCGGCGCCGAATCCGGGCACGGAGAGACCCGGGTTCGCCGCGATCGTCGCCTCCATCGTGCTCTTCAGCTGAAAGTCGACGGCGTTGAAGCGTGGCGTCTTGCAGTCCGCGTGCTGGAACGCGCCGCCCACGGCCCTGGGGAGGCCGTTCACGTCGTCCATCAGCGATCCCGGCCCGCTCGTGTCAGTCCGGAACGTGCGCGGCTCGAGGAAGCCGTCCTGCTGTACGTAGTTGCGGATCGCGTACTTGAGCTCGTCGTTGCCGTGGAGGGGGACCGGCAGGCGGCGCGGATCGTCGAGGCCGGGAAAGGGGTTGTCGCCCGCCTCGAGCACGAGCACGTTCTTGCCGCCAGCGGTGAGCACGTGCGCTGCCGTCCCGCCGCCCGCGCCGCTGCCCATGATGCAGACGTCGAAGTGCGTGAGGCTCCGGTCACCGAGGACGTCGTCGTCTGCCCTACTCATCGCGCCTCCCATCAGCCCCCGAGCAGCATGCTCAGGAAGGCGATGGACTGCTGGATGTACTGGCCGTCGCTCGAGAGCGGCTTCGGCACCACCGTGCCGCCCGGGCCGACCTCGTCAGGATTCGGCGTCGACATCGGGTGGTCCGGCCGCTCGTTGTAGCCGTTCGTCTGGAGGGAGAAGATCGAGTACCCGAGGGGCTGGTCGTCGCCCTCGAGGCCGATCATCCTCCAGCCCTGGCTGTGCCGGTTACCGCCGTACTCGGGCACCGCAAAGCAGCCTTCGAGGGTGTGCTGGATGAGCAGATCGATGAAGGCCGAGCCGCGGCGTGGGTCGAGGCCGACGCGCATGCTGTCGGCCGCCGCGAAGACCTCGTCCTGATCCGCGGATGCCAGCGCGGCGAACGGCGCGCCCTTCATCGTCTCCGCCAGCTGGTCCATTTGCGCGATCCCGTCGCGGTAGATGTCTCTCAGCCCTTTGAGTGGCCCGAGCGCGGCGTCGTTGAAGTCGGCGCCGGGCACGGCGGCCGACCCGAACAGCTCCGCGCGCCAGCGGAGCCCCTGGACCCGCGTGAGCGGAATGAAGTGGCGGAAGGAGTCCCGTGGCCGCCGCAGCGAGGGAGTGCCGTCCGTGTTGTCCGGGAACCGGTTACGGTTGCTGAACGGCCCGCCGGCGAAGATCCGGGGCACACGGCCGTCGAAGCCGGACAGCAAGGAGCCGATGTACCCGGCGGCCCCGAGGTCTCGCCCACCGGGATCGGCGTCGGGGGGAAGGATGTGGTCGCAAAGCGCCTCGAGGGTGTGAAACTCGCTCGACGTCAGGAAGCGGCCGCGCGCGGCCGCCACCGCCCGCTCGGCCCAGGTGATGGGCGCGGAGAGGGCAGCGAGAACGACGCCAAGCGCCTTCAGGAACTGGCGCCGGCCGAGCAGGACGGCGACCGAGCGCTCGGCTGCGCGGGCGACGTCCGTCAGCGGCGCCGCCTGCCGCCTCAGCTCCGCGGGCAGGATCTCCGGCGCCACCCGCCGGACGTCGGGGAGTCTCAAGCGCGACATGGCACCGCCTGACCGCGCCTAGGGAGCCGGCGCCCGGGCGCTCTCGACGCCGAGCGCGGAGAGGTGAATCGCACGCATCTGGACCTCCTGCAGGGCTTCATCAAGCGGCCACGCCGCGTGTTCGTGATTTGCACAGCCCGGCCGGGTCGGCAAGGAAAATCTACTGACGCGTCTCGCGACACGCCGGCAGGGCGCGGCAAGGTGTTCCATTCAGTGCAAGCTCGCGCCGCGGTCGTCTAGTGGAAACGTGAATCGCGGAGCCGCTTGGCCATACGTCAGTGCGGGCACGCCGGGCGTCGCCGTCGAAGCGGTTGGCGATCACCCGGTTGTCGTTCGGGTTGGGATCGATGTCGAGCGTCGGATCGGCGCACGCGGCGCGCATCCCGAGGCAGAAGTCCTCCAGCGTCATCCCGGCGAGGCCGTGGTTGCGGATCGTGTTGCGGGTGATCAGCGTGCGGGTGGCGCCGTTCACGATGAGGCCGATGCCCGGCGGGATCAGCGACGTGTCCTCGTCCGGCGGCGCGTCGTTCGGACGGTTGTTGTCGGCGATCAGGTTACGGATCAGGCGGTTGTCGGCGGCGACCTTCGTCTGCCGCTGGTCGATGACGTCGACGATGATCCCCGCGGTGTTACCCACCGCCTCGTTGTCGCGCATCGTCACGCGCTGGCAGTTCTCGATCTGGAGACCGATGAGGCAGTCGGTGGCCCGGTTGTGGTCGACGAGCACGTCCTCGTCCTGCCCGACGTAGATGCACGCGTCCGAGTGCGTGCCCGAGCCCCGATTGCCCGTCAGGCGTCCCCGGCTCGAGCGGACCGGGAAGATCGAGTAGGTGCGGTCGTCCCGCGCGACGTTCTGCCGGACGCTGAAGCTGTCCACGCACGCGAGATAGATGCCGAAGCGGGCGAAGCCCTGGACGGTGAAGCCGCGCACGTCGGAGCCCTGGATCCGCTCGCCGCTCACGCCGCACGGAGGTAGCTCGACGTTTGCGGGTTCGAGCGTGTCGGGGGGCGACACCCAGATGCCCTGGGTCTGCGTGCCCGACTGCTCGATGATGACCGGGCGGTTCGGACGCGCGAGTCCGATCAGGTGGATGTGGTCGCGCGTGACGGTGACGGCCCGCACCGCTCCCGACTCGTGGTAGACGCCCGGCCGCACCAGGATGTGCGACCCCGCGGGCGCGCGGTCGACCGCGGCCTGGATCGAGTCCCCGGGGCGCACGACGAACGTGGCGGCCGCCGCGATCGAGGCGAGGAACAGGTTCGCGAGAGCTCCGGCTGCGAGTCGACGCATTGTCCACCCCCGGTTTTCCGGCGGCGCGGTTGTCCTCTCCGGCCTGGACGATGTCAATGAGCGTCGCAACCAGGCACGATGAGGGGGCAGCCGCGTCAGCGGCAGCGATGCCGGGCCTCGACGCACGTCGTGCTCGCGGGACAGTCCCCGGGCTCTCCGCTGCATACCAACGTGCGCACGGGGGCGCCCTTCTCTCGCCGCTCCGCCACCTTGAGGCCCCAGGGCCCCGGTGTCTGGTCCGTGAGGCAATTGCCGCACGCGGGCGACACCGAGGCCGTGGTGGGCCTCCGCCCCTCTTCTACCCAGGCGGTCAGGGCCTGCAGAGCCGGGGTCCATGCCGCCAGGAAGAGGCAGTGACCCCCCGTCGGCGTGAAGAGCTGGACCAGCTGATCCGTGGTCCCCGCCGCCTCGAATGCCTCGCGGTACTTGTCCTCGTTCTCCGGCAGGACGAGGCCGTCGTCGAGCGCGTGGACGGTGATCACCTTCGACCGCGTACGCCCCCGCGGCTCGTAGAAGCGGCGCATGTAGCGGACGGCTTCCGCATCGGCCGCGGAGCGGTGCACTCCTGCGTTGAGCGCCGTCTGCTCCGCCGGCGTGAGCAGCGGCGGGGCGTAGTCGACCCCCACGTTGCCCCACGGGTGGCCGCCGTGGGTGCGGCGATGGACCACCTCGGCCATTCCGATGCTGGCGAAGAACATGTCGGTGGCGACGAAGCTCTGCGGGATCCGGCTGGCGCGCAGGAAGACATCCTTCCGCGCCGCCTGCTCGGCGGACGGCACGCCGCCCGGGCTGAGGTCCCCGAAGCATGCGGTCAGGGGAACGGTCACGAAGTCCCCGCCGGGCGCGGTTGGGTTTTCGCTGAAGGTCTCCGGGTGGTCGAGCAGGAATCCCGTGCACTCGGGCGTGAGCCCGTCCTCCGGCGCCGCCGGCGCCTCGGCAGCGCCGCACGTCTGACCGGCCGGGCAGTCCGCGTCCTTGAGGCAGCGGCTCTTCCCGTCCGAGCACACGCGGCACGCGAAACGCGCCGCCGGCACGTCCTGGCAGGCGTACTCGTAGAGGACACGCAGATCGAGGGCGCCGTTGAAGTTGCGCCGCGCGCCGGCCCCGGTGCCGCACATCGGGGCCGCCCCCTCGTAGGTGCGTGGGAAGTACTCGATGACGGCCTCGGTCACCATGCCGCCTCCGGAGTGCCCCCAGATGTAGGTGTGCTTCGGCTTCCCGTGCTTCTTCACGAAGTAGCGCCGCAGGTTCTCGATGTCCTTCACCGCGTCCTTCACGTACCAGCCGACCGAGCGGAAGGTGGTGACGGCCGACGCGTAGCCGGGCGGCACGAAAAGCAGGCCGGGCAGCAGGAGCGTGTTCGCCTTGCTCAGGTCCTCGGGGATCGGCGCGAGGATGCGCTTGTCGGCCGTGTACCCGTGCGCATAGAGGAACAGGCTGCCGTTCCAGTCCTTCGGCATGATGATGATGTCCTGCGCTCCCTTGATCGTGACCCGCTCCATCGTGTTCTGGGCGATGGCGGAGCCGGACAGCAGCGCGAGCGCAACGACTGCGGCAGCGAGACGTACTCTCATGCGACGGGTCTCCTCTCGGCGTGAGCGGCATCCTAGACAGCCGCTCGCGCCATGGCCAGGTCTCGTTCACGACCCCCGCTCGGGCTGCTTCGCCAGGCCTCGCTACGGGCCGGCACGCCACAGACGTCCATCGGCGCTTGCTTGCGCGGTGCGCATGTAGAACTACGCGCGTGGTTTCCCGAGCTTACGGCATCGCCCCGGTGCTGTAATCATCCCCATATCGCGCGCGGCGCGAAGCGTTCCTGAGGCAGGACGATGGGTACCAACGAAAGGTAGGTGAGGCATGAAGGCGGCGACAATGATCCTGATCGGAGGAGTGCTGCTCGGCGGCATCGCTCTCTCGAGCTCTTTGCCGGTGGCGGCGGCCGGATCGAAGGCCAAACGCGTCCCGGCGGACCTCGTCGAGGCGCGCATCAAGAAGCTGCACAGCGACCTCCACATCACGGCCGCTCAGGAATCCCAATGGAGCCCCGTCGCCCAGATGATGCGGGACAACGGCAAGGCGATGACGGATCTTCGCAAGCAGCGGGGCGACGACGCGAAGGTTCTGGGCGCCGTCGACGAGCTCAAATCCTATGCGGCGGTCATCGATGCGCATGCGGACGGAGTCCACAAGTTCATTCCGGTCTTTCAGACTCTCTACGACAGCATGTCGGACGGGCAGAAGAAGACGGCCGATAGCGTATTCCGCAGCCGCATGCTGGCCGCGGCGAAGAGGAGCACGTAATGCGCACCAGGATCGCCATGGCGATGGCGTTCGTGATCTGCGGTGCTGCGGCGGGTCCGGCGCTTGCCGATCGTGATGATCATCATCGTGGCCGCGGGGGACACGAGCGGCACGATCGCGGCTGGCACGGGCACAGCCGACATTTCTTCTATGCGTCGGAGCCCAACGTCTACTATGCCCCTCCGCCGGTCGTCTACTATCCGGCCTACCCGTCGCCGGGCATCAATTTCGTCTTCCCACTGAGGATCCGTTGATGGACGGTCGGGCGAACATGAGCAAAAAGACCAGCCTGCAAATTTCCTAGCCTGACAGCCAGCGTGACAGCTTGACTGTACCTTGCGCCCTCGTCACGAGTCCGATACACTCCGTCGCGAGCCCGTTCAGAGCCCCGCAGCGCGTCTGTGCAAAGGGGCACCGCTCCCTACCCACGTGTGCTCGGCGCGGACTCCGGAAGGAGAATCGTGCCATGGCCACGGCGGCCGATGCCGATGATCTCGTGCCGTTCCGGAACGTCACGGTCATCAGCTCGACGGGTACGTCCCTGTTCTGCGGGGTCGGAGGCAAGAGCGTCTGGCTCCCTCGCCGGCACATCAGCGGCAGACTCTGCTGCATGGGTGATCGCGGCACTCTCCTGATTCGGCGCTGGGTCGCGCGCGACCGTCGCCTCCTCCGTTCGCCCGGGACAGCCGCGGCCTCGGTCCTGGGGCCGTCCATGGCGCGGCGGCGCCTGGCGGCTCGGCTTCACTTGGTGCGACGAGATCGGGAGACGCTCCTTGCCACCTAGCCTCCGGGCTTCGCGTGGATGAACCGGAATGGCGCTGGCACGCCTATGGAGATGGTTGCGGCGACGGCGGGGCGCCGCAAAGAAGGAACGCGGCGAGGACGGCAACCGTCGGGGCGACGCGCGTTCCCGTTTCTGGACCGAGTTCCGCGAGGGACAGCGTGAGGCTGAGGCACACAGCGCGAGGCTGCGGCGATGACGGGCCACGGCATACGAGAGGGGTAGCGATACAACGATGATCGATGTCATGCTCCCGACGCAGTACCTTCCCGCCGACTCGCGCGTGGACGAGCCGCACAGGCGGCTGATGGCCGCCGTGCTGCAGACGGTCGTGGATGACTGTCGCGGCTCGGCCTACCGGCGAGCAAGGGGGTACAGAGCGCCCATCTCCCGACGGGAGGCCCGGAGGGCAACCGCCTTCGTGGCCAGCACCGATCGCACGTGGCCGTTCAGCTTCGAGAACATTTGCGAGGCGCTCGGCCTGGACTCCGGCTCTCTTCGGACGGCCCTGAAAACGATTCCGGTGTTTGCGCTCCCTGACCTCGGGGCTTCCTCCGGGATGACCCCGTGGTCCGCCGCGAACCAACTCGCGAACTGAGCTCGCCGGAGGGAGGCCCATGGCACTCGGTGACTCCGTGCCGCCCCGTCACCGTTTCGCCGCCGTGCCACTCGGAGGTGGCAGGTGCCAGGGACACCAGGCCGCGGCTACCCCAGACCGTTGACGGCATCCCGCGTCGATCCTGGCCCTCCGTTCTGAAGGCGACCCCGGCACAGCAGTTGCTGCCTTCAAGACGGGGCGCGTGGGTGTGGACGCAAAGAGTCCGGTTCCGAAGCGACGGCTGACCGTACACTGGCCGTACGCCACGTTGATCGCCCTCGCGACCAGCGCGACGGCGTGGCCCGCCGCGGGCTATGGCGCCCTGGTCATCTGGGTCGCCGGCGACCTGTCCGCCACCGGCACGCAGTGGCTCTTCCGATGGCCGTTTCTCGCCCAGCTGCTGTGCGCGAGCACCCTCCACCTCCTGGCGGTGGGAGCCGGCACCCGGTTCGGGATCCCGCCGCTCCTTCGCGACCTGGTCGCGCTCGACGACACGCTGGCGCGGCGCGACCGCCTGGCAGCGGCTGACGCGAGCACCTTGCGCGCTGCGCTCCGCGCCGTGGTCCGGTTTCCCGTCTGGAACGGTTGGATCGGCATCGCGCTCGCCCTCCTCGTCACCGCGGGCTGTGCGTGCCTCGAGTCGCTGGCGGCCGGGCTGGGCTCGCCCAACCTCTGGGTGATCGTGCGGGGTGGGCTGTACGCGACGGCGCTCTACGGCGCCGCGAGCTTCGCCCTCGGCGAGCTCCTGACCCGTCCGGCGTGCCGCGCGCTCCGCTCAACGGCGGTCGCCGCCGGGATCGAGCCCTACGACGGGGTCCTCCTGGTGGGCAGCTGGCGCGTCCTCGCGATGATCGTGCCCACGATCATCGCCCTCCTGGTGGCGGCCGAGATCGGCCTCTCTCCCCACGGCGGAGGAGCCGTGGCATACGCCGCCCTCATCGCCCTCTCCGCGTTCGTCGTGATCGCCCTCGGCTGGCTCCAGTACGAGAACAGCCGCAGCGCCGTGCGGGACCTCGGCCGTGCGTGCCGGGAGCTGGCGACCGGGCGCGAGGTCGCCCTCATCACGGGAAGCATCGAGCCTCTGCTGGTCGAGATGGCTTCCCAGTTCAACGCCGCCGCGCGCCGCGTCGAGTCCGACCGCCGCGACTCGGGCGGGCGCTACCGCGCGGTCTTCGAGGCGGCCCTCGACTGCATCATCACCATGGATCACGCCGGCCGCATCCTGGAGTTCAACCCGGCCGCGGAGCAGACGTTCGGCTACGCTCGCGCCGAGGTGGTCGGAAGGTCGCTCGCCGACGCGATCATCCCGCCGGCGCTCCGGGTGGCACACGGTCACGGCGTCGAGCGGTACCTCCGCGGCGGGGAAGCCCGCATCCTGGGAAAGCGGATCGAGCTCCCCGCCATGCGAGCCGATGGGAGCGAGTTCCCCGCCGAGCTCGCGGTCACGGAGATCCTGCGCGACGGGCCGTCGCTGTTCACGGCCCATCTGCGCGACATCACTGCACGCAGGGGAGCAGAGGAGGCGCTCACTGCATCCAAGCAGCGGATCGAGGAGGAGGCGGAGATCGCCGCCGCCCTGCTGCGCGTCACGCAGACCATCAACGCCGACCTCGGCAGGGCCGACATGCTGGATGACGTCACGCGCCTCGCCGTGGAGGCGCTCCACTGCGACTGGGGAAGCATCTATGTATGGGACGAGCGGCACGAGGCCTTCCGGCTGCGGGCCAACGCCGGCGCCCGGCCCGAGATGCTCGCGGAGGTCGAGCAGATCGAATTCAAGAGCGACAGCTTCCCGATCATACGCGAGACAAAGCTGGGGCAGGTGCTCGAGGTGCCGGACTGCGCAAGCCAGGAACTCGTTCCACCGGCGCTCATGCAGCGCTGGGAGATTGCCTCGCTGCTCGGCGCCCCCATCGCTCGCGGCGACCGGATCGTGGGCATCCTCATGGTGGGCTACCGCACGCGGACGGGGCCGTTCTCCGCGAAGCAGCGCCGCATAGCGCTCGGGATCGCGCATGCCGCCGGGACGGCGCTGGTGAACTCTCGCCTGATCGCCGACCTCGAGGCCGCGAATCGGCTCAAGTCCGAGTTCGTGTCCACCATGTCACACGAGCTGCGCTCGCCGCTGAACGTGATCCTCGGGTACGCCGAGATGGCCCGGGACAAGGTGATCGGTCCGGCCGAGCACGAGGACTGCATCGGGCGGATCGAGGTGGCCGCGCGCGAGCTCCTGACCCTGATCGAGACCACGCTGGAGGTCGGCAAGCTCGAGGCGGGACGCCTGGCCGTCCGGCTCGAGGAGGTCCGCCTGCCGGCATTCTGGGCCGAGCTGGGACGCGGATGTACGATCCTGCCCCGCCGCCAGGAGGTCGCCCTCGAGTGGGGACGGGACGTACCGGATCTCTCGCTCGTCACCGACCCGCGCAAGGTCACGATCATCATGCGTAACCTGGTCGGGAACGCTCTCAAGTTCACGGAGCACGGTCACGTGCGCGCCGACCTGCGACTCGACGGGGACTCCGTCATGCTGCAGGTGGCCGACACCGGCATCGGCATCCGTCGCGAGGATCAGGAGGCGGTCTTCGAGATGTTCCGGCAAGCGGACGGCTCGGACTCGCGCCGCTATGGCGGGACCGGGCTCGGCCTCTACATCGTGCGGCGCTTCGTCGAGCAGCTCGGCGGGCGGATCGATCTGGACAGCGTCCCCGGGCGCGGGTCGACGTTCACCGTCACGCTGCCGGCGTCCGGCAGCGCTCGGCCCGTGCGCGACGCAGCGTAGCTTCCTTGTCGTCGTCGCATGTCGTGTGGTAACCGGCGCGGGAACGCGCATGCACCAGGGGAGCCCCAACGCCCAGCATCTCCTCCGCCTCTTCGCCGATCTCGACCGCCTCGACTTCGCCGCCGTGGCCGCGCGCTGCGCCGACGACTGCGTCTACGAGGACGTGCCCTTCGCGGAGGCCACCGCCGTCGGGCCCGAGGCCATCCGCGCCAAGCTGGCGCTCGGGCTGGAGACCCTGGAGCGCATCCCGACCACCATCCACGAGCTGGTCGAGGACGGCGACACGATGATGGTCGAGCGGACCGAGGTGTGGCACCACCGGAGCGGCGAGCGGGCCACGCTGCGGGTCGCGGCGGTCTTCAAGTTCCGCGACGGGAAGCTCGTGCTCTGGCGCGACTACTGGGACGCGCGGACGCTCCTCGCGCAGCAGCCCGCCGGCTGGCTACCGCAGATTCCCCGCTCCTGATCACGGGTTCATCTCGTACGCGTCCCGGAGCGGCAGCACCATCTCCTGCCACACCCGGTCGTAGCGCGCGGCGTCCTCCACGGGCTTCCGGATCATGCGCAGCGCGAGCGCCATCTGCCGCTCGTTGCTGGCGCGACGCCCGTGGAGCTCGACGGCGTGACGCGAGAAGTCGCGCACCAGGACGTCGAAGATCTGGTCGACCAGCGCCGGGTCGACGCCGTAGATGCGGGCGTTCTCGAGGATCAGCTGCGCGTAGACGACGAGCGCGAAGAGCTCGCCGCCCGCGAGCAGGAAGTCGACGTCCTTCCGCTGCGCCTCGTCCGGGGGCGCGGTGGCGAGCAGCTCGCGGAAGACCTCGATCTGCTCGGCGAGGAGCGCCACGTTGGGCAGGTCCCAGGCTGCCAGGCTCTTCCGGTAGTCGTGGAACCTGATCGAGCCGAGGCCGCGGGCCGGGCCCTGCGCGAAGAGGAAGTCGTCGTTGGCCGCGTCGTCGCGCCGCGGGACGTCCGGCAGCTCCTCGGGTGCGAAGAAGAAACCCGGCATGAACTTCACGATGAGCGCGATGTTCACGTGCACGGTGCCCTCGAGCTTCGGCAGCGCGCGGATGTCGACCGCCGCCTGCTCGAAGTACGTGTCCTTCTCGAAGCCCTTGGCCGCGATGGCGTCCCAGAGCAGGTCGATCACGTCCTCGCCCTGCGTGGTCACCTTCATCTTCACCATCGGGTTGTAGAGTAGGTAGCGGCGATCCCGGGGCGACGCCGAGCGCATGTAGTCGGCGGCGCGGAGCGCGAAGAGCTTCATGGCCACCAGCCGCGCGTACGCGTCGACGAACATCCGGCGGACGTGGCTCATGTCGGTGACGTGCATCCCGTACAGCTTGCGGTTCGCGGCGTGGTGGATCGCCTCGTAGAAGGCGTGCGTGCAGATGCCGATCGTCGCCCAGCCCAGGTTGAACTTGCCGACGTTCACCGTGTTGAGGGCGTCGTCCCAGGCCTCCTGCCCCTTGGCCAGGATGTCGCCCTCCGTGATCGGGTAGTCGTGGAGCGCGTACTCGGAGACGAAGTTCTGGCTCGCCACCACGTTCTTCACCAGCTCGTAGCGCTCGTGGCGCGGGTCGACGGCGAAGAAGACGTAGTCGCCCGTGCCCGTGCCGCGGCCGCCGAGCTTGCCGAAGGTCGACACGATCGCGGCCGCGTTGCCGTTGCCGATGTAGTACTTGCGGCCGTTGGCCACGTAGCGGCCCTCGCCGACGGGCGTGAGCGTCATCTCGGTCGAGTAGATGTCGGCGCCGTGCTCCCGCTCCGAGAGGCCGAAGGCGAAGATGCCTCCCTCCGCCAGCAGGCGCGCGGTGCGCTGCTTCACCTCCTCGTTGCGGCTCATCCAGATGGGCCCGAGGCCGAGCACGGTCACCTGCCACGTGTACCAGTACTGGAGGCCGTAGAAGCCGAG
>WNEZ01009575.1_pt1 | contig 13037 bp, 8 predicted proteins | sample 5400521 | NCBI WGS metagenome assembly WNEZ01 (sample SAMN13153339, study PRJNA577476) | soil metagenome | isolation source: 120 cm saprolite under Douglas fir tree site 2 hole 1 replicate 1 | place: USA:California | collected 2015-04-18 | reverse complement strand
TCCACGTTCATCAACCTGTGCTTGCTCTGACGCATACAATCCAATTCCTTGAAGAGGTCGGCGATCGGACGAAAAGAACTCCTTCTGGGTGGTAATGCCAATCACCTCTCCTGACACGTTTAATAGCGGCCCACCACTGTTACCAGGATTGATCGCTGTATCGGTCTGAATCCAGGTTCCGGGTTCACTGGGCATCGAGCCAATTGCGCTTACGATCCCCTTGGTAACTGTATTTTGAAACCCATGACTCGGCGTACCTATTGCTACTACGCTACTGCCTGGTTGAACTGAGGAAAGATCGCCAACGGTCAGGTGTGAGAAGTTGCCCCCCTCTAACCTGATGAGGGCCAAGTCAAGACTCGGGTCTATGTACTCCACTCGTGCATTGAACGTCTGCCCATTTGCAGCAGTAGCCGTCAAAATCGTCTGTCCCTTTGCAATGTGCGCATTCGTTACTGCCACTCCGGTATCGGTCACGAGAAAGGCGGAGCCCGCTCCCTCGGAGCTTCGAAGCAGTAATACTGAAGGACTCGCAATCCGAACTATTTCTTCTATAGGCAGGCTTTGCATCGCAGCTAATTCTGGTCTCGCGACCGTCGCCTGCACGTTGCCCGTAAACGTGGTCGCAGCTTTTGCCAGTGTGAAATTAAAGGCCGATGTTTTTAGCAACCAATAATCGCCGTGATATGTCCCGTTGAGTGCTATCCAAGGAACCGGTCCGCGCGCCATATCAGCGTCGATGGGAAGATATCCATCCAGCAAGAGCCGCAGGTGCATTTGTTGGCGGAGCAATTTCCCGAAAACGCTCTTTGCGCCGTGGAGGTAACCTCCCGGCACTTCGAGCTCATAAGGAGTCTTGCCGACCACTATTTCGTCTATCTCGACGGTAGCGCCAGGCGGGAGCGAGGTAATTGACACGTGGTCTTTCGCGAACAAGGGTTGACTCAGAGCGAAAATGATCGAGACCGCCAGTATGACCTTGGAGTTCTTGAATCTACAAAAGGCCTCCATGGGATGATCCTCCAGGATTGCGCTGGGTTAATACTGGGCCGTGGGATCACTAAACCGAGCAACGAGGGGTCTGTCCGGAACGGCCTTAGGGGAATCAGGTCACGCCCGGCCAGTGGCAGTCTGCTGGCTTAGAAACCGCATGTCAATTCCACCAAAGTGCCACGGGATGGAGGTAGCTTGCGAATCCAACCTCACCAATTATGCTCCACAAACAAATGATAATGTACCTGTAGAGGATCACACCCGCAATTCTCAGTTGGGGTGAATGTCTGTGCGCTTAAAACTCTCATGCTCGATGGGAAAGCGCCAATTGCTTCGAGATTTTTCTGGCCCGGTTCGATTTTTTTGGCCGGAGCGACGGCTTCCCGCAAGCCCTCAGCGGCCACCAGACCTGGTCGGCCGTGCCGGGCGCAACAAGCTTCCTGGATGCCTTGCGAGCTTACACAGCCATTGCCCCGCCCGTTGTGGTGTCAGAAGACTTTGCACAGATTGGTAGCCTAAATCGCGAGGAACAAGAAAAGCACTTACGCATTGGACCAGAGGGGACGAACGATAGCTGCCGTGTACATTGCACGAAGGCTGTACGGATACGATCTCAATCAAGCAGAGGGTTTCATCGAGGGACTCCGCTCCCGGCGGTGAACTTACGTGCTAGGCAGAACTGAGCGCAACGCAACGGGTTGCACTCCCGGGTTGACCGTATCATCTGGGCTCAGGGCTGAGCTTGGCCCTCCTGTCGTCACCTCTGTTGCAATCCGCACCCGAGGGGGAAACAAACATTGGCGAACTTGTCTGGGATTGTGAAGCAGTTGAAGAAGGAACGTGATCGAGTGGGGCGACAGTTAGCGGGATTGAATGCGGCGCTGACCGCGTTCGCTCGAGTTTACAAGAGCGGCGCTGTACTCAAACCTCGCCGAAAGATTTCAGCAAAAGGACGCGCTCGGATTGCGGCCGCCCAAAGAGCACGCTGGGCAAGGGTCAACGGGCAAGAGGTTGTTCCAATTGCGAAAGGGAGGAAGCCCGGCAAACGAACGATGTCAGCCTCGGCTCGGCGAAAGATCGCAACGGCTCAAAGGGCGAGATGGGCGAGGGTCAACCGCAGCAATTGTCGATGTCGCACTGGAACCGGGCCGCTTGGGCTGGCGAAGGCATTATGCCACTCAAACGGACTGGAACGTTTCGCGCAAGGACAATTTGTTGTTTCTAGTTACTCCTGACCCGTTTTTGGACTCCACCCCTAGTTAATACCGATCCAACCGGTTATTTCCACGATTGTGTCCGGTCATCGCTGTGGAAGAACGAGAATCGCCTCTTTTGAAAAATAGCCTAGAGCCGAACTGAACATGTACTCAACTCGAATCTTTGATCCAGGCGCTCGGTTCGATAGTGCAGCCTCAAGCTCCGCAGGCCCTCCCACCGCTTTACCATCTACAGACTTGATCGTGTCCCCCACATGTAAGCCGCCGTGATCCGCCACGCTCCCATTGGCGATCTCTGAAATCTTTGCACCGGCAACGTCTGTGGTCTCGGTCTTAATCCCAAGGCTCGCACATATCGAGGGTTCCCCGCTGCGCTCTTTGGTTGTGAACTGTGCTGGACTCGGATGCCTTTCTTCTACTACGTTCTCGTCCCTCACGCCCACGATCGCTGCGGATTCAATCCTTGTGTACTCCGCGGTCTTGGCCGCAACTGGCGCTGCGGGGGCTTTAGCGTTCAGAGGCACCAGCGAGGTTCGATCAGTCTCAACTGGTCGCGGTGCAGTCGCTGGTGGCGGAACATATCCGGCAGGCATCGCTTCCAACTCGGCTACAAGTCGCGCGGCGCCTGTGGATGTTTTTACTTTTCTTTCCCATGGCTTATATCCGCTCTTGCTGATCTTCACCGTGTGTTCACCGCCGGCAAGTCCGAACGATGACGGTGTGTTCCCAATAAAACTGCCATCAACTTCTATGTCGGCATTCAGTGGTGTCGACGAAATGTCGAGAGTGGCAGTCGCCGATGCAGGAACCGAAGTGCCTACAGCCCCTGTGAGCTGAAGCGAAGGAGCACCACCCGAGAACTTCGATACGTCCACAGGAAAATTACCATTGATGTAGGCCGTGATCTCAGTGCCCTTAGGAATCGAGATGTCCTTGCCATGCATGAACAGAAACAGTGGCGCTGCTGGAAAAAATACGATGGCAGTACCCACTATTGCGCCAGTCATCGCGCCCGTATGTCCGCCCCCCTTTACCTCCTTCACTGCTCTTAAGGCAGCTTTTTCACCATCTACCAAACGGACGGAGTCAATGTTCATGTCCAGTTTGCCGCCCCGGGCCATTCGCCTTTTTGACTGTGCTTCGGTGACAGTTGCCCATGCCACTCCACCCTTGGGTATCATGAGGAAGGTGCCGAGTCTCACCTCCTCTAAGACCTCAAAGTCCACCGTTTCGCCGACATGCGCATCGGCTGAAGAGACTGTACGCGCGATCCTGAGCTTGACCGGAGTTCCATCCTCCAGCAAAGGGCCTGTGGTCGTTGAAATTGGCTGATTGACCTGTCGCACTGATTGCGAAAATCCGAGCATTCCAAGCACGAACACTGTGAGGACAACGATGCGGGCACTTCTCATAGCCCCTCCTGAAACGGACTATCGGTTGCGCAGAGGACCGTCGCGGGGAAGGGAGTTAGTCTGGCCTGAGTTGCGACGGAGAGGTGCGAAAGAGACGCTTGGAGCGTAGTCCCCATTGATACTAAATGCAATTAGATTCTTGCTTTCAGCTTAGAATCGACCTCCAGGATGGATTTCAGGTTCCCAGACCTTACCCTAAACGCGGGCGCTGGCATCGTTTTCGCTTCGATTTAGCGGGGGTTTGGGACTTAGGCCCGAACAGCAGTTTTACGTTTAACTGACAAGCATGAATCTCCAACGCCTGATTGACCAGCACCCCTCCGTCTTTGCGGTGATCTTCCCGATCTACTTTCTGTCTTTGTGGCTTCTGGTCGGTGCAATTCTCGGCTTCATTGGCGGCTGGTTCTCGCTGGCGAAGGTCTATCGCACGCGGGTGGCGTTCAATGGAGCGAAATGGAGAATGCAGAGCGGGAAGATGCGATGGCTGGCGAACTACAATAACGTGTTGACGATTGGAGTCAGTCAGCAGGGGTTGTATTTGGCGAGCATGTTCCTTTTTCGGTTTATGCACCCTCCACTGCTTGTTCCATGGGGCGAGATCAAGGTGGGAAGGAGCAAGGGCTGGGTGTTCGAGTACGTGATCTTCACGATGGGACATGAACTGGCAATCCCTTTGCGGATTCGCGGGAAGCTGGCGGCGAAGCTGCGAGAGTCGGCTGAAAACTGTTGGCCAGTTGAGGAGACCTGAGCGGCAGAACGGGGTTTGGTGGCCCATTCTGTGGTGAGTGGAAGCGAAATAACCAGCTGTTTGACGAATGTAGGAATCACTCCTGTGCCCATTCAGGTATCACCCGAACACCCCATCAATCTTCCGCATGATCCGTTCCGCCCATTGAACCGCAGCGGCGACCATGGACTGGGTTCTTAGACTTGGCTTGGAATCGAAGAAATGAAGCGAGGACAGCGTGCGCATTACTTCCGATCTGTTTGAAACCTATCTTAAGTGTACAACCAAGTGTTTCCTGCGGTCTCTCGGTGAAACAGGAACCGGCAACAGTTACGCCAACTGGGTCAAGGCAGAACGCCTTTCCTACTCCTCTGAGGGAATCAAACATCTTGTGGAAGGAGTCGCAGAGGACGAGTGCGTCACCGGACCAATCGACGTAAAGGACACGTGGTCGCCCAAATGGCGCCTAGCGATACAGACCATTGCGCGCACACAGAATCTCGAATCGGGCATTCACGCTGTGGAGCGTTTGATATCAGAGAGGGAAGACAAATTGGCGCCGCTCATCCCGATTCGGTTGGTCTTCACAAACAAGGTAGATAAGCACGACAAACTCTCGTTAGGGTTCGATGCGCTTGTGTTATCCCAAATGCTGGGTCGCGAGATCGGCACGGGCAAGATTATCCACGGGAACAACTACACCACACTCAAAGTCAACACCGGTGCTCTGACGAGCCAGGTGCGGAGATTAACTGAAAAGATCGGTGTTCTCCTTTCCAGCAACTCGCCTCCGGAACTGATTCTCAACCGGCATTGCCCCGAGTGCGAGTTTCAGAACCAGTGCAGGCAGAAAGCGGTTGACAATGACGATCTCAGCCTGCTCTCAGGCCTCACCGAGACAGCACGCAACAGTCATCGGAGCAAGGGGATATTCACCGTAACCCAGCTCTCCTACACTTTCAGGTCCCGCAGAGCACCCAAGAGAGCAAAGAATCCTGCAACACCGCACTATTTTGCGTTGAGGGCGCTCGCCATTCGGGAAAACACTGTTTATATCCACGGGATTCCTCATTTGTCTAAGGCAGAGACCCAAGTATATCTGGATATCGAAGGACTTCCTGACGACGAGTCTTATTACCTCATCGGCGCTTTGGTTGTCTCTGGGGGGAAAGAGAGCTTCCACTCGTTTTGGGCCGACCACAAATCACAAGAGCTGGAGATATTCCTCCAATTTATTGAAGCGGTCTGCCAGTTGGCTGATTGGCGAGTCTTGCATTTCGGCGGATATGAAACAGCCGCACTGAAACGGATGAAGGCGAGGTTGCCAGAGTCCTGCCACGCGAAGATCGATGCGATTCTCGAACGAGCAACAAACGTGCTGTCGGTCATACATCCTCACATCTACTTCCCGATCTATTCGAATGGCCTTAAAGATATTGGGCGATTCCTTGCGTTTAAGCGGGCCCACGAAAGCGCGGCAGGACTGCAGACTATAGTTTGGCGGAAGGATTGGAACAAAACGAAAGCTCCTGACATCAAAGCTCAATTGCTTCAATACAACCAAGACGATTGCCGCGCGTTGAAGCACGTCGTTGAGTCTATCGGTAGTTTGATCTCCTCGGACGTGCCAACCCCTCCCGGTCATGAGCAAAGGTCAGCAATCAACACAGCGGACTTGAGACAGGCTGGTTCCGGGTCCCACAAGTTTCAAAAAATCGAGTTCGCCTTGCCCGACCTCGACGTTGTCAATCGAGCCGCATACTTCGATTATCAGCGGCAAAAGATTTTCGTCCGAGCCAGCACATCACTTAAGCGGATTCTCAGAAAAGCCTTGCCCAGGCGGTCGCGTCTGAAACCAAATAAAGTTATTCAACTCGAGGCCAAGAAGTGCGTTTCGTGTCGAAGCAGGAAGGTTTCTCAGTTGTGTCCAGTCAAGAGAACGGTGATCGATCTGAAGTTTTTCAGGGGCGGTGCAAAAAAGTGGGTCACAGAGTATCTATCGTGGAAGTACAAATGCCCAAAGTGCGGCACTCTCTTTGTGCCCCAGGGTGTTCCCAGCGGAAGAGCAACAAAATATGGACACGGGCTTGCAACTTGGTGCATATACAATAACTTGGTCTGTGGGCAGAACCTGCTTAGGGTCCGACGAGCACTAAGAGACATCTTTGAGCTTGACATTCCACAGCCCACTATTTTCCGTTTTAAGTCATCGCTGCGTGAAACGCTTCAACCGATTTACGACAGAATTCTTGCCCATTTACTAAAAGGATCGCTCCTTCATATTGACGAGACTGAGGTGAAGTTGAGAGGGTGCAAGGGTTATGTTTGGGTGTTTGCAAGCATGGACGCAGTCTACTTTGAGTATCGGGACTCACGAAAGGCTCAATTCCTTGGACCACTTCTTGAGGAATTCGAGGGCGTTCTCATCTCTGACTTCTTTACTGGGTACGACTCCCTAAATTGCCCCCAACAGAAGTGCCTAATACATCTTATACGAGATATGAACGAGGATTTGCTCAGCAACAGTTTTGACAGCGAATATAAGGATGTGGTGCAGAGATTCGCGCGCCTATTGCAGCAGATTGTCGAGACGGTTGACAAGTATGGGCTGAAGCGGCGACATTTTCGCAAACACAGAAATGATGTGGTCCGGTTCCTCAAATCAGTTGAGATAGCCCGATATTCGTCGCCCATCGCAACGAAGTACCAAGAACGAATGGGCAAGTATGGCTCAAGGCTCTTCACTTTTTTGAACTACGACGGAGTGCCGTGGAATAACAATAATGCCGAACATGCGATCAAGGGCTTTGCGAGAGCTCGCAGATTTGCTGACGGCCGGTTCACCGAGGACTCAATTCGAGAGTACCTGGTCATGCTGAGTGTCGTGGAAACGTGCAGGTATCAGAACATTGATGTGCTGAAGTTCCTGCTTGCCCGAGCGGATAATTCCTCCCATTGCCGACTGCTGTTATAGTGAATCAAGAGATATCTTGCTCAAAACCCACCAATTCCGCCAACGCCTACAAGTGCCTCGGATGCGGGTGGTGTCGGCCCGCGCGGATGTCGGCTGCGCAGGGCATTGAAACATCCAGATCCACAGGATCACCCGGCCGGGGTACCTGAGCATCCGGGGCTGCGCACACGAAGACATCTCTCTCGGCGTCTGAGCGGCAGAGCTGGTGATTCCAGGGGGATGCCGCGTGGCAATTTTGTGGGTTCAAGCCACCGAAGTGGTCACAAAGGACTGGTATTCCGGGTGGCTGCCGACGTATTCCTTAACAAAAGAACAGATCGCAACGAGGGATACCTTCGGGCGCGCATTATGACCTGTCCTGTTTCATCCACGTAAGATTCCGGCCATGATCGGGCAAATCCGGTCTTGTCAGAACGGCGGAAGTTCCAGGACCACGGTTTGTGCTGAGCCTGACCAATCAGTGCCTGATTGTAGACTTCCTACCTGCAGTTAGCGGTTCGATCGGGCCAGTCCTTCAGTGCCTATGGCTATGACCGGTCAGACGCCCTGCGGGGGTAGCCAGTCTGAATATCGACGGTCCGGCGAGATCGAATCGGGTCCTGCTCGCGGTAGGCAGGGCGATACGCGTGGAAATCGATACGATGTCTCTCGCACTCTTAGGCCGCGAAGCGCTGGGCCGTACAATACATCTATGCCGAGGCAATCCATTGAATCCAAGCCGCTGCTGATTGATCGCGCCGCCGCGGCGGAGTTGCCTTCCGCTGATAGCGTACGCGACTGGGCGCGCGAAAGGCGTGCTTTTATTTCGAGCGTGATGGCGGAATTGGCCGAGGAGCGGCAAGCTGTCGCCGCCGGCGTTCGCAGCGTCGGACTGCGGGCCGTGATGTTCGAGGAATTCGGCGGGCGCGATGCGGATCCGGAAGACGCCTATCTTTCGGAAGTTGAAGCCTCGGACATTTACATCGGAATTCTGGGGAAGCGCTACGGGAAGCCGTTGAAAACGAGGTATTCACCGACGCACGCCGAATATCGTCATGCGGAAGAGCACGCATTGCGGATGGCGGTGTGGACACTGGATACGAACGATCGGGAGGGGCCCGAGCAGTCCTTTCTCGATGAAGTTCGGACATTTTATGTCGCTCCGAAGTTCTGCACGGTCGCTGATCTGCAGCGGCAGGTCGAGGACAGGATGCGGGCCATCGCCGCTGAAGATCTGGCGCCATGGTGCAAACTGGGAAATGTGGTTTTCCGCGCCACCGAGGTTGAAGATCGCGGCGACGCGATACGGGTGAAGGCGCGCGTAAGAGACGACGCTGTCGCGCGGGCGCTTGAGGATATGCGGGGGGATCGGTTCAATCGAGGTCTAAAGACGCAGTTCACCTGGTCCCGGGCGCAGCAAATTCGTGAAAGTCGCGGGCGTTCATGTGACGACGACGTCGGGGAGATCGAAAATGTTTCGTCTGGAACTGGAAGTCGAGGAGGCTTCCCAGGATGCCTTCCGCGAAATAAGCATCGGCGGAAAGTCTCCATCTGATCTGACCGAGATTGCCCTGCGAAGTGTGCTGTTCCGCGAGCCCAACCCCTTCGCCAGTCAGCACATGGGATTCGCAACTGAAATTCCTGATCCACTGGCGCCATTGCGGGAAAATCCGGTTTCAGAGGAGATTGTGCGGCCGCTTTCCGAGTTGCTGGTGACCGACCTTCTTGTCGGTACCGGGAGGGCCAAAAGCATCATGTCGTTCAGACTCGGGGTGCCAATCGGAGCGCATCGCAGTCTGACGCTTGCCTGGGAAGCGCCAAGTCTCTATTCCAACGAGCCTGCGGCGGTTCGGTCTATCAGAGGAGAGGTAAATGTCTGACGGCTGTTACGCCGCATTTCATTGCGGCGGGAATGGAGCGGGAATTCCGGAAGGCGATCACATGGAGGCAGCGCATGGCCATTGAACGCAGAATGATGGTTGGCATCGATGACATCCAGGCGGTCAAGTTCCACTGCCTGTCTTGTAAAGCCAGAACTACAATTCCGGCTGATTCACTGCGTGATGTTCCATACTAATGCAGTTCCTGCAACGCCGTGTGGTGGAGAGGAGATGAGGTCGCAACTCACGTGAGTACAAGTGCGCCGGCAGCAATAGGGTTCATCCAGTCCATCAGGACGCTCGCGGTACTGATTCGTGAGAAGAAAGATTCCTTCCGCATTCTTCTGGAGTTTGTCGAACCGAAAGCCGACTAGAAAACGGCATAGGACTGTGCAGGGCGACTTCGATCCGGTTCTGATACTCCTTCTCGGAATCCAGAGCGCTGACACGAAGACAGCCGGGAGGAGTCGGGAAGGGGATGCCTGAAGAAGCCTAGCCAGAAACTCTCCGGTTTCCCGTTTTCGCGGTCGCGTAGTAATTACCGCGGGCAGGCAGGGTGCTTTCAGGTGCAGAAGCCGAGGCCGCGCGGCAGCGTGGGTCACCGTCGACGATACGCGCCGCCCGTCGCAGTTGTCATCGATTTCTTTCCGGCGTTCTACGATCCTGAGCGCGTTCGAGTCCCGACGTGCCCACCGTCTTTTCCAGGTTTCGGAAGTTCATCCCAACAGTTTCTAGTTAGACAGTAGCAACGGTTTGGGCCGCTGTTTCTACCGGTGACAATTCGCAACGAGCTGCTTAACGTCGCCCCTGCGCCAGCCGCCCTCGGTATCGAGGACAGCGTACGTAGAGTGGCACACGAGCGGCCCGACTCCAACCCCGGTTTCCTTAGCCACGAAATACAGCAGCTGGGCGAGGCCAAGCAGGTTCCCGAGCGCCTTCTCAATGTAGTAGTGGTAGCGGTACAGCACCGTCAGCATCACACGGTCGCGAGGCAGCAGCTTGAAACTCAGGTGGCTAAGGCAAGGCTGGGAGCGCGTCCCCCACGCATCGCACTCCGCATTGTAGATCGGTAACTCGAGGTAGTCGGTGTCCTCGACCAGATTGGCTTCGTAAACGGCCCGCATGCGACCGCCGGCTAACTGTTTCTTCATTTTTTCGACGATGATCCGCAGTGGGTTGATTTCAGCCTGCCCGTTGCCTCTCCTGTACATCGACTTCCGCAATAGGCGGATCGCATAAGTACCCCACTGGCTGGGGATCCTGGGGTAAATCTGAGGGTACGTGTACAGCTCTTCCGCACCACCATGCAGGTACAAGTTCGCTGGGAAGATCGTGCCGGCGATGGTCGCCAGGGAGGGGCGGTCATACTCACGCAGAAAGGCGTCCACGCGGTCGTGGATGGCAAAATCCGCCGGCCTGAGCACCTCAGGACGGCGTACCGCGAGTACCAGATTGTATGTGGCATCGTGATTGCCGCTCAGGTATTCCACTGCTTTAAGCCACGCCTGCGGACAAGTATCTTCTTCGATTAGGTGAACCAACGGTTCCACAATCACCCTGCTGGCTGCCTCCGCTGAGTGCGTCTGTTTGTCGGGCCTAGCCACGTGCGCGCACTCTCTTGCCACTCATGGAGGCCCTGGTGAGGCCGTAATGTTTCGCGTACTCGATTCCGAGTCGTGAAGTGAGATCCCGCACGAATTGTTCGCGGCTGTTGTAACCGCCGCGGGGGATTGCGTTTTTCCCAAGCTCAAAGCCGAGTAGCGCTTCAAGCTGCAACATCGCGGTCACGGTTTCAATGAAGGAGATCGCCGGCTGAATGTCGAAAATAGTTCCGCCCAGCCGGCGACATTCCTCCGGCGGGCGGCGCCGGGCTGGTGCTGAACTTGTCCGCAGGTCCCACCATGCTGTCAGAGCCGACTCAACCTGCGCCCGGGGGAAGGCCGCGCGAGAATTTTTCAACCTGGGTGTCATAATTAGTCCTACTTTCCCTCAATCCAATTCAGCTAATTTCGGGAGCGGGATTATTCGGGTTGGGCGTGAGACTGTCGACGGCCTTGTATTCTAGGGACAAGCGCGTATTTGAACTGCCAACTCCCTTAGCTCCCAGGGTTTCTATTCCTCATACTCCTCGACGAAGTAGGTTTCCGGATCAAGCGTTGCGCAATTGCGAAAGCACGCTTGATCCAGTCCTAACTATGGCCGATAGCGGTTGTGGAAGCACAGGGAAGTCTGGAGTGGTCTTTTTTTGTCCCGCTCGTTTCCATTTGTCCCTAAGCGGCTGGTTGTGGCATAGAGGGCGGGACTGGCGGAAACAGCCGGTAGAGTTGGTGCGGCCCTTCAGGGCCGCGTAAGCCGTTCAGAATCAGTCGCGACTTTAGTCCATGTCGCACACGCGAGTTTTTTCGCACCCTGTTAGGCTTACGTACCCAAGCGCAAATCTTTTCATCTTGACACCCCAAGCAAACGAAGGCAAAGTTCCTAACAGTTTGTTGCTTCTTCGATCCCCCGCCTTGTTCGGGACTATTTACTTGAAGGAGACCTATCCGAAATGAAGTCTTTCAGCCAACTGTCGCTTGTTCTCGCACTCGTATCCGGGACTCTCTGGGCTCAAGGGCAATCCCCGAAGCATGCTCCCGTAATGGTTCCTGAAACCACCATCGAGCGGCTCGAGGATCGCGGTATCCGCGCCCATACCAATCATTTGATCCTGGAAGAGGCCAAGCCCAGCAGGCCCGGCGGCGGTGGGCCGTCCGGCGAGACTCCGGCTTCCATTCGCGGCGTCTATAACTTGCCCTCGACCGGCGGATCGCAAACAGTAGCCATCGTGGATGCATTTGACTATTCAACCGCGGAAAATGACCTGAACGTGTTCTCCACCAAGTTCAGCCTTCCCGCCTGTACCACCGCCAACGGCTGCTTTAAGAAAATTTTTGCGAGCGGCTCGCAGCCACCGGCCAACTGCGGATGGGGACAGGAAGCTGCCCTCGATATCGAATGGGCGCATGCCATGGCGCCCAGTGCCAAAATTGTGCTGGTGGAAGCCGCGTCGAACTCTTTTACTGATCTGTTCGCAGCGGTCGACGTAGCAACTGCCCAAGTCACCAGCAGCAGCGGCAAGGGTGAAGTCTCCATGAGCTGGAGCGGCGGCGAGTTTTCCACCGAGTCCAGCAACGACGGACACTTCCAGAACAACAACGTCGTGTACTTCGCCGCCAGCGGCGATAGCGGCGGAGTGAATGGCTATCCTTCAGTTTCCCCATACGTGGTTTCTGCAGGCGGAACCACCATTCACCGCAATAGCTCTGGGCAATTCACCGGCGAAACCGGTTGGAGCGGCAGCGGCGGCGGCCCCAGCAAATATGAAAGCAAGCTGTCGTACCAGAACAACGTTCCCGGCACCGACCCCACGCAGCGTTCGGCTCCCGACTTCTCTTTCGACGCCGACCCGAATTCTGGCGTTTCTGTTTATGACAGCACCCGCTGCCAGGGCCGTAGCGGTTGGCTGGTCTTCGGAGGCACCAGCGTATCGTCACCGTCATTGGCTGGAATCGTGAACCTGGCCGGACACTTCTCCGCCAGTACCGTTTCCGAGCTCACCACAATCTACGCCAACTACACCAATGCCAGCGACTTCCGCGACATCACTTCGGGAACCGCAGGCAGCTTCAGCGCCGGTCCTGGATATGATTTCGTGACTGGAGTTGGAAGCGATCAAGGCCTCAGCGGAAAATAGTTCATTCCCTCCCCCGATCGTAGCGCCGGCCTCTCACCGGGCAAAGCTTATCGAAGCGCGCTATCCTGCCGATTTTAACCGGGTGGAGACCGATGATGCTTTCCGCGAGATTTTATCTTGTG
>WNEZ01014894.1_pt1 | contig 13039 bp, 10 predicted proteins | sample 5400521 | NCBI WGS metagenome assembly WNEZ01 (sample SAMN13153339, study PRJNA577476) | soil metagenome | isolation source: 120 cm saprolite under Douglas fir tree site 2 hole 1 replicate 1 | place: USA:California | collected 2015-04-18 | reverse complement strand
GTCGGGAAGTTCTGACGCGCTAAACGCCGGAAGGAGCAAGAGGCCTAAGACGACCAACTTGAGCCACGACCGCCGCACGCTCCGGGTCTTTATCGCCGTCTCGGTTCGTTCGGCTGGGCAAATCACAACGGGCGGCACGCGCGTGCCGACACTCGACGTCCTCCGTCTCCGACGCAAGGCATCGATTTTCTGCCCGAGCACCGAGGCCCGAGGACGCGCCCACGGCAGATGGCGCAGTGACCGACGGAGGGTGGGGCGAGCAAACACCTCGCCCCCTGGCCGCCTGCGCGTCATCCGCAGGACGTCGCGAAGTGCCATCGCCCTACTGGGCATCCTCTTCGGCGCTCTTGACGATGGACTTGAGGAATGCCTGGTTGTTGGCGGTCTTGCGCAGCCGGTCGAGGATTAACTCGGTCATCGCCACGGTGTCGAGCTGCTCCAGGCTCTTCCGCAGCACCCACACTTTGCGCAACTCGTCCTCCGTTAACAGCAGCTCCTCCCGCCGCGTGCTGCTCATCTTGATGTCGATGGCCGGGAAGGTCCGCCGCTCCTGGAGCTTGCGGTTTAGGTGCATTTCCATGTTGCCGGTGCCCTTGAACTCTTCATAGATCACATCGTCCATGCGGCTGCCGGTGTCGATCAGCGCGGTGGCCACGATCGTGAGACTCCCGCCCTCCTCGATCTTCCGCGCGGCGCCGAAGAAGCGCTTGGGGCGGTGCAGCGCGGCCGGATCCAGGCCTCCGGACAGCGTGCGGCCGGAGGGGGGGATGACCAGGTTGTTGGCGCGGGAGAATCGGGTGAGGCTGTCCAGCAGGATGACGACATCGCGCCCGCCTTCGACCAGGCGTTTGGCCCGCTCCAGGACCAGGTCGGCCACTTGAATGTGCTCCTCGGGGGGCCGGTCAAAAGTGGACGCCACCACCTCCGCCTCCACCGAGCGGCGCATGTCCGTGACTTCTTCGGGCCGCTCATCCAGCAGCAGCACCATGACGTAGATTTCCGGATAGTTGCCTACGACTGCCTGCCCGACCTTCTTCAGGATGGTGGTCTTGCCCGCCTTAGGTGGCGAGACGATCATCGCGCGCTGTCCCTTGCCAATCGGGGCGAATAAATCGATCATGCGTGTCGTGACGTCGCCGTCGCTCTCGAGCTTGATGCGTTCGTGCGGGAAGACCGGGGTGAGTCGTTCGAAATCGGGCCGGTTGCGCGCCTGCTCGGGATCCAATCCGTTGACGGCCTCGACCCGCAGTAGGGCGTAGTACTTCTCGTTGTCCTTGGGCGGCCGTACCTGGCCCAACACTTCGTCGCCCACACGCAACCCAAAGCGCTTGATCTGCGAGGGCGACACGTAGATGTCTTCCGCCCCCGGCAGGTAGCCCTCATGCCGGAGGAATCCATACCCTTCCGGCATGATCTCCAAGATGCCGGACCGGAACATCAAGCCAGATTGTTCGGTCTGGGCTTGCAGGATACGCATAATGAGTTCTTGCTTGCGATAGCGCTTTAAGTTGGCGATGTTGAGCTCCTTGGCCATGTCCTGGAGCTCCGCCATTGTTTTGGTCTCTAGCTCAGCAATTGCCGTCACTGCCTATGCCCCCTCGGGTGCGGTATACCACCGTGTTTGTACAGGTAGACAGCGCCGTGGTCCCGCGATTCCGCCGTCGCCGGCGCGGGCCGGGTCGCCAATCCCCTCTACACTTTTGTCTTTCGCTGCTCGAGCGCAACCTGGAGTTGTCGCCAGTCGGACAAAAACCGTTCCTGCCCCTGGGCGGTCAGGGGGTGCGTGAAGAGCGCTGAGGCCACCTTGAATGGCATGGTGGCGATGTGCGCACCTGCAAGCGCGGCCTGGGTCACGTGGAGCGGGTGGCGCAGGCTGGAGGCGAGCACCTGCGTCGTGAACCCGTACGTCCGGTAGATCTGGACCGCCTCACGAACCACCTGCATGCCATCTTGGCCGATGTCGTCCAGCCGGCCCAAGAACGGGCTCGCGAAGTACGCGCCGATCTTGGCGGCGAGCAATGCTTGATTCACAGAGAAAATCAGGGTGACATTCACCCGGAGCCCCTCGCGCGCCAGCGTGGCGCCCGCGGTGATGCCGTCGGGCGTGGCCGGGACCTTTACGACGACGTTGGGGGCCCAGGTGGCATAGCCCCTACCCTGCGTAATCATCTCCTCCGCGCGGTCAGAGGTGGTTTCCACCGAGATTGGACCGCTCGTGATGGTGGCAATCTCTCGCACTACCGTGCGGTAGTCGGCCCCTTCCCGCGCGATGAGGGTGGGGTTGGTGGTGACCCCATCCAGGATGCCCCAACGATGCGCGTTGCGAATCTCCTCCACATTAGCGGTATCAAGAAAGAACTTCATCGGCGCATCCTCCGATCAGTTGCCGGTCGCTTCGATGTAGGCCACGTCGCCCACGTCGCCGACTTTCAGGAACAGCAGGGCGTCGCCGGGCTTCAGCGCTGCAAGCTCCGTTGCGGCGTTGTTGCGGTACACGGCATGCGCTCGAGCCACGCGGTACGTGCGTTGAGCTTGTTTGAGATCCTCGACCACGAGCAGAGTCGGCGTGCCCACTCGGATATCCTTCAACTTGCCCGCGGAGAAATCGTAGCGCTTGAGATTATCCATGACCTTGTCGAGCGCCCAGGCGATCTCCGCACGCGTCGCCGCTCGCGCCGGTCGGAACGTCTGATCAGGCAGGGCGCTAATAACGCCGCGCTCTAAGGCGACCCCGACTACACCGCGCAACGCGGGGGGGATCGCGTCGACATCGGTCACGGCGAGGGACTGTTGGGGCGTTTCACCCCAGCCGAGCACCCGCACGATGACGGCCGCTACATCCACCCGCGTGACGTCCTCCTTCGGGCGAAACGTGTTATCCGCATACCCAGGGAGGACTCCCCGGTACAACACGACCGAGAGCACCGTGGGAGAACTCTTGGTCGTTTGGATCGCCTGGAGCTCATAGCGACCGGGAGGCACCGGTTCGTCGTTCTGATCGAGCTGCTTCCAGATGGTGTGGTACTCGAATGATTTCCCTGCAGCCAGCGTGATCGGCCCGTCCAACGGGCGGAACGCCAAACCCAGCGACCACCGGGCGACCTCTGCTCCCTCACCATTCTTGATGAGAAAATCGTACTGCTGCGAGTTCGCGAACTCGAATTTCACGTTCTCCTTGCCGGTGTTGGAGATGGTGAAGGTCAGTTGCACTGTGTCGGTGGGCCCATAGACCGTTTTGTCGGTGGCGAGTACGTAAACCAGCGGGCCGGTGCGTACCTCTGCTTTTGTTGGTGACACCGTCCCCAGATTGGTCACGGCGGCGACCGCCGGTTGGGCATCCTTGGGAATCTCGGCCGCGTCTTTGAAATTAGGCAACGGCACCCCCTGGCCGGACAATGCCAGGACACGGGTCAGCAGCACGGAGAAGTCCGCCCGCGAGAGCGTGCCGGCCGGGGTGAATTTGTCATCTCCCAGTCTGAAGATGCCCTTGGCCGCCAGCCGCTCGATCGCTCGCTGCGCGGGCAGGCCCACCACGTCGCCGAAGATCGCCCCCGCCGCGGTCCCCGCGACGGCGGCCACCAGCAAGACGGCCGTCCACGCGCGCAGGTGCCAGCAGTGCTCTGTCTGTTTTCTCATCCTGTCTCCTCTAAATCGTCTGCCAGTTGGGAAGGCCTGGTTGGTTATCCTATGTGACCGCCGGCGGGGTGGACTGGAATCACTCGATACGCGCGACCAAAACCGGGGTTGAGTGCCGGCCGTCCGGGGTCTTGCTGTCTAGAGGCTCGTCGGGGACGCTTCGCCTCAGGGAAGAGAATCCCTGCCAGTCCCCTGGTCTCCTTCTATTATACCCCTAGTTGGCCACCCCTCGGCGTTACATGCGCTCGGGGACACGGATCCCCAGCAAGTCGAGCCCACATCGCATTACCGCCGCTACCCCCCCGACAAGCTGGAGGCGGCTTTGCCGCAGCGGCGCGTCCCCCGCTTGCAACACCGGGACCTCATGGTAGAACCCGTGAAAGGCCTGCGCCAGCGAGAGGAGGAATGTGGCCACGAGATGCGGATGGTACGTCTGCGCGGCCTCGAGCACGATCTCCGGGAACCGGGCCAGTAGGACGACGAGCCCCCATTCGGGCGCAGAGGCGGCCGCTCGCGGGTCAAACGCTCCCTCGGGCGCAACCTCCCCGCCCTTGCGTAGGATGCTGCGGGCGCGCACGTACGTGTACTGCAGGTACGGTGCGCTATCCCCGTCCAGCGACAGCATCCTGTCCCAGTCAAAGACAATGTTCTTCACGCGGTTCTGGGACAAATCCGCGTACTTAACGGCGCCAATCCCAATAATCCGCGCCACCTCGGCGCGTTCGTCTGTGGACAGCTCAGGGTTCTTTTCGTCTACCAGCCGCCGGGCCCGCAGCATCGCTTCCTCCAAGACATCTTCCAAAAACACGACCCGCCCTTTGCGCGTGCTCATCCGCCCTTCCGGCAGCGTAATCAGTCCGAAGTCGACGTGGACGAAAACTCCGTCGTAGCCCAGTTTCCGCAGCGCCGCGAATAACTGGCGGAAGTGCAGTTTTTGATCCGCGCCGACGACGTAGATGAGCTGCGCAGGATTCCACGTCTTGATGCGGTAAACGGCGGCGGCCAGGTCGCGGGTGTGGTACAGGGTGGCTCCATCGCTGCGCCGGAGAATCAGGGGCGTGGACAGCCCAACGTCATCTAGCCGTACGATGAGCGCTCCCTGGTCTTCGACGGCGACCCCCTGGCGGATCGCCTCGTTGATCACCTCGTCGACCTTATCCGCGTAAAAGCTCTCGCCGAGTGTGTGCTCGAACCGGACGTCGAGGAGGTCATAAATCTTGTTGAACTCACTCATACTATGCCGGACGAACTCCTGCCACAGCGCACGCGCCTGCGGGTCACCGCGCTCGAGTTTCAAGGACCACTCCCGGCCGCGCTCCTCAAGGGTCGGATCGCGCTGCGCCTCCTGCTCGAACTTCACATAGAGACGCAACAACTCGCGGAGAGGGGCTTCCGCGTAGGCTTGACGATCGACCCACGCCGTGAAGGCGTACAGCAGCTTGCCGAACTGCGTCCCCCAATCGGCGATGTGGTTGATGCCCACCGGCGCATACCCGATGAAGGCATACAGACGGTGCAACGCGGCACCGATGATCGTGGAACGCAAGTGGCCGACCGACATCGGTTTAGCGATATTAGGCGAGGAGTAGTCGATCACCACTGCCCGTCCGGCCCCTGCGTCGTGACTACCGTAGCGCTCTTTCCACCGGGCCAGATCGGACATCACACCAGTGGCGAACGGCGCACGGGCCAACGTAAAGTTAAGGTATCCACCGTCGGCGCGTACCGAGTCCACCCGCGGTCCGGGGTGCACGACGCCCGCGAGGGAAGAGGCGACTTCGTGCGGGGACTTATGCAGCCGGCTCGCCAGCGGAAAGCAGGGGAGGGCCAGGTCCGCCACTACCCCTGAGGGGGGGACGGACAGCGCGAGATCTACGTCGGCGTCTGTAGCCCGGCGAATGGCCTCGACGATGTCTTGCTTGGTCGCTTGATACGTGTACATTGTTGCGCGGACAGTACGTCAGTACGAACTCGACTCTCTACAGGATGGGGAAGGCGGAACCCGCAGCGTAGGACCCACCGGCGGCCGCGCCGGAGCGCGGTGTCCGTCAAGAATGCTGCTAGGGGCGTTGGCCGAGGGTAACTTCCGCCGTTCCCCGCTTGCTGTCGCGGAAATACTCGATGCGGACACGGTCTCCGGGGCGTTTGCTGAACAGCTCGCGGATGAACTCGTTCCAGTTGCCGATGCGTTTGCTGTCAACCGCCACGATGATATCGCCGGCCTGCAATCCGGCCGCGGCCGCCGGGCCGCCGGGGCTCACCTCCCGCACGAACACGCCGTGGTCGACTGGGAGGTTGTATTGGTTGGCGATTCCGGGGTCAATGTCGCCCCCGAAGGTGATCCCCACATACGGCCGGATGACGCGCCCGTTGCGGATCAATTGATCCATGATCGCCCGCGCCGCGGCCAGCGCTCCGCCGCTGTTGCCCGGGTTGATTGCGGCGCTGGTTTGAATAAGGTTTTCGATATTCGGACCTGCGGCACTCTCCCGCTCAATGCTACGATTCAGCGCGCTCACGACGCCGACCGTCACGGTGTGCCCCAACCCAAAGGGGTTTCCGATCGCCACGGCGAGCTGGCCGACCCGTAGCGCCCCGGAGTTACCCAGCTGCGCGGCGGAGAGGCGCTCGGGAGGTTGCACCTTGACGACCGCGACGTCGGAAAAGGGGTCGGCACCCACCAGCCGCGCCGTGTAGGATTTGCCTGACAATAAGGTGACCCTGATCTGTTGGGCACCCTCCACAACGTGGTTATTGGTCAAAATGTAGCCGTCGGGGCTCACGATCACCCCCGACCCCGCGCCCTTCTGGGGAAAGATCCCGACCGCCGTCTGGACCTGGGCCACCGTATCGATATTCACGACAGACGGGCGCACCCGCTCGACCACGTGGATGATCGTGATCTCTTCTGGTGTGAGCGTCGTGGGGGGCGGAACTGGCGTCTGAGCAATCTGCGGGGGTGGCATCTGAGGCGCGGCCGCGGAGTTGGTCGGCGAAGCGCCGCCGACGTATTTTGGCAGAACGGCAGTGCCCACCGTGCCGCCCACGACCGCGGCAAGCACGACCAGGACCAGAAGATTGTTCGGCGTCGTATTCAAACGCATGCGCATTGAATCGCTCTAGCCACGCTTTCTACGCGGTGGGATCAGTGGGTTGCAAGTCGACGATCTTGCCTTGCCATATTGGGTGTGTGCTTCAAGCCGATAGCAATGAGTCCCTGCGCCAACGGTTAGTTGCTCTGTTCATTATAACAATTGAGTGTACACGAGCAACGGAGGTTAGAAGGTAGCTAGCGTTGGGTGTTCTGATGCCTACTTGGGCGCGTCCGTCTCCGGCAGCCAAGAAGGGAGCAGGCGGATACACCTTGAGCGCATGCCCTACCCGGCCGGTGCTGAGCGAAAGAATCACTCCCGCGACACACCCCGCGAGGACTCCGGCCGTGCATCGCCACAGGACTTTGGAACACATCCCCGCGAGTGTCCGGGAAATCGTCATGTGATCCCCTGCGTCAGATCGTCTACGGCGCGCCGACTGAAAGAATGACCAGATGGGTACACTTTCCATCGCATCTGGATGCGCGAGCAGTCGATGGATTCTCTCTTCTGCGCGCGCGCCGGTGCGATCCGCGTCCGCGTATGCGTAACCGAGGTTTGCCCGGCACGACGCGGGTAGGTTATAATCGTATTTCGCAGTCATCCTCTTTTCTCCCGGCAGGTGCGACGTGCTGAATTGGTTGCGCCGGCCCAAGTACGGTTCGCTGCAGCGCGGCGAGATGCCGGCCGGCATCTGGGATAAATGCCCGCGCTGCCGCAACCTCATCTACCGCAAAGAGCTGGAGCGGAATCTGATGGTTTGCCCGAAGTGCGGCTACCATCACCGCCTCTCGGCCGTGGAGCGCTTGGAAATCACTCTGGACGAGCATGCGTTTGAGGAGTACGACGCATCGCTGACCTCGACCGACCCGCTGGGCTTCGAAGGGTATGGCGCCAAACTCGCCGAGGCCCGAGAGAAAACCGGCCAGGCCGAGGCCGTGATCACGGGCGATGGAACAATTGACGGCCGGCGCACGGTCATCGCCGCTTTGGACTTCAACTTCATGGGAGGCTCGATGGGATCGGCGGTCGGAGAAAAAATTACGCGCGCCGCGGAACGGGCGGTGGCGAGCCGCTTGCCGCTTGTGATCTTTTCCGCCTCCGGGGGCGCCCGCATGCAGGAGGGTGTCCTGTCCCTGATGCAGCTGGCCAAGACGAGTGCAGCGATCGGCCGGCTCCACGAGGCCGGATTGCCCTACCTCTCCGTCATGTGCGACCCCACGACCGGTGGGGTGACGGCCAGCTTCGCCTTCTTGGGCGATGTGATCCTGGCCGAGCCGGGAGCGCTCATCGGGTTCGCGGGTCGCCGGGTCATTGAGCAGACGATTCGCCGCAAACTCCCTGACGATTTCCAAACCGCCGAGTTCTGCCTGCAGCGGGGATTAATCGACATGGTCGTATCGCGCGCCGAGATGCGCGCTACCCTGGCCCGACTCCTCGCCTTCTTCGGTGCTCCTCGCGTTGCGCCGACGCCGCAGGAGCCCGCTCCCGCCGTGCAGCCATGACGCAACGCCCCCCTCGCCCGACTGCCGATCCCGATCACCAGCTCGCCGAGCTTGAGAAGGAAATCGAGCGGCTGCGCCTGCGTGCCCGCGACCAGTCCGGGTCTCGGGAAACGGAGATCGCCGCGCTGGAGCAGCAGGCGGCGCAACTGCGGGAGGAGATCTACCGCAATCCCACACCCTGGCACATTGTGCAGCTCGCCCGCCAGATCCAGCGGCCCCGCTTGGTCGATTTTCTGGGGTCCCTGTTTACCGACGTCATCGAGATCCACGGAGATCGCCTCTTCCGGGACGACCCCGCCCTCTTGACCGCGCTGGGTCGCTTCGACGGTCAGCCGGTCGTCGTAGTGGGCCACAACAGAGGAAAGGACACGAAGGAAAACGTTGCCCGAAACTTCGGGATGCCCTACCCCGAGGGATACCGGAAAGCCCTGCGGGCAATGCGGCTGGCCGAGAAGTTCGGCTACCCGGTCATCTCATTTGTCGACACCACTGGCGCCCACCCGGGTGATGAAGCGGAGGAACGGGGCCAGGCGGAGGCGATTGCCCGCAACATCCAAGAGATGACCCGCCTAAAGTCCCCCATCCTCGTGGTTGTCACAGGGGAAGGCGGCAGCGGAGGGGCGCTGGCGATTGCGGTCGGCGACGCGGTGTTGATGCTGCAGTACGCCGTCTACACGGTGATCTCTCCCGAAGGCTGTGCCGCGATTTTGTGGCACGACGCCTCACGTGCGCGCGATGCGGCCGCCGCCCTCAAGCTCACCGCCCGCGACCTCCAGGACCTGGGCATTGTGGACGAGGTTCTGCCCGAGCCTTTGGGCGGGGCCCACCGCGATGCCGAGGCGGTCTTTCGCGTCATGCGTGATGCCGTGGGGCGGCATCTGCAGGCGTTGCGCGAGGTGCCCCGCGAAGTTCTTCTAGACCGGCGATACGCGAAGTACCGCCGCATCGGCCGGGTCGTCGAGACCCTGGCCGCGGGAGGCGATGGTGACCGAACCGAAGCTCGACCTTGACCAAATCCGGGCTGTCATCAAGATTGCCAGTGAGTCCCCCGACGTCGCAGAGTTGGAGGTGGCGTCGGAGACGCTCAAGGTCGTCGTGAAGAAAGTCGCTGGCGCAGCCCGGGCGGTCGTCTCCACCCCCTCCGCCTCCCCCACAGCGGTTCCGTCTGTCCCGCCCTCGGCGCCGAGCGGGTCGACCGACCAGCTCGTGCCCATCACCGCCCCGATGGTCGGGACATTTTATCGCGCGCCCAAGCCCGACGCCTCACCGTTCGTCGCCGAAGGCGACTTGGTCGAACCCGGCCAAGCGGTGTGCATTATCGAGGCGATGAAGCTTTTCAATGAGATCCAAAGTGAGGTCCGGGGACGCGTCGCGAAGATTCTGGTGGAAAACGCTTCCCCGGTCGAATACGGACAGCTGCTCATGCTCGTAGACACCACCGCCCCATAAGGACGCGGGGACTATCTCCCCGACGGACGGACCCGGTCGCAGACCCGTGCCCATGTTTCGCAAGCTTCTGATCGCCAACCGAGGCGAGATTGCGGTGCGTGTCATCCGCGCGTGCCGCGAAATGGGCATTCGCACGGTCGCCGTCTTTTCGGAGGCCGACCGCCACGCGCTGCATGTGCGTCTCGCAGACGAAGCGTTTTGTATCGGCCCGCCGCCGGCAGCGGAATCCTACCTCAATATCCCCAACATCATGAGCACGGCCGAGCTCCTGGGCGTCGACGCCATCCATCCCGGGTACGGCTTTCACGCGGAAAACCCGCACTTCTCCGAGATCTGCCAAGACGTAAACATCACCTTCGTCGGCCCCTCGCCAGAGTCGATCGCCATCATGGGCAACAAAGCTGCGGCTCGCCAGCGCATGAAGGCGGCTGGGGTACCGGTCATTCCTGGCAGCAACGGCCCCGTGCGCAACGAGGCGGAGGCGATCGAGGTGTCCAAGACGATCGGGTTTCCGCTCATCGTCAAAGCTGCCGCCGGCGGTGGGGGGCGCGGCATGCGCATCGTACACACGCGGGAAGATCTGCGCCGGGCGCTCCAGACCGCCCAAGCCGAGGCCGAGGCTGCATTTGGGAGTGGGGAGGTCTATCTCGAGAAGTACGTCGAGGAGCCTCGCCACATTGAGATCCAGATCATGGCAGATGGCTTCAAAAACACCTTGTACCTGGGCGCCCGCGATTGCTCGATTCAACGCCGGCACCAGAAGCTACTCGAGGAATCGCCCCCCCCGAGTCTGCGGGAGCGGTACCTCGGGGCGCTGGGCAAATCCGCGGTGCGCGCGGCGCACGCCATCAACTACACGGGGGCCGGAACGATCGAGTTCCTCATGGATCGCGATGGCCGTTTTTACTTCATGGAGATGAACACCCGCATCCAGGTCGAGCACCCCGTCACCGAGATGATCACCGGTTTGGACATCGTCAAGATGCAGATCGCCGTCGCGGCGAAAGAGAAACTCGGGATCAACCAGGGCGATGTGCACTCCAGCGGCCATGCCATCGAATGCCGGATCAACGCGGAAGACCCGCGCCAAGACTTCCGTCCCTCCCCCGGCACGTTGACCGCCTTTGTCCCCCCGGGAGGCCCGGGGGTGCGGGTGGATACCCACGCCTACGCGGGATATGTCATTCCTCCGTACTACGACTCGCTGCTCGCGAAGGTCATTACCTGGGGCGCCGATCGCCCGGAGGCGATCGCCCGCATGCGGCGGGCCCTTATGGAGTTTGAGATCGGCGGCGTCCCGACGACGATCCCGTTTCACCTCATGGTCTTAGATAACGCCTTCTTCCGCCGCGGCGAAGTGTACACGAATTTCGTCCAGCGTCGCATCGACCTGTCCGCCCTCACCCCCCGCCTCAGCGCCGTCCGCGACTGACTGGGTCGGCCTCTCCAGGTGCCGGGACCCCGGCGCAATTGGGCGCCGGATAGGAATCCCCCACGCGAGGCAGGAAGAGTACGAAGGCCGGGTCGCGAGCCATAGGTCTGAGGAGGTAGTGGGATGCCCTCGTTTCTGACATCGTTGACGGTGCTGGCGGCGATTCTGATCGTCGGATTCTCCATCATCAGCTCCGCGATCAAAGTCGTCCGGGAGTACCAACGGCTAGTCGTCTTCCGGCTCGGCCGATCTGTCGGGAAGAAGGGCCCCGGCCTGGTCTTCCTGATCCCCGTCATCGACAAAGCGGTGTGGGTGGATCTGCGCGAGTTCTTCTTGGAGATCCCATCGCAGACGTGCATCACCAAGGACAACGCGTCGATCAACATCGACTTCCTGATTTACTTCAAGGTCTTCGAACCAGACCAGACGGTGATTCAGGTCACTGACTTCGCCGGCGCCGCCCGCGGCATCGCCATGACCACCCTGCGTGCCGTCGTCGGCGACATCAGCCTCGACGATGTGCTGGCCCAGCGCGAGAAAATCAACCAAGTGCTGCGGGCGAAACTCGATGAGGTCACCGAACGGTGGGGCGTGAAGGTCACGACGGTCGAGATCCGCGAGATCCTGCCGCCACGCGAAGTGCAGGAGGCGATGACCCGCCAGATGTCCGCCGAGCGAACCCGCCGGGCCGTCGTCACCGAGGCGGAGGGCAAGCGCCAGGCCACGATCACCGTCGCGGAAGGAGACAAGCAGTCGGCGATCCTGCGCGCCGAAGGGGAACGTCAGGCCGCGATCCTACGCGCCGAAGGCTTCTCGCTGGCCCTCGACAGAATCTTCTCCGTGGCCAAGAACATCGACAGCAAGACCCTCACTCTCCAGTACCTGGAAGCGTTGAAGGTGCTGGGCGAGGGCGCGTCCACCAAGTTCATTTTCCCGCTGGAATTCACGAAACTGCTGCAGCCGATTACGGACTTTGTGCGTGAGGCGGAGGGCCAGAAGTAGAACTGCTCCCGCGACAGGCCCGGTCCAGCGGGGGGAGCCCCCCGCCGGACCGGGTTTTAGATGATGGCCTGCTGCGTGTCCGGATTGAACAGGTGCATCTTCTTCATCCCCATCACGACCTCGATATTCTGTCCCATCTTCGCCTGCGACCGCGCCCCCACGCGCGCCACGATGGAGTGCGGGCCTGTCGTGAGGTAGAGAATGACATCCGATCCTAGCGGCTCATGCACGTCCACAGTGGCCTGGATCGTCTCAGACGGCGAGGGCCCGTTAGTTAACGCGCGGTCGGCAATATCCTCAGGCCGAATGCCAAAGATCACGCGACGACCGACCCACGGCTTCGCCGTAGGCACCCAACTCGGGGGGATTTCCACGCGGAAGCTTCCCGCATCGATAAACAGCCGCCCGGTGCTGTCGGCTACCGTGGCGTCGATGAAGTTCATGGCCGGGCTGCCGATGAACCCTGCGACGAAGAGGTTGGCAGGTTTCTCGTAGAGGTTGATGGGGGTGTCCACCTGCTGGATCTGCCCCACGTTCATCACGACGATGCGGTCCCCCATCGTCATCGCCTCGATCTGGTCGTGGGTCACGTAGATTGTGGTCGTCTGGAGCCGGGCGTGAAGCTTCTTGATCTCGGCGCGGGTCTGGACGCGGAGCTTAGCATCGAGGTTGGATAGGGGTTCGTCCATCAGGAAGACCTGCGGCTCTCGCACAATGGCCCGGCCCAACGCTACGCGCTGGCGCTGTCCGCCGGACAACTGTTTGGGCTTGCGGCCGAGCAGCATGCCGATGCCCAGCATCTCGCCCGCTTCTTTAACCCGCCGGTCGATCTCCGGCTTGGGGTACTTACGCAGGCGCAGGCCGAACGCCATGTTGTCGTACACAGTCATGTGGGGGTACAACGCGTAGTTCTGGAACACCAT
>WNEZ01005011.1_pt1 | contig 13040 bp, 23 predicted proteins | sample 5400521 | NCBI WGS metagenome assembly WNEZ01 (sample SAMN13153339, study PRJNA577476) | soil metagenome | isolation source: 120 cm saprolite under Douglas fir tree site 2 hole 1 replicate 1 | place: USA:California | collected 2015-04-18 | reverse complement strand
GCTGCGCTCGTTCGCGAAAATTCCCATTTTGCTGAAAGGCATCCTTGATCCTGCAGACGCCGATCTGGCCGCGAAGACCGGGGCTGCCGGTATGGTGGTCTCCAATCACGGGGGGCGCGCGCTCGATTGCGTGCCGGCGACAATCGAGGCTTTGCCGCGAGTGACGGATAAAGTTGCGGGAAGAATTCCGGTGCTCGTCGACGGAGGGATTCGACGCGGGACGGATGTATTGAAAGGACTGGCGTATGGAGCGGCGGCGGTGCTGGTGGGGCGGCCGTATCTTTATGGATTGGGAGTTGCGGGATCGGATGGGGTGCGCGACGTGATTGAGATCTTGCGCACGGAGCTGGTCACCGCGATGGCGCTGTGCGGGCGAACCTCAATCGCGCAAATTGACCGCACCGTAATTTGGTAAGTGCGCTTCGCGATGGCAGGGTCGGAAGAGTTCACACAGAGGGCACGGAGAAGAAAAAAGCCCGCTCAACTGAGAGCGGGCTTTTTGATTGAAGTTTCTAGAGAGAGTCTTAGCTTGCGGCTTCGACCGGTTCTTCTTTCTTGGTGACGCGTTCCTTCTTCTCTTTTTTCTTGAACTCGTACCCCACGAGTTCGAGGATGGCCACTTTCGCGCCGTCTCCCACGCGGATGCCCGCGGGAATGATGCGCGTATAGCCACCGGCGCGATCGGCGAACTTCGGCGCGATCTCGCTGAAGAGTTTCTGGGTGACCTGCGGGGTCATCAGATAAGAAGCCGCCTGGCGCCGCGCCTGCAAGGTGTCGCGCTTGCCGAGGGTGATGATTTTCTCGGCGACGGGCCGGGTGGCCTTGGCGCGCGTCAGCGTGGTGGTGATCCGTCCATGTTCGAACAGATTGGTCACCAGGTTTCGCAGGGTCGCGCGGCGATGCCACGGGTTGCGTCCGAGTTTCGAGCCTGACTTCAGATGTCGCATCGTTTGTCCCTTTTTTCCTTACAAGGTGATCGAATCGTCCGAGCTCGTCATCGAAGTTTGGCTCGGCAGCGGCGGCCAGATGATCCGGCCGTGTTCGTCGAATTTCATGCCCAGGCTGAGGCCCATTTTCACCAGTATATCCTTGATCTCGTTGAGCGATTTGCGGCCGAAGTTTTTGGTCTTCAGCATTTCGTTTTCGCTCTTCTGCACGAGTTCACGGATGGTCTGGATGTTGGCGTTCTTCAGGCAGTTATAGCTGCGAACGCTGAGCTCGAGCTCTTCGACGGAGCGGTCCAGATGCTCGAGGCGCGGATCGTGCACGAGATCCTGCGGCATTTCGAGCGCTTCGGGCTGCTCGTCCTGGTTGATGAAGATGACCATGTGGTCCTTCACCAGCTTGGAAGCGAGGCCGATGGCGTCCAGCGGGGTGATCGCGCCGTTGGTCCACACCTCGATCAGCAACTTCTCGTAGTCGGTCATTTGCCCAAGGCGTGCGGCTTCGACGGAACGCTCTTGTCCAGCACCGCGAAGTCCGAGTCTTCCTCGATCTGCGCGCTGGTGACCACGCCGGGTTGCTCGACGTTCAGGTAAATGGTCTTCGGCAGGTCGTTGTTCAGCTTGATGGGAACCTGCTTCAGGTTGAGAATGATGTCCGTGGCATCTTCCACGACGCCAGGAATCGACGAGAATTCGTGCAGCACGCCTTCGATTTTCACGGCGGTGATCGCCGCGCCTTCGATCGAGCTCAACAGCGCCCGCCGCAGCGCGTTTCCTACCGTGGTGCCCCAGCCGCGTTCGAACGGCTGGGCCGAGTAACGGCCGTAGCGTTCGGTGAGTGATTCCAGCTCAGGCGCAAGACGCTTCGGTTTTTGAAATCCCTTCCACATCGTGTTCCTTCCTTCCGGCCCGATCCGCTCGGGCCCAAATCCATGAAACCTACGCAGCCGGCGGATTGAAGCCGCTCTGCGTCCGGCGCGGGAATTATCGCCCGCGCCAGCCCGGATCGATTACTTGGAGTACAGTTCGACGATCAACTGTTCATTGATCGGCGGGGTCTGCACGTCTTCACGCTTCGGCAAAGCCACGACCTTGGCCTTGAATTGTTCGCGCTCCTGCTCAAGCCACGGCACCGCGCTCTGGCTCTGCGCCACGTTGCGCGCTTCGAGAACCATGGCGTTCTGGTGCATCTTTTCCTTGATGGCGACCTCTTCGCCGACGCTCACCTGGTACGACGGGATATTCACTTTCTTCCCGTTAATGCGCACGTGACCGTGCTGCACCAGTTGACGCGCCTGCGAACGCGAAGACGCCAGGCCCGCGCGCCAGACCACGTTGTCGAGGCGGCGTTCGAGCATGATAATCAGGTTTTCACCCGTGGGACCCTTCACGCGCTCCGCTTTTTCGAAGTAATTGCGGAACTGGCGTTCGAGCAACCCGTAGGTGCGTTTTACTTTTTGCTTTTCGCGCAATTGCAGGCCGTAACCCGCAATCTTTGCGCGCCGCGACTGGCCGTGCTGTCCCGGAACGAAATTGCGCTTTTCAATGGCGCACTTGTCCGTGAAGCACCGCAGTCCTTTCAAAAACAGTTTCTGCGCTTCCCTGCGGCAGAGGCGGCAGACTGCATCACGATGTCTTGCCAACTTCGATTCTCCCTTCCAAAATCTCTCAAGAACCCAAACTCGTTATTGCAGCACGGACCGAAGCCTGTGCTGCCTGGCCGTCAGACGCGGCGGCGCTTTGGCGGACGGCAGCCGTTGTGCGGAATCGGCGTCACGTCGCGCAGCACCACAATGTGCAAGCCCGCGGCCGCCAGCGCACGCACCGCGGATTCGCGGCCGGAGCCCGGACCCTTGACGCGCACTTCCACGCTCTTCATGCCGAACTGGTCGCGCGCCGAGCCTGCGGCCGACAGCGAAGCCTGCTGAGCGGCGTACGGCGTGCCCTTGCGCGAGCCTTTGAAGCCGACCGCGCCGGAAGAAGAGGAAACCAGCACGCGGCCATCGGTATCGGTGATGGTGATCTGCGTGTTGTTGAAGGTCGCGGCGACATACACAACGCCGTGAGGCACGGTGCGGCGCTCCTTCTTCTTCTTGAACTCTTTCTTCTTCTTGCCCGCTGCCGGTTTGCCCGCCCCCGCTTTTCCGGGGACGACATCCGGTGTTGCGTTCTGCTGCTCTTTTGCCACGTTTCACTCCATTTCGCGTTACCGCGTAATCCGAAATCCTGCCCGAAGAGCTCGCGGCATTGCCGCGGCTCGCCGGGGAAATTAACCCTTCTTGCCCTTAGCCAGCTTCTTGCTGGCAACCGCGCCGCGCCGCGGACCCTTCCGCGTGCGCGCATTGGTGTGCGTGCGCTGTCCGCGAACCGGCAGATTGCGGCGGTGCCGGATTCCGCGGTAGGCCTGCACTTCAATCAGGCGGCGGATATTCATCTGAATCTCCTTGCGGAGATCGCCTTCCACGCGCCCTTCCTGCTCGATGACGTTGCGCAGCCGGTTGATTTCGTCCTCGGTCAGTTCGCGGATCTTCTTGGTGAAATCCACGTTAGCTTTTTCCGCGATACTCTTCGCGCGCACCTGCCCGATTCCATAGATCGAGGTCAACCCGACCCACAACCGCTTCTGCACCGGAAGATCAACACCTGCAATACGTGCCATGGATTCTCCTGTCCTTCATTCCCTGCAAATTCTTGCTGCTGCCTTGAAACTTATCCCTGCCGCTGCTTGTGCTTCGGATTCGTGCAAATCACACGAACCACCCCGCGGCGATGAATCACCTTGCACTTGTCGCAAATCTTTTTAACGCTTGCCCGTACTTTCATTCTTGGCGCTCCTCATCAATCCTGCTGCTTGCCGTCCCGTTTTGGCCGGCGACTGCAAATTCCGTCTTGCCTCTCCAGCCGCGCCCGCTACTTGTAGCGGTACACGATCCGCCCGCGCGTCAGGTCGTACGGCGAAAGCTCCACCGCCACCTTGTCTCCCGCCAAGATGCGGATAAAATTCTTGCGCATCTTTCCGGAGACGTGCGCCAGCACCTTGTGCTTGTTCTCCAGCTCCACGCGGAACATCGCGTTCGGCAAGGGCTCAATCACCGTGGCCATCACTTCAATGGCGTCTTCCTTCGGATTCCCGGAATCGCCCTTCTCTTTTTTCTCGTACGGCGGCTTCGACATATGCTCCTGTGTTCCCTGCTTACCAGGCTGGCCCGGTCATTTCTTTCGGCCGGGTCAAAATCCAAGGCCCATTCGCGGTCACGGCTACGGTGTGCTCGAAATGCGCCGAAGGACTTCCATCGGCCGTTTCCGCCACCCACTCGCCGCGCATCTGCACTTCCGGCCGACCGGCATTCACCATCGGTTCGACGGCGATGACCATGCCTTCCTGCAAACGCGTCCCGCGTCCCGGCTCCCCGTAATTCGGAAGGTTCGGTTCATCGTGCATCCTAGTGCCGATGCCGTGTCCCACAAACTCCCGCACCACCGAATAGCCGTTCTGCTCGACCCAACTCTGCACCGCGTGACCGACATCGCCGAGGCGGTTGCCTGGGCGCATCATGTCAATCGCGCGATCCAGCGACTCGCGGGTCACATCCAGAAGCTTCTGCAGCTCCGGGCTGATTTTCCCCACGGGCACGGTGACGGCGGAATCCGCGTAGTAGCCGTCCACTTCCATGCCGAAGTCGATCGAAACGATGTCACCCTCGCGCAACTTGCGCTTGGGAGACGGAATCCCGTGTACGATCTCGCTGTTCACCGAAGTGCACAGCACGCACGGATAACCCCGGTACCCCTTGAACGCGGCCTTACCCGGCCTTCCCGCGATGATCCGCTCGGCAAACGTCTCGAGGTCCATCGTGCTCACCCCGGGTTTCACCTGCGCCCGAAGCGCGTTCAAAACTTCATGCACCACTTGCCCGGCGCGGTACATCTTTTCGAGTTCCGCGGTGTCTCGTAATTGAATCGCCATCTCTTTACCGCACTCCGCGAATGCTCTCCACGCTCTGCAAGATCTCCTGCTTCACTTCCTCGACGCTCTTCCGCGCGTCGATGTCGTGCAGGTAACCCAATCGCCGGTAGTACATCACCAGCGGCGCCGTCTGCTTTTCGTACGCATGCAGCCGGGGCCCGACAACTTCCTCGCGATCATCCGGCCTTTGAATCAACTCCCCGCCGTCGCAATCGCAAATGCCTTCGACCTTTGGTGGGCGCTCATAAATATTATAAATCTCGCCGCACACCTTGCATACCCGCCGCCCGGTCATCCTCTTCATCAGCACCGAAGTCCCGATGACCATGTGAATCACGAACGGCTGCTTCAATCCGTGCTGCTTGAGCAGTTCCCCAAGATATTTCGCCTGGGTCACCGTCCTCGGAAAACCGTCGAACACAAAACCGTGAAAACAATCGGGCCGCTCGATGCGCTCCGCGACCATCTTCAACACCAGTGAATCCGGCACCAGCTCGCCATGTTCCATCAGCGGCTTGGCCTTGCGCCCCAGCGGAGTGCCCTGCTCCACGTGCTCCCGGAGCATGTCCCCGGTCGAAAGATGCGGGATCTCGTACTTCCTCGCCAGCTCTTTCGCCTGGGTGCCTTTCCCGGAACCCGGAGGCCCCAGAAAAATCACCGCTCGGTCTAGTTTTCCCACGGGACGCTCTTCCAGCGCCACGTTGCGTCTCCCTTAGCGGCGGCCGCGCAAACGGCCCTTCCGCGCAAATCCTTCGTAATTACGCATGACGAGCTGCGCTTCCAGCTGCTGCACAGTGTCCATCGCCACACCGACCACGATAAGGAGCGAGGTACCGCCAAAGTAAAACTGCACCCCGAGACCGTTCAGGAACCACCCCGGAAAATTGCGGTCGAACCAGTCGCCGCCCAGGTAATGGTTCAAGTGATTCAGGTGAATACCCGCAATCATCCACTCCGGCAGCAGACAGACAATTGCCAGGTACACCGCGCCGATCAGGGTCAGCCGCTTCAGGATGTTACTCACATATTCGGAAGTGCTGCGCCCCGGCCGGATGCCCGGAATGAATCCACCATTCTTGCGCATGTTGTCCGCAAGCTCCGTCGGATTGAACACGATCCCGACGTAGAAGAACGCGAACAGGATAATCATGGTGATGTACACGACGGTGTACAGCGGCTCGCCCCACTTCAGGAGATCCGCAAAAGTCTTGACAAACGGCCAGCGAGTGCCGATTACTAGTGCGGCTGTCGCCGGGAAAGCCAGCAACGAACTCGCGAAAATCGGCGGAATCACGCCGCCCGAATTGACGCGTAAGGGAAGATACGTGGACTGCCCGCCCATCATGCGGCGGCCCACAACGCGCTTGGCGTACTGCACCGGAATGCGCCGCTGCGCTCCCTCGACGTAAACGATGAAGGCCACCACGGCAATCATCAGAACTAGCAGCAGCAGAATCGCCAGCGGAGTGAACGCGCCCCACGCCTGGGTCTTGGCCTTCTCATACAAATCGAAAATCGCGCGGGGCAGGCCCACTACGATGCCCACGAAAATGATCAAGGACATTCCGTTGCCGATGCCGCGCTCGCTAATCTGCTCGCCCAGCCACATGATGAATGCGGAGCCGGTGGTCAGCGTCAGAATGGTCATTAGCACGAAGCCGATTCCCGGGTGATAGACCAGTCCCTGCCCGCCCAGGTTCTGCGCCTGCAATCCCGTGGCAACCGTGAACGACTGGATGATGCTTAACACAATCGTCAAATACCGCGTATATTGCGTGATCTTCCGCCGACCCAGCTCGCCTTCTTTTTGCAAACGCTCGAGGTATGGGAACACCACGGTCATCAACTGCAGGATGATGGACGAGGTGATATACGGCATGATGCCCAGCGCAAAAATGGTCATGCGCCTTGCATTGCCGCCGCTGAACAGATCGAAGAACGAAAGAATCGAACCCGACGCCTGCTTGAACAATTCTTCCAGCACCACGGTGTTGATTCCCGGCGTGGGGATGTGCGCACCGAGGCGATAGACCGCCAGAAGCGCCAGGGTGAAAAAGAGGCGCTTCCGGAGATCTTCAATCCGGAACAGGTTCGCGAATGCTGTCAAGAAGCGGTTCATACAGTTTCCCCGGTTACACTTGCCCCGCAGCGCGATGCGCTACAACTTCAAACGTCCCGCCCGCCTTGGTGATCTTGTCCTTGGCGCTGGCGCTGAATGCCTGCGCATGAACGATGAGCTTGGTCTTGAGTTCGCCGTCGCCCAGCACCTTGATGGGATCCGTGGCGCGGCGAATGAAGCCATGCGCGCGCAGCAACTCCGGTGTCACCGTCTCGCCCGCGGGGAACACGTTCAGTTCCTCAAGGTTGATCACCGAATAGGTGACTCCAAACGGATTGTGAAAGCCGCGCTTCGGGATGCGGCGATGCAACGGCATCTGGCCGCCCTCGAATCCGCGCCGCCGCGAATAGCCACGGCGGGACTTCTGCCCCTTGTTGCCCTTACCCGCGGTCCTGCCCAGCTTCGAACCCATGCCGCGGCCCACGCGGACCTTGCGCTTGCGCGAACCTTTCGGCGGCCTCAGCGTTGAGAGGCTTACCGGCTTGCGATCTTTTTTTTCTTTGTCTGCCATGAATTTATCCCACCACTTCCACAAGGTGACGGACTTTGTGAATCATGCCTTGAATCGCGGCGGTATTTTCCCGCTCGACCACCTGATGCATTCTGCGAAAGCCAAGTCCGCGAATCGTCTGCCGCATATCATCGGTGCAGCCGATGAAGCTCTTGACCCACTTGACTTTTACCGTGCTGGCGCTCTTCGCGCTTTTCTTTTCCGCTGCCATGGCTTACTCCCCTGCCGCCTTCTCGGTTTTTTCCACCTTCGCCGGCCTGCCGTGAAGCTCTTCGATGGTCTTCGAGCGCGTCTCCGCAACCTGTGCCGCATCTTTCAAGCTCAACAGCGCCGCGAAGGTGGCCTTCACGACGTTGTGCGGGTTGGAGGTGCCCAACGACTTGGTCAACACATTGTGAATTCCCGCGACCTGCATCACCTTGCGCACCGGGCCGCCCGCAATCACGCCCGTACCTTCGGAAGCCGGCTTCAGCAGCACCTGCGCCGAACCATACCGCCCGGTCACCTGGTGCGGAATCGTGCTGCCCTTCATGTTCAGTTTGATCAGATTCTTCTTGGCCTGCTCGATGCCCTTCTTGATGGCCATGGGCACTTCGCGCGCCTTGCCCATCCCGAATCCCGCATGCCCGCGATGGTCACCCACCACTACCAGCGCCGAAAAGCTGAGGTTCTTGCCGCCCTTGACGACTTTCGTGACGCGATTGATGGCGATGACGTCATCTTTTAAGTCCGAAGGGTTGACTTCAAGGATCCGGCGTACCGAGAGACTGTCACGCAAAAGTTGCTTGGACATAAATTAGAACTGTAACCCCGCTTCCCGCGCCGCATCTGCGAGCGCCTTGACGCGGCCGTGATACTTGTATCCGCCGCGGTCGAACACCACTTTGCTGACTCCCGCCGCCTTCGCGCGGTCGGCAATGTTCTTGCCCACCGTTTTTGCGGAAGCGATGTTGCCACCGCCCTTTAAACCCTTCTTGGTTTCCTTGTCCACGGAGCTCGCCGATGCCAGCGTGCGCCCGCTGCGGTCATCGATGATCTGAACGTAGATGTGTCCCACGGAACGGTACACACACAGGCGCGGACGCTCCATGGTTCCAATAACCCGCTGGCGCACGCGCGCGTGCACCCGCTGGCGATGCTGATCTTTCGATAGTCTGCGAACTCTTACCGATGCCACAGTTGTTTCTCCTTCATCCGCTGCCGCCGCCCTGCGGAATTTGCATCCCTCAGGGGCTGAATCTCGAAACTGTCTCCGACTACGCCGCGCCAGCCTTGGCGCCCGCCTTGCCAGCCTTCTTCTTCAAGCGCTCACCGGTGATGCGAATACCTTTCTGCTTGTACGGATCGGGCGGACGCAGCGAACGGATATCCGCCGCCACCTGGCCGACCTGAGCCTTGTCCGCGCCGCTGATCACGATGTGGGTCTGCTTATCCACGGTGATCTGGATGCCCTCCGGAATCGGAAAATCGATGGGGTGAGACTTGCCCAAAGCGAAGGAGACGCTCTTGCCCTTCACTTCGGCGCGGTAACCCACGCCGACGATGTCCATATCCTTCTTGAAGCCCTGGGTCACGCCGAGCACGGCGTTCGCCAGCAGCGCGCGGGCCAGGCCGTGCAGCGCGCGGTGTTCTTCATGCTCGCGCACCGCGGTGAGCACACCGTCCTTCTGCTCCAGCTTGATCTGCGCCGGGACCAGCACATGCAGCTTGCCCTTCGGCCCTTGCACTTCAATCTTCCCGCCGCCGGTGTTGATCTTCACGCCCGCGGGAAGTGGAATCGGTTTTCTGCCAATACGTGACATCTTTTTCTATCCTCGTCTCTCGTTCGCGTTTTCACGCGGCGTTCCAAAGAACGCGCTTACCAAACTTCGCAAAGAAGCTCGCCGCCCACGTTGTTCTTGCGCGCGGAACGCCCAGTCATCAGGCCGCGTGGCGTGGTCATGATGCTGATGCCCAGCCCGCCGACGACGGGCCGCACATCCTGCGCCCCGAGATAGCGGCGCTGTCCGGGCTTCGAGATGCGCTTCATCCCGGTGATGACGCTGCGGCGGTCTGGGGTGTACTTCAGGAACACGCGCAGGGTCTTGCGGGTCTTGTTCTCATCCACCATTTTGTAGGTCGAGATGTAGCCCTCTTCCTTCAAAATGCGGGCGATCTCGGTCTTCAACTTGGAAACCGGAACGTCCACGCGCTGGTGCTTCGCGGCGGTGGCATTGCGTATGCGTGTCAGAAAATCAGCAATCGGATCGGTCTGCATAACTCTCCTACCAGCTCGCTTTCACGACGCCGGGGATTTCTCCCTTCAGCGCCATGCCGCGGAAACAGATGCGGCACATCTGGAACTTGCGGATATATCCGCGGGCCCGGCCGCAGCAGCGGCAGCGGTTGCGCACGCGAACCTTGAACTTGGGCTTCTTCAGCGTTTTGGCGATTTTTGCGGTGCGTGCCATTTATTGTGCCACTCCTTTTTCGCGCAGCGGAAAGCCCAGGCTCTTCAAGAGCTCGCGGCCCTCTTCATCGTTCGCTGCCGTGGTGGTCAGCGTGATGTTCATGCCCTTGATCTTGTCCACCCGGGTGTAATCGATTTCCGGAAACACCAACTGGTCCTTCAAACCCAGCGTGTAGTTGCCGCGGCCATCGAAGGCGTTGGACGGCAGCCCGCGAAAGTCGCGCACGCGCGGCAGCACCACGTTGCACAAGCGGTCGAGAAATTCGTACATCTTGTCGCCGCGTAGCGTCACCGCGCAGCCGATGGGCATGCCCTTGCGAATCTTGAAATTCGCGATGGACTTCTTCGCCCGCGTGATCATGGCCTTCTGCCCGGTGATCTGCCCCAGCTCCACCGCCGCCGTGTCCAGCAGCTTGGCGTTCTGGCTGGCTTCGCCCAGGCCGATATTGACGGTGATCTTGCTCAGTTTCGGCACCGCCATCATGTTCTTCCAGCCAAAGCGCTTCATCAGCGCCGGGACCGTTTCTTTTCTGTACTTCTCCTGCATTCTGCTAATCATTCCCGTTTCATTCCTTCCAAAGCTTTACTTGTCCAGCGTGGTGCCGCAGCGCTTGCACGCGCGAACTCGCGTGCCATCCGCCAGGGTGCTGTGCCCGACCCGCGTGTGCTTCCCGCAATTCCCGCAAATCACCTGCACCTTGGAGACGTTCATCGCTGCTTCGCGTTCCACGATGCCGCCCTTGATATTCTTCTGCGGGTTCGGACGCGTGTGCCGCTTGATGATGTTGGCGTGCTCGACGACCACCGTGTTCTTCCGCGGATTTACCGCCAGAACCCGGCCGCTCTTTCCCGCGTCGCGCCCCGCCAGAACCCGCACGCTGTCGCCCTTGCGGATGCTGATGGTGTACCGCTTGCCTGCTTCTGCTGTGCGTGCCATGTCTTACCAAACCTCCGGAGCCAGCGAAACGATCTTGGTGAACTTCTTCTCGCGCAGCTCTCTCGCCACCGGGCCGAATACGCGCGTCCCGACAGGCTCCCCGGTGTCGCTGATCAACACCGCGGCGTTGTCATCGAAACGGATGTAGGTGCCGTCTTTTCGGCGCGCTTCCTTGCGCATCCGCACGATGACGCACTTCACGACCTTGCCTTCTTTAATCTGGCTGTCTGGCGTGGCTTCTTTTACCGAAGCCGTGACGATGTCGCCGAGTCCCGCTTTCAATCCCGCGTCGCCGCCAATCGGGCTGATGCACATCAGCTTGCGCGCTCCGGAATTGTCGGCCACCGTCAGCCAGGTTCGCATCTGAATCATAATTCGGCTCCCCTGTTACTGTGCCGACGCTTTGCGCGTCAGCACGCCCTTCAAGCGCCAGCGCTTCAGCCGCGAAAGCGGCCGTGAGGCCACGATTTCCACCGTGTCGCCCAGCTTGGCTTCGCGCTTTTCGTCGTGCGCATAGAATTTCTTCGAAATGCGCACCACGCGGCGGTACTTCGGATGCTGCATGAGCCGCTGCACTTCGACCACAATCGTCTTTTCCATCTTGGCGCTGGTTACCTTGCCGGTGAGAACCGTCTTCTCCCCGCGCCCGGATGCCGGTGCCGTTGCTGCCTGTGTTTCGCTTGTCATTACGCCTTCCCTGCCTTCGCCGTCGCGGCGCCCGTCAATTCCTGCGCGCGCAAAAGCGTCTTCACGCGTGCGAGATCTTTTCTGGCTTCGCGCAGCCGCTTCAGCGCTTCCGCCTGGCCCGTGCTCATTTGAAACTTCAGCCGGAAAATCTGCTCCGCCAGATCTTTCTCACGGGCTTTCAGTTCCGTCGCGCCGTCTTCGCGCATCTTCTCGATTCGCCGCGCCATCTTAGAGTCCTCCCGCGCGTGAAATAAATTTCGTCGGAATCGGCAGCTTGTGCGATGCCAGGCCCAGCGCTTCCCGCGCCGTGGCTTCGTCGATTCCCGCCACTTCAAACATGATCCGCCCCGGCTTCACGACCGACACCCATTTCTCCGGAGCTCCTTTGCCCTTGCCCATGCGGGTTTCCGCCGGCTTCTTGGTGTACGGCTTGTCCGGAAAAATCCGGATCCACAATTGTCCGCCGCGCTTCAAAAACCGCGTAATCGCCACGCGCGACGCCTCGATCTGCCGGTCCGTGATCCAGGCATTTTCCATGGCCTTCAATCCGAACTCTCCGAACGCCAGGCTGCCACCGCGCCAGGCTTTGCCCTTGCGCCGCCCACGCTGCTGCTTTCTGTACTTCACCTTCTTCGGCATCAACATCGCTGTTTTCTCGCTTCCCTAATTTCGTTCTGCTGCTCAGGCCGCCACAACCGCTTGCGGCTTGCCATCATCCGCCCGCTTGTTGCGCTTCGGTACGTTTTCGCCCTGGTAGATCCAGCACTTCACGCCGATGACGCCGTAAGTGGTCTGCGCTTCCGCGGTTCCGAAATCAATGTCCGCGCGCAGCGTCTGCAGCGGCAAACGTCCCTGCAGGTACCATTCTTTGCGCGCGATTTCCGCGCCGTTCAAACGCCCGGCCACGCGCACCTTGATTCCCTTGCAGCCGAAGCGCAGCGCCGAATCCACCGCTTTGCGCATCGCGCGGCGGAAGGCCACGCGCTTTTCGAGTTGCAGCGCAATCGATTCCGCCACCAGCGTGGCGTCCAGCTCCGGACGGTGCACTTCCACGATGTCGATGTGCACTTCCCGCTTGGTCCGCTTGCCAACTTCCTGCTTCAGCTTGTCGATTTCCGCGCCCTTGCGGCCGATGATAATTCCCGGTCGGGCCGTGGAGATGCGCACCACCAGCTTGTTGGCGGCGCGCTCGATGTCGATCGAGCTGATGCCCGCGCTCTTCAGCCGCTCCTTCAACTCCTTGCGCAGCTTCACATCTTCGTGGAGCAGATCCGCGTAATCGCGGTCCGCGTACCAGCGCGACTTCCAGGGCTTGTTGTAGCCCAGGCGAAACCCGTACGGGTGTGTTTTCTGTCCCATTACTTCTTCCCCTTTTTCCCAGGTGCCTGTTTCCCGGTCAAAGCCTTGCGCACCCGGCGCGCGGTTC
>WNEZ01006553.1_pt1 | contig 13042 bp, 11 predicted proteins | sample 5400521 | NCBI WGS metagenome assembly WNEZ01 (sample SAMN13153339, study PRJNA577476) | soil metagenome | isolation source: 120 cm saprolite under Douglas fir tree site 2 hole 1 replicate 1 | place: USA:California | collected 2015-04-18 | reverse complement strand
CCGGCGAGACGCCGGCGCCACGAAGAACCTGTGTCCAGCGACAAGCTTCGTAGTTTCCGTTCCGCCCAATCACATCACCGTGAGAAATGCGGGATTGCGCGCTTGTCCTTGGGATCCCCATTGGCGGCTATGCGCCGGTGGTGCCGAAGCTGACTTTCGGCGCTTCGCGCTCGGCTGGGGCGCTCACCTGGAAAAATTCGCGTTCCTTGAAGTGGCCCATCCCGGCGACGATATTCGAAGGGAACTGCTCGATCATGGTGTTGAAGTCGCGGACGACCGCGTTGTAGTACCGCCGCGCATTCTGAAGCGTGTCTTCGATTTGGCCAAGCGTGCTCTGCAATTGCGTGAAGCTCTCGACCGCCCGCAATTGCGGATACGCTTCGGCCAGCGCGAACACTTGGCGCAGCGCGCCGGTGAGCATTCCCTCGGCTTCGCCCTTGGCGGCCGGACCCTGTGCGCTCATCGCCTGATTCCGCGCCGCTACCACGGCTTCGAGCGTACCTTTTTCGTGCGCCGCGTAGCCTTTTACCGGCGCTTCAGCTGCACATCGATGTCCGACCAGGCGTTGTCGCACTGCACCTTCAGCCGCACCAGGCCGTTGTACGCCGTCATCAGGTACAGAACCAGGCCCACCGCAATTACAACCAGGACAATCAGCATGGAGGTTCCTCATAAACTCCGGTGAAGTTATTCCGCTGCTTCGGCTTTTGACTATATGCGCGTGCATCTGCAGAGTAAAGCGAGGAGCGTGGCCTGCGTGCTGGAAAAGCCCACAAGTCGAACTGAAGGCTCGGTCCTATTTCTTTGCTTTGGAGTTTCCAAATTTCTTGAAAGCCTTTTCGAGGTCCTTTGCCACGATGCCGGGAGGCCCGGAATCAACGTAGAGAATCGCGCCCGATTGCGCATCCACGAGCCCGATGCGCAGTTGCAAGGCCTGATTGGGAATGTAGGTGCCTGAGAGCGCGCCCAGGAATTTTTTCCCGCCGGTAAAGACCGCTTCCTCGCCACGTACAAACACGAGCGCGTCGGCCGCCGCACCGGGACTAAAATTCGCCACGTCGTCGCCCATCGTGTACCGGCCTGTCCTCACATCCTTGGGCTTCCTGACGAGTTCGCCCCAGACTTTATCAAATCGAACCTGCAAATCCGACAGGGCGTACTTGAGGTCTGGATTCTGGTTCAGACTCTCGTCACTGAAACCATTGGGCAAAACGGTGCAGCCCACGCCGGTCATGTCACTGGCCACCCAGGAGCCAAAGTTCGACGCTAGCGCGCGTGATTGCTCCACCATCGGCTCGTTCCCCTTCACTCCGGATTTCACGACCTCTGCCTCTGCGGGCAGGATCAGCACGGTGTGGACTACCTTCTTCCCGCTCTGCAGGTCCGGGTGCGCAAACTGAGCATGGAGAGCAGGCGGCAGCAGGGCCAGGAAGAAGGCGCCAGCTCCGACCCATCCGATTCGGCGGTTCATAAATCCTCCTGGAGAGCACGAATGTTGTGACCCATATTTCAGGTTCAATTCGCCGCCGGCGGCGGAGAAACGCTCCCAGCTTCCTTCTCCATCGCCGCAACGTGCCGCTTGATTTGCGGGGCATCCAGAGCCGCAGGAGAGAGTTCCAGGTATTGGCGGAATTCGCGCGCGCCCGACTCGAGTTGGCGCCCACGCTCGTACAGGAATCCCAAGCCACGATGCGGCACGGCGTAGGCGGGTGAGAGTTCAATCGCTTTCTGATATGCCTTCTCGGATTTCTCCTGGTTGGACATCCATGCCGCTTGGCCCTCCGGGGTTTTCAAGAGCGCTGCTTCATACTCCTCCGGCGTCATCTTGGACATCATCTTCCGCACTTCCGACTTGCCCTGGGAAGACAGCTCCTGAGGCGTGGGCTCCGGCGTGCGCGGGCCCAGGCCTCGGTAGTCCTCGCCGAGTTCATAAAAATTCTCGGCCAGTTTGTCGTCGCGTTTGATCACATGTTCCATGACCCAAACCGCTGTTCTGGCCCTGTCGGAGCGGATCTCCAATTCCACATCGTGCCTTACGGCACTCTCGCTCTCCAGGAGATACCGGTCGGATTCCACCTTCGGATGCGCCGTCCGTGTGTGCAGGGAGTCGGCCAGTTCGCTGACGTACGCAGCGCGGTCCTGCAGCTTCGGGTGGTCCTGGTAAAAATTCTGGGTGAACTCCACTTCGTGGCTATGCTGGAGCAGCTTGAATACGATGGCCATCTCTTCCGCGGAGTAGTCCGCGTCCACCATCGCATGAACGGCGCGAAGGTCCGCTTCGCGTTCCAGTTCGCGGCTGTACCCGTTGACGGTTGACATGACGATGGACGGCACCGTGGCCCCCATGAGAACGGAGACTCCGCCACCCACTCCTCCCGCATAGGAACCCATCGAAGCAAGACTCCCCAGGATATTCGCGGTGGCCATTTTCTTGCGGTAGCTGCGGTTCTCGAGGTAGCCGTGGCGGTTCAGGACGTGAGTCTCCTCGTGCGCCAGCACACTTGCAAGCTGCGCCTCATTTTCGAGCAGCGCCAAAAGCCCCGTGTGGATGTAGATAGAGCCGTTTGCCAGCGCAAACGCATTCGGCACAGGGTCCCGAAGAACAAAAAACTGCCATTGGACGCTTTCCGGCGCCGGCCCATCGGGTAAAACGGCCTGGCCCACCGTGGTCACGTATTTCGTCGTCTCCCGGTCGTTATAGACCAGGCCCTTATCCTGGAATTGCTTGTCGAGCTGATTGCACTTTTCGAGCAGTTCCGTATCAACCTTGGTAAACGCGAACGGGGGTCTTTCCGGCCCGGGCTGCTGCTCTTGCGCGCTCGAAAACACAGGGAAGAAGAGGGATACCCCGAGCGCCAAAGAAATGTGCCAAGTCTTCAAAGCGGGCCTCGCTGGGAGAAAACGTCTGGATGGATGGCAATACTAGGTCGTTCCGTGTTGTGAGTCAAGATTTACGAGTCGCCGGGTTGCATCCTTACATACACTGGCGTGGAAGTAGCATTTGCGTTACTCTTCATCCGCTGGCACGGTCCGTGTCTGCCATCCCATGCACTTCAAAGCCTTCAGCGCTGCGGTCTTCGGCATCGACGCCTATCTGGTAGAGGTGGAAGTGGACGTTGGATCCAGCAAAATGGGTGATTTCAACGTCGTCGGCCTGCCCGACATCGCCGTGAAGGAGAGCCGCGAACGCATCAGGGCGGCGCTTAAGAATTGCGGCCACGATTTTCCACCGCAGAGCGTCACCGTCAATCTTGCGCCTGCGGACATCCGCAAGGAAGGCTCGGCATTTGACCTCCCGATGGCGCTCTCGATCCTGGGATGCCAGGGCACGTTCTTCGGCAAGCGGCTCGACCAATTCGTATTTCTCGGAGAACTGTCGCTCGACGGGCAGATACGTTCCGTTCGCGGAGCGCTCTCAGCCGCCCTTGCCGCGCGCGAGCATCACATCCGCGCGGTGATCGTGCCGGAGACAAATGTGCGCGAGGCGGCAGTGGTAGAGGGCATAGACGTCTTCGCCGTGCGCACGCTTCCCCAGGCCGTGGACCTGATCAACGCGCCGGAATCGTTCGCGCCGGTGCGCGTGGACGCGGGCACGATGCTGGCCGACGCCGCGCAGTATGCGGTCGATATGCGCGACGTCCGAGGCCAGCAGGCCGCCAAGCGCGCGCTCGAAGTCGCCTGCGCCGGCGGGCACAACATCATCTTTATCGGACCGCCGGGCGCGGGAAAAACGATGCTCGCCAAGCGCATCCCGACGATCCTGCCGCCGATGTCGCTCGAGGAAGCCATCGAAACGACGCGAATCCACAGCGTGGCGGGGCTGCTCGATGATTCGCGCGGCCTTGTCGGCACGCGCCCGTTTCGTTCGCCGCACCACACGATCAGCGATGCCGGGCTGATCGGCGGCGGCGCGGTGCCGCGGCCCGGAGAGGTGTCGCTTGGGCATAACGGCGTTCTCTTTCTCGACGAATTGCCGGAGTTCCAGCGCAACGTGCTCGAAGTGATGCGCCAGCCGCTCGAAGATGGCGCCGTGACGATCTCCCGCGCGGCGACTTCGGTGACGTTCCCGGCGCGTTTCATGCTTGCCGCGGCGATGAATCCGTGTCCCTGCGGATTTTTCGGCGACTCGACGCGCGAGTGCCACTGCTCGCCACCTCAGATTCAGCGCTACGTTTCGAAAATTTCCGGCCCGCTGATCGACCGCATCGATATCCACATCGAAGTGCCCGCCGTGAAGTACAAGGAGCTCCGCGGCGCAAGCGCCATTGAAGATTCCGCCACGGTGCGCGAGCGCGTGTTGCGGGCCCGTATGCGTCAAAGCGCGCGATTCACCGGCGAGAAGAAAATCTTCGCGAATGCGCAAATGCCGCCGAAACTGATCCGGAAATTCTGCGCCATCTCCGACGAGGGCGAGAAAATGCTGGAAAACGCCATCACACGCATGGGACTTTCCGCGCGCGCCCACGACCGCATCCTGAAAGTCGCGCGCACCATCGCCGATCTCGATGAATCGGCCAGCCTCCAGACGCGCCACCTCGGCGAGGCAATTCAATACCGCACCCTCGATCGCACGTATTGGGCATAATCGTCCTCACGCAATCTATAGATAACTTGTTCCCAATTGGGTAGAATCGTGCCGCACCAACCGTATCCCATTCCATCGAGCAAACGAGCTCACGGGCAAAGTACTTGGAAGCCCTATCAGGAGGATTTCCATGAAATATATTTACACCTTGCTTTTCGCCCTCGCGCTGCCGGCGTCAATGTCGTTGGCCCAAAATGCTCCTCCGTCTAAGGCGCCGCAAGCTTCGTCGTTCACTGATATTTACCATGTTCACTTTAATAAGTCCGCTCTTGGACAGGCAGCGGCGCTTGGCGACAACCTCAAGACCCAGGATCCCAAGGCGCCCATGCCAGGACACTTCCTCGTCCTGCGCCATAGGGAGGGCGATGACTGGGACTATTGCGTCATCGAACATCTCGGCACGAAGGCCACCGTAGAAGCTTCTACCGCTCCCCCGAACCCTGCGGCACGCAATCTGAGCTCATGGCACTCTGATACCTTTGTCGTGGGTCCCGCGTGGTCCGAATTCGCCCGCCTCATGGGTGTGCCGGCTGGAGCGGGAGAGAATCCGTCGAATTTTGTGTACGCTGTCGCCATCTGGCGTGCGGCCCCTGGACATCGTGACCAGTTGCTTGAAGCGTTGAAGCGGGTGGACCCCACGGCGAAGGCTCCTATGAACAGTTTGGTCATGGCACACATTGAGGGTGGGGCCTGGAATTTCCTAGCGGTCGACCGCTACAACTCATGGCAAGATTATGCGGCTCTTGAAACCGCCAATGGCCCAAAAACCGGCACCGGCAAGGACGGCTGGTCAGAGGTACGCCAGCACGGCGCCTACCATGTTGACACGCTCGCTGATCGAATAGCACCAAAATAGGGCAACGCCTGGAGCCTGAAAGGGGTGCCGCGGCAATAGCTTGGCATAAAACCGGGCTTTTATTTCCTCGACTCGTCGGCTTGTAAGCTCGCCGAAGTGGTTCAGTGCCGGACGCTCGATCGCACGTAATGGGCGTAGGACCCGCGATGCATCAAGTGCAGGAGAAAGCAGTTGGTCGCCAGCGTGATTGTCATTTACTATCCCGTCCGCCGAAAAATTAGTGGCTCCAACGCAAGCCACCAAGTCGGCTACCATCGTTCCCGCGAGTCACAAGGAGGCATCCATGAAGATTTGTACACATTTCGTCCTGACTGTTCTTCTAGCTGCGTCGTCTGCGCAGGCTAAGAAGCCTTTTCAAAATTCTTCCGCCAAGCCGCAGACGCCTCCGCCGCAGAGCGCGCCGGCATCTGGCTCAAATAGCGCTTCCGCGGGCCAGTCGAAAATCGATCCTGCTAAAGAAGCTGACATTCACCGGCTGCTGGATTTAGCCGGGACGAAGACAGCCATGATGCAAGTATTGGACGGAATGGAAAAGAACATCAGACCCATGATAACGAATTCCTTGCCTCCGGGAGACTATCGCACGAAGCTGGTCGACCTTTTTTTTGAGAAATTCCAGTCCCATTCGAAAGCCGAGCTTCCACAGCTTCTGGACTCAGCGGTCCCGCTCTACGACAAATATTTTTCCCACGAAGACATCAAGGGGTTAATCGAGTTCTATCAAACTCCCCTAGGACAGAAAGCGCTCGGTGTCCTTCCCAAGCTCTCCATTGAGATGCAAGGAGAAGGCATGAAAATGGGCGAGAAGCTTGGGCGTCAAAGCATGATGGAAGTCCTTTCAGAGCACCCTGAGCTCCAGAAGTCGCTGGAAGAGGCGCAACAAGCCGCGCATCCCCAATAAATTGCGCCCCGTCACGCGAATTGAATATTTGCTCCCGCGAACACATTGACCCCTCAAACGGGCAGATGCTAACCTTTTGTCCGGCCGCGAAGCTGTATGCTTTCGAGTGGTAGCCGAGGCCAATGCATTAATCTCGCATTTTTGGAGTGAACACTATGCCGTTCAAACTAAATGTGAACGGGCAGTCTAGTAACGTAGACGTGCCTTCCGATATGCCACTGCTGTGGGTGATCCGTGACGTCCTCAACCTGCGCGGCACGAAGTTCGGCTGCGGCGCGGGGCTGTGCGGCGCCTGCACCGTGCATCTGAACGGGCGCGCCGTGCGCTCGTGCCAGACGCCGGTTTCGGTTGCGGCGAACGCGCAAATCACCACGCTGGAAGGGTTGTCGGCGAACGGGACCCACGCCGTTCAGCTCGCGTGGCAGGAACTCGACGTGCCGCAGTGCGGCTACTGCCAGGCAGGCCAGATGATGACCGCCTCGGCGTTGCTGGCGCACACGCCAAGTCCCACCGACGAGGAAATCAACGATGCAATGAATGGAAACATTTGCCGCTGTGGCACCTATTTGCGCATTCGCCCGGCCATTCACCGGGCGGCCGTGATCGCCCAAAATCAATTGACGAAGCCCAATCAATCGGCCAGCAACGTGGCTGGGAAAGTTTAGGGAGGCGCTATGGAACCCACGCTCGTCAACTCCACGCTGGCCGGACCTAAGCTTATCGGGCGCCGCTCGTTTCTTCGCGCCACTGCCCTGGGCGGAGGCGGTTTGCTTCTGGCCCTCTACGTCGAGCCAGTGGCGAAAGTGTTCGGGCAAGCCCCGCAGGCCCCATTTCCCGCCACGCTCGGGCCCAACGCTTTCATTCGCGTCACCGCGGATGGCGTCGTGACGATCATGTCGAAGAATCCCGAGATCGGGCAGGGAATCAAGACGGAACTCCCCATGATCATCGCGGACGAACTCGACGTGGACTGGAAGGACGTGAAAATCCAGCAGGCGGACCTCGATGAGTCGAAATATGGCCCGCAGCGGGCCGGTGGCAGCACGGCGACGCCGACCAACTGGGATCCCCTGCGTCGAGTGGGCGCCGCCGGCCGGCAAATGTTCGTCACTGCGGCTGCGCAAACTTGGAATGTGCCCGAATCGGAGTGCTACACATCCTCTGGCCGCGTGATTCATCGAACGACGAACCGCTCGCTCGGCTACGGCGAGCTCGCGGCGAAAGCAGCGACGCTGACGCCGCCCGATCTGAAGACAGTCAAGCTGAAGGATCCGAAAGACTTCAAAATTATCGGCCAGCCGATCCACGGCGTCGATAACCCCTCGATCGTTACGGGCAAGCCGATCTATAGCATCGACTTCACTCTGCCGGGCATGCTGTTCGGCATGTTCGTGAAGTGCCCCGTGTTTGGCGGCAAAGTGGTCAGCGCCAATGTGGATGAGATCAAAGCGATGCCCGGCGTCCGCCACTCGTTCGTGGTGGATGGCGGAACGGATTTGAACGGCCTCCTTCCCGGTGTCGCCATCGTTGCCGACAGTTGGTGGCAGGCGCGCACCGCGCGGCAGAAGTTGCAGGTGAAGTGGGACGAAGGAGAGACCGCGAAGCAAAGCAGCGAAGGTTTTGCGCGCCGGGCCGTGGAAATCTCGCAGCAGCCTCCGGCATTCCCGCTGCGCACCGACGGCAACGCCGACGCGGCGCTGCAAAACGCCGCCAAGGTTGTGGAGGCGGCGTATTCCTACCCGTTCCTTTCCCACGCGCCGCTCGAACCGCAGAATTGCGCGGCCCATTATAAAGACGGCAAGCTCGAGATCTGGGCGCCGACCCAGACGCCCGAGACGGGCCACAAGCTCGTCGCCAAGACGCTCGGCATGTCGGATCGTGACATCACGATTCACCTCATGCGCATCGGCGGCGGTTTCGGCAGGCGCTTGAGCAACGACTACATGGTCGAGGCCGCATGGGTCGCGAAAGTCGTCGGCGTTCCGGTGAAGCTCCTGTGGACGCGCGAAGACGACATGGCCCATGATTTCTACCGGCCCGCGGGCTTCCATTTCCTCAAGGCAGGACTCGATTCTTCCGGAAAGCTCATCGGTTGGAGGAATCACTTCGTGAGTTTTGGCGAGGGGAAGCAATTTGCGCCGGCCGCAAACATCCCTTCGAACGAATTTCCGGGAACTTTCCTTCCTGATTTTTCTTTCCAGGCCACGCTGATGCCGTTTGGGGTGCCCACCGGCGCGATGCGCGCGCCGCGCAGCAATGCTTTCAGTTTCGTGTTCCAGTCGTTCATCGATGAATTGGCCCATGCGGCGGGCAAGGATCCGCTCCAGTTCCGGCTGGACCTGCTGGCCCTTCCGCGAGTGCAAAATCCCAATATCCAACCCAATCCTGGCGAACCCGACATCGACCCGGCGCGCATGCGCGGCGTTCTCGAACTCGTCGCGGAGAAATCCGGCTGGAGTTCCCGCGGCCAGTTGCCGAAAGGCACAGCGAAGGGCGTTGCGTTCCAGTTTGCCCATCGCGGGTATTTCGCCGAGGTCGTGGAACTCAGCGTCGATGCGAACAACAGAGTGAAGATCCACAAAATTTGGGTGGTAGGCGATGTGGGCAGCCAGATCATCAATCCGAGTAACGCCCTCAATCAGGCGCAAGGCGCCGTCATCGAAGGGCTAAGCCATCTGATGGGCTACGAAATCACCATCGACAAGGGCCGCGCGGTGCAGACCAATTTCCACCAGTATCCGCCCGTGCGCATGACGCAAGCGCCTCCAGAGATCGAGGTTCATTTCCTGACGACGGCGAATCCGCCGACTGGACTTGGAGAACCCGCGCTGCCGCCGATCCTGCCGGCGGTGTGCAACGCGATCTTCGAAGTGACCGGCAAGAGAATCCGTTCGGTGCCGCTGTCCAAGCAGGGATTCAGCTGGGCCTAGGCCGGAGTTTCGCCCCAGAGGACACAAAGTTCACTGAGTAGTAAAAAGGCGCGGCATTTCAGTTTCGCCGAATTGCAGGATCTCTGTCTTTATGCCTCCTATCCTGTCTCTGCGTCCTCCGTGCGCTCTGTGTTGAAATTCCCATTATCTTGTTGATGGAGATGCCCTTCACCGCTAGGTGTATATTATCCGCCAAGCTTGATATGCAAAACGAAAGATTCCGGTTATCTAGCCGGGAGGTGCAGTAATGAAAAATAACCGGGTGATCGTGCTCGCTCTGGCAATGGGTGTTCTGCTTGTTTCACGCCCGGTGCTGGCTCACCATTCGAGCGCGGCGTTTGACGTCGAGCATATGGTGACCCTGAAAGGAACCGTAACCAATTTCGAGTGGTCCAATCCCCATGTATTCATCTATCTCGATGTGAAAGACGACAAAGGAAACGTCGAGCCGTGGCGTGTCGAAGCCAATAGTCCGAACATGCTGACCAGGGTTGGCTGGAACAGGGAAATGATTAAACCGGGAAACCAACTCGCTGTTTACGGCTCTCTCGCCAAGAACGGCAAGAAGATCATGCGTCTGCACAGCGTCACGCTGGCTAACGGCCAAGAGCTCGACGGAGAGGGATTCAAGCAGTGAAGAGTCGCGGTAGTGGGTCAAGTCGCCAGGTAGGACAGACACTCTTGTCTGTCCGGTACGATACCGCCACAGCACACCCGGACAGGCAAGAGTGCCTGTCCTACCAAAACCCGGCAACGTGTAAGCTTATCCGCCACCCAGTCAATTTGAAGCGGTGAGCGACGCAGGTTCCCAGTCCGGGCCGGGGCTGAAGATTGATCCATGCGAGGAGGTTCATGGTCCGAAATCATTTCATGGGATTGGTTCTCGCGGCGGCGGCGCTGACTTTCTCGCCCATAATTCTTGCCCAGACGGCACAACACGCGGGAGAGGCAAAATCCAGGGCTGCCTCCGCCAGGCCGGACTTTTCTGGAGTTTGGTTCATACCCCAGTATCATCGAAGCCTTCTCCCTCAGGAGGACCCTCCATTGCAGCCTTGGGCAGAAGCTGTGCTCAAGAAGCGCGACATGGAGAACACCCAGGCTGATCCGGACACTGGCCCAGACCCAACCGAGCGGTGTATCCCGCCGGGAGTCCCGCGAATCATGCTGCAGCCGTTTCCCTGGGAAATCGTTCACGCGCGCGATCGTGTGGTAATGATCTTCGAGTACCAGTCCCTGGTGCGGCAAATTTTCACCGATGGGCGAGGGCATCCCAAGGATCTCGATCCCACATATATGGGGCATTCGATTGGAAAATATGAAGGTGACACTCTCGTCGTGGACACGATTGCGTGGACACGATTGGTTTCAACGACAAGACTTGGCTTGACCCTATGGGTCTTCCGCATTCCGACGCCCTGCACGTCGTCGAGCGCATCCGCCGCACTGCCCATGACACCTTGCAAATCGATTACACGATTGACGACCCCAAAGCATATACGAAGACTTGGACCGCTCAGAAAATCTTCAAGTTGAAGCCGGATTGGCAAATTAAGGAGTATGTCTGCGCGGAGAACAATGAGGTCCACTAAGCTCTGGTTGGCGGCGATCCTGGGAACGCCATTCTCCTGAATGGCGTCAGGCAAACCGCCAATCGGGAGATTGGCGTACCCGAATCTCAACCCCAGGTTGCCAAATCAACTTCGGAATTCAGGTAAGTTCTCGCAGCAAGAAGTTTCCTCTTCAACTGTTCATTTCGAGAGTCGCAGAGCGAATCGACGGCTTCTTGGACAGGGAAGAATTTCTTCACTTCGTCCCCGTAGGCACGCGGCGCTTCAATTCTTCAAACCAGTTCAGCACAACGTTGATTTGCGTCGGCGGCGCCTGCGCCTGCTCGGTGGGCTTGACCATCAGGAACCGCCGCCCGTCTGGCGATACGTCGTAGTTCGAGATCGGAACGTTGGCTAGGATGTAGGGCCTTTCGAAAAGAACGTGCGGATTGCCCAACGCAAAGTTCGGCTTGGTTGTGATCTCCACCGCCATCATCTTGTTTCCATTGCGATAGAACAGCTCTCGCCCGTTCGGGTTCCACACTGGCTCCGTGCCGCCATCTGTCGAGATCTGCCATTTTCCCCCGGGGCCGGGATAGGGCTGGACGTAAATCTCATAACGGCCCGATTCGTCGGACATGTACGCCATCCAACGCCCGTCGGGGGAAAACCTTGGGTCTGATTCGTTGAAAGGCGTTCGAAGAAAAGGCTGCACCTTGCGGTCGCTGAGCCGCAGCACCATGATGTCATTTCCCGTCGTGGGATTGACTTCATGGAAGGCCAGCAGTTGTCCATCTGGGGAAAAGGACTGAGGAACGTCGATGAAATCACTGGTTGCCAGCCTTTCCAGGCCCCCGCTGCCGTCGGCCAATTGCCAGAATAGATTCAACTGCCCGGCCTTGTTCGAAAAGAAAGCGATCCGCTTGCCGTCTGGCGTCCAAACCGGACGACTGTTAACACTCCCCTCGAACGTGAGCCGAGTCAACGTCTCCCGAGAGAGATCGTACAGCCAGATTTGACCATCGGGGACCACGGCAATGCGTTGACCATCTGGAGAAAATCGCGGAGACTCGTAGGCATGAGCCGGGACGGCGAAGGGCTGCTCCGCTCCGTTGCGATCAACCCATGCAAGCTTCCGTTCAACCCCTTGGACGCCTCCTGGAACGTAAACGAGTGATCCCGTAGTGGAGATGCTGTATTGGGCGGCTCCGCTGGATATGGATTGCACGACGCCCTCCACCACGGGCACCGAGGCACCCTTGATCTGCAGCCGCTCGGGATCAAAGGCCACGGCCATCAGGTTTCCTCCTTGTGCATAAACCAGGTGCCCGGAGGGCGCATATCGCGGTTGCGTCCCCCCTTGGATCAGATTCCGCCGCTCGCCTGTCCCGGCAGTCTCGACGGCAATTTGCGCGTTGGTCCAATTAGCGGTAGCCGCTCCAGCAGCGAGGAGCACTGCCTTGTCGCCGGGCAAGAACTCCGGCCAGCGGTGACTGCCCTCCCCTTTCTCGAAACGAGTTAACGCTTGCGGGGCGCCTCCCGCGTCTGGCACTTGCTGGAGAGGTGAGGCGTTTCCGGGTGGGAAGGCGATCATCCCCTGGCTGCCCCAACTCTCTCCGCCGTACGCATTAATGGTGATCGTCGCCGCCGCCCCACCGCCCACTAAAACCTTCTTCAGACCTCCTGGAGGCTATCCATCGCCCGCAGATAAAGCCGCTGAGTTCCTCCCTGGGTAGCGACATACACGAGTCGCGTGCCGTCGGGAGAGATGGCGACGGCGGGCCCACTTTCGAAACCCGCCAATAAACGGCCCGGCGGCAGATTTATTACCGTGCGGGTGACAGTCTGCGGCGGAGACGGAGGCGTGGGTTTCAGATTCCAGACAGCAAGGCCGGTGATAGCCGCAACTAACAGCAAGACACCCGCACCGAGAACAATCGCCCGCCGCCCGAAGACGGGCGCGCCTTTACGCGTGGCCTGTGGAGGAATCGCAGCCTGCGAGCCGCTTTCGGCGATCCACTTCAATTCGTCGCAGACATCGCTGGCCGCCTGCCATCTTTTTTCCGGTTCCTTGGAGAGACTCTTTTTCACCACGCGATCCAGTTGCGGAGGGGTCATCGGCTGAAGCGAAGACATAGGAGCAGGCTCGCGCTCCAAAATCGCCGCAATCAGGCTGGCCTGAGTTTTGCCCTCAAAAGCCTTCTTGCCCGTCGCCATCTCGTA
>WNEZ01004424.1_pt1 | contig 13042 bp, 12 predicted proteins | sample 5400521 | NCBI WGS metagenome assembly WNEZ01 (sample SAMN13153339, study PRJNA577476) | soil metagenome | isolation source: 120 cm saprolite under Douglas fir tree site 2 hole 1 replicate 1 | place: USA:California | collected 2015-04-18 | reverse complement strand
CGCGTCCTTCTCCGATGCCGTGCACGCCGCGGATGTCGTGTGCGCGTGCACGCACAGTGCGGACCCAGTCGTGCGCCGCCAGTGGCTTCGTCCGGGTACTCACGTGAACTCCGTCGGCTACAACACCGCGGGCCGTGAGGTCGACGGCGAGACCGTCGCGGCGTCGCTCGTCGTCGTCGAATCGCGCGCCGCGGCCCTCGCGCCGCCGCCGGGCGGTTCGAACGATCTCCTCTGGCCGATCCGCGACGGGCTCATCACCGCCGCGCACGTGCAGGCGGAGCTGGGCGAGCTCGTGTCCGGCTCACGGCCGGGCCGCGCCGACGCGACGCAGCTCACGCTCTACAAATCGGTCGGTGTCGCGGTCGAAGACGCCGCGGCCGCCGCGCTCGTGCTCCGGCTCGCGCGCGAACGCGGCATCGGAAGGACGATCGAGCTCTAGGCGAGCGCGGGCCGTCGCCTAATACAGGCCACCGGTTCCCGTGCGCGGACCCTCGAGCAATTGGCCGACGCCCCGCTGCTCGCCGCGTAGCGCGTCGAGCACGCGCAGCGCGTCGTCGATGGTGAGCCCGCGTCGGAAGTCGTCGAGCGCGGGGCGCAGCGCCGGCGACGGTTGCGCGTTCGGATCGGTCGAGTTCGTCGGATCGCTCGTCGGCTCCTGCGGCTGCCCGGGATTCTGGCCGGGCTGCGGCGATGCGTCGGCCCTCGGCTGACCACTCTGTCCCGGGCCCTGCGCGCCGGGTTTCGGGCTGCCGGGCTGCCCCTGCCCGGGACCCGGCTGCTGGCCCGGCTGCGCCGGCCGGGCGGACAGAATGCGCACGACCTCGAGATTGAACTTCGCGTCGCGATCGGTCGGATCGATGCGCAGCGCCTCGCGGTACGCGTCGCGCGCGTCTTCGAACCGACCCATGCGGAAGAGCGTGTTCCCGCGGTCGTACTGCGCGATCGCGCGCAGCTTCAGGTCCTTGCCGTCGATCGCTTTGCCGTATTCGGCGAGGGCGCGCGGGTATTCGGCGATCTTGTGCAGCGCGTTCGCCGCGTTGACGGCAAGCTCGGGTGAATCGGGCAGCTCTTGCTGCAGATCCCGGTAGGCCGCGAGCGCGCCGGTGTAATCGCCCGCCGCGAAGCGTCCGTTCGCCGTCTCATTCGACAGCGCCGTGTCGCCGCAGGCGACGGCCCACAGCGCGGCTGAGCCGATCGCGATCCCCAGGATGCGACGGCCGCGACGCGCGACCGGCCGGCCAAGACCGCGCGGCGTGGGCATCGCGCGCCGCTCGGAGACGAGCCACTCGAGGAGCAGCAGCGCGACCGCGATCGCGATAAAGGGCGCGGAGCGTTCATCCGGCACGGCACCGGCGTCGTCGAGCGGCTCGACCGCCTCCATCGTGCGCAGCTCGCGGGCGAGATCGCCGATCACTCCGTCGCTCCCGACGTAGTGGAAATAGCGGCCACCGCCCTTGTCCGCGACCGACCGCAGCGTCTCCTCGACGAGATGGGTCACGACGGGCACGCCGCCGGCGTCGCGCAGGTAGCCCGTGAACTTCCCATCGTTCGCGTCGTACGTCGGTATCTGGCCCCCGGCAGTCGTACCGATGCCGACCGCGTAGATGCGCGCACCCTTCAGCTCTTCGGCCCCGGGCACGTCGCTGTTGGTGATCTCGCCGTCGGACACGAGCACGATCGCGCGCTGCCGCAGCGGATCGAGATCAGCCGGGAAGGCGCCGAGGGCTGACTCGAGGCCGGAGCGAAGCGACGATCCCTGCTCGAGCCGCACGCCGCGACCCGAGTTGTCGAGGACCTCGCCGAGGATCCGCGGATCGGTCGTCGCCGGATACCGCACGGTGCCCTGACCCGCGAAGAGGACCAGCGCGACGCGGCTGCCGACCATCTGGCGTCCGAGCTCCTCGGCGAAGTGGCGCGCCGCACGCAGCCGGTCGGGCTCCACGTCGCGCGCGGCCATACTCTGCGACACGTCGACCGCGAGCACGATGTCGACGCCGAGCCGGCGCGCGGCGCGCGCGCGCAGATCGATGTACGGACCGGCGAGGCCGATCACGAGGCTCGCCAGCGCGATGAGGACGAGCGTCGATTTCAACAACGAGCGCGCGCCGCTGCGCGAGACGAGCGGCGTCGCGCCACCGAACGATCGCAGCGCGCGGATCCGGGCGCGGTAGGCGAGCGCGACGAGCACCGCGACGGGCGGGAGCGCAAGGAGGAGCAGCAAGAGCTCCGGCCGCGCGAAGCCCAGCGGCGGAAGGCTCACGGCGTCCTCCGGAACACCGTGAGCGCCAGGAGGAACCAGAGCGCGAGAAGCGCCGCCCCCGTCGCGGCGAACGGGAGGGACGCGTCCTCAGTGGAGACGAACGCACGCGTGCCAACGCGCGCCTTCTCCAGCGTCGAGATCTCGCGGTACACATCGCGCAGCGCGGTCTCGTCTGACGCGCGGAAGTAGAGGCCGCCGGTCGTCTCGCTCATGCGCTTCATCAGGGCCTCGTCGACCTCGGCGCGCGAGCGCGCCGCGACCGCGCCGATCGTGTAGAGGCGCACTCCGAGCAGCTTCGCGATCTCCGCCGCATCGAGCGGCAGCACGTCGCCGGCGTTGTTCTGCCCGTCGGTGAGAAGGATCGCGACCTTGCCGCGCGCCGTGGAGTCGCGGAGGAGGTTGAGGCCGGTCGCGAGACCGGTGCCGATGGCCGTGCCGTCGCGCAGGGGACGGCCGGCCGCGATCGGCTCGACCAGACGCTGCGCCGCCGCGTAGTCGAGCGTGAGCGGGCTCAGCACCATCGATTCGGAGCTGAAGATCACGACGCCGACGCGATCGTTCGTCAGGCCATCCAGGAAGTCGTGGACGACGTGCTTCACGACGTCGATCCGCGGCTGGCCGCCGAGGTCCGGCGTGGTCATCGACGACGAGGTGTCGATGACGATGACGATGTCGATCCCCTCGGCCGGAACGTCGAGCGCGGCTTGCACGACGGACGGTGCCGCGAGCGCGAGGATCAGGGCGGTGGCCGCCACGACCCGCAGCGGAAGCAGCAGCCAGCGCAGGCGCACCCGCCAGCTGCCGCGCGCGCGCGGCACGAGACCGAGCGACGAGAACAGCACGCCGCCGCCGCGACCGCGCTCGCGACGCAGCTCCAGTGCAGCTGCGATGACGACGAGCGCGAGCAGGGCGAGCGCCCACGGCGCGTCGAAACGGATCTCCGTGCCGAGGATGCGCGCGCTCATTGCGGCCGCAGGGCGGCGATCTCGTATTCCTCCGCCGTGGCCGCCCGCCGAACGACCTCGAGCGCGGCGCGCACCGCGTTCTGCGCATGCGCGGGATACGGGATCGCGTGCCGGAAGCGGACCTCGTCGCCCTCGCGCAGGATCTCGTAGATCGCGCCCGCCTGTGCGCGGTCGACACCCGCGCGCTCCAAGGCGGCGCGAAGCTCGCGACTCGTGCGACCGGGCTCGATACCGAAGCGCTCGACCGCGTACTGGCGGAGGCTCGCACTGAGGAGTGCGTAATGCTCGGCCGTCTTCCCCTTTTCCGGGAGGCGCTGCTCCGCGAGCGCGTCGAGCTCCCGCAACGTGCGCCGCACCGGCGTAAGGCGCTCCGCCGCGGGAACGCGGCCGCGTCGCCGCAGCAGCATCCAGAAGATCACGCCGGCGAGCGCGGTGAACGCCGCGGCGGCCGCGACGCCGAGCGCGATGCGCCCGAGCTTCGCGGCCAACGCCTCGGGCAGGTCGAGCTGTGGCTTGAGCGGCTTCACATCCGTGGTGTCCTCGCCGTTCTTGAACACCGTCGCGACACGGAGCGCCACCGGCGTGGTCATGGCGATGCCGGTGACGCCATTTGGACCGGCGTACGGGATCGCGATGGGCGGCACGCTGATGTCGCCGACGACCCACGCCGTGACGCGGTAGCGGAAGGTCCAACGCGTGATGCCCCCGGTGCGGCCCGAGCGACCGGACGGCAGGACCTCGAGCACCTCGAGGTCGCCGACGGTGTGCGCGACCTGTGGGTCGCTGACCTGGTACCCCGCCTCCGCGTCGGCGTACACGGTCAGGAAGGCCGCGTCGCCGACGGTGATCGTGGTCCGATCGAGCGTCGCGGCGGCGTTCACGGGATCCGCGGCGGCGGCCGCGCTCGCGACACCGAGCGACAACGCGAGAGCCAGCGCGACGACGCGCCGCATCAGGAGCGCCGCGTCCGTGTGTTGAACAGCGCCATGAGCGCGGGGACGAAGGGACGATCGGTGTACAGATCGATGCTGTCGATCTTCATGCGCGCGAGCGCCTGCCGGCGCTCCGTGCGTCGACGTCGAGCGGTGCTCGCGTACTCCTCACGCAGCCCTCGATCGGCCGTGTCGACGTACGCGACGCGGCCGGTCTCGGCATCCTCGAGCGCGATCACGCCCACGCTCGGAAGCTCGAGCTCGCGTGGGTCGTTGAGAACGAGCGCGATGACGTCGTGCTTCCGGCCCAGCATGCGCACCGCAGGATCGTCGACGAGGCCCACGTCAAGGAAGTCGGAGATGAGGAAGACGACGCTGCGCTTCTTCGTGATGTTGGTGAGGAAGCGGGCCGCGTCGGTCATCTCGGTGCGCACGCGGCGCGGGGGAGCGAAGAGGAGCTCGCGGATCACCTGCAGGAGGTGCTCGCGCCCCCGGCGCGAGGGCATCCACTCCTGGAGACCCTCGGCGAAGCGAAGAAGCCCGACGCGGTCGTGGCTGCGCATCGCGGTCATCGCGAGCAATGCGGCGACCTCCGCGGCGAGATCCCGCTTGCTCTGATCGACCGAGCCGAACCATGACGAAGCGGACACGTCAACGGCCAGCAGGATGTTGAGCTCGCGGTCTTCGCGGAACTTCTTGATGAACGGCGTTCCCATCCGAGCGGTGACGTTCCAATCGATGCTGCGGATGTCGTCGCCCGGCTCGTACTCGCGCACCTCTTCGAACTCGAGCCCCGACCCACGGAAGACGCTCCGATACGTCCCGAGGAGCGCGTCGTCGGCGAGGATGCGCGCCTTGATCTCGACCTGACGGATGCGCCGGAGCACGTTCGCTGGAAGGGCCTGGTCGCCCTGGACGCGGGCGTGAGCGCGTGCCGTCGCGATCACGGTCAGGGGAGCGGGACCTTGTCCAGCACCTTCGCGATGACGGACTCGGGCGTGATCTCCTCCGCCTCGGCCTGGTAGGTGACGATGAGGCGGTGGCGCATCACGTCGGGCGCGACGGCCTTGACGTCGTCCGGCAGCACGTAGTCGCGCCCTTCGAGGAACGCGTTCGCGCGCGCGGCGAGCGAGATGAAGATCGACGCCCGCGGCGACACGCCGTACGCGATCATCGGCCCGAGATCGCTCAGGCCGAACTGCTCGGGCTCGCGCGTCGCGAACACGATGCGTACGACGTAGTCCTTGAGCGAGTCCTCCATGTGGATCTGCTTCACGGCTGCGCGCGCGTCGAGCACCGCCTTCGGGGACGCCACGCGGCGGACCTGCGGGATCTCACCGATCGTCTGGCGATCCATGATCTCGCGCTCTTCCTGCTGCGACGGATAGCCGATGACGACCTTCATCATGAAGCGGTCGACCTGCGCCTCGGGCAAGCGATACGTTCCTTCGTGCTCGATCGGATTCTGCGTGGCGAGCACCATGAACAGCTCACCGAGCGGATGCGTCGTCCCGCCGATGCTCACCTGCTTCTCCTGCATCGCCTCGAGTAACGCGCTCTGCACCTTCGGCGGGGCGCGGTTGACCTCGTCCGCGAGGAGGATGTCGGTGAAGATCGGACCCAGACGCGGCCGGAACGTCTGATCGGCCGGGTTGTAGATCATCGTGCCGTTGAGGTCCGCCGGCAGCAGGTCCGGTGTGAACTGGACGCGCTTGAAGCTCGCCTCGATCGTGTCCGACAGCGTCTTCACCGCCAGCGTCTTCGCGAGACCGGGCACGCCCTCGATGAGCAGGTGACCGTTGCAGAGGAGTCCCAGCAGCAGCCGGTTCACGAGGTAGTCCTGGCCGACGATGACCTTACGGATCTCGTGCAGCACCGGCGCGATGAAGTCGCCGCGCCGCAGGACCGCATCGTTCGAGGTCGGCGGCCGATACGTCTTCATCGCTCGCACAGCGTACTGGCTGGGTGTGTCGCCGGTTCGGTTTTCACCAAAACCGGTGCGTTAGCTCTTGAGCTCCGCGAGCACTTCCTGCGCGTGGCCATCCGGCTTCACGCCGTACCACGCCTTCTTCACCTTGCCGCGCTCGTCCACCAGGAACGTCGACCGGATCACGCCCTCGCCGCGACCGGGCCGCTCGCCCCAGGCGCCGTACGCGTCATGGGCTCTCCGGTCGGGATCGCTGAGCAGCGGGAACTTGAGCTTGAACTTTTCCTGGAACGCGCGGTGCGACGCGGCGTCGTCGCGCGAAACGCCGAGCACCGGGATGCCGAGCCCCTGGAACGCCGTCAGGTTGTCGTTGAACTGGCAGGCCTCGACGGTGCAGCCCGGTGTGTCGTCCTTCGGGTAGAAGTACACGACGTACGTCTTCCCGCGCATCGCGTCGGTCGAGACGAGCTTTCCGTTCTCATCGGTCAGGGCGAACGCGGGCGCGGCGTCGCCGGAATGCAGCTCCATTGATCTTCTCCCTCGTGTGACTCCCTCTGAGTTTATGAGGCGGCGACCATGCGCGAAGCCGTGCGCCGCGCGAGCGCCATGACGGTGAGCATCGGGTTGACGCCGGACGCGTTCGGGAACGCGCTCGCATCGGTGATGTAGAGACCGCGCACGCCGTACACCTGTCCATCCGGATCCGCGACCGAGGTCGCCGGATCGACCCCGATCCGGCAGCTCGACATCTGATGCGCCGAGAAGAGTGTCACGCGGTTCGGCGCGACGCCGCGGCGCTCGATCTCCGCGACGAACGGCTCGATCGGTCCGCCGGCGTGCTGGAGCGGTGGCGTGTGCAGCGTGAACACGCTGCGCGCCCCAGCCGCCACGTGGATGCGGGCACATTCGCTCATGCCGTGCGTCAGACGGCGGCGGTCGTGGGACCCGCATGAGTAATCGACGACCCCTTCCCCGTCACGGTCGAGGCGCACGCGGCCCTCGGTCTCATCACGAACGATCGCGATGAACGGCGCGATGTGGCGCGCCTGCGCGGTGCGCGCACGGTGCGCCACGCTCCCCCACCACGGATACGACGCCGCGAGGACGCCGGGATACGCCTGCGGGATCTCGATCCGGAATCCGTAGCCGCTGTCCTCTTCCGCGAATTCCTCACCCAGCACCGACTGCGGGACGCCCGACCACACACCGCCCAGGTCCTCGTCGTAGACGCCGGCGGTGACCGCGACGGGATGGAGGTGGAGGTGCCGACCCGCCTGCGCCGTCGCGATGCCCGAGCGAAGCAGCAGCGCGGGCGTGAAAATCGCGCCACCGGCTACCGCGACGAGGGGCGCGCGAACGCGCAGCTCGCCGCCCACTGTGCGCGCGACGACGCCGGTCACGCGCCCGCCGGCCGTCTCGATCCGCCGCGCGTCGGTGTCGTGCAGGATCTCCGCACCCTGCGCGCAGGCGTCCGCGAGATATGTACGGAGCGTCGAGCGTTTCGCGCCACGCCGGCAGCCGAGCGTGCAGTGCCCGCACGCCGGGACCGCCGTCGGGTCGGTGACGCAGCCGCGAACGTTGCGCGCGATCGTGGCGCTCGCGAGACCGAGCGCCCGGAGTCCGCGCTCGAGGACCGCGTTCGGTCCGTTGCGCGTGCTCTCGTCGGTGTTCACGTCGATCCGCTCGGAGACCGCGTCGTAGTGCTCGTCGAGATCGTCGATCCCGGCCTCGTGCCAGTCCTGCCGCACCGCCGCGGGGATCCGCAGCGAGGTGTTCCAGTTCACGATGGTGCCGCCGCCGACAGCGGAGCCCGCGAGCAGCGCGATCGCGCGGTCGCTCGTCGCGGCGATGCCGCGGTCGACGAAGAGCGCTGCGTATCCCGCGAGCTCGCGGCTGTCGAAATCGGGCTCCGTTCGCAGCGACGCGCGCTCGAGCACGACGACCCGCTTCCCCGCGGCGGCGAGCTCCGCGGCGACGACCCCGCCGCCCGCGCCGGATCCGATGACGCAGACGTCCGCGTCGATCGTTTCGCCGGCCGCGCCCCGCCGCGTGCGCAGCGGCGCCGCATCGGCTGGAGGATCGAGCGGCGGACGCGCATACCCGGCGAGCGCCGCGTACGGCGAGCCATCCTGTCCGTACGTGTAGAGCAGCACGAGCCGCTTCGTCACCTGGAACGCACGACGCTTCAGTGGCAGCGAACTCGCGGCCCACCGCCTCAGATAGTCCTCACGATCCGACTGGCGAAGCGACGAGAAGCGCACCGCGCGACCGGTGAGCGCGAGGTTCAGGATCGGCGACTCGATCGTGTCGAGTAGCTGATCGAGCTCCGCGACGAGCGCCGGCCGGCCGAGCGCGGTGACCTCGGCGCGCAGCACGCGATGCACCCCGAGACGGCTCGCGCTGGGGAGATCGCCGTCGCCGGGAACGAAGGCGTCGCAGAGAGCGGCGAGTGCGCGATCGCGATCGGTCATCGCGCTGCGGAGGTTAGTGGGTCGGAAGCTCCGCGTGCCGTCCGATGAACGGCAGAGACTCTCCGACGACCAGGAACACCGGCACGATGCGGCTCTGCAACAGCTGGGGCCGGACGGTCTGCTCGTAGAAGGCAAGCGTCGCGTCGAACTTCGCGAGCTGATCCGCGGCGACGGGTGAGCTCGTCGCCGCCGTCGCCATGGCCTTCAGCACTCCCGGATCCGCGAACATCCCGAGCGCCGGATTCGCGGCGGCGAGCACCTGCACCGCTGCGATGTCCTGCGCGTCGATGGTCGCCTTCCCATGGAGCGGCGACAGCCAACCATCGAGCGCAAGCGTGCCGAGGACCGCGACATACACGGCGACCGCGGCCGTCGCTGTGCCGAGCGGGATGCCGACGATCTGATCGAATCGGCGCAGCGCGGGGACCTTGTACACCAGTCCCACAAGAACGCCACCGACACGGCCAAGGATCGTGCCGCCAAGGAACAGCGCGACCGCGCCGAGCCCGAGGCCCGCGGTGCCGGTGGGAACGATGCCGTTGAGCGGGCCCGCATACAGGGCGGCGATCGAGAGCAACGCACCCCCGACCGCGATGAGCGGGAGGACGAACCCTTTACGCCAGCCGGCGATCGCTCCGAAAACGAGCGCAGCGCTGATCACGAGGTCCGCCATGCGCCGCGAGTCTACGTGTCAGGATGCGTTCAGATGTCTCGGATCGGGATCGCGCTCGGAGCCGTGCACGACCGCCCTTTCGCGGAGATCGTTGCCTTCGCACGTGCGGCCGAAGAGTGCGGTTACGAAGTGTTGTTCGTGCCGGAAGCGTGGGGACGCGATGCGTTCGTGACGCTCGGCGCTCTCGCGCGCGTAACGGAGCGGATCGGGCTCGGCACCGGGATCGTCAACATCTACAGCCGCACACCAGCGCTGCTCGCGATGGCCGCGCTCACGCTCGACGAGATCTCGGGCGGACGCGCGGCGCTCGGCCTCGGCACATCCGGGCAGCGCGTGGTCGAAGGCTGGCACGGCGTGCCGATGGCGCGACCGCTGCGCCGCTTGCGCGAGACGACCGAGGCGGTGCGCGCGATCGTGAGTGGATCGCGTCGCGGCTACACGGGCGAGACCATCAGCGTCGCGTCCGGTTTCGCGGTCGCGCTCGCACGGCCGCGCGAGCGCATCCCCATCTATCACGCGAGCCTCACGCCACGCGGGATGCGACAGTGCGCCGAGGTCGCCGACGGATGGCTGCCCTACTTCGCGAGCCCGGAGACGCTGCGGGCCGACCTCGCCGTGATCGGGGAGACGCTGCGCGACGCGGGCCGCGACCGCTCGTCGTTCACGGTCGCGCCGTTCCTCCCGGTCATCGTGAGCGATGACGAGGTGGCGGCGCGCGCGGTGCTCAGGCGCCATCTCGCCTTCTATATCGGCGGCATGGGCCGCTTCTATTGCGAGACCGTCGCGCGTCATGGATTCGCCGAGGCGGCCGCCGCGATCCAGCGTCTGTGGGAGGCGCGTCAGCGTGAGGCCGCGGCGGACGCGGTCACCGACGAGGTGCTCGACGCGTTCGCGATCGTCGGCGACGCGGGCCGATGCCGTGCGCGAGTCGACGACTATCGCGCGGCCGGCGCGGACCTTCCGATCCTCGCGCTCCCCGGTGACATCTCGCTCGCGGATGCCGAGCGCACGGTGCGCGCGCTCGGCACGACGGAGCGCTAGCGCCAGGCCGCGACGATCGCGGCCATGATCAGCTGGCCGATCAGTCCATGCGCGGCGTCGATCGCGAAGAGGCTCCACGGCCGCTTCGTGATCACGGTGTTCGCGGCAAAGGCCGCGCCGAAGAACCCGATACCGACGAGCGCGCCGAGCACCAGGCCGTCGGAGATCGTCGACGCGCCCAGCGAACGCGCCAGGACCGCGAGCGTCCAGGCGTTGAGGAATGCCGCGAGGATCGAGACGACGAACTCGGGACCGGGCCGCAGCTGCTCGTTCGGTCGGCCGATGAGTGCCAGCCAGCGCGCGCCGAACACCTGGGGCAGGAAGAAGACGAAGCCGAACACCATCACCGCGATGGTGGCCACGACAACGGCGATGTAGTTGACGCCGAGATCCAGAGACACGCTTCCCTCCCGTGTCGCTCGCACGCGACGGGCGGGATGCTATGCCTGTTCGCGAAGCTACGAGCCGGTCAGCGACGTCTTCGAGAGCGTTTCATCGAGCAGCGCGGCGACGCGCTGGCGCGCGAGCTGTTCCGCCTCGTCCCACCACTGCACCAGACGCTGCTCCTGCTCTTTTTGGCGTTCGCCGAGCTGGAACTCGAATTCCTTCAATTGACCCAACAGGCGATCGCTGAAACGCTGCTCCTCGGACGCGAGCTCGGCGGAGATCCGCTCGCGCTCCGACCGGCGCCAGGTCTCGAGCCGCTCGGCTTCCTCGCGGCGGCGGCCTTCGAACTCGGCATGCAGCCTGACCTCGGCCGCCTCATACCGGCGTCTCGTCTCGACGAGCTCCACCGTGAGCGCGCTGTTCAGACGCTCGGCGAGGTTCCGCGGCTGCTCGGTCGACCAGAGGCGGTCCGACTCCTCGCGGCGGCGGGCCATCGCCTCGCGCTCGAGGCGGACTTCCTCGGCCACGCGCCGCTCGGCTTCCGCGCGCTGAAGCTCCAGGCTCTGCATGAGCTCGGCTCGGCGCTCGCGCATCTCGACCTCGAGGCGCTCGAACGCCTCCGCCCGACGGCGGGCGAGCTCGGACGCAAGAGCTCCGGCGGTCGCGTCGATGACCTCGGCAGGCGCCTCTTCGGTGACCGCGTGCGGCAGGGGCTCGGGATCCAGATCCTCGGCGGTCGGCGCGCGCGGCGTTTGGGTCGCCGCGTTCGTGACACCGCCTTCTTCATTCCAGACGAGCTCGCCGCGCGCCGGCACCGGATCCGGCCCGCGCCGAAGAAGTGATGTGTGCGGAAGCGATCCCTGTGAAGGCCTCTCGTTGTCCATCCCCGAACCCCCGTCAGTTCCTGTCATAGGTGTACCGCCCGCATGTCATCCGGCGCATCACCTCTGCGGGGGTTCGAGACCTGACTGGGACTATTCGACCGGGTGGTCGCCCTCGTCGCTGTGGCCATTTTCGTGCGCCGGCCGGCCGCTCGCCACGAGCTCGTGGCCGTACGCGAGCCCTTTGCCCTTCTTGTGGCGCTCGCGGCGCTCGCCGGCGGTGACGGTGACCAGATCCCGCGCACCGGCCGTCATCCGGGTGTTGCCCTCGAAGATGGCGCCCTTGTCGATGACAAGGGACGGTGCGTAGATGTCGGCCTCGACGTGCGCGGTCGCGCGCAGCACGATGGATTCGCTGGCGTTGACGTTCCCGGTGATGTCGCCCCTGATCTCGACCGAGCCGCAGTTGATCGTGGCTGAGACCTTCGCGCCTTCGCCGATGACCAGAAGGTCCGTGGTGGTGATCTCGCCCGTGAACGTGCCATCGATGCGGACCTGACCCTCGAAGTGCAGCTTGCCCTCGAAGACCGACCCGGCGCCGAGCATGGCGTTCAGCGACGCGGTCGAACCTAGGGGCCCAAGATCACGCATGGATACCTCCTGTCGCGCTTACGAAGAACGCTCCAGGGTCGGCGGCGCTACGGGGTGCCCTGGGTCTTTTGGCCCGGCGCGCGGCCACCACCCAGCAGGTTCCCGTAGATGCCCGGCGTCGAGCCCGCGATCGGTACCGCGCCGACAGCCTTCGCGTAGAACTCCGCGGGCCCGACCCCGCCGATGATCGCGTAGGCGTAGCCCTCCGCGGCCATGGCGTGGAGCGTCAGAAGAAGAAGGGCCGTGCCGATCCCTTGCCGTCTCTCGCTGTCAGCGACGCCGGTCGGGCCGAAGAACGCCTTCGCCGTCGCGTCGTAGCACGCGAAACCCAGGACCTCCTGATCCCGCTGCGCGAGGAAGCACGAGATGGGAAGCCGGCCGAAGCCGACCTCGCACTCGCTCGCCCAGCCCTCGCCGAAGTGCCGGCGCACCCAAGCGACGACGAGGTGCCGTTCCGGTGCCAGGGCACGACGCACGTCGATGCCGGCGTCATGGAGCGCCGCGACGCGAGACGCCACGCCGGGAAGGTCGTAGAGGCGGGCAAGCATGTCGTGCATCGCGGGTTGGGGTGAGTGCGACTTAGCTTCGTCCACGCTCGCTCAGATAGTGATGCCACAGGAGACGCGCCGCGACGGCGCGGTGCGGCCGCCACGCGCGAGCGCGCCGCGCCAGCGCTTCCGGCGACGGTCTCGCCCGCAGCTTCCAGAGATCGCGCACGGCCTCCAGCAACGCGAGGTCGGCCGCGGGGAACACGTCCGAGCGGCGCAGCGCGAAGAGCAGGTAGCACTGAGCCGTCCATGGACCAACGCCCCGGAGCGCGTCAAGAGCGGCATTGGCATCGACGTCGGAGAGCGTGGCGAGCGCATCGAGATCGACGGCCTTTCCCTCCAATCCCGTCGCGAGCGCCGCGAGAT
>WNEZ01003808.1_pt1 | contig 13043 bp, 9 predicted proteins | sample 5400521 | NCBI WGS metagenome assembly WNEZ01 (sample SAMN13153339, study PRJNA577476) | soil metagenome | isolation source: 120 cm saprolite under Douglas fir tree site 2 hole 1 replicate 1 | place: USA:California | collected 2015-04-18 | reverse complement strand
TCAGACGAATTCGCGGAAGCGGCAGGTTTCGCGGCTTCTTTGGGAGTGGCGTCGGTCTTCGGGGGAGCGGTATCGCTTTCCTTCGAGCTCTCCGATTTCGTGTCTTTCTTCGCTGAGCTGTACAGGTCCGAGTACCATCCTCCACCTCGGAGGACAAAGGAGCTGCGGCTCACCACCTTCGTCAGTTTTCCCTTTGTTCCACATCCGGCGCACCGCTCGGGCGGCGGATCGTTCATTTTTTGCAGTACGTCGTTAAGCTTCCCGCACTTGTCGCAAACGTATTCGTATATCGGCATGATTCTATGTCTGAAAGTCGCGATCTGTAATCGCCACGGCTTTTTCTTGTCGAAGTATCATGGATCCCGCTAGGGGCAATGCAAGTAGCGAAGATGTAGCGCAAGTTGGCGCGGGTGGCATTCGCTTCGGCCCAAAGCCCGCTCTGGTCTTGTACCTGTTGCTTTTTGGATCCGCGGCGCTGGCGCTGGGGACGCGGCGATTTCCCGGGCTGTTGCCGCCAACCCTGGCGGTCATCGTCCCGGGGTTGTTCCTGCTCTTTCTCGTCTGCTTTGCGGTCTACCGGCTGGTCCTGGTTCGCGCGAAGAAATACCCGGCCTCGAAGGCGTTCTTTCAGATAGGGGCTGCGGTTCTCTTTCTGACGCTCCTTTTACCGGCCGCGGAAACCCGGTATGACGCTCCTATCGAGGATCTCGAGGTACTCTTGACGGACGACAATCCGCGGGTGCGAGCTCTCACGGCCGAGGTTATCGGTTATCGCGCCGGCGGTGAGAAGCACGCCTCTCTGCTGGTGAAGGCGCTGGCCGATCCGGATCCGCGAGTTCGCGAGCAAGCGCACCATTCTCTGGTTCGTTTGGCCGGACAGGATCTCGGATCCGGGGCGAGCGAGTCTGAACGCAAGGCGTGGGAGAGCCGGTTCCCATGACAGAGCAGTGGACAAAAGAGGAAGTCCTCAGTCGCTACATGGCCCAGCGCGGCCTGAAAACAACCCGACAGCGGAACCTGATCATCGACACTTTTTTCTCCTCCTCCGGGCACCTTTCAGTCGAGGATGTGTGGGCCAAGGTCCGTCAGCGCGACGGCAAGGTGTCGGTGGCAACGGTCTATCGGACGATGAAGCTTCTGGGCGAGTGCGGACTGGCCCACGCGCGCAACTTCGGAGATGGACAAACGCGCTACGAGGCCGCGGTGGGGCGACACCATCACGATCACCTGATCTGTACCCAATGCGGGACGATCGTCGAATTCGAAAACGACAGGATTGAAGCGCTCCAGGAAGCGGTGGCCAGAAAACAGGGGTTCCGAGTCACATCGCACAAGATGGAGCTTTACGGCCTTTGCCGGAACTGCCAGCGCCTGGCGGAAAGCTCCGCACCCTCAAGTCGGTCCTAGGGGGCGTCGCCTTGAGCCGCTCCCGAGGCCGCCTTTGCGCAGCGGGCGCAATCACGCTCTGGTTGGCGGCTTGCGCCCACGCCCCACCGCCCCCCTCGTTCAGCGCCTTCGCGCCCGCGCTGCAGCTTTCGGCGGTTGGATCGACGCCGTATGCATACCCGGAGCTCCCCGGCCAAGTGCTCCTGGTGACCTTCCTGGCGACCTGGTGTTTCCCCTGCGTTGGACAACTGGCGCTTTTGGAGAAGGAGCAAAGGCGACACGGCGGACGCGGATTTCGAATCGTAGCGGTTGGAATGGATCTCGAAGGGGCAGAAGTGCTGGAGCCTTTCGCCCTGGAGTACCAACTCCCGTTTCCACTTCTGGTGGCCGATGATCGAATCCGCAAGGGCCAATCCGCCTTTGGCCCCATACCCTCCTTGCCCGCGGCATTTTTGTTCGGGAGGGATGGACGGCTGATCACCGCTTTTGCGGGACTGCTGGTGCCAGAAGAGTTGGACGAGCTCATCGTTCGTGCCCTCGAGCAGGCGCCCCGTACCTAGAGGCGTTTTCTTGCGGACCTCCCCCCCGCTGGTAACGTTCCCCAGGATGGCCGGTCGCCCAAGGATGTTGCGGGTCGCGGTCGGCGTTGCGGCTGGCCTCGCCCTGATTTCCCTCGTAGATGCGAGGGGATTCCGCAGATATTTCCAGATGCAGCGCCAGCTTGCCGAGGTCAGCCAACGAAATCGGCATCTTGCCAAGCAGAACGAGGCGCTCAAGCGCGAAATCGAAGGGCTCCACTCCGATCCGGAGGTCTGGGAGCGCGCTGCCCGGGAGGAGCTCGGATTCATTCGCCCTGACGAAATCGTGATCAATCTGGAGTAGGCGGCATGTCGCTAAGGGCGAGCCTTGCCTGGCTGTCGATATCCTCTCGAATCGCAACGCGCGTGTTGCCCGTGGCGGCGATCCTGGTCAGCCTGGTGCAGCTCTCCCGCGGGGCGTTCAGGCCGGGTCAGCCGAGCTGGTTTGACGCGGCCGCGGTGGTGGGCCTGCTCACCGGGATCGCCGTCTGCGCTGCCAGCGCCATCCGCCGACGCTCCTCGGGAGCGCCGAGGCGCCCGGAGGACGAGCTCAAGCTGGGCGGTAGCCTGATTGCCGCTGCCTGCATTGTCGTTGCCGCGACGGGTCCCCTGCTTTTTCCGATCGTCTATCTGCTGGTCGCGTTTCTGGTCAGCTTCCTGCCACCGCTTTCGGGAGTGGCCTTGCTGGGCGTGGCGGTCGTTTTCGATGGTGCGATCACGCTGGGTGGGCCCGGAGGGTGGTCGATGTTTGCGACCCACGCGATCTTCCTGCTGCTCTTCGCCGCCCTCTATCACGTCGTGCTCAGCGCGCGGCTCGCGGTGGCGCGAAAGGCCGAACGAGAAGCGGTCAAGAACCGGATCAGGGAAGTTGAAGAGCACGCGAGGACGTTCCGCTTGGTGAACTCTGGAACTGCGCAGCCGCCGCCGAGCGATTTGGAGCACGAGAAATGGCTGATGGCGTCGGTCAAGGAGATCGAGGGTGCAGTGGGTGCGTCGTTGGAGATCGCCGAAGCGGCTCTGCGAACGCACACCTGCGCTGCATTCCTACTCAGTCCTGATGACCGCTTCCTCAGACTCCACGACTGCCGTTCCCGCTCGGACCGCATTCAGCGCCAAAGGTTTTCTGCGGGGGAGGGCATCCTCGGCGGGGTGGTCAAGCGATCGGTCCCGATCCGGATCAACGCCCCCGGCTTGCGCGGGATCAGCTACTATGAATCGGGACGCGATCTGGTCTGCTCTCTGCTTGCGGTCCCGATCGTCGAAGCGGGCGGGATTTTGCGCGGCGTCCTCGTCGCCGATCGGCTTGAGAATGAGCCGTTCACCGAGTCCGATGAGAAGTTGCTCGTGGCGATCGCCTGCGAAGTGCTCCGTTCGATCGAGATCGAGCGGGTGATGGGTTACATCCGAAAGACCCGCGACGAAAAGGATCGGTTCTTCAGGGCGATCGAGGAGCTCAACCGGGCGGGGAATCCCGACCAGGTCTTTCTCGCGGTGCTGGAGAGCACCCGGCTGCTCGCCGGTCTGGACTTCTGCGCGGTCACGCTCGTCGCTGAAGAGGGTGGCAGGCGGATGCACCGGATCGCTCGCGTCGCCGGATCCCCCCGGTCGAAGGCATTGGAAGGCAAATCGTTTGCGGACAACAACGGCCTGGTCGCCAATGCCGTCCGCTACGGTGCGCTGCTGCCCGGCCGCGACATCGCCTCGATGGACAAGCAGGTGGTTTTCGACGATCAAACCCAGCTGCGTGGACTGGCAGCATTGAAGATCTTTCCATTGCTGGCAGGCGATCGGATCGTGGGGACGCTGGTGGCCGGCTCGCGGAAGAAATCAGCGCTGGATCAGGATGTGGTGAGGATGATCGAGGTGATTGCGATCCATGCCGCCCAGGCGGTGCTCCGCGCGCAACTCTTTGAGCAGATGGAACAGATGGCGATCACGGATAGTCTGACCAACCTGCTCAATCGGCGCGCCTTCCAATCCCGGGCGGACGAGGCGCTCGCGCAGGCGCGGCGCTACAACCACCGGTGCTCATTCATCGTCGCGGACATCGACCATTTCAAGGCGGTCAATGACACCTATGGTCATCCCGCCGGAGACCTCGTTCTCAAGGGTGTGGCTCGAATCGTTCGGGAGAAGGCCAGAGACACCGATATCGTCGCCCGCTTTGGAGGCGAAGAGTTTGCCCTCTCCATGCCCCAGACGGACACGCGCGGGGCCGAGGCGATTGCGGAGCGAATCCGCGAAGCAGTGATGAACGAAGTTTTTCTGACTGAAATCGGCCCGCTAAAAGTCACTCTATCCCTGGGGATCGCCACCTATCCGGACCACGGCGAAGATCGACATGCGGTGATCGAGCTGGCGGATCAATCGCTCTATCATGCTAAGAACCACGGTCGGAACCAGTCGGTGACGGTGGGGCAGATGCGAAACCAAAGCCGGTCCGTCGAACAAGTGGTCGGGGGATGAAGCCTTCAGGCGAGAACGAGCCTTGACCGTAAGCGAGGAGCAGGGTCGTGCCCCTCTGGCGGTCACCACCAGTGGAGAATTGGACGATCGGGTGATCGCTCGTGCGCGAGGATCAGCTCAGGCCTGGGGCCTCCCATTCCTGGAGCGCCGACGTAAGGCTCCCCTTCGGCCCCTTCTGGACCAGATTGATTCGCTGCTCGTGTTTGAAAGAAATGAGGTTGTGCTGTGCGACCGGGATGGAAAACTTCGTTTCAGCCCCGGAATGGCTCGCCTTCGGATCAAGCGGCTTCAGGCGCAGGTGCGGGAGGATCGGCTGCTGGATCTGGCGGCATTCCAGCCGGGTGATTCGGTGCTCGATTGCACCCTGGGGCTCGCCGGGGACGCTCTGGTGGCAGCCCACGCGGTGGGTCAAACTGGCAGCGTGATCGGCCTGGAAAAGAGCCTGGCGATCTACGCCCTTGTTTCCTCGGGTTTGCCGGCGTTCGAGGGGCCGCAGGCCTGCCGAATCGATGTCCGGCACGCGGACGCACTCGAGTTCCTGGCGCGCCAACCGGACAAGAGTTACGACTCGATTCTCTTCGACCCGATGTTCGACCGGCCCCGGAAGTGCTCGCCCGCTTTCGAAATCCTCCGGCGGCACGCCGAGCACGCACCGCTCACCTCCGCCGCTCTCGAGGAAGCTCGGCGAGTGGCTCGGCGCAGCGTGCTGGTGAAAGGCCCCCGTTATTCGATGGAATGGAAAAGGCTCGGGCTGCAGCCTGAGCGCTGCTCTCCCCATTCACCGGTTTCCTGGGCTCGGTTGCCGGCGCTCTAGCTGCTACTTGTCGAGCTCGTCGACGAGGGCGTTCCAGTCGTCGTCGGATTCGGGATCCGCGGGCGGCAGTACCACCCGCTCGCGATCTCCAATTGCCTGGCCCACGGGCGCCGCCGGCTTGGCTGAGGAGGAGATTCCAGCCTGTCGGGGTGGAGGGGCCCTGGGAGGGGGGGAGGTCGGCATTGCATGGGAGTCGCCGGTAGCGACCTGGCCGTGGCTGGGAAACGACTTTACTGGCGGAGGGGTCTTGTGCGGCGCCTGGACGGGCGACGGGGAAGGTGGGCGGGCGGGACTGGATGCGGGGGCGGGCTTGCTCACCGCGCCGCCGGTGCCCTTGGTTCGATAGCGGGCAAGCTCCAGCTCGACGACCTTGAGGGCCTTGCTCTTCTCTTGCACCGCCTGCTGCAGCCGGGCGACTTCCTGGAGCCGAATGGCGTCCCGCCGCTCCAGCTCCACCTTCTGTTTGCCGGCGAGATCCTCGAGCTCTTTCAAATGACGCCCTTCGATCTCCTTTCGCTCTTTCAACGCGGCGGCGAGGCGCGCCGAGGCCTCATTGGATCTCGACTCCAGGGAAGACAGCCTGGAGGCATGCTCCTTTTCCATTCGAGACTTGCCGGAATGCAACGATTCCAATCCGGCTTCGAGCTCCTGGATCTTGTGGGCGCGATGAGCGAGCTGGTCGTGGGCTTCCTTGGCCTTGTTCTCCAGCTCTCCCACGCGCGCCTTCGCTTCTTGATTGGCCTGCGCCACCTGCCGCTCGGCCCGGGCGGACAGCGCGGTGAGTTGATCCACCGCCCGCTTCCGCTCCGACCGCTCCCGCTCGAGCTGAGCTCCCAGATCGTCGGCGCGACGCTCGGCATCCTGAAATTGGGTGCCGAGCTGCTCCTTGAGCGTTTCCTGTTCGGCGATCGCCTGGGCGTGGGCTTGCGAGATCGTTTCCGCCTGACGGCTTCTCTCGGTAAGCGCTTTGCGGGTCTTGTCCAGCTCGGCCGTGGCGGCCGCGAGGTTATCCTGGTCTCTCTTCGCTTCGTGGGCAGCGGTGCGAAGCTTGGCCTCCTGTTGGCGCAGTTGCTCGGACTTGACAGATACCTCGCGGGTGAGCGCCTCGACTTGTCGCTGCTTTTCGTGCATCAAGCCGGACAGTTTTTGTTGGGCGTCCGCCAGCTCGGTCGTTCGAGAAGCCAGGTCATTTCGGAGCATTTCCTCGCTTCGTTTGGCTTGCTCCTCGAGGGTCTGCAACCGATCTTCGAGGTCGTTGCGAGCGTCCTCCGCCTGGGCGAGCCGCGAAGCAAGCTGGGTAACTTCGGAGACGCGGGCGCCGAGCTCTTGTTTGGTAGCTGAGAGCTGGTCTGACAGATCGGCGGAAGTCGCCTCGCCGCGCGCGAGGTCGTCGCGAAGCGATGAAATCTCGCCGCTCAGTGTGTCGGTGGTGCCGCGATGCGCGGCTTGTTCCGCCTGGTAGTTGGCCGACGCCGTGGAAAGAGCGGTCTGAAGTTGCGAAAGCTGCTCGGAGAGCGCTATTTCCCGCTCGCGGGCGGCCTCGATCTCCGACTCCTGCCGCGTCCGCTCCTCTGCGGCCTTGGCCAGCTGACCGCGCGCAACCGCCAGTGCTTCCCGGTGGGTTGAGAGCTCCTCCTGCGCCTGGTCCAGACGCCGGGCTCCGGCCTGGTTTTCGGATTCAGCTTGCGACAGCTTTCCTTGCAGATCGGCGATCGTCTTCGCCGCGGCGGTCAGGCGTTCGGTCGTCTGCAGCTCGAGCTGATTCTTCGCATCGCTTAAGGCAGAAAGCTCCGCTCCGAGCTCCTGCTCCCGATCCGCCAGCTGGGCCCTGGACGCTTCTACTTCCCCCTCCAGCTCCCCGAGCTGCTCGTGCTTTTGCTGAATCTGGGCATTCAGATCCGCTTCGAGCTGGTCGAATCGTTCGACCGTGGTGGCGATCTCCAGCTCCAGCCCGGCGATTTTCGAATCCCGCTCGCGGAGCCGATCCGTGGTGTCCAAAACGAGCTGGTCGCGGTCGGCGCGAAGCTGCTCGCGCTGATTCTGGGCCTCGAGGAGCCCACTCTCCAAGCCGGCGATCTCTTGCCGCAGCCGGCTTTCGAGCTCCAGCCGCTCCGATTTGAGGCGCTCGATCTCCCCTGCCGCCTGGACCGAATGGCTCTGCGCGTCGGCGAGTTGGGTCTCCAGTCCGCGCACCGTCACGTCGCGCTCTTCGCGTGTACGCTCCAGTTGTTCGCCGAGGGCCCGCTGTTCCTCCTCCGAATGAAGCTTTTGCGAGTCGCGGTTGGAGATCGTCTGGGCCAGCTCGTTGCGAGTGGCATCCAGATCCGATTTGAGCGCGGAATTTTCGGCGCCCTGGGCCTTGATCTCGTCGGTGAGCTTTTGCTCCTTGACCTCGAACTCGAGAGTGGCGACCCCGAACTGCTTTTCCAGTTGTTGAAACTCTGAGCGCGTCGATTCCAGCTTGGAGGTTCGATCGGACAATTCGTCTGCGCGCGCGCTGACCTCCTGGCGAAGGACGTTGATCTCCTTCTCCTTGGAAGCCACGACCTCGATCAGATCCTTCTCGTTCGCCACGCGCTGGAGAAGCAGGTCGTCGACGGTCGCTCCGTGCTCGCGCTCCTTCTGCAACATGTTCTGCTGCAGATCATTGAAGCGCCTGAGCAGGTCGTCGACCTGCATCTTGAGACCCTGCACCTCGACGTCCTTCTCGTGGAGGCGATCCTCCACCGAGAGCAGCTCCCGTTCGCGCACGCCCCAGATTTCGGAAATGCGAGCGACCTGGGCCTCTCGGACCTTGAGCTCTTCCCGGAGGATTTGGACCTTCCCCTCGGGTGAGCTCATCAGTTCTCGCCGAGGGGGAGAGCGTTTGAGTTGCCGAGACTCCGCCAGGAGCTCGGCTTTCCGGTCGGCGATGGACTGGAAGGCTCGATCGAGGAAGGACCGATCGTCCTCGGTGATCGCGCTGCGCCTTTCTCGCTTGGGCAAGCGCGGCGGAGCTCCCAGCGCTGGAGCCCGCAACGGCGGGGGAGTGGGCTGTCCCGGATCGTTCTCCGCAGTCGAAGCTCCGGCGGCGCTGTTCAGATTGCCACTGAGTGCCGAGTCGATCGACTCATCCATTTCATCGCGCGGCGAAGCTTTTTCCAATGGGGCGATCGAAGTGGCCAGCTGCACCAGCTCGCCCATTTCGAAGGGGATGCTCAAGTAGCCATCCGCGGCGTTGGTGCTGCGCGAGTGCTGCGCCAAGCCCTCTTGTCCAACGTCGGAGGTGAGCAGAAGCACCGACAGGTTCTGACCAAATTTCCCCTTCTTGATGTAGCCGCAGAGAACGAATCCCGATTGGTCGGGAAGCTCGGCTCGCAGAACCACCAGATCCGGGCGCCGCTTCTCCAGCTCACGCTGGGCCTCCGCTCCGTTCTCGGCCATCGCCGTCTGGTAGCCGGCGTCTCTCAACACCGATGCCATGCTCAGGGCGAAGTCGTTCTGGTTTTCGACGATGAGTACCCGGCGTTCCATTGGACCTTGCCGCAGCAGCAAAGCTGCGATCGTCATCCTACTCAGCCGGACGACCCCCTGAAAAGGAATGCGAGCGGGGGGTCAGCATCGATGTAGTCGTTTGGTATATGTCGTGGTGCGTCTGCTCGAGCGGCCCCCACGCGACCTCCGTCGTCAAAGGGGTTGACCGGCGGCGCCGTATGTCGTTATCCGAGCGTGGTCATGGACGACTTGAAAAAGTTGACGGTGCGCCACCTGCGCGAGCTTGCGCGAAAGCACCTAGGCCGCGGTCACAGTAAGCTGAAGACCAAGGCGGAGTTGATCGCCGCGCTCAAGGCCGGCTTGCTTCGTACTTTCAAGCGCGATCCTCCCGAGGCCGCCAACCCCGGCAGGAGGGCTTCCAAGAGCGCGGCGTCGGCGAAAGTCGTCCAACCGGCGGCGAAGGCGGCCAAGGCACCGGGATCGCTTGCCGGCGTGGTCAAACGAGGGACGCGAGCGAAAGTGACGGCGTTCCCTGGCGACCAACAGAGCGCCGCGCCCATCCAGCGGAATGAAGGAACGGGCCCAGGCGCTGCACCGCAGCGCAAAGCAGAACCCTTGATCGAAGGTTTCTTCATCGCGCGCATTGCGGGGGAGAATGAAGCGCGCCGGCATGGTTTGACCGAAGCGTTCAGTCCCCCTGCCTCCTTGAACCGGAATGGTCGAGGACCAGAGGTTTCGCTCAGCAAGGGCGATGATCGCCTACACGTTTTGGCGCGGGACCCGGAGACGCTCTTCGTATTCTGGGATTTTCCCAAAGAAAGCCGCGACGAGGCTGCCCGTGGCCTGAAGTCGCCGCGCGCTGTTCTTCGAGTCTTCGAGGGAGATCAGCTGGTGCGGGAAACGGAGTTCACGCCGGAATCGCGAAGCTTCTACGTTCATCACCTGCGTTCGGGTCATCGTTACCGGGTCGAGGCGCACCTCGTTGGACTCCGCGGGCAATCCAGGCAAATCGGCTTTTCGAGCAATACGGTGGAGTTGCCCGGGCGAGGAAATCTGCAGGGCGACATTCGATTGATGCGGCTTCCGTGGGAGGTGGACCTACGTCAGGGGGATCTGTATTCCGATGAAGTCCACTTTCGGACTCTCGACCGGGATCGGGCGGCCCAGCTCGCCGCGCGATTCGGCCCGGAGACGTTGGTGCGCCCCACGGATGCGAGCTCCGATCGCCGAAGCTGGTTGTTCTCACCGTCCGGTCGTCCGTAGGTCCTGATGCGGGGGTACCTCTGCCTGGTCCTCCATGCGCACCTGCCGTTCGTACGGCACCCGGAGCACGAGGACTTCTTGGAGGAAGACTGGCTCTACGAGGCTATCTCCGAGACCTATCTTCCCCTTCTCGAGGCGTTTGATCGCCTCGCCCAGGAAGGCCCCCCTTTTCGCGTCACGATCACCCTCTCGCCGACGCTCATCTCGATGCTTCGCGATGATCTTTTGATGCAGCGCTACGCCAAGCACCTTGCCCGGACTTGCGAGCTCACCGAAAAGGAGGTGCTTCGGACGCGGCAGGACTCGGCCTTTCAACCGGTGGCCCGCTTCTACCGCGATCGTTTTTCGACTCTTCAACGCGCGTTTCACGAGCGTTACCGAGGGGACCTGATTGCCGCGTTCGCTGCCCTGCAGGAGGCCGGATATCTCGAGGTCATCACTTCCTGCGCCACGCATGGCTTCCTGCCGCTGCTGCGGGACCAGCCGGAATTGGTTCGCGCTCAAGTGGCGGTGGGCGTCGATCATTATCGGCGTACGTTCGGTCGCGAACCGACCGGCATCTGGCTTCCTGAATGCGGTTATTTTCCGGGAGTGGAGCGGATACTCGCTGAACACGGGATTCGCTTCTTCTTCCTCGATACCCACGGTTTGATGCGGGGTGACCCCAAACCGGTCTACGGTGTTTACGCGCCGGTCTATACGGAGGCGGGCGTCGCCGCCTTTGCTCGTGACCCGGACAGCTCGGAGCAGGTCTGGAGCGCAGTGCATGGTTACCCGTCGGATGCCGACTATCGCGAGTTCTATCGGGACATCGGTTGGGATCTCGAATACTCGTACGTGCGCCCGTACATCCAGGCGGCCGGAAAGCGGAAGAACACCGGGCTGAAATACTTCCGGATCACCGGGGCAACCGATCACAAAGAGGTCTATCAGCCTGAACGTGCCAAGCAAAAGGCGGCCTTGCACGCGATCGACTTTGTCTCGAGCCGGGAACGTCAACTGGAATCGCTCGGCGCACGAATGGAGGACCGCGCCCCGATCGTGACCGCCCCTTACGATGCGGAGCTGTTCGGCCACTGGTGGTTCGAGGGACCTGCGTTCCTCGAAGCGGTGCTCCGGGAAAGCTCATCCCGGCCGTCGGCTTATCGGTTGGTGACCCCGCCGGAGTACCTTCAAGAAAACCCGGAGCAGCAAATCTCGACGCCGACGATGAGCTCGTGGGGAGAGCGCGGTTATGCCAGCACCTGGCTCGATGAATCCAATGACTGGATCTATCGCCACCTCTATCGAATCGGGGAGCAGATGGTGGCTCTGGCGCGCGAGTTCCCCCATCCGGAGAACCTCGAGCGCCGGGCCTTGAATCAGGCCGCCCGCGAGCTTCTCCTGGCACAGTCCTCTGATTGGGCTTTCATCATGAAGACCGGAACGATGGTGGACTATGCCAACCGGCGCACCTTGCAACACGTGGAAGCATTCCAGAAGCTGCACGACGGGCTCCGCAGCCATGCGGTGGCCGGCGATCTTCTCGAAAAGCTGGAAGGGGAGGACAATATCTTTCCGGACATCGATTATCGGGTTTACGCCCAGCAGAAATAAGTTGAAATGGGCGCCGGGGAAGACGTAACCCGCGAAGATCGTTGATTGCTGATGAAGTCTGTCGGGCAGCTTCGCTGCGAATTAGTCGCGGCTCAATTAGGAATGAGGCTTATGAAATCTCGAATTGGATTCGGATCAGCAACACTTGTCGTTCCTCTCGTCGCCCTGTTGATGGCGGCCCCTCGGGCGTTCGCCCAGAGCGCACCGCCGGGGCGAGAGGTGCAGGCGGCCCTCCCGTCGCTCGCCCCGCTGGTAGAGGCGGTGAAGGGCGCTGTGGTCAACGTTGAAGTGCGGTCGAAGGTTTCCGGCCCTCGGTTGTCGATGGGCGAAGATTTAGGTGACGATTTCTTCGACCACTTCTTTGGCCGAGGCGGACGAAATCGCCCCCGAGGATCGGAGCAGATGCGCCAGGGCGCGGGCTCCGGTTTCATCATTGACTCGAAGGGACTGGTGCTCACCAACAACCACGTCGTTCAGGATGCAATGACCATTCGCGTCAAGGTCGATGACGGCCGTGAGTTTGAGGGGAAAGCAGTCGGCCGCGATCCCCTCACCGATGTTGCGCTCGTCCAATTGAGCGGCAACGTGCAGAATCTTCCCGTGGTCAGGCTGGGCGATTCCGACGCGATGCGCGTCGGGGATTGGGTGGTGGCGATTGGCAACCCCTTCGGCCTCGCATCCAGTGTGAGCGCGGGAATCATTTCCGCAAAGAGCCGGGAGATCGGTGCCACCCGTTATGACGACTTCCTGCAGACAGATGCAGCGATCAACCCCGGCAACTCTGGAGGCCCGCTGTTCAACTTGAAGGGTGAAGTGATCGGTATCAACACCGCCATTGTCGGAGGCGGCACGGGAATCGGCTTTGCGGTGCCGTCCAATATTGCAAAGGGCTTGCTGCCGCAGCTGGAGAAGGAGGGAACGGTTTCGCGCGGGTATCTCGGCGTGGGAATCCAGTCTCTCACCCCCGAACTGGCGAAGGCGCTCGGAGTGTCAGTGAAAGAAGGCGCCGTGGTCACCGAGGTCCGAGAGGAAGGGCCGGCGAAGAAGGCGGGACTGCAAGTGGAGGACGTGGTCACCGCGATCGATGGGCAAAAAGTTTCGTCTCCTGGAGCCCTGACCCGCGCGGTGGCGCTGAAGCGGCCCGGCACCACGACAACGCTCAGCGTCCATCGCGGAACCAAACAGATGGATCTGCCAGTGAAGCTCGCGATGCGACCGGATCTCGAGCACTTCAACCAGTCGAATCAGAACAACAGCAGCGATGATGAAGGCAACTGGCAGCAGAAGAGCGGTCTGTCCCTGCGTAACCTTGATCAGCGATACGCCCAGAATCTCGGCGGCGCGGTCGAGGGCGTCCTGATCTCGGAGGTCACCCCGGGATCTCCGGCGGAGAACGCCGGCCTGGTTCAGGGAATGATCATCACCGAGATAAACAAGAAGCCGGTGCGAAGCCTCGCCGAGGCTCA
>WNEZ01003805.1_pt1 | contig 13045 bp, 11 predicted proteins | sample 5400521 | NCBI WGS metagenome assembly WNEZ01 (sample SAMN13153339, study PRJNA577476) | soil metagenome | isolation source: 120 cm saprolite under Douglas fir tree site 2 hole 1 replicate 1 | place: USA:California | collected 2015-04-18 | reverse complement strand
AAGATGGAAATCTTCGCTCATCGCCTGTTCTCTTGCTCCGAAACTCTCATGCGAACCGCCGCACAGCGCGGAGTAGATCTTCGCGTGTAAATGGTTTCGTCACATATCCGTCCGCGCCTTGCTGCTGCCCCCAAAACTTGTCGCTGGCCGAGTCCTTCGAAGTCACCATAATCACCGGGATCGAATTGAATTCGGCGCTTCCCTTCAGATCGCGGCAGACCTGAAAGCCATTTCGCCCTGGCATTACGATGTCCAACAGGATCAAGCAGGGCCGCTCGCTGGTAATGGCTTCCTCGACGCGCCTGGGGTCGTGCAGCGCAATCGGCCAATAGCCTTCTTTTTCCAACAACCCTTGCATCAGCTTGACCTCAGCTGGGGAGTCATCAACGATCAGGACTTTTTTGTGCACAGCCGTACTCTCTCCATACTTGTCCACAGAGCAGAGGTGCACGTCAGCAGCCAGCTTTTGCTTCCTGAGTGCTCTTGTGTCGTTTAAGGTTAAATGCCAGTAAATGAGCAGATTACAGCGATGTCCGAGCGCCTCAGCGGCGTCGTGAAGAGGGCGGTACCGTCTCTTCTGTCTCAGCTTGAGATGCATTCTCAGCTTCCTGCATCTCGCTCGCAAGCGATGAGAAACGCTGCATCACCTCATTGATTCGCAGCGCCATGCTGTGCATGGTTTTAATCTGCGCCAGCGACTGGGTGGACAGTTGTCCTGGTTCCAGCAACAGCAATTCGGCATTCCCAAGCACGGAAGTTAGCGCATTGTTCACACTGTGCTTCATCTCCAGCATGTAGCGCCCGAGTGTGGCGTGGTTCTCGTTCTTGGCGGCGCTCCGTTCCGCCTGCCGTGCAATCTGCAGAGCTTTTGCTCGGCGCAAGGATTCTCCGGCAACCAATAATAGCGTTTGGGCCCAATCATCTCGAAACGGGATATGCACCAGACGCGGATACTTGGTGCGAAGCTGTCTGAATTCCTGGGAATCCGCCGGAACACACAGAATCACCGCGGTTGCCGGCTCGAGTGACCGAAGCACGCTGGTGATTTTTCCCTCGCGCACGGGACCTACCACCACCAGATCGTGAGAAGCTGCATTTTTTTCGCCCCACGAATCGCTATTCAGAACAGTAATGTTCGGAGCCAGCCGTTCGGCTTGCCAGCAGGCCGTCAGCAGTCGGCCAAATTCGGTGTCGTCGGTCAGGATGACTACGTTGGCGTTTCGCAATGAAAACTTACTCCCTGAAGCTTTTGTCCCGTTCCGCTCGATCAATTCGTCATCGGTTACAGCTTTTCTGCTTCGTCCAGTGCCGAGAGTAGACGTTTGGTGCTGATTCCGAGGTTCACCGCAGCTTCCGTATTCTTCGCTTGCTTGGCCACATCGACACACTCTTGCAACCGCGTCACTTCCACGCGCGCCATGTTCATCGCTCGGTCCAGCGACGTGGCATTCCCCGTTTCCTTGGCGGATTCCATCGCTGCCGTAACCAGCACGCGCGCAACAACGGCTCGCCGCAAATCTTCCGCGGATGGCCCGTCTTCGCTGACAAATGCTGTCACTTCCCACGACGACATCAGAATGCGCGCTCCGCCGATCTTTACGGTGGTCATTGATCTTCCACGCGAAGGCGGCGTCGCGATCAGCTGCTCCCAGATCTGCTCCATGCAGTTTTCAAAATCCAGCACTACGGTTTCATCCTCCGTTGCTGCGACTGGTGTCGCCGAACGCTCCTTCGTTTTTGCCTTGGCGTTCGATGCCGCGGATTCTGGCGCGGGCTTCTTTCCCGGTGGGAGGGGTTTACCTGCTGCTTGTGGCGCCACAGTTGGAACTGCGCCGTCGGCAGGCTTTCCGAGCGCTTTCTCGATCGCCTGCTCCACGTCCGTGCGCAGCCCGAGCAATTTGTCGAAAGCCTGGCTGACCGTGCGTTCTGTGTATTCCTTCTGGAAAGGTTGTTTCCACTCGTCGGCCATGGAGGAAATCTTCGAGAGAGGTTCAGTTGCTGAGAGTCCGACGTGATGGCAGTCAATGACTCGTACACCAGTGGATTGTAGTTGGCCGAGTCCGGCGCGGATGGCAATCAAGTCCGCATGCATCAGCTCAATCAGCGTCCGGCGTAGAAGGAAATTGAACCGGATGAAGGCGACCAGCGCCGCCGGATCGTAGAACATCCCGCCGGCCGTTTCTTTTACTTTACGGCCCTGCTCGATGAAACTCGTTTTCAGTATCTCGCGCAGGCTGCGAAAACTCCGCAGCGACTCGATCATCTGTTCCAGGGGCGCGCACCATGCGAGCGGGGCCGGATCCACATCCCCAAGCACCGGCTGCATGACCTGTGCGACGTCCACTGGTTCGATCTGCTTGTGATAAATCTTGGCGGGCGCGCATAGCGCGAAGTATTGCACCAGCAGGAAGTCGATCTTGTCCCGGTCGACATTGGTTTTCTTGGCCTTGCGCAGGTGCCTTTGAATCAGCGCGCGCAATCCCGTTTCGCTGGCATTCAACGTGGTCATCTGCAGCAGATGCCGGAGTTGATGCACCAGGACGCGCTGGTCCATCGATTCCAGCCACTCGTGCACTTGGCTGAAGGTCTCGAGATCCGGTTTCTCCGGCAGGTTCCGCTTGGCCTGCGAAAAGGGGATTTGGATTTCCAGTTGTTTCGCGAGCGCCAGGTAGATCGGGAATACCGCGCGCGCTTCTTTCCATTGCGCCTGCCGCGGACTCTCCGGTCGCTCTGGCGCCGGGATATTCAGCGTTGTCATCGTCTTGTTCACGGTTGTGTCACCACCCAGTCGCAGGGGCCTTGCAAGAATCGGACGGCCACCGCTTTGCGTCCTTCATGATATTGCACGCCGACGACACTTGCATCCGACGGACGCCCTTCTCCCGCTGCCTCGATCCGCACGCGATCGTCGAACTCCAACGGCAAGCTCGAAGTAAAAATAGCGTGTTCCGGGCCTCCGAATTCCACTACCGTTGCCTCGCGAAGACGGATCCGGCCGCCGCGCGAAGCGGTCACTTGCACCGGGATGCGAACCGGCCTTGCCTGCGGAAAAAATCGTGCCAACTGCTCGGCGCAGTCTTGCTCGTTCGCTGTGAGGGTCACGCCGCCGGACTTTCCCACGTCGCCTCTCGCCTGCCGCTCAAGATCTACGAGTGTTCTGGCGGCGAGACACACTACTCACCGCAAGAAACGCATACTTCCGAAGACAGAGATGCACGCTGGACGCCAAAGATCTGTAAACCTTTGGAGTTTGCAAGTCGCAGAAATAGCAAGGCTTAATGTTTTCTTGCGGAGTTTCCCTGGCTCAGCCGTCTCACCGTGAAACGATTTCGTCTCACTGCGTGATCGCCCTTCGCGTTTCTACACCAGCGGATTTGAGACATGTCTCTTGCTACTGTGGCGCTGCTTGTGGGTCTTCTCCACCACCTGCGGCCGCACCCTTTACTGCTATGTTGTAGCGTTTAAGTTTTCGATACAGAGTAGCCCTGCTGATCCCCAGCATCTTGCCGGCCAATGCCTTGTCGCCGTTCGCCTGTTCAAAGACGCGCAGAATCGTCATTCGCTCCATCTCCGCCAGAGCCGTGGTAGACAAGTTCGTGGAGTCCTGAGACGTTACGATCCCAGAATCTGTCTGCTCGGTGCGAATGGCGGGCGGCAGATCGGCAACGTCAATGATCTTCCCGTCGCCCAGTGTCACCGCGCGCGCGATGCAATTCTCCAGCTCGCGAACGTTCCCTGGCCAGTCATAGTGCAGCAGGCTCTTCATCGCCGCGGCGGTAACTTGAATATTCGAGCCCTTGGCGTAACGATCCAGGAAATGATGCACCAGAACTGGTATATCAGAACGGCGCTCGCGCAGGGGAGGGAGGTGCACGGTCACCACATTCAGCCGAAAATACAAATCCTTTCGGAAAGTTCCAGCGCGATAGGCCGCCTCTAGATCGCGATTCGTTGCCGCGATCACGCGTACATCAACGTTCACTTTCTCGTTGCTGCCCACGGGTCGTACTTCCTTTTCCTGCAATACTCGCAGCAGCTTCGCCTGCATTTCCTGGGGCAGTTCCCCAATCTCATCCAGGAAGATAGTCCCTCCGTCTGCCGCCTGGAAGAGGCCTGCCTTTGATTTCGTAGCGCCGGTAAACGCGCCCTTCTCATATCCGAAGAGTTCGCTCTCCATAAGCGTCGGCACCAGCGAGCCGCAATCGACCGCGATGAAGGGTGTCTTTGCCATGGTCCCCCGGAAGTGAATCGCGCGCGCGGCAAGCTCCTTTCCAGTGCCGCTCTCGCCAGAAATCAGTACCGGAGTCCGCGTATCTTTCAGCCGGGAAATCATGCGAAGGACATCCTGAATATTCGCGGAACTGCCGATGATTCCGTCGAGGTTCTCTTCTGTCGTAACTCGCTCCCGCAAGAATTCATTTTCTGTGACCAGTCGCACCTTTTCCGCCATGCGCTGCAGCAGTAGCCGCATCTTTTCCACACGAAACGGCTTTTCGATGTAGTCGTATGCCCCCAGTTTCATCGCGTCCACAGCGGATTCGATCGAGCCATGGCCAGTCATGATGGCCACCTCCGTGTGCGGGAGGAGCTGTTTCGTCTGCTTCAAAAGCTCGACTCCGGACATATTCGGCAGTTTCAGGTCGGTAAGAAGCAGGTCCGGAGCGTCCGATTCCAGCCGCCCCAGCGCTGCCTCCGCGCTTTCCGCCTCAGCGCAGACGTATCCCAGCGTGTTTCCGATCGTCATGCAAAGGCGGCGGATGCTTTGTTCGTCATCCACTACCAGTAGTCGCGTCTTCATCTCGTCGCTCATGGTTTCCCGAATGTCTTCTCCACCATTGAGATCAATTGCTGCACCCGGAAAGGCTTCTCGATACACGGTGTCCCGCTTTGCGCCAGGAACGCTTGCGTATCGCTGTTCGCCGTGTCCCCGCTAATCAAAATAATGCGCGTCTTCAATTCCGGCCGGTTCTTCTGGATCCACCCGTGCACTTCCGCCCCATTCACTGCTCCCGGCATTCGAATATCCGAAATCACTCCAGCGTACCGCCCATTCGAAAGCCGCTGCAATCCTTCCGCCCCCGACGAAGCATTCACCACCGCGTACCCCTTGCGCTCCAGCGCCGCCCGCAAAAACGCAATCACCGACGGCTCATCCTCAATCAGCAGGATCGGCCCTCCCGTCCACAACGCCTGCTGCGCCTGCGGCGCCTTCATCGCCCCGCTTCTTTCGCGGCTGAAGCTGCCAGCGCCGCTTCCGTCGCCACAGGAATCCGCACCACAAACGTGCTCCCTGCTCCCGTTTCATTATTCCAGCACTGAATTTCCCCGCCATGCGCCCGCACAATCCCATAGCAAATGCTCAAGCCCAGCCCCGTTCCCTTGCCCACCTGCTTGGTCGTATAAAACGGATCAAATATGCGCTGCGGATCGCTAATCCCCGTTCCATTGTCGCTGATCGCCACCTCGATCATCTCCGCCTGCCGCCGCGTGTGAATCTTGATGCGCCCGCGCTGCCCTGCCTCCTGCACCGCATCATAGGCATTATTCAGAATATTCAGAAAAACTTGCTGCAGCTGTTGCGAGTCCCCCAGCGCCGTCGCCAGCGTCTCTTCAAAATCCTCCACCACCTCCACGCCATGGCTCGCAAAGTCATAACTACGCAGTTTAATCGTCTGCCGCAAAACGCTATTCACCTGCACGAGTTCCCGTTGCACCGGCCTCTGCCGTGCAAAACTCAGCAAATCCTGCACGATATCTTTCGTCCGCTGCGTCTCCTGTAAAATAATCTGCAAATCCTCCCGCGCCGATCCCGGCACCTCCGGGTTCTCCAGCAGCAGATCCGTAAATCCAAGTATCGCCGCCAGCGGATTGTTCACTTCATGCGCGACCCCGGACACCAGCCGTCCAATCGTCGCCATCTTTTCGCTGTGCGCCAGCTTGGCCTGCAGCAGCACCGCATCCGTGATGTCCGTCATCACCACCACAACGCTATTCACGGTATTCTGTTCGTCTCTCATTGGGCTTAGGCTGATCGAGAAGTGCCCCATCGTTCCGTCGCTTCGCCGCACCCGCAGCTCCAAATTTTCCACTTGATGCCCGTGCGCCGTCGTTTCTAGCGCCGCATCGAAATCTTCCCGCTGCGTAGCTTCCACCCACTCCACCAACCGGTGTCCGATCAATTCGCCTTCCTGGTACCCTGCTTCATAGCAGCGCCGGTTCGCGTAGCTGATTAGCCCCGCCGTATCCAGCACCAGTATCATGCTCTGCGTCGTGTTCAGGATCTTCTGATTGAAGTCGCGTTCCCGCTGCAATTGCGATTGAAAGGTCTTCTGCTCGGTAACGTCCAGCATGAGCCCGCGGATCTGCGCGATCCGCCCGCGCGCATCGCGCACCGCGGTGATATTTTGCAGCGTGTGCAGCAACGTCCCATCTTTCCGCCGCAGCGTCTCTTCGTAATTCCGCAGCACTCCTTTTTCCGAAAGAGCCCGCATAAATTTTTCTCGTGCTTCCGGAGCCGGATACAGATGCGGGCTCACGTCCGCGCGCAGTAATTCCTCCTTCGACGCGTACCCCAGCATCCGCACCATCGCTTCATTCACATCCAGAAATCTCCCGTCCGGCGTGGCGAAAAACAATCCTTCCTGAATGCTGTCAAACAGCTCCCGATACCGCCGTTCCGCTTCCCGCCGGTCGGTAATGTCCTTCAGCACATGAATCGTGCGCGTATCGTCATCCGAAACCCCCGGCGTTCGCGACGTCGAAACGAGAAAAATTCTCTCCACCGACGCCGCCACGTACTCTTCCTTCGATCTTTGTGTGTCGCGGCAGAACGGGCACGGCAAATCGCTTCCTGTTTCTGCGATCTGCCGCAAGCTGCTCATGGCCTCGCCCACCAGCGCCACCGGCGGCACTCCCAGGTGCGTCGCCAACGACCGGTTCGTTCGCACAATATTCCACGCCCGGTCATGCACCACAATGTAATCGCTGATCGCGTCGATGTCTTCCACCCACTGCCGTTTCGAACGCTCCAGTTGCGAGAATCGCCGGAAATTCTCCAGCGACAACGCCGCATGACTCGCCAGAGCACGCAGCAATCGCTTTTCATCCGCGCCCAGCGTCGTTCGGTTCCGGATGAGGCACAGCGTTCCCAGCCTCTCGTTGTCGCTCGCTGCTATACGCACGAACACCGCCGCCCCCGGCCCTTCAGGAAAGGGCAAGGCCGCGGCAATCTCCTTGGGTATAGATCGAGTCTCTACATCGCTTTGGCTATCCCGCGCGCACGAAATCAGCCAGCTCGCCCCGGCTTCCGCTGTCGCCGCCCCTCCCGGCATGGTGTGAATTTCCGTGTCGCGTCCTCCGTGCACGGCCACACCTCCCCAGAGAGCATCCAGCATTCGCGTCGAGCGGAGCGCAAACTGTTGCAGAAAATCCGGCAGGTGCCGGGACTGCGCCGCTTCAACCGCCAGCTCCATCAATTCTTCGGCGTGTCGCGACAGCGACAGTTGGAGCTCCGCCCTTCCCCGCGCGGGCGCAGGGCGTTGGGCCGTTCTTGTCTTTATTTTTCGCATCGACGAGAGCGAAGCGTCACGCGTCTCAAGTTGCGAGGCGCTGCTGTCCCCCCCACCCTACCGGGGAGTCTCAATGTGAGTCAATTGCCGGGCACCAACGTGTAGCCAAATCGCCTACAGCGTCGGTACTCCCGACCGTCGCTCCGTCTCAGCCTGAGACCTCAACCTTGCGAGTCCTGGCCGCACTGAGACAAATCCTATTCCAAACCCACTTTCACATCATCTCTAAAAACTTGCATAACTTACTCTCCTTCTGTTACTTACCACTCCTCGACCGCCTCCACTTCGATCCCATCCCTGCCCTTCCGCCATGGCACCCCACGTGCCTTCTCCTCTGCGGGGCATCTTCCTATCCCATGAGGAGTAGTGTCGATGAGAATTAGTAGGTGGAAGAAGTGGGCCGTGGCTATAACTGCTGTGCTCGTTTTATCGGGTGTGTCCGGATTCGCCCAGGCTGGCAATACGGACGAATCCAAGCGCAAGGTCAAGAGCAAGACAACGCCTATTTATCCGGAACTCGCCAAGCGGATGAATGTTGCCGGCAAGGTCAAAATTGAAGTCGTCGTCACGCCGGACGGTCATGTGAAAAGCACTCGCGTCGTCGGGGGACATCCCTTGCTCGTTCAGGCTTGCCAGGATGCCGTCAAGGAGTGGAAGTTCGTCCCTGCGCCGGAAGAGACCACGCAGGTTGTTGAATTTGAATTTCGTGTCAATTAGGGAAAACAGTTGAGGAAGGGTTGTTCCGGCGTAAGTAGCCAAATTGAGGCTGCGCTGCCGAGGTGAGCGGAGGCATTTTGCAATGACGATCGGAAAAAAACTTATCGCCGGATTCGGCGTAATCTTGGCAATTCTCTCGGTGCTGTTCATCGTGAATCTCTTCGCCGGCTGGCGGGAGAGCTCCGCCCGTAGGGATGCCGGCTTGGCTCTCGACAGCGTTCGCACCGTCGAGTCTGTGCGCTATCAGATCATGTTGAACCGCCTCAACATGAACAATTTCCTCCTCAGCGGCGATCCCCGCGATGAAGAGAAAGTGAACAAGGGTCTGACCGATATCATCGACCAGATCAAGCGCGGCGAATCGAATTCTTCCAGCGAAGCCGTTCGCACCGCACTCATCCAGGTCGAAAGCACAGAAGCCAGTTGGGCCGACAATTTCGCCAAACCGCTCATCGCCAAGCGTCACCAGGTCGATTCCGGAGACGCTACCGTCTCCGACCTGCAGATTTTCTACCTTCAGAAAGACCCTTCTTCTTGGCTCACAAAATCTTCGGTTGTCCTCGACCAAAGCAATGTTGACATCTCGAAGTTCCGCGAAGAAACGAGCAGGTCCGCCGATCGCATGAGCACCTTCAGCGCCTGGATCACCACCGGCGGCACACTTTTTGCTCTCCTGGCCGGTGGGTTCATCGCTCTATGGACTGCCCGCTCCATCACCGAACCCTTGAATCACCTCATCACCGTCGCGCGCGAAATTGGAGACTCCGGCGACCTCGACCAGAACATTGATATTCACCGCAACGACGAAATCGGCGCTTTAGCCACCACCTTCAACAACATGGTCGCCTACCTCAAGGAAATGGCCAGCGTTTCCATGGCTGTCGCCGAAGGCGATTTGACCGTCGAAGTTGTGCCACGCTCCAAGCGCGATACTCTCGGCAACGCCTTCCTCCGCATGTCCCACGGCTTGCAGGAGTTGGTCCGCACCACTCGCGATTCCGCCGGTCAGGTTTCCGCTGGTTCGAATCAAGTTGCTGGCGCCGCCGACGAGTCCGCCAAGGTCAGCGTGCAAGCCTCTTCCGCCATCGAAGAAGTCACCAGCACCATGCACGAGATGAGCATCAACGTGCAAAACGTCGTCAAGAACACCCAGGTCCAGGCTTCCAGCGTCGCGGAAACTTCCGCTTCCATCGATCAGATGGTTACTTCCATTCAGCGCGTCGCCGATACCGCCAAGGTCTTGCTCGATATCGCCAACCGCTCGCGCGAAGAAGTCGTCACTGGCATTCAAACCATGGAGAAGGCTACCGATGGCCTCAACCGCACCAACCAGGCCATCCAGTCCTCCGCAGAAATCATCAACATCCTCGGCCATCGCGCCGATGATATCGGCAAGATTATCGAAGTTATTGATGACTTGGCCGAACAGACCAACCTCCTCGCGCTCAACGCCGCCATCGAAGCAGCCCGCGCCGGTGAGCACGGTCTCGGCTTTGCCGTCGTTGCCGATGAAGTCCGCAAGCTCGCGGAAAAGTCCACACAATCCACCAAGGAAATTGCCGACCTGATCCAGAGCATTCAGCGAGAAGCTCGCCAGGCCGTTGAAAACATGGAGCGCAGCACGCGCATCGTCGAGGAAGGCCTCACCCTCGGCAACGATCTTGGCTCCGCGCTTCACAAGATTTCCAACGTCGTCACCGAAGTCTACAAGTTCTCCCAGGAAATCGGCGCGGCCACCAACGAACAGTCCGTCGGTTCTTCGCAAATCGCCAAGGCCACCAGCCGTCTCACGGAAATCACCCAGGAAATCAATTCCGCCGTTGAAGAGCAGGCTTCCGGCGCGCAAGCCGTCGTCCGCGCCATGGACAAGATGCGCGAACTGGTGCAGCAATCCGCTTCCAGCTCCACGGAGCTTTCCGCCGCCGCCGAGCAGATGCTCAAACTTTCCCGCAACTTGCTCGATGGCATGGACAAATTTGTTCTGGACCGCGCCAGCACCAAGCGCCCCCGTCGCGGAGAATCCTACGGCTCCGATCGCCGCAACTCCCAGTCGGGCCGTGAACAAGAACTCGAATACGCCGAAATGGCGCGTTCCTAGAGGGCCGGAGACCTCTCGATGGAAAAAGATCTTCAAGTCGTCGGCTTTCGCATCGGCAACGAAACGTACGGCGTTCGCATCGCTGCCGTGCGCGAGATTGTGCGTGTTCCGGAGATCACTGCCGTTCCCAGCGCCCCCGACCTGATCGAAGGGGTTATCAATCTCCGCGGGAAAATCATTCCCGTTATGGACCTCCGCAAACGCTTCGGCCAGACGGAAATTCAGCCCGACAAAAAGAATCGCATTCTTGTCGTCGAGCTGGACAACAAATTGATCGGCCTCATCGTTAACGCGGCTTCGGAAGTGCTCAAGATTCCGCCCTCCGAGATCGAAGCCCCGGGCAGTGTCTTTGCGGAAGGCGAATCCGGTTACGTCACTGGCGTCGGCAAACTGAAGGGACGTCTCATCATTCTGCTGGACATTTCCAAACTATTGCATCGCCCGGAGTTCAAACGACTCGAGGAGGCCGCGGAACCCGTCGCTACCGCAAGGTAACGCTTTTTCCGGCTTGCCGCTGGCGCAGCCGGTCTTCGGGTCCGCTTCACGAAAACAAATGGGAACGATTACTGCCCAGGTCCAACTCACCGAAGCAGAGCTCAAGCTTCTCCAGACGCTGGTCTATCAGGAATGCGGCATGTTCTTTGATGAACGCCGCTCGCATTTCCTGAAAGACCGCCTGCAGCGCCGTCTGAAAGCCTGCCAGCTCGATTCTTTCTATGCCTATTACCGCTTGCTTACCAGCAGGGAAGGACGCACCGAACTCGCCCTCCTGCTTGAGAATTTGACCGTCAACGAAACCAGTTTCTTTCGCAATCGCCCGCAGCTCGATCTGCTTCAAAAATCGGTTCTTGAGGAAATCCTGCGCCGCAAGCAGGAGCGTCGCGATTACAGCCTTCGCGTCTGGAGTGCCGGTTGTTCCGCCGGTCAGGAACCTTACACCGTCGCCATTTTGATCTGCGATGCGCTGGCATATTACTATCTGCGGAATCCTCTTCCTTTCGATATGCCCTCGCCGAAGCCGCTCATTCCTCCTCCCTGGAAAGTGGAAATCGTCGCTTCGGACATCAGCTACGCCAGTCTTCGCACCGGCCAGGAAGGCCTCTACACCGAGCAGCAAATGGAACCCGTGGATTACACTTGCCGGCTTCGCTATTTCGAAAAAGCCGGCGACAAGTACAAGGTCAAGTCGCAACTGAGGGAACTCGTCCAGTTCGACTTTCACAATCTCAAAACCGAATTCTTGCCTCGCCGCAACGACATCATCCTCTGCCGCAACGTGATGATCTATTTCGACGAAGCCGAACAAAAGCGCTTGATTGAAAAGTTTTGGCATTGCTTGAATCCGGCGGGATACCTCTTTGTCGGCCATGCCGAAAGTTTGTTCGGCTTGACCCAGAAATTCCGCATGATTCATGAAAACAACGGCACCGCTTACCAGCGCAACGAGGTCAATACGTGAGTCGGCCTCCCGAGGATCGCGGCGGTGAGTTGCGCGCTCTCTTCTTTGAGAGCGCCAACGAACTGCTTCAATCGCTCAACGAAGCTGGGCTCGAGCTTGAATCTCGCCCGGCTGACGAAGAAGTGATTCGTCGTGTCCGTCGCGCTGTGCACACGTTGAAAGGCGATTCCGCAGCCTGTGGATTTAACAAGTTAAGTGAACTGGCCCATGAGCTTGAGGACGTGCTTACTCCTCAGGTCGCGCAGGCCCGGGGCGCGGATCTGGCGGAGTTGGTGCTAACCGCGGTTGATAGTTTTGGCGCTATGCTCACCGCCTATCAGCGGAGGGCCGAGCTCCCCGCCGTGGAAGCGCTCCACGCCATGATTCGCAAGTTGCTGGAGGAGCCCGTTTCCGGAAATCAAGCTGGCATTGAGGCGCCTCAATTGCCCGCGCGATTTGCCTGGACTGAATACGAGCAGCTCATGATTTCGGAAGCCGTGCATCGTGGCGAAATTGTTTACAACGTCGCACTTCGCATCGATCCCAACAGCCTGATGCGCGCCGCGGCTTTCCAGCTCATTCGAAACGTTCTTCATGGCAGCGGCACCGTCATCGCCCTGCGCCCGGAAGACAATGTAGCCGCCGCTACCGTCGAAATCGTCGAGGCGGCCCTCGCGAGCTTCCAGCCGGAAGAACGGCTTCTCCAGCGCTGCCGCATTCCTTCCATTGTTTCCGATGTGCGTCTCGAACGTGCCTCAACCTCGGAAACACCCGAGCATGAATTACTGGGCGAATTGCTGGAGGCCCAGGCGGCCAAACTCGTCGCTGGCGCCGCCGACACTGCCGATAGCGCCCCTGCAACCACTCCGGCAGTTGCAGGTTCCGCCGTGACCGCCGTTGCCGAAAGCACCCTTCGCGTCGAGGCTACCCGCATTGATGCGGTCATGAATCTTGTCGGCGAATTGATCATCGGAAAGTCCATGCTCAATCGCACCCTCACCGAATTTGACCAGAAGCACGCTCGCGATCCCTTGCGCGCTAAACTCGCGGACGCCATGGCCTTTCAGGCCCGCATCCTTGATGAACTTCACAAGTGCGTCCTCAAAATCCGCATGGTTCCCGTCGAGCAGCTTTTCCGCCGCTTCCCACGCGTCGTCCGCGACGTTGCCAAGCAGTGTGGCAAAGACGTGGCACTTGAACTTTCTGGCCAGAACACCGATCTCG
>WNEZ01012478.1_pt1 | contig 13050 bp, 11 predicted proteins | sample 5400521 | NCBI WGS metagenome assembly WNEZ01 (sample SAMN13153339, study PRJNA577476) | soil metagenome | isolation source: 120 cm saprolite under Douglas fir tree site 2 hole 1 replicate 1 | place: USA:California | collected 2015-04-18 | reverse complement strand
CAGAAGAAACAGCACACCGATGGAGATCATCAGGAGCGGGACCACCACGGAACCCGCCCGGACCCTGCCTTGTTCTTGCGACATTGCGGACCCCTCCACTGTTTAAGTACGCAAGGATAGGGGAAAAAGTTCAGATCGAAGGTGGTGCCGCCCCTGTAGCCCGCGACACATGCTGTGTGGTACAGTTCGAAAATATTGGCAAGGAGCGTTTCTCATGGCGGCTTTTTCCCGCGTGGTCTGGATTGTACTGGATAGCGTTGGCATTGGCGCGCTGCCGGACGCCGGCGACTACGGCGACATCGGCCGGAGTACGCTGGGGCACATCGCGGAATCGCGTCCGCTGCGGCTACCGACGCTGCAGTCCTTCGGGCTTGGCAACATTGCGCCGCTGAAACATCTGGAACCAGCGGAGTCGCCGCGCGCTTTTTTCGGCAAAGGCACCACGCACTCACCCGGCAAAGATACTACCACCGGGCACTGGGAGATGGCGGGAGTGTGGCTGGACCAGGCGTTTCCGGTGTACAAGGCTGGATTTCCGCCGGAGGTGATCGAGGCGTTTGAAAAGGCAATTGGGCGGAAAACGATCGGCAACAAGCCGGCTTCGGGGACGGAAATTATCAAGGAGCTGGGCGAAGACCATGTGCGGACGGGGAAACCGATTGTGTATACGTCCGGCGACAGCGTATTCCAGATCGCTACTCATGAGGATGTGATTCCCATCGAAGAGTTGTACCGGATGTGCGCGATTGCGCGGCTGCTGTTGGATGGGAAACACCGCGTCGGAAGAGTGATTGCGCGGCCCTTCACGGGAGCGCCGGGACATTTTGTGCGCACGCCCAGGCGGCACGACTACGCGGTTGATCCGCCGAAGCCGATGCTGATGGATGTGCTGCTGGAGCGGGGCGTGCCCGTTTTCGGGCTTGGGAAAATTCACGATATTTATAATGGGCGCGGCGTGGAGCAGTACGTTACGACCACATCGAACGCGGATGGGATGGAGAAACTTGCTGCGGCCACGCGGGAGCGCGCAAACGGATTGATCTTCTGCAATCTGGTGGATTTCGACATGCTGTTTGGCCACCGCAAGGATGTGGAAGGATTTGCGCGGTCACTGGAAGAGTTCGACACGGCGCTCGCTGAATATCTGCCGCTGCTTGGCGCCGGGGACTTGCTGATGATTACCGCGGATCATGGTTGCGATCCCGATCCACGATGGGCGACTACGGATCATTCGCGGGAGTATGTGCCGATATTGGCGTATGCGCCGGCGGCCAAGCGAGGAGCGAGTCTTGGCACACGGCGCACGCTGGCGGATATGGGGCAAACCATCGCGGAGAATTTTGGCGGCGCGATTCCCCACGGCAAGAGTTTTCTGCGCGAACTGGGCGTCGATCCCACGTCTGTGCTCCAGGCGAGCAAGTGAGAATCCGAAGATCCACTAACCAGTGATAGTGCCTCACGTTTCGGTCGCGAGCGCTGTAAGAAATATTGGAGAGTTGATTGCAGCAGAGCAGGCAAACTCAGAGCGGAGACGGTTGCTGGAGAAGGTGCTAGCACAGCTGCAAGCTCTGCAAAAGCCGAAGGTCTAAGAAAATCTCGCGTCTTACGTTGTCCCTTACCTTGCGCGCGTTGCTCACGGCGGCACGAGTAGTGATTTGAAGTCAGGCCGCTTCATCTTTTCAGTGGCGACGAAGGAGGCATGCGCGTCCTCAGCGGGCCGGAGTTGGCGGATGAGGGGCGGAGGCTTTCTTGGGTCGACGATCATGAGAAACGTAAACACGGAGCTCGCGCCTTCTCCATGGCAGGACTGACAACGCCTGCGCAATGTTCCCAGAATCGGCAGCACGGAGGTTTCGTCGCCGAGAGCTGGCGAGGCGAAGTTGTAGTCGTTGCCGGCCGCCGGCAGGTACGCAGGCTCCTGCGGCTGGACGCGCCGCAGGCCACCGCCCGATGGGTCCGCCAGGAACAATTTGCGGCTCAGCTCGTACTGCGCAATTTTTGTTTCCTTGAGCTCGCCTTGCGCGTCCTTCACAAATGTGCGGAGCTGCACTTCGTTGGTCAGCGGGCTGGGCACGACATGCCCGCCGGCATCGACCAGCAGATCCTCGGTCACGAGCGCCACGGCGTCGAGACCCTTGGGCGCATCGGGCAGCGGGTCTTCGCGCTTCCGCAGACGCTCATTCACCTCGGCAAGGAACTTCCGAGGGTCCTCTGAAGGTTTCAGAAATACCCTGGCGGCCCGACGATAGCCGGCACTGAAATCATGCAGGCGATGGGGAATCCATTCCACTTCTATCCATCCGCTGCTTTCGTCAAACACGGGCGGCAAGCCCTCGCTGGCCTGCGCAGCAGAATAGTTTCGAGGGAGAGCGGCGATCTCCTTCGGCGTCGGTGCGAGTTTCCGGATGAACTGGCCGAGAATCGGCAACAGTTCACGGGCGCGGCGGCCAAGCGAGCTGTTGTCCCGTGCGGTCATGGCGAGAATGTCGTGGGCGGCCCAGACGTCGGCCTGCATCAGCGCGCGATGGAGCGGAGACCGCGGCGCAGGCTCGGCAAGCGCTCCGTCCAATGCGTCCTTGAATTCGGCCAAGCGGGGACCGGCCACCAGGAATCTCGGACCTTTGTCCGTAAGGAAGCTTGGGTAGAGCGGGTCTATGGCGCGGTCGCCGGCTTCAATACGCTCAAAGGTGCGGCTCGTAACCGGCAGAGAATCATTGCCCATGGCTCTGACATGGACAAGGGGACCTCCTTGTGCGAAGTCATCCGCAAGCCGCAGTTCCACCGTGCGCGTGAAGAGCAAGTAGAAAATGCGGTTCCAGGCATCCTGAGGATCAGAGGCATAAATCGGCTGTGGCTCCTGCTTGCCTAGCGCGCCCGCGCGATAGTCAGGAGCAGTCTGCGCAAGGCAAACCAGCGACACAGCGGTCAGTGCCGCGAGCAGCGAGGACCGTGTTTGGAATCGAACAAAGTGCACAGGCAAATCCGACGCAGATTCCGCATGCACTATAGCTCAGAACCTTGTGTCCCAGGCGGGGCGGATGATTATTTGCCGGTGGCTGCGGCGGAGAGTGGGTTGGGGGCGTAGTAGCCGTTGCGGGTGCGGGCTACGAGCTTGCCTTTGCCGCGCGGGGGAATGACGTCGACGTGGACGCTGCGGAAACTGCCGTCACGCGCGGAGTTCGAGGGGTAATACGCCAGAGTGTATTGGTGGCGAATGTCGTGGGCCACCTGCTGGCAAATGTTGTGCACGTCTTCGACGTTTTCCGGGAAGTAAGCGAGGCCGCCGGAGGCTTGCGAAATGGAGAGGAGCGCTTTGCGGGCCGACTTCGCGCTCTTCTTGCTTTCTGCACTCAGCAAACCAATCGCGTAAATGACCGTGTCGGTCTTCTGAATCTCGCGAAGAGTTTTTTCGAGGGAGTTGCGGCTGGTGTTGTCTTCGCCGTCGGTGACGACGAGGAGAACCTTCTTTTCCTTGCGGCCTTTTTTCAGATGGTCGAGCGAGCCGATGATGGCGTCGTAGAGCGCCGTGCTGCCGCGGGCATCAATGCGTTCGAGGGCTTCCTTAAGTTCGGGGATGCTGCTGGAAAAATCCTTATCGAGGTCGAGATAGAAGTCGTCGTTGAAGTTGACGACGAAAGCTTCGTCCTGGGGATTGCTGTTCTGCACGAGGGTGAGGGCGGCTTCGTTCACGCGGGGGCGCTTGTCGCGCATGCTGCCGCTGTTGTCAATGACCAGGCCCATGCTTACGGGGACATCTTCGCGCTTGAAGATCGAGAGTTTCTGTTCGACTTTGTCTTCAAAGGCACGAAAGTTTTCCTGGGTTAGGCCTTCCACGAAATTTCCGCGGTCATCCAACACGGTGGTGTGCAAGACAACGAGGTTGACGTCCACCTTGATGCGGCTGCCACTCTGTGAGTTGTTGTTGGTCTCCTGCCCCGGCGGAGGAGGGGGTGGCGCGGTTTGCACGGGAATCTGGGCGAACGTGGAAATTGCGCCGAGGAGCAAGGCGCCGAGCAGGGTGAGGAAAGCGAACGACGAACGGCGCGCGTTAGTGCGCGGGCGCGTAGTAGCCGGTTCTTGAATAGACCGTGAGGGGGGGCAGGCCTTTGGGTGCGCGCAGCTTGACCTTAATCTTGCGCCAGCGCGCGTCGTGCGTGTGATTGCTTGGTCGGTATCCCAGAACATATTGATTCCGCAGCTCCATGCCGATTTTGGACGCAATGTCCGGCAAATCATTTAGATGCTCGACGGCGAAAACTCGGCCACCGGTTAATTCGGTGACATCGGCCAGAAGCGAAGGGCCGTTGAGTTCCTCCGAAGTTCGATTACGAAAACCAAGCGGATCGTAGATGCCGATGGCATAGAGCTGGGTGTCGGCTTCCTTGACGAGACGCTTGATATCGTTCTCGTTGTACCTACTATGATTATCACCTCCATCGGAAAGGATGAGCAAGGCACGTTTGGCGTGATGTGCACCCCTCATCTGGCTCAGTCCCAGGTAGATGGCGTCGAGCAGCGCGGTGCGGCCCTTGGGAGCGGTGAGCAGCATCCGGCTTTGCAGGTCTTCGACGCTGTTGGTAAAGGTGCTGGTGAGTTCGGCGCGCTCGTTGAAACTCACCAGGAAAAATTCGTCCTGAGGATTGGCGGTCTTGAAGAATTGCAGCGCGGCTTCGCGGGCTTTATCGATTTTGTTGGCCATGCTGCCGCTGAAATCGAAGACCACGCCGATGGAGATGGGCACGTCTTCGGAGGAAAAGGTGACGATCTCCTGCTCGGAGTTGTCCTCGAAAACGCGGAAATTGTCCTGCTCGAGGCCGGTGACCAGGCGATTGTAGGGGTCGGTGACGGTGACATTAACGAGGGCCATATCCACGTCGGTGCGAATCACCTTGCCCGGGTGGATTAGGACGCCGGGGGTATCGTGAGCCAACTCATTTTTGGTGGAGGTCTTTTTCTCAACGGCGGGGGTGGTGTTTTGATCGGCCGATTCCTGGGCCGAAAGAGGGGAAACTGTCCAGCACAGCAAGAGGCAACCAAGAAGACTTGCAAACGACCAGAAGGACTGACCAGTGGTGAGTACGCGCCTGCCGACTTCGCGGTTCACGGCTTCCCCCATCCTCCCGGCCGCCGGGAGGGTCGCGCGGAAGCCTCATAATAAGCACAGGCTTCGCCGAATACAAGAGTATTTGAGATGCAACTTGAGGAATAGTTTCAGAAAGCCATCTTATATAGAAATTGTTGGATCATCTTGTTCACATCAGGAGCTAAAACCCCTAAGTTTCAGAGGCTATTTGGTACGGCTGGGACCGCGGCCTCCTGAAGAAAAGAGATGGGAGTCATTAAGAGATGCCTTGGAGACAAAGGATTTACAAATGGAAGCAGTTCGGGCGGTAACGCGCAAGACGCTAGGGCTGTGCTAGCATTCTGGGTTGAAAATGTTGTGAGGGATGAGCATGACTACTAGTCCCAAGGTTGTGGTGGTGATTCCGTCCCGATTTGGTTCGACGCGGCTGCCAGGAAAACCGCTGGTGACGCTGGCGGGTAAATCCATGGTCCAGCGTGTGTACGAACGCGCCAAGCTGGCGACGACTGTGCATCAGGTGTTGGTGGCTACGGATGACCAGCGGATTATAGATGCGGTGCGGGCGTTTGGCGGCGAAGCGCGCATGACCCGCTCCGATCACCGCACGGGAACCGAGCGCATCGCCGAAGTAGCCGCGCACGAAGCGGGCGAAGTGTTCGTGAATGTGCAGGGCGACGAGCCGCTGATCGATCCCGCGGCGATTGATACCGCGGTGCATACCTTGCTGGAGGAACCGCAAGCGAGTGTGGCCACGGTGGCCACACCGATTCGCCAACCGAAGGACATCATGGATCCGAACGTGGTGAAGACGGTTTTGGATTTCGATAACAACGCTTTGTATTTTTCGCGCGCGCCGATTCCGTGGGTGCGCGACACGACACAGAAAGTTCATGTGAACTATTGGAAGCATCTCGGGCTGTACGTGTTTCAGCGGGATGCGCTGCTGGAATACCCAACGTTGCCGCAGGGCGAACTCGAACGGATCGAGCAATTGGAACAGCTTCGCTGGATGGAAAATGGGTGGAAGATTCGCGTGGGAGAAGTGCCGCACGATGCGGTAAGCGTGGATGTGCCGGAAGATGTGACGCGGGTGGAGGAGTTGTTAAGGTTGCAGAAGGCGTCGTAGGAAGAAATAATTAGGTAAAGAAGTAATGAAGTAAAGAAGTGAGGCAGACGGGCACGGCGGTGCCGTGCCCCTACGAGATTGTTGCATGCGATCGATGGCCAGAATCCAAGTTAGCAAGCGTTGAAACAAAAGAGGCGCCTAGTTTCCCCGGCGCCCCTTCTTCGCATTACTTCTTTACTTCCTTACTTTTTTACTTCCTTACTTTTTTAGGGAGCGACTTGTTGGGTCGCTATGCCTGCTGTGGTACGGGAGTTATCCGTGGACAAGAGGAAGACGGTGCTGGGGTTAACGATGTAGGCCTGGAAATTGAAGGTGGTCGAGGGGGAATTCCCCGTGGTCACCCGGTACGCGTTGTTGGCGGTGCCGTCGCCGGAAATGGTGAGCGTGCCGCCGATTCCCACGTCGGAGAACAATTGCTTATTGGTGGAGCCCAACTCGACGTAGTCCATGGCGCCGGCGATGTTGTTGCTGGCCGGAGTGGTCAGAGCGTATTGGCCGACGAAGTCCTCTTCAAAGGGAATGAACGTGGATGAACCAAGCTGCTGCCCGCTCCAATTGAAGGCATAGCTGCCTGCGACGCTGGTCAAAGTGAAGGGGGAGACGCTCTGCGCCTGCAGTGAGCCGTCGCCGATGATGCCGCTGCTGGTGTCCTGGATGACGCCCTTGGTAGCTGAAATCATGTAGAAGACATAGGTAAAGATGCCGCCGGAAGTGTCGGTAAAGGTGAAGGTGCCGCGACCGGTTCCCGCGTTGGTGGTGTCAATCGCATAGGTTGTTGCCGAGAGATTGGTGCCTTGGGAAATGTGATGTGTACTACCGACAGCGTTTTCGTCGTAGGAAATGTTGCCGATGCCGCCGTTGCCGTCCGAGGTAAAGCGGGCAACGCTGGCGATGGGTCCGCCGTTGCCGGTGACGATTCCCCCGCCGACGAGGTACGCAAAGCTGCCGGTAAAGGCGGAATTCTGAGTCGGGATATTGGCGTTCTGCGCCACGGCATCGCCGAGCGAGCCGGCAAGGGTATCCTCTTCCATTACTTTGATATGGGTGTGGTCAACGATGTAGTAGACGAAGGAGCGGCCGTCGAAGGAGAGGGTGCCGCGGCCGAAAGTAGTTCCCACGGAGATGCCGGAGAAATCAAAGACATATTTTCCGGAGATGGCGGTGGCCGCAAAATCGGCGGGGGCCTGGAGGTTCATGTTGCCGCTACTGGTACCGGTGAGGTCGGTCTGAATCAATAGGCCGCCACTGGTGGAGGTGAGAGTCAAACTCAAGAGCAATTCACCGCCGCCGGAGGCCAGCAAAGTCACTGTGCCGCGGCCATTCCCCTGCATCGTGTAGCTCCCGCCGGTGAAGCTGACTTCGGAAGTGGTGCCTGTTCCGAGATCCAGGAAATCCTCAAGGCCGCCGGTTATATTGCCATTGCCATCGGCATTGAAGCTTCCGACGCGGGCAATGAACGCGCCACCGAAATCGGAACCGCTCATCGAAAAGGCGTATTGGCCTTTGAGACTGGAAGGACCAAAGGTGCCGGTTTGGGGCGGCACGACGATGCCGCTGCTCCCGCTGCCGCCGCAAGCGGAGAGGAAGCTAGCGAGAGCGATGAGTGCAAGGGGAAGAAAGCGTTTCACAGCGCACCTCCCTGTTTCTTCGCTGCGGTGGGGGCGACGGCGTAGGTGAGGGGAATCCCGCGCGGGCTTCTGACGATGAGGGCGTTCGTGCCGTTTTGCACGATGCGCGCGAGGAACTGGGTGCCGCGCCAGTCACTGACCGTTTCTCCCACGATGCGGAGGGTATCGCCGGTCTGCACGGTGAAATTCTTCGCTGCCAGTAGGCGAGCGTCTCCCAGATGGACGTCGACGATTCCGGAGGTGGTCTGCAGGGTCACATGCGGCCCCGGCGAGCCGACTGTTGACGAGCCGTACTTCACCACGGTGCCTACGATGGTGACTTCGCGCTTGGTGTCATAGACATTGATGCGAGCTGGCGCAGGGGCGCTCTTATCCTGCGCCGCCGCAAAATTGGCGGCACCCGAAAATAGGACGCCGGCCGCTAATGCGATTGCACACAAACTTGGCTTTTCCATAATTCCCCTCGGTTCTAATTGACTAATTCCCGATTTCCGTTACTGGGGTTCCCCATCCACCCCGGATTTGACGTTTGTATATGAGACGCCACCCGCCGCCGTTTCGTTAACTCAGATGTGGGTATGTGTTTTCAAACCGCACACATATCCCCATAGCCCATTTTGCGTATCAAACCCTGCAGTGCCGGAAAGGTTTCTCATCTTTCAGAAAAATCTTCGATTGTCGCGTCGCAAGAGTTGGCATTGACAGATGGGGGTACCTCGAACATAATTATATGTACGTCAATCCTGCGGAGGTTCGATACGCTCAATTCCTCTCGGTGAGGATGCGGGCAACCCGGATGGCGCCTAAATATATATTTGTTACCGGCGGTGTGGTTTCCTCTCTCGGCAAGGGCGTTGCTGCCTCTTCCATCGGCTGTCTCCTCGAAAGTCGCGGCTTTAAAATCACCATCCAAAAATGCGACCCGTATCTCAACGTCGATCCCGGCACGATGAGCCCGTACCAGCACGGCGAAGTGTTCGTCACCGATGACGGCGCGGAGACCGATCTGGACCTGGGGCACTACGAGCGCTTCACCCACGTCAAACTTTCCCGCGACAATAACTGGACGACCGGGCGCATCTACGAAACCATTCTGACCAAAGAGCGCCGCGGAGATTACCTGGGCAAGACGGTGCAGGTGATTCCCCACGTGACCGATGAAATCAAGCGCTGCATCAAGCGCGTGAGCGAGGGCGTGGATGTGGTGATCGTGGAAATCGGCGGCACGGTCGGGGATATCGAGTCGCTGCCCTTCCTTGAGGCTATTCGCCAGATGCGATTGGAATTGGGAGCCGAGAATACGCTGTTCGTCCACGTCACTTTGGTTCCGTATATCGCGGCGGCGGGCGAACTGAAGACCAAGCCCACGCAGCACAGCGTAAAAGAGATGCTGGGCATCGGAATCCAGCCCGACGTTTTGCTCTGCCGCAGCGACCGCCACATTTCTGGCGATTTGAAACGCAAGATTGCGCTGTTTTGCAATATTGCGGAGTCCTGCGTTATCTCCATGGAAGATGTATCGACGATTTACGAAGTTCCCGTGGAACTGAGCAAAGAGGGATTGGATGCACAGATTATCCGCTTGCTGCGGCTCGAAGAGCGTCCGGCAAATATGCAGCCGTGGCTGGATATGCTGCACCACCTGCAGCATCCGAAGGGCGAAGTGCGCATCGGCATTGTCGGGAAATACGTACAACTTGAGGACGCGTATAAGAGTTTGCGCGAAGCGTTGCTGCACGGCGGGCTGGCGCACGAGCACAAGACGGTTGTCGATTGGATTGAATCGGAGGAGATCGATTCGCCGGAGACCGCGGAACTGCGCTTAAAGGGCTACGACGGGATTTTGGTTCCCGGCGGATTTGGCAAGCGCGGCATTCAGGGAATGGTGCACACCATCCGGTACGCGCGCGAGCACAAGATTCCGTTCTTCGGGATTTGCCTGGGGATGCAGTGCGCCACGATTGAATACGCTCGCGATGCCGCCTGCCTCACACAAGCGGACAGCACGGAATTCGATCCGCAGACACCGCATCGCGTGATTTACAAACTGCGCGAACTTCTGGGCGTGGATGAAATGGGCGGCACCATGCGGCTAGGAGCGTGGCCGTGCAAGCTGGAGCCGGGATCGTTTGCGCACAAGGCTTACGGCCAGACGGAAATCAGCGAACGTCACCGGCACCGCTACGAATTCAACCGGGAATACGAGAAAACTCTGACCGCGGCTGGATTGAAGATTACGGGAAGGACGCCCGACGAGAACTACGTGGAAATTGTGGAAGCGCCGAACCATCCGTGGTTCCTCGGTTGCCAGTTTCATCCGGAGTTCAAGTCCAAGCCGTTGGAGCCGCACCCGCTGTTCGCGGCGTTCATTGGGGCGTCCCTAGAACACAAACTCCAGAAGTCACGGCCTGCGGACACCAAGCCGAAGCCGCCAGCTCCTGCTCTGCGCGCCACGCCGCACGCTACGGCGTAGTTTCCGTTCAGCGGAGACGGACGGCCTCCCTCCTTCGGCGGGCAGGCAGAAGGCCATCCCTACAAAACCAAGGGCAAACTCCGCCGCTCTGCGCACCCTGTGATATCTTCAAAGTTCCGAATGACACACACACGAGAAATTACACTTGGCAGTTTGCGGCTTGGCGGGGGGAACCCGCTGTTTTTGATTGCGGGGCCGTGCGTTATCGAGTCGGAAGCGCATGCGCGGATGATGGCGGAGCGGGTTGCAAGAATTGCCGCCGACGCGAGCGTGCCTTACATCTTCAAAGCTTCGTACGACAAGGCGAATCGTTCTTCGGGGAAGGCGTTTCGCGGGCCCGGGATCGCGGAGGGGCTGTGCATCCTTGGCAAAATCAAAGCCGATTTGCGCGTTCCCATTCTCACGGACATTCATGATGCTTCGCAGGCTGCGCCGGCCGCCGAAGTTGTGGACATTTTGCAGATTCCCGCGTTTCTTGCGCGGCAGACGGATCTGCTACTGGCCGCGGCAAAGACTGGCCGCATCGTCAACGTGAAGAAGGCGCAATTTCTCTCGCCATGGGACATGGGAAACGTGGCCGAAAAGATTGCCTTGAGCGGCAACGACAAGATCATTCTCACGGAGCGCGGCGCTAGTTTCGGGTACAACAATCTGGTCGTGGATATGCGGTCGTTTCCGGTGCTGAAAAAGTTTGGCTACCCCGTGGTTTACGACGTGACGCACTCGGTGCAGCTCCCCGGCGGGCAGGGTCACGCCAGCGGCGGCCAGCCGGAATTTATCGAGCCGCTGGCGCGCGCGGGAGTTTCCACCGGCGTAGATGGAGTTTTTCTGGAGACGCACGACAATCCCGCCGTCGCGCTTTCCGATGGGCCGAACGCGCTGCCACTTTCGCAGCTTCCGGAGCTGCTGGGGCGGCTGAAGGAACTGTCAACACTCGTGCGCCGCTGGAGCAAGGCATGAGCCTCGATACAGCGCGCCGCGTCCTGCGCATTGAAGCACAAGCTCTTCAAGATATTCTGGCGCGGCTCGATGCTTCCTTTGAGCGCGCCGTGGATCTGCTACTCGCTTGCAAGGGACGCGTGGTGGTCACCGGCATGGGCAAGTCCGGACTGGTGGGGCGCAAAATTTCCGCCACTTTATCCAGCACCGGGACACCTTCCTTCTTTCTTCATCCAGCGGAAGCGTTACACGGGGATCTTGGCATGCTGGCGCGCGGCGATTCCCTGCTGGCGATTACCTACGGCGGCGAAACGCAGGAGATTCTCAACCTGCTGGAAGCGTTGAAGCGTCTGGAAATTCCCATCGTCACGCTCACGGGCAATCCAAAGTCCACGCTCGCCGAAGCCAGCGATATCATGCTGGACGTCAGTGTGAAGGAAGAGGCTTGCTCGCTGAATCTCGCGCCCACGGCGAGTACGACAGTGGCGATGGCTGTTGGCGACGCGCTGGCGGTTTCGCTTCTGGAGCGACGCGGATTCCAACCCGACGATTTCGCCGCGTTGCATCCCGCCGGGCGCCTGGGCAAGAAGCTTTTGCGTGTGGAGCATCTGATGCATTCCGGCGAAGCCCTGCCACGCGTGTCGCCCGAAACTCCGATGCCCGCGGCGTTCCACGAAATGTCCGCGAAAAAACTGGGGATGACCACGGTGCTCACCGCGGACGGGAAACTTGCAGGAATACTTACGGACGGTGATTTGCGCCGGTTGATGGAGAAGCACGGCGGCGCAACGCTGTCCATGACTTCGGGGGACTGCATGGTGCGTTTGCCGCAAACGATTGGGGCTCATGTGCTAGCCAGCGAAGCGCTCAACATCATGGAGAAGAAGAAAATCACCTCCATCGTGGTGGTGGACGACGCACAAAAAGTTCTTGGCGTCGTTCACCTGCACGATCTGTGGACACTCGAACTCATCTGACCCGCATCTTGTCTTTGTAGGCGTAGGGCTTTGAAGGTCACGGAAAAAGGGTCCTACATCCTCCCTTTCAGCGCCTTTTTCATGAATTCATGAACCTGCGGATCTGAAAACGCGCCTTGCTGCGCTTCCGCGGGCCAATTGGCTCTGTCTTCCGACATGGCCTTTAGGCCTTTCAGAATTTCCGGGTTACCGCCGGTGAAGGCCTCGACAAGTCTTTTCCAACGGGCTGCAAGTTCTTGGCCTCGCGACCCGGACGGGTCTTCTCCCAGCGACGCCTTGATGTCCGCATGGAGTTGCGCCCAGTCCTGGTCGGCTTTCTCCCGCACTTCGGGAGACCAGAGATTCCTGCGTTCCGCAAGCTTTGCCCGCGCCTCTTCGTTGAAATACTTCCCTTTCCACTCCATTTTGTTTTGCATTTCGATCTCCTGCACGATGAATTGAAACAGTTTCCAATCGGGCTCATTCCGCGACTGCAGAGACCTCTCCGCATTACCAATGGCTCGAATCGCCTTGTCCAGTTGGCGCCGCTTCTGGTTCAGCACTTCTTGCTGCCGCCGCAGCACGCCGGGCAAGTTCGCTTCGGATCGCAATAAACCGGGGATCTGTTTCAGCGGGATGCCGAGAAACTTGAGGACCACGATCTGTTCCAAGCGCCCGAAGTCCTGCGCGCTGTACAAACGGTAACCGGCCTGAGAACGCTGCTTCGGCCGCAAAAGCCCCAGCCGGTCGTAGTGGTGCAGCGCGCGCACGGTAACCCCTGCAAGGCTCGCGAACTCCTTCGCGCGGTACAGTTCCTTGGTTCCAATCTTCACGGCTCGCCTCCA
>WNEZ01007332.1_pt1 | contig 13051 bp, 12 predicted proteins | sample 5400521 | NCBI WGS metagenome assembly WNEZ01 (sample SAMN13153339, study PRJNA577476) | soil metagenome | isolation source: 120 cm saprolite under Douglas fir tree site 2 hole 1 replicate 1 | place: USA:California | collected 2015-04-18 | reverse complement strand
CCCATTGCTGTTTTCTTCGTACTTTGTGTGAAATATGAAACCCTCCTTGCGATAAGCTCAACGATGGCGTCACCCCCCAAGGTTATGCCCCACAGAGATCATGTAAACGGATGATCTGCCCTTGCAAAAAGCGCAAGGATGATTGCATAAGAGCGAAGGCCCCAATCGTACCCAGTATTCTCGGTTTGAGGACGAGAACCACTGGGGAAGGAAGGAGCCTTTGATGATCATCGCCTTGGTCTTATGCCAGCAAAATGGTGGGCCAGTCCCCCTGGGGAAAGGCGGACCTAAGCTGCCGCGGCACTGGCATCGGCCCAACAAAGCCAGCAGCAAAGTGGAAACCTCAGACTCCGGAGGATGCATAAACACCCAAAGGATGAGCGGCCTGCTGCTGAAGACCATGATCAGGCCTCCAACTGCGACCAGCACGGACACAATCCGCAATCCGATTGACAACCCGCGATAAGGTGGTCGTGACATGGGATAGATCCTCCGGCTGATTCGCTATGTTCGAGCCTGTGTGGCTCAAGCATGTGTGGCCCAAGCATGTGTGGCGCGGACGCTCCTGTCCGCGGCTCTTGAAGTTGACGCGATGCCCCACGCTTTTCGCGTCCTTTGCGACAAGGTGGGTGCCGGTCTGCTCACCGCAGCAGATTTCCGCTGACACTCGTATCGGAACTGGGAAGGGCACGACTTCACAGCTGCGGAAAAACTGGCGCATGCGTGCAGCACCCTGGAAGAGCGGCCCTTCAGGGCCGCGAAAGCCGTCCGGGGTTACATCCCGCATCTTGTGGTGCTTGACTCTTTCGGGAAACCTCTCTACAACAATTCAGGCGAAGTCGAGGAATCGGTGATTTCAGGGTTGCTCGACAATGCTCTACATTAGAAATCTCACAAGCTGGGCTACTCGTCTTGCGTCGCTTGAAAATCCATCGTCTTCGCGACCTTTTCTTTGCTTCGGCGCTCGGTTAGAATCCATCTCGCCTTCCGCGCCGGGCTGGTGCGCTCACCCGCACGTCGGCTGCTCCCAGGAGGATCCGATGTCCCCATTGCAAAAGCTGCTCATCTTCATTTGTCTTGGCGTTCTGCTGGTCACGCTCACCGACTGCGGCTCGCGCCATGACCCGGACGAGAAATACTTCCTCGTCTCCACCAACCTTCAGATTCCTTATTGGCAGACGGCCGCGACTGGATTCTCGCAATCCGCCTCCCAGCTCAAGGTGCGTATCGAAGTCGTCGGGCCCGACACCTTCGATCCCAAGGCGGAACAGCAGGCGTTCGAGAAGGCGCTGCAACAGAAGCCTACTGGTATTCTGCTGTCCGCAGCCGATCCCAATCTACTGAAAGATTACATCGGAAAGGCAATCGCTGCCGGCGTCCCGGTAATCACGATTGATTCCGATGCTCCCGCCACCAAACGTCTGTTCTTCATCGGCACCAACAATTACCAGGCTGGGATCATCGGCGGCCAGCGACTCGCTACCGAGCTGCACGGCAAGGGCAATGTCGTGGCCTTCAGCATGCCAGAGCAAACCAATCTTGCCGAGCGGCTGCGCGGTTACCGCGACGCGCTGGAGAATCATTCCCAGATCAAGATTGTGCGGGTGGTCGACATCAAAGGTGACCCTCGTATCGCCTTTGACACGGCCACGCAGATCCTCGGCAAGGAAAAGAACAAGGTGGATGCCTTTGTATGTCTGGAGGCCCTGGCTGGCAAGGAAGTCGCCACGGTGCTAAGCAACAACAATGTCAAAGACAAGATCGTTATGGCAATGGATACCGATCCGGATACGCTTGACTGGATACAGAAGGGCGTAATCGCCGCCACCATTGGCCAGAAGCCCTACACCATGAGCTTTGTTGGTCTCAGAATGCTGGATGACCTCTACCACCACAAGCTCAAATCGCTCGATGCAGATTGGGCCAAAAACAGCTTTTCTCCCGTGCCAGCTTTTATCGACACTGGGTCCGCGCTCATCGACAAAAACAACGTACAAGCTTTCATGGAAGCAAAGAAGTCCGTTACTGGCACTCAGAAATAACCAGCATCTGCAGAAGAGGAGCAGGAGGCACGAATGCGGAGAGTCCTGATCTTTTTTGTGCTGACCCAGTTTGTCCTTCTCCTCCCGATTGCCGCAGCTCTCGACCGCCAACCCGATGCCGATTACCGTACGCGTCGCCAGGCCGTGGCCAAGAAAACCGAGGGCGGCGTAGTTCTGCTTTTCGCCGCGATGGAAGCGGAAGGCCCAAACGATCTCTACGGTTTTCGCCAGGACGACAATTTCTTCTATCTTTCAGGTTGGGCTGAGCCCGGCGCGGCGCTGCTCGTAGCACCTGCGGCCCAAGCAAGTGGGGGCTCGACGGCACGTCCATATACAGAGATCCTGTTTCTGCCCGCTCACAACCCCTCGCAGGAAAGGTGGACCGGACCCAAGCTCGGTCCGGAGAATCCGGACGCTCCCAACATCACGGGCTTTGAACGTGTCGAATTGCTCGACAAGTTGCGCGATGAGTTGCTGCGATTGCTACCTCAGCCACGAGCCACGGTATACGGCGATTTGCCCACCTTCGATAAGGCCTCAGCCTCGGCCGAGCCTCTGAACTGGCTCAGGCGAGCCAATGCTTTTCCGACCTCTGTCTCGTTTCAAGATGTAAAGCCTCTTCTTGCCTCGCTGCGCACATTCAAAGATGCCGGCGAAATTGAGCGAATCCGCAAGGCTACGGACGCTTCCATCGCCGCGCATATGGCGGCCCTGCACGCGGTAAAACCGGGGATTACCGAGCGTGAAATCTCGGCATTAATGCAATATGAATGGGGCAAGCGTGGCTGCGAACGCCCCGCATATGCGCCGATTGTTGGGGCAGGTTTCAACTCTACCGTGCTGCACTATTCAAACGACTCGGGCACGCTCAACGCCGGCGATGTCCTCGTGATTGACGCGGCTGGAGAGTATGCCATGTACGCCTCCGACATCACGCGCACGTTGCCCGCCACCGGCAAGTTCTCCGCCCGGCAGCGTGAAATCTACGACGTTGTCTTAGGCGCGCAACGTGCTGCCATAGCCGCGTTTCAACCCGGCAAATCCACCCTGAAGCGTGATGATCCCAACTCGCTCTACAAAGTAGCCTACGAATATATTAACTCGCATGGAAAAGACCTCCACGGCGATCCCCTGGGTAAGTATTTCATTCATGGCCTCAGCCACTACGTCGGTCTCAATGTGCACGACGACGGCGACTACAACCTGCCGGTGGGTCCGGGCATGGTCTTTACCATCGAACCCGGAATCTATATCCCTGATTGCACATCAATTGCGCTCCCCTCGCTCAATTGCCGGGCCTCACCCTGGGTTGTAGCATGGAATGTCTTAAGCATTCTTAAGGAGGACTTATGGCCACCGAAACCATGACTGGTCCGACTATCCTCGGCAGCACCACTAAAACCAAGGTCTTTAAGAACTTCATAGACGGCGAATGGGTCGAGTCCTCGACCGGAGAAACTTTCGAAAACTGCAATCCTGCGGACACTCGCGACGTGGTCGGCATCTTCCAGAAGTCCGGTAAGGAAGATGTGGATGCCGCTGTGGATGCCGCCAAGCGCGCATTTGCCAGGTGGCGCCTGGTGCCTGCTCCCCGCCGCGCTGAGATCGTCTACAAAGCCGCCGAAATGCTCATCGAACGCAAGGAAGAGTACGCCCGCGATATGACTCGCGAGATGGGAAAGATCCTGAAGGAAACTCGCGGCGACGTACAGGAAGCCATCGATACCGCCTACTACATGGCTGGTGAAGGACGCCGCCTTTTCGGTCCAACCACGCCATCCGAACTGCCTAACAAATTCGCTATGGCTGTCCGCCAACCACTCGGTGTTTGCGCCATGATCACGCCGTGGAACTTTCCCATGGCGATTCCTTCTTGGAAACTGCTGCCTGCAATCGTGTGCGGCAACACCTGCGTGATTAAGCCGGCTCAGGACACTCCGCTTTCTACCTTTAATCTAGTGCGCACACTCTGCGACGCTGGCGTACCCAAAGGCGTGATCAACATCGTGAGCGGATTCGGTTCGCGGATCGGTGCGCCACTGATGGAAAACCCCGAGGTGCGGGCCATATCGCTGACCGGCTCGACCGAAGTGGGCCGCATCGTGGGCACGACCGCAGCCAAAAGCTTCAAGCACTGCTCCCTCGAACTCGGCGGCAAGAACCCGATGATCGTCCTCGATGACGCGAACCTTGACCTCGCAATCGACGGCGGATTGTGGGGCGGCTTCGGCACCACCGGCCAGCGTTGCACCGCGACCAGCCGGATCATCGTGCAGAAGGGCATCTACAACGAGTTCGTGGAACGCTACGTAAACCGTGCCAAGAGGCTGCGGGTCGGCAATGGCTTGGATGAGAGCGTGGACATGGGTCCTGCAATCAACCAAGCTCAACTGAAGACCGACTTGAACTATGTCGATATCGGCAAAGACGAAGGCGCGAGAATGGTCTGCGGCGGTCACCGCCTCGACAAAGGCGAATATCAGCACGGCTGGTTCATGGAGCCGACGGTGTTCATCGATGTCGATCCCAAGATGCGCATCGCCCAGGAGGAAATCTTCGGCCCCGTCGTATCGATCATCCCCTGCGACGATCTCGAAGATGCCATCTCTATCGCTAACAACATTGAATACGGCCTCTCATCGTCGCTCTACACGAAAGACGTAAACAAAGCCTTCACCGCCATGCGAGACCTATGCGCCGGCATCACCTACATTAATGCGCCCACCATTGGGGCGGAGGTGCATCTGCCCTTCGGCGGAGTAAAAGCAACCGGCAACGGTCATCGCGAAGGCGGCCTGGGCGCAATTGACTTTTACACCGAATGGAAGTCGATTTACGTCGATTATTCAGATAGCCTGCAGAGAGCGCAGATTGATCGGCCGGAATAAAAACGTTTAACCACAGAGAACGCCGGGGACGCAGAGATTCTCTCTTCATTTCTCTGCGCACTCTGCGCTCTCTGCGGTTAAGCATTTTGGTTTGTTGGCGGTGAACCATGCCCATCACGCAGACCCGCGAAGTCACCGCTGCCGCTCGTCTGGAAAACGTCCGTTACGCTATCCGTGATCTGGCCTGCATAGCCGACGAGGTAGCGAAGCAGGGCCACAAGATCCTTCCGCTGAATATCGGCGACCCCATCAACTTCGATTTCCAGACTCCACAACACTTGATCGAAGCGGTGTACAAGGCAATGCGCGATGGTAAGAACGGCTATGCGCCATCGCCGGGCATCAAGGAAGCGCTGGACGCAATTCGCGCCGAAGCCGCGCGCAAGGGCATCAAGAGCGTGCAAGACGTATTCATCACTTCAGGTGTGAGTGAGGGGGTGGACGTTTGCCTGGCAGCGCTGGTCAATCCCGGAGAGAACGCACTCACGCCCAGTCCGGACTACCCGCTTTATTCCGCGGTGCTTTGCAAGCTGGGAATCGAACTCAACACGTATTCGCTGAACGAGGACAACGCTTGGCAGCCGGATCTGATCGACGTCCATGGCAAGATCAATTCTCAAACGCGCGGCCTCGTCCTCATCAACCCGAACAATCCCACCGGTTCAGTCTGCTCCCGAAAGATGCTCGAGCAGATTGCGGAATTAGCACGGCGGAACAATCTAGTCATCTTCGCCGACGAAATCTACGACAAGCTCATTCTCGACGGGGGCTTGCTAGAACGGGGCCAAACAAAACGAGTCCAAACAGAAAACGGCAAGCACATCTCCATGGCAGCCGTTGCGCCAGATGTGCCGGTCGTGACCTTCGGGGGGCTTTCCAAGAATTATCTCGCGCCGGGATGGCGCCTTGGATGGGGGATCGTCAGTGGCGACGCAGCCGCAGTAAAGCCTTACATCGAAGGCATCCATCGTTTGCTCCGCGCGCGTCTGTGCGCCAACCACCCCGAACAGTACGCGATCAAGCCCGCGCTTGAAGGACCGCAGGACCACCTACCCGAAGTGCTGAAGAAACTGCGCACCCGTCGCGACCTGACCATGAACTGGTGCAACTCGACTCCGCGTGTGAGCTGCGTTGCACCGCGCGGCGCTTTCTATGCCTACCCGCGCCTGGACATTCCCGAAGCCGACGACGTCTTTGTAAAAGAACTGCTGCTGCAAAAACACGTGCTGGTGGTGCACGGCTCCGGCTTCGGACAGAAGCCAGGCACGAAGCACTTCCGCATCGTCTTCCTGCCAGATGAGAAGACGCTCACGAAGGCCTATCAGTCGATCGCGGAGTTCATAAGAGCGAGAGACGGATAGAGCATTGTTGATTGTTGATTTTCGATTGTTGAATGAAACTCTATCGTCTCCGCGTCACATATCCCGAGACGGTCCACCCCGCTCCTTCGCCTCGCGTTCCCGCTCCAGCACCATCCGATCGAACGCGTGTGGCAGGCCTTCGCGCGGAGAATATGGTCCCGGCTTGTAGGCGCGCGACTTGATTCCGGCTTGCGAGAGCTCGGAGATTCCCCAATCTTCTTTATTGGTCAAATCCCAGAACTCCACTGCATCGTCGGCCTGAAAGTTTGGCTTGGCCATTTCGTCAGGATGAAAGTGCCACTCGCAGATGATTTCGGTGCGATCCACAGCGCGCGGCCACAGCGTGTGCGTCATCATGTAGTCGGGATGCAGGCTCAAAAACAGGTTGGGATAGACCGCGTAATACCGAACTTCCCTGCGCTGCGCATCGGTTAAGCATGGCAGATAATCGCGGCGCAGCTTGCCGTCCAGGCTCATGGTTTCGACGCCCGACTTGAATCCCATGGAACCGCCGATATAGCCGCGATGCGGAGTGTCATTGTCGCCACTGAGGTAGTCGGTCAACTGGCTGAGCTTAGGATGCAGCACGGGACAGTGCAAGCACTCGTTGTAATTCTGGATGATCAGCTTCCAGTTGGCTCTTACGTCATACGTGCGGCGCTGGTAAAAGCGCAGCTCCTGCATGCGCCAGTTGGCGAACTTCTGCGGCAGGTCGTCGAGTTGGGTTGCGAGCGGCGCGGGATGCGGATTGAGAGTTATGAAAAGATGCCCGTCCCAAACGTCGGCGGCCACGGGGTTCAGGGGATAATCCTCGCGCGGCAAGTCGTCCATGTGGGGCGCGCCGATCAGCTTGCCATCGAGCCCGTAAGTCCAGCCGTGGTAAGGACACTGAATGCGTCCCGAAAATTTGCCCTCGGCGGCGGTGCAGATGCGCGTGCCCCGGTGACGGCACACGTTGTAGAGAGCGCGAACCTTGCCGCCGCTGTTACGATTGATGATGATGCTCTCGTCACCAATCTCCCGCAGGAAAAAGTCGCCTGGGTGAGGAATCTGATCGGCGCGCCCGGCGCAGATCCAGCTCTGGCAGAAGAAGCGCTCCAGTTCGTCGGTAAAGACGGCCGGATCAGTGTAATAGCGTGCCGGAAGCGTCTCGCCAATGCTGTGGGCGTGTGTTGACATCAGAAACAATTCCCCGAGTTGGCCGGGGAACAGTATATGACATCCAAATCGGAGCGATGCACGGCTAGAAGTACACTCGAGCGGATGAGCTGGCGTGCTTTTGGGTGGCGCAGCGCTTCCAGCGCTGCGATTCAGGCGCTTAGAATGTTCGGCTTTAGCCGCTGAGGGACTTCATCCAGCAAGAAAACCTGGCCGGGCCGAGCTGTAGAAATATTCCTCTGTTGCAGCCACCAAGCCTTTCTTTACCGGATTCAGCTGAATGTAGTGGCGGAATACGTGGTAATCCTCCGCATCTCTCACCCGGCGGCCATAGAAGCTCTTCTCCCAGATCTCGCCGCCGAATTCCAACTCCTTTTTCGCCCTGTAAGCGGCAACTCGCGCAGCAATTTCTGCCCTGCCTCTCAGGGAACCCGCGGTGCTCATCGCAACGCACCGGTGGTTGCCCTTGCCAGTGCCTTCGCTCTTATCGTTGGGGACCCGCCCAAAAAAGCCTATCTCTTCGGATACCCTCTAACCAAGTGGATAGTCCTCTGAAGGTTAACCTGTTCTCGCGTTGAGCTTGGGAAATTTGCTATGTCGCAGATATGAAAAGATCTTGTGCGGCTGTCTTCGGGAACGCAGGAGTCTTGGCCATGGCACACGGTTTGCTGCGTTCCAAGGATTTTAATGTCACTAGAACGTGATCAACGGGAAATGCTTTGCCCCAACGTTGTATGTGACAAGGAGGAGGTAGGAGTATGCGTTTCCAAAATCCAGATAGAAGGGTTTTCTTAAGCGGAGCAGGGAAAGCGGTGTTGGCAGGCTCAGCGGCTATCGCGTTGGCTCCAGGAGCTGAGGCAACACCTGTACCGCCACCAACTTTGGTTCATGCCATGTGGACCCACGGAACCGCCATTCAGGTGGAGTTCACCGACCAAATCACCGGTATCGTGCGGCGAGGATTTCACGCCCGAATCGATGCGAGACCGGGAACGAATTGGTTTCACTTTGCAGTTCCCACACCCGTGATCGTATCCGACAGGCGCTTGCGGATCGACTCAGTCATGCTGAAGTTCAGGACGGGCGACCAAGCGACCGTAAACTAATATCCACGTCTACGACGGCCCCGACAAGATTGCCGCACACGACAACCTTCATCTCACTCACGACCATCCTTTCGAAAGATTTGCGGTAGCGCAACATCCGGAGGTCCGCTGGGGAATCGGGATCTCAATCGGGGCTAGCTTCGGTGTGGATCCCGAGCGCTGGATGGAGTTTAGTTCCGCCGGTGCGGACTTCATTTAAGTGGTCTCAGTGCTTTACTGCTTACTGGGCTGGGCGGCGACGCGCTTTTTGTGGTGAAGGAGTGGCCGACTGGCCCATGCTTCCCGAGCAGACTGTAGGAACCTGAGGGTGCCCCCGCATTTCGCGTCCTTTGCATGGCTTTTGGGTGGCGCAACGCCGGGGTCCCCGCAAGCCTTTTGGCTCGCCGGGGTGGAGCGCTTTCAGCGCTGCGCGTGCCAGAACTTTTGGATGGCGCAGCCCTTCTCTTCTTTTTCCCTCGCAGTAGCTCCCACGCCTCCAGGTACCGCTCGTACTTGTGTCCCTTAGCCGAAGGCGTCAGGCACACCGTCGAGTGCAAATGCATCAGAAGCCCCGCTGGCACGATGTACCACAAGTCCTCCGGGACAATGTAGATCGCGAAGAAGTCAATTTCGCCTGGCGTGTAACGCTTCCCGCCATCATGTTTCCGCAATGTGCAGGCGTATGACCCGAATCGCCGGTGCATGGTGCACTTCACCTGAACCCGCAGAAATTGCCCGTTACTTTCCACTCCGATGTCGTAGCGCTCCGATTCGCCCCATGGCTTCGAAATGCTCAGTCCGTGTTCGGCGGCGCGAGCCATAAATTGCAGTTCGGCCCACTCCCCGCGTTTTTTGTGGTTCTTTATATCTCTTCCTTCATTGGTCATTAATTTAGGCCCAGAAAGAAAAGCGCGGCCCCCAAAGGGACCGCGCTCTTTCTTTTTTCTACTTACAATTCTATTATATCAATTGGAAATACCCATTTGGGACATGTTTGCTAGCAATCTACATGCCCAGCCAGCATGAACATAGCCGCTTTCGGCTAGTTTCTGCCTATTGACAGAAATGAGGAGGGATTTCAAACAGGCAAGATTCCAGAACTACGGGTAGTGTCTTAATTCCGTGTTGCTGGCTTAACTGCTGACTACCATGTAGGCCATTATTTAGCAGCGTTGATCTTGACTTTCCCATCATCTATTTCAACGGTAGTATTTTTGTCTGGATCAATCGGATATATCACGCTGTGCTGCGGGTCCAGCCTGATCTCCATGTTATGGGTGACTGGCGCTACCTTCGATGGATGCGCCTTTAGAATAGTCCCGAGAAAAGCAGTACCAATCAGCATCAAAATGATCTGAAAAATGGCGAGGCCCCGCAACGAGGGTGCGTAGATGTCATAGCTCTTCTGAATACTGAGCAGACTGACACCACGCATCAAGAAAAGAAGACCAAGGAGCACCGATCCGCCAAATGCCCCGATCACAAGCCAAAGCATCAACAAAGAGACTGACCCCGGAGTGTTGAACGAGAGTCCAACGACAAACGCTATCCCAGCGAAGGCAAGAGTCAAAAATTGCTTCGTCAAATCAAATCCAAGCTCCGCAGCTTTTTTCTCGCACTCTTCGACCATAACTACCTCACTGCTTGCAAAAGGGCCACACTTGGCAAAACTTCTCCTTATACGCCGCCTCAATATCGGACATCTTTAAAACCGTTCGCTTCTCCGCAAGAGCATACCTAGAAGCGGCCCTCGTCAATTCCCTCGCGCTGTTTAAGGCATCGGGTATCCCGCGCCGTTCGCTGGCCACCTTCCGCACTTCGCTGTCCATCAAACTGCTCTCATTCTCAGAGGCCAGTCGCTGCAAACGATCAATGATCTGCGTCTCGTATTCCTTAAGACCACTGCTGCCTGTTTCCCGAGAAACGGCGGTGTCAAGTTGTTTTTTGAAGTCTTCCGTTTCAAACATGACGACGAGAGTATCACAGACGATTGAGGCTGCGACGAGACAGGCAACTTGTTCCGAATCCAGAACAAGGGAGCGGTTTTCCCGGCATTATATGCCGCGTGTGAGATAATTTCCGCCTTGAAAGTATCCGTTCTTCTGCTCATGCCGCCCCCGCGTTATAATGGAATTTAGGCAGGCAAAGCGGCAACTAAACCAACCCAAACTAACCTATCCCGCAGAGCATAAACTGCCAAGGCCCAAATCCCACAATTCGGGCCTTACTCTTTTCGGCAGAGGGGTAAACCAATGACAGACCATGGAATTGCTTTGGGTAACCTTGCGAAACAAGCTCCGTTCGTTAACCTGACTCCCGAGAAAGAACAGCGCGTCATGGAACTGATCCGCGAGATCAAGGGCATCTTCGACCAGCAAGCCAAGAAAACTAGCTAACAATCAACGGGGTTGGTCGCCTCCCCAGCCATCAGCCCCATTTCTGGCAGCAACACGGAATTAAGACACTACCGAACTACGGCATCGCTTGCTCCTTCCGCGCATAGCTTCTAATCTGTTTGAATCGTTCTCATAGCTTTGCTACGGTACAAAGAACGTGATCGATATCCATTGCCACATCCTGCCCGAAGTGGACGACGGGCCGAAATCCTGGGAAGTCGCAGAAGAAATGTGCCGGCTGGCGGTGGCCGATGGCATCACGCACGTCGTTGCCACTCCCCACGCCAATGACCGCTATCACTACGATCGTGCGTACGTCGCCGGCCTGCTCGAAAAACTTCGCCAACTCGTCGGCGAGGCGCCCGAGCTTAGCCTCGGTTGCGATTTTCATCTCTCCTATGACAATCTTCAGGCCGTCCTCGCCCGCCCCGAGCGCTACGTCATTGCCAATACGAATTACGTGCTGGTCGAGCTGAGCAACTACAGCATCCCAGTGCAGGTCGCCGATTGTTTCCTGAAGCTGGGGGATCGAGGGATCACTTCTGTGATCACTCATCCGGAGCGCAACGCCATCCTGCAACAGACTCCGCAGCGGGTGCTTGACTGGGTAGAACAGGGATGCGTCATCCAAGTGACAGCCTCTGCGCTGACCGGGTCTTGGGGAGAGCGGGCCCAAGGTATCGCAAAGTGGCTACTGGAGCGCGATGGAGTGCACGTGTTAGCTAGCGACGCTCATGATGCGAAACATCGTGTCCCGAGGCTTTCCCAGGGACGGGATGCTGCCGCGGACATTTGCGGTGCAGAGGTAGCTCAGGCGCTGGTAAAAGAGAATCCCCACGCCATAGTCAGCGGGCAGCCGTTGCCATACTTCCCCAAACCTGTGATGAAGGGCTGAGTCTTCGCAGACACGCGAACCCATTGTGATACCGCGCCGGGGAAGCGTACGGCTTTCCAAGTTGCGGAAAAACTAGAAATCATTGTTGCGTCCGTGGAAGAGCGGGCCTTCAGGCCCGCGTAAGTGGCCTAAAATGAGTAGGGCTTTTAGCCCCTGGGGCCGCGTTCTTATCCTTCAAATTATTTTCCCGCAGCCTGTTCAAGCGTGCTACCGAGGCGCTCCCCATGGAGATGCAGAAATCAAGACGCTGCGAGGTTGCTGCCAAATTCTCGTTGCATCGAGGCAAGCGGGCGCATGCGATTCACACTTCCTGGCTCATGGCGCGGGCAGCCATTTCCTGCGCCGCTTTCAGGCGGCTGACCGTGCGCTCTCTTCCCAGCGTTGCCATCACCGCGAATAGACTTGGCGCGACGCTTTGCCCGGTCAATGCCACGCGCGCGCCGTTTATCAGGGGGCCGGCTTTCATTTCCTTTTCCGCGGCAAAGTCGTACAGCAGCTTTTCTGTTTCCCGCTCGCTAAAGCCGCCTTCCGAAGCAGCATAGCGTCCGCCCAGTTCCACGAGCATCTGGCGCACATTTTCATCTTTCAGAAACTTCTCCACCGCCGCGGGATCGGCCTGGAATGAATCGGTGAAATACGCGCGGAACAAGGTGGCGAAATCTCTCAGATTGCGGGCCCGCGGCTTCACCAGATCGATGGTGCGAAGCAGCCAGTCCCGATCCATGAGGTCGGGATCGATTCCGGCCTTCTTCCATTCCGCCTCGACCAGCGGCAGCAATTTTTCCACCGAAAAGGCGCGAATATGTTCGCTATTGAACCAGTCCAGCTTGGCGCGATCGAAAATGGCATTCGATTTTGAAATTCCGTCCAGGTCGAAAAGCGGGATGAGTTCAGCGTCCCCTAAAGTTCCCGGGGTGCCTTCCGGTGGCGCCCACCCCAGGAGTGCGAGAAAATTGCGGAACGCTTCCGGCACGATGCCCTGGTCGCGATAAGCCATCACGCTCGTGGCACCGTGGCGCTTGCTGAGCCGCGTTTTGTCAGGCCCCAGAATCAACGGCACGTGCGCAAAAACCGGCATCAGCTCGCCCAGTGCCTCATAAAGCATCACCTGCTTGGGGGTATTGGAAATGTGGTCGGAGCCGCGGACGATGTGGCTGATCCGCATGTCGATATCATCGGCCACCACGCTCAGGTGATAGGTCGGGGCGCCATCGGAACGCAGCAAC
>WNEZ01003798.1_pt1 | contig 13051 bp, 12 predicted proteins | sample 5400521 | NCBI WGS metagenome assembly WNEZ01 (sample SAMN13153339, study PRJNA577476) | soil metagenome | isolation source: 120 cm saprolite under Douglas fir tree site 2 hole 1 replicate 1 | place: USA:California | collected 2015-04-18 | reverse complement strand
GATTCTTTATATCCTCGAAGGAAAAGTGCGCCACGAATTCGGACCCGGGCTTAAGCAGGTCTTGGAGAACGAAGCCGGCGATTTTATTTACATCAAACCGGGCGTGCCTCATGAAGTCTTCAACATCAGCGACACCGAACCCGTCGTGGCCTTCGTCGCCCGTTCGTCTGCCGAGGAATGGGACAACATTATTCCTTACGACCGCAACCAGCCCGGGCTAAAGCGGCGAAAGCACGAAGCGTCTTAAATTTTCGCTCGCCTCGAACTATGCAGTTCGCACACTCTTGATCCGGCGGGTTCCTTGCCGCCGCATATGACACGCGATCCGGCGTTAACGGGACTTCCCGCTGGCCTTTCAGCCGAAGAAGCGGCGGCACAATTCGATCAACTCCAGCGAAAGCTCGTTCCGCTGTGGCAATTGATCGAGTCCTTCAATCAGCACGAACAAACAATCGTGGTTGTTCCGTCGATGTCGGTCGATATGGCAGCCACGGGCTTCGCAATTCAGGGCTACGAAGAGCGCTTCCTGTTCCTCCTTTTGCTTCTGGCGCAACCGCGCGCGCAAATGATTTATGTGACCTCCCAGGCGATTCACTCCAGCGTGATCGAATATTACCTCGATCTTCTCTCGGGCGTCATTCCGAGTCACGCCATGCGTCGGCTCACTTTGCTCTCGCCCTACGATGATTCCGCGCGTCCTCTCAGTCTCAAACTACTCGAGCGGCCGCGCCTTCTCGAGCGAATCGGAGCCGGCATCCTGGACAAGGACCGCGCTCACCTGGTCTGCTACAATACCACCTTCCTCGAGAGAAATCTCGCCTTGCGCCTGGGAATCCCGCTTTACGGCGCGGACCCCCGGCATCTTTCTTTCGGAACAAAAAGCGGATGCCGGCAGCTATTTGCCCGTGTTGGAATCAATTACCCGCTCGGCTTCGATAACTTGACCAGCATCGACGAAATCGTCTCGGCACTGGTTAAAATGCGCGCTCAGCGACCGTCCCTGACGCAGGCGATTGTGAAATTGAACGAGGGCGTCTCCGGCGAAGGGAACGCTACCGTGGACCTGTCAAATCTGGCCGAACCCACTGATGCCGCTATCGCCGAGCGTGTGCGCGCGATGCGTTTCGAACTCGGCAAGGTTAACTTCGACGAGTACGCGGCAAAGTTTCGCGCCCGTGGCGGAGTTGTCGAGGAACGGGTCGGCGTCGGCGCGAAAGAAGTGCGTAGCCCGAGTGTGCAATTGCGCATCACGCCACTGGGCAAAGTGGAACTCCTTTCCACCCACGACCAAATGCTTGGCGGTCCGAGCGGACAAAGCTATCTCGGCTGTATCTTCCCAGCCGACCCGGCTTACGCGAGCGCGATCACGCGCGACGCCGCAAAAGTCGGAGAGCTCTTGCGAGACGCCGGCGTCATCGGGCGTTTCGCGCTCGATTTTGTCGTCACGCGCGCACACAACACCGACCGATGGGAAACCTATGCCATCGAGATCAATCTCCGGAAGGGCGGAACAACGCATCCTTTCCTGACTCTGCAATTTCTTACCGGCGGCGTTTACGATGCGGAGAGCGCCACCTTCATCGCGCCGAACGGGCGCAAGAAATTTCTCGTGGCCAGCGATCATCTCGAATCGCCGCGCTATCGAGGATTCACGCCGGATGATATATTCGATCTCGTCGTGCGGCGTGGCCTTCACTTTGGACAAGTCCGGCAGACGGGGGTCGTTTTCCATATGCTTAGCGCTCTTGGCAGCACGGGACGGTTAGGTCTCACCGCCGTCGGCAATTCGCCCGAAGAAGCGCATTCCATCTTCGACGAAGCGAAACGCGTTCTGGACGAAGAGGCGCGTTTTGATGAACTCTAGGTCGAGTTCCCGGGCGAGTGCCACGAATTCGGACCCGGGCTCAAGCAGGTCTTGGAGAATGCAGTCGGCGATTTTATTTACACCAAACCCCGACGACCGCGCAAAGACCACTGAACACGGCGTGCGGGGACGCCGCCGGGTAGACTGCATAGGCCGCATGGTGATGCGACCGAGTAATCGGGCGATTGCGAGTCAACCTGTCGTGGCCTTTGTCGCCCGCTCGTGTGCCGACGAGTGGGACAATATCATTCCTTATGACCGTAATCAGCAGGACTGACGCTGATCTCCTCCCGCCGGGCGACAACGAACCGAGCGCCTAATTTCTTTTACTATCGAACTTCGATGTCAATCGCTCTAAAACAGACCGCAGCGCCGTCCCCCGCCACGATCATGTCGACCGAAGAAATACGGCGATGTTTTCCAGCGCTTGCGCGCACTCATAACGGTTATCCGGTTGCCTATTTCGACGGGCCCGGCGGCACCCAGGTGCCACGGACGGTGGTGGAGGCGATGAACGATTATCTTTACCGCCACAACGCCAATACGCATTGGGCGTATCCGACGAGCGAGGAGACCGACGCGATCATCGACTCTGCCCGAAGTGTGCTGGCCGATTTTCTGAACGCTAGCTCGACCGAAATCGTGTTTGGCGCCAACATGACGACATTAACCTTTCACCTCGCGCGCGCTCTCGGTCGCGGCTACGAACGCGACGATGAGATTTTGGTCAATGAGCTTGATCATCATGCCAATATCGCGCCCTGGCGGACGCTGGAGAAGGAATACGGCGTGAAGGTGCGCATGGTGAAAATGTTTCCTGAAACCGGCGAGCTGGATTGGGACGATTTTTCCCGGCAATTAACCGAACGCACGAAGCTGGTCGCGATCGGCGCGGCATCGAACGCTCTCGGCACGATTAACGACGTAAAACGCGCCGGGGAAATGGCGCACTCGTTAGGCGCGCAAATCTTTGTCGACGCCGTCCACTATGCTCCGCATGAGTTGGTCGATGTGCGCGATTGGAATTGCGACTTCCTCGCCTGCTCCGCCTACAAGTTCTATGGTCCGCACATCGGAATTCTCTACGGCCGGCACGACTTTCTCGACTCGCTTGATTTTCCGAAACTGATCCCGGCACCCGATTCAGCGCCGGAACGGGCCGAGACTGGCACCCAGAATCATGAAGGAATCGCAGGCGCGGCCGCCGCTGTTGATTTTCTCGCCTCGCTCACTCCGGGCTCGACGCGGCGCGGACGCTTACAAGCTGCGCTCCGGCAACTACACCAGCGCAGCGACACATTAATCACACAGCTCTGGAACGGGTTGCGCGAAATAGAGCGTGTCCGTCTCTACGGACCGCCGCCCGGCACGGCGCGCACGCCAACGATCGCATTCACTGTGAACGGCGTGTCGTCGATAGAGGTGGCGGCGAAATTGGCGAAGCACGGAGTCTTCCTCTCCCACGGCGACTTCTACGCGATGACAGTCGTCGAGCGACTGGGCCAAGCTCCGCATGGGCTGGTCCGCGCCGGCTGTGCCTGCTACACCACTCCGGAAGAAGTCGATCGGTTGCTAGCCGGCGTTCGCGCGTTGTAATCAGGCGCTGTTCTCACGAAGCTTGTCAAAGGATCGAAACCACATCTTCCGAGAATCTCTGCTTTTGATATTGGACATTCGACGTTGAGCGTTGGACGTTTTCCTCTCCTGAACTTCTACTTCTATTTCCTACTCTCCTGAAACCGACAACGTTTCGATTTTGCTTTCAGCTGGTGCTGCGATCGCGCATCGTCGACGCGTGCCGCGTTGTCCCTGGGCCACGGTTGAGCCAGCCATCGCCTATCACGATCAGGAATGGGGCGTCCCGGTGCATGATGATCGGATGCTCTTCGAGTTCCTCATCCTCGAAGGCGCGCAGGCTGGACTGAGCTGGATCACCATTTTAAAGAAGAGAAAGAACTATCGGAAGGCATTCGATGGATTCCGCGCGGAAAAGATCGCCCGCTACGGCGCGCGCGATGTGAAGCGGTTGCTCGCCGACGCCGGGATCGTGCGCAACCGGCTGAAGATCGCGGCTACAATCGAGAACGCGAAGGCGTTCCTCGCTCTGCGGGAAGAAACGACTTTCGACGCTTACCTGTGGAGTTTCGTTGGAGGCAAACCGAAGCAGAACTGCTGGCGGAGCATGGCAGAGCTGCCCGCGCGCACGGCGGAATCCGACACGATGAGCCGCGATCTACTGCGGCGAGGATTCAAATTCGTGGGCTCAACAATCTGCTACTCTTTGATGCAAGCGACGGGCATCGTCAACGATCACTTGGTGATGTGTCCGCGACACGCAGAATTGGGCGGCGCGGCGCGGCGCAAATGACGAAACGCGCGCAGCTGATAAGTTCCGATATGAATGCAACCTTGAATCACGCCCCGAACCTCACCCCACGTCCGTCCTTTGATCCAGCTCGATAAGATCCGGCCGAACGACGGCTTTGTTTGGAGACCAAAACGACAAACCGATGACCAACGCTCAAGTTAATCCGAACGAGTTATCTGACCGGAGAGCGCTGGTCACCGGAGGGACCAAGGGCATGGGCGAAGCGATCGTGAAACGGCTAAGACAAGCCGGTGCCACGGTCATGACGACCGCTCGATCAACGCCGGCTAACCTTCAGCTGCCGGATTTGTTTATTGAGGCTGACATTAGTACGCGTGATGGCGTCACAAAAGTCGTCGAGGGAGTGCTCGCTCGTCTCGGCGGCGTGGACATTCTCGTCAACAATGTGGGTGGTTCTTCCGCGCCCAGCGGTGGCGCACTTGCGCTGAGCGATGACGATTGGCAGCAAACATTCGATACGAATTTATTCGCTGCTGTCCGTTTAGATCGCGCTTTTCTGCCGAAGATGGTGGAACACAATTCTGGCGTCATTATTCATATCTCATCCATTCAGCGCGCTCTCCCGCTGTTCGATGCGACATTGGCCTATGCAGCGGCGAAGGCGGCGCTGACTAATTACAGCAAAGGCCTTTCGAACGAAGTCGCACCTAAAGGAGTGCGGGTGAATACGGTTGCTCCGGGTTTCATCGAAACGGAAGCTGCGGCGGGTCTGATCAAGAGATTGGCCGAAAACGCAGGCACAGATCTTGGCACCGCGAGGCAGGGACTGATGGATTCACTCGGCGGCATCCCCGTGGGACGGACTGGGCGTCCCGACGAAGTTGCTGAGCTTGTTGCTTTCCTCGTATCCGACCGCGCCTCGTATATCAACGGCGCCGAATTCGTCATCGACGGAGGAACTATTCCGACCGTCTAACGCGTCCCTGACTTCGAGGTTGGGCGATGGGGTTGGCTTTTAGTCCGTCAGGTTCACCGACCCCGTCACCTTGTCGATCTTTGATGCCCGTCGGGCTCGGACTGCCGCTTCTCCAGCAAAAACGCAATCCCGGCAAAGAGCGTATAGAAGATCAGCGCAGTGATTGCGAATGCTCGATCGGAAGAAGGCGGCCGGCCGACAAAGGTGTTCCACGTTTGGATCAGAATCAGCCCCGCACCAAAGATGATGACGTCCGATTTGCGCGCGACTGAGTTGATCGCGTTTCTTTTGAGATAAAACATGATGCCGCCGACGAGGATCGCAATCTCAAGAATAAATTCCAAACCTCGGTAATTCCAAACACCAAAGCCGACTTTCAAAGTGTCATCGTAGATGGCGAGATCAGGGCGATGAACAATCAAATCCAGGATCCAATGGGAAAAGACAGCAAAGGCGACGATCAACGCCGCTGTGTTTGAAGCCTTCGTGCCCATCACCAGTTTGTAGATCAGAAAAGCAGCGCACGACCAGATCAACGCGCCGATAAGGCTGTGCGTGTAGGGCATGTAATAGAGATCGAGCGAATTTGTCGCCGTTATCCCCGGCACCATTCGCACCTTCTCGATTCCAAGAAGAACAAACGGCGCCCAAAGGAAATCCAGCAACTGCACAGCGACGAAAAGAACCCACAACGGGATCTTGTTTCGTTCGCTTTTAACCGCAAAGGCTACGCCGTAATGTCCGACGAACACGTCTTCATTTCGTCAATTTTGCGGACGGGGTGCAAGTTCTACTTTCAGAATTTCTGACCTCTGACTCACTCTTTTTCAGGATCGCGCCGCGAAGAGTCGCCACTCGCCGGGAATTCCTTTCAGCTGGTGGACGCCGCGGTCCTGAAAATCGATTCCGGAGCCCGACACTAGGTCTTTCACTGTTCCGGAGACCAGCACGCCGCCTGGCTCGGCTTTCGCCATAATACGCGCACCGGTGTGGACCGCGATGCCGCCGACATTGTCGCCCATCAATTCGCATTCACCGGTGTGCACTCCCGCGCGCACTTCAATACCGAGTTGCCTGACCGCGAGCACAATGGCGAGCGCGCAGCGTACCGCTCGCGCCGGGCCGTCGAACGTCGCGAGAAAGCCGTCGCCGGTGGTGTTGATTTCCTTGCTCCGGAAGCGCGCCAATTCCTTTCGTACAATCGCGTAGTACGAGTTCAAGAGATTGCGCCATGGCGTGTCGCCAAGTTCTGCCGCGCGCTCGGTGGAGGACGCAATGTCGAGAAAGAGGACGGTGGCCAGGATGCGATCGGAAGAACCGATCGGTCGTTCCCCGGTGATGAACTCCTGGATGTCTGACAGCACGAGCTCCATGTCGTCGAGCATCATCGAGTGGCTATTGCCCGGATATTCCTTGAATTTCGCGCCCGGAATCCGCGACGCCATGTCGCGCGCGGCTTCCACGTGGGCGCACGGATCGCCGGTGCGGTTCATCACTAACGTGGGCGCCTGGATAGACGGGAGAATAGGGCGGGTGTCGATTTGCCCATTCATCTGCTCGTAGGCATAGACGGCCGAGGGGCTCGCGGCCGCACGCATGTAGCGGCCAATGGACTCGATGAAGGCAGGATCCGCATCCCGGCCCACGCCAGCGCCGGGTCCGGTGATGTATTCAAACGAAGGCCAATCGTCCTGAATCATCGCGATCATTTGATTGTGTTGCTCGCACGTCTGACCCCAAGGGTGATCCGCGGACGCAATCCAGCGGGCTTGGGCGCCCCACACCAGGAGCGAATTCACCCGTTGCGGATAGGTCGCGGCAAAAAGGCACGCCATGGACCCGCCCTCGGAAACGCCGAAAATGTTGGCGCGCTCGATGCCGACATCATCCATCACGGCGCGAATGTCGTCGGTGCGCTCCTCGAGGGTTGCCATTTTCACGGGGCGGTCAGAAAGGCCGGTGCCGCGTTTGTCGAAGCGAATGAGACGGCAAAATTTACTGAACCGCTCGAAGAAAATGGCGCGCTGCGGGATTTCCCAATCCAGATCCAGATGTGACATCGTGCCGGGCGCCCACACCACGTCGATCGGCCCGTCACCGCTGATCTGATAGGCGATGCGAACGTCGTCGCTGCGAGCGTACTTCGTTTTCGGCAACATGAAGTCAACAAAGGGATCGGATCGCTATTTGGCAAATCTGAAGTGCAAGATTTGAGCGCGGGGCACGCGGCCGATGTTGCGTAAGGTCTTCGCTAATCTTCCCGCCGCGCCGGCTCGGTCACCTTGTCGATCCTAATGCTAGTCCGGCTTAGATTCAGCCCGGTAGAACAAACGATACGATCTCGTTCGCGGCACGATGATTCGTCCTGACCATCTGACCGCTGAACGTCTGATCTCTGACTCCGGCTTCTGGCCTTTGTCGCCCGCTCGGCTGCCGACGAATGGGATAATATTATTCCTTACGACCGGAATTCGCCGGACTGAGAGACGTCTACCCGACCTCCGACCTCTGGCTTTCTCCGACTTGCCGCCCTGTAGCGTCTTTGTCAGGATCGCGACATGAAGCATTTTCTTCTGGCCTATCTCTTTCCCGCACTGTTAACAGCTCAGACCATGCAGCTGACTGAACAGTTAGGAAAAACTGTCCTGTACGATGATATTGCCCTTTCTCCGGATGGCGCACATGTCGCATGGGTGCAGTCCACCGCGGCAACAACATCAAAGCAGACTCATATCCGTGGAACATCGGATAATGCTGTGGCGGTGCCGGTTAATCTTGCGGCTACCGGAGAAAGAAAAGACTCAGACCCCGCCTGGTCTCCCGATTCCAAGAGCATCGCAATTTTTTCCAACGCCGGAGAGAAAGACCAAGCCCAACTCTGGACGGTGAATGCTGATGGTTCCGATCCTAAAAAAATTACACACCTAAACGGATACGCGGCACGTCCTCGCTGGTCGCACGATGGAGAACGCATTGCGTTCCTCTATATAGAAGGCGCGGGCGGCGGAGGCCCGTTAATGGCCGCGCCCGCCACAACGGGCGTGATCGACACCGCCATTCATAATCAACGGATCGCTGTTCTCGATGTTGCAGGTCGCCAGCTACGCCAGGTTTCACCGGCGAATCTCCACATCTACGATTACGATTGGTCTCCCGACGACCAGACATTCGTAACAACCGCCGCTCCAGGACCGGGCGACAACAATTGGTGGATCGCGCAGATTTACACGATCGACATCGCGAAGAGCAACGCCACTTCCATTTACAAGCCTTCGCTGCAATTGGCGGTTCCGCGGTGGTCGCCGGATGGTGAATCTGTCGCCTTCATTGAAGGCTTGATGAGTGACGAAGGATTCCACGGTGGCGACTTGTTCACTATCTCAGCCAATGGCCGCGACCTATCCAACCGTACGCGAGGTCGCAAGAGCTCAGTCAGTTCGCTCTTCTGGCAGACGCCGGATCGCATCCTTTTCACCGAGATAGTCGGCGGCGGAAGTGCGATCTCTGAATTGACCCTCGCCAATAATTCGGTGCGAACGATCTGGAAAGGCGCGGAGGATCTTCACGCCTTCGGTAATTTCCCTAACTTTGCTGTTTCCAAGGATGGCAAATTCGCGGCCGCAGAACGCAGCAGCTTTGAAACGCAACCGGAGATCTGGGCTGGATCGGTCGGCAATTGGCGGCGGCTGACCAGCAACAATTCCGCTCAAGATTCCTCGTGGGGCAAAGCCGAGAATCTTGAGTGGACGAACGACCGCTTCAACATTCAAGGGTGGTTGCTTCCGCCCGCTCGACTGGAGTCCGGCAGGAAATATCCCATGGTCGTTCTCATCCATGGCGGACCTTCAAGCGCAGTGACGCCGGAGTGGCCCGCTTCATTTGGAATGTCGAGAGCCATCATCGCGGCTCTCTCATCACAAGGTTACTATGTCCTGATGCCGAATCCTCGTGGAAGTTACGGTCAGGGAGAAGAGTTCACCCGCGCCAACGTGAAAGATTTTGGCGCCGGCGATCTTCGCGACACGCTCGCCGGGGTCGATGCCGCGATAAAAAAATATCCAATCGATCCTGCGCGTCTCGGCGTTACCGGTTGGAGTTACGGCGGCTACATGACCATGTGGACTGTCACGCAGACGAACCGTTTCCGTGGCGCGGTTGCCGGTGCCGGCATTGCCAATTGGCAAAGTTACTATGGCCAGAACTTGATCGATCAATGGATGATTCCATTCTTCGGCGCGTCAGTTTACGACGACCCCGGCATTTACGAGAAAAGTTCTCCCATTCACTTCATTAAGAACGTGAAGACCCCCACCCTGGTCATTGTCGGTGAGCGCGATGCGGAATGCCCTTCGTCGCAGTCTTACGAATTCTGGCACGCTTTAAAAACGCTCGGTGTGCCGACACAACTGATCGTGTATTCCGGCGAAGGCCATCTCTTTCTAAAGCCGGAGAGCCAAGCCGATCGAATAGATCAGACGGTCGCATGGTTCGACAAATATTTGAAGTAGCTACTCCTCTATTTGCCCATGAGAATGAAGACGCCGGCGGCCAGCGCTACAATGTAGAGCAGGAAGATGGCTGGGCCAAGATTCAAGCCGAAGCCTAAAAGGCCATCGACGATCAAATAAACCGCGAGCAGAAACATCCCGATGTTTTTAGTGAATTTCATGATGTCGATCTTGTCGATTGCGACCTTAGCTGACAATCGAGGAATTGGGAATGACGAGATGCACGGGTCCGAGCCGGACTGGCATTAGCCGCGAGACCGGACTTTCGGGTCGGTTAGATGCGCGGGCGGACAATAGCGGAAAGCGAGTCGGGAGAGCCGCGAATGAATCCAAATCGTGATAGAATCGCTTAACAGTACGCGAGGAAAACTCGTTTAAACGACTTGAATGCCGTCCTTGACGCACACGAACAAAGCTGGCCTTTAGACAAACCGTTTCGCATTGCCCGCGGCGCTCGCAATGAAGCACGAGTAGTCGTCGTGACGGTGAGCGACGGGCAGTACACGGGACGCGGCGAGGCAGTCCCTTCCCCGCGTTACGGCCAAAGCGGCGCTTCTGTTTTGGCGCAGATCGAATCGATGGAGGGCGCACAGAATTTGGATCGGCGGCAAATCCGAAAGCTGCTGCCGGCTGGTGCTGCACGCAATGGGTTGGACTGCGCGTTATGGGACCTTGAAGCGAAGGTCTCCGGCAAACGCGTCTGGGAACTGGCAAACATCCCGATCATTCACGCAGTGGAAACGTCGTTTACGATTAGTCTGGACACGCCAGTTGTCATGGCTGCGGCGGCCAGGGCGAATGCAAACGCCCCGATCATGAAGCTCAAACTTGGAGGCGACAACCTGGACCTTCCGCGAGTCAAAGCTGTGCGCGAGAACGCACCGGCGGCGCGTCTGCTGATCGACGCCAACGAGTCATGGTCTTCTTCGCACTTTTGCAACATTGTTCCGGCGTTGAGCGGATTAGGTGTTGAGCTGATCGAACAACCCTTTCCGGCCAACGCCGATGAAGTCCTTCAAGAACTTGATCATCCGATTCCGGTCTGCGCGGATGAAAGTTGCCATACGTGTGCCGATCTTCCCCGCCTAACGAATCGCTACGAAGTGCTTAATGTAAAACTGGACAAAACAGGCGGGCTGACGGAAGCCCTGCTCTTGACCGAGCGTGCCCGCAAAGCCGGGTTCAAATTATTGATGGGTTGCATGGTATGCACTTCTTTAGGGATCGCTCCGGCTCGCCTGCTTGCGAGCACGACGGATTATGTGGACCTCGATGGGCCATTACTCCTTGCCGGCGATCGTCATCACGGACTCGCGTACGAAAACGGCAGGATAGGCTTACCCTCTCGGCAGCTGTGGGGTTAAGAATTTCTACTTTCTAACTTCCACTTCCGACTTTCCTGGTTGCCCTCTCACTTCGTCGAGCTTAGACCGCAACCAGTAGGGCTAAAATGCCGTAAGCCGCGCGTGAAATGTCAAATGTTTAGACACGACCCCGTTTCGATTAGCCCGCATGTGGATGATGAGCATTCCGAAGTAGGCGGCGGGTGCGTTCGCCGCCGCTACTTCATGAAGGCCCGGACGAGCTGCGCAATCTGATCCGCTGCGGTATCGAGCGCGAAATGGCCCGCATCAAGGACCTGGACTTCGGCCTTAGGCACGTCGCGGCGATAGGCCTCCGGTTCCGAAAGCTCGAAAGACAGGTCGTATTTGCCCCAGAGGATGAGAAGCCGAGGCTGCTTCTCGCGCATCCAAGCCTGCCACTTGGGGTAGGCGTCGACGTTCGTGCGGTAGTCGTAGAAGAGGTCGCTTTGAATGTCGGCCTGGCCGGGCTGGTTGAGAAAGGCAAATTCATCGGTCCAGAGATCCGGGTCATAGCGTTCCACGTTGGGATCGTTCCCGAGATGCCGCGTCCGCGTCGTCGCCAGCGACAAGAGATTGGTGCGAAGGGTGCTTTCGTTGGCAGCGCGATTGGCCCAAAAGGCCCGCCGCGGCTTCCAATTCGCCCCGAGGCCTTCGTTGTGCGCCACAGCGTCCTGGACGATGAGAGCCTCGATCCGGTCCGGATGGGCTAAGGCCATGCGAAAACCCACGGGGCCGCCGTAATCCTGCATGTAAAGCGTATACCGCGAGAGACCGAGCGCTTCGGTGAAGTGATTCATGATCTCGGCGTAGTGATCGAACGTATACGCGAATTTTTTCGGGTCCGGCCAATCGCTGTGGCCGAAGCCCGGGTAATCGGGCGCGACTATGTGATAGCGATCGGAAAGCCGGGTGAAGAGAGGCTCGAACATCCGCGATGAAGAGGGAAGTCCGTGCAGCAGGAGAAGCGTCGGCGCGTGCTTCGGGCCTGCCTCTCTGTAAAAGATCGAAAGACCATCTATCTGTGTGGTGCGATAAAAAGTCGGGTATTCCACGGGACGTTCCTTTCCCTGGGCTCTGGCCAGCAATTGAAATGATGCGAGCATCGCAAAAACCGCCAAGGCGATGCGGGCAACGCGCCAGCATCGGGTTCGAACGGGCGAGCTGAAAAGACACATCGTTAGCTCCGCTTTTGACCCTCTCTTACCGCGCCACCTCGAAAATGATCTCCAGCTCGACTGGAGCGCCGAGCGGAAGGCTTGCGACGCCATACACCAAGCGGCAAGGGCTCTTGTCTTTTCCAAAGACGTCTTGCAGCAACTCCGAAGCGGCGTCAGCGACTTTAGGCTGATCGCGGACATCTCCCGAAGTGGCCACCGACACGCCGAGCCGGATAATCCGCGTCACCTTGTCGAGCGATCCCAAATGCTGCCGCGCGACAGCGAGGCCGTTGAGCGTCGCGAGGTGAGCCGCCTTGCGCCCCGCCTCCACATCGAGCTCCGCGCCGACGCGCCCAATGAATTTCGCCCCGTGGGCTTTCGTGGGAAGCATCCCGCTCAGAAAAAGGAGATTGCCCGTCTGAACCGCTTCCACATAGGTGCCGAACGGCTCAGGCGGCGCCGGGAGCTTGATGCCAAGTTCTTTCAACCGCTGCTCGGCGCTGGCCGGCCGAGGGCCTTCGCGGGTTATCATTTATCTCCTCCGTGTAGCGGGAAGAGGGCGCGCAGGTCCCCCCTCGCTCCAATTAGCGCAGTGATCTGAACGCAGCCCGGAGCTCGGCGGCGAAGAGTTCCGGCTGTTCCCAGGCCGCGAAGTGACCGCCGTCCTCATACGGAGAATATCCGCTCGAGAAGCTCGACGAGCTCCTCGAGCGGTAGCGTGGCAGACTCTAGTTGTTCTCGTCCGGGGCGATGACGATGACGTCCACGTCGCCCATCGCCGCCTTTGCGGCCTTCGCTGGAGTTAGCTTGTGCGCTATGAGGGTAACCTTAGTCACCGGCTCTTTGTCGACAG
>WNEZ01007659.1_pt1 | contig 13052 bp, 12 predicted proteins | sample 5400521 | NCBI WGS metagenome assembly WNEZ01 (sample SAMN13153339, study PRJNA577476) | soil metagenome | isolation source: 120 cm saprolite under Douglas fir tree site 2 hole 1 replicate 1 | place: USA:California | collected 2015-04-18 | reverse complement strand
CACCTGAAGTATGGCGTTGCCTCGTTGTGTATTGGCGGCGGACAAGGCATTGCTGCCGTTATTGAGAGCGTCGCGTAGTGGCGAGCGAGGAATAGATATGCCGAAAGATACACGCGCGCCGGAAGAGGTTCTCGCGCAGGTTACGATGTCGCGGGTCGCGCTTACCTCCGCGGTCTATGGTTTGAGCGAGGCCGACCTGGTTACGAAGGGGGCTGTGGGCACGTGGTCGGTGAAGGACGTGATGGCCCACCTCGGGCGCTGGGAGGAAGTGTGCTTTGATGAACTGCAAATACACCTGCGGGGCGAACAGTCTACGAAGGACTATAGAGATGCTCTCCCGTACAACGATGAGTGGGAGGCAGAATTGCAAGGGCTGACATTGCAGGAAAGCATCGCAAAGTTCGAGACTGCGCACTATCGTCTCTTCGGCCTGTTGTCCGCGCTCGCGCCCGAGCAGTGGGACGGTTATGTGCGCGCCTGGGTACGCGGCTCGACATGGCATCACTTCGAGGAGCATGCGGAGCAAATTCGCGCCTGGCGGGCCAGTCGATAGATGCTACAGTTGCTCCGTAATCGTCTTCTGCATGTAAGGCAGGACGAACCAGACACTGCCAAGGCCGAACAAGGTACCGGTGATCAGGCGAAGTTCCCACGTGCTCTCGCGCAAACCGACCATCTGCGTCAGGCCATCCAACGCCATAGGCAAGATCATCAGTATCCAGAGCCACCAGGGGATGCCAGGCAGGCGTTTTTTGCTCAGCACAAAAATGAGGCTGCCCAGGAACATGGAACTATAGATGGAGAGGTTACGCGCACAGAGGCCAAGCTGGTGCCCAAAGATGTAGAACGAGTGTGAAGGAATCTGGGCGCAGACGTAATGCAGTGAGAAAAACAAAGGCTTGGCGATGGCATCCAATCCAAAGTAGGAGAGGAACGGGATGCTTAGCGCTATAAGTACAACTAATCCCAATATGGCAGTGAGCATGGTGGCCCAGTACTCGAGCAGGAGATTGTTCAGGTGAAGCAGGAAGCTGTACGCAAAGCGACGCAGGGGGTGCTCGTGCGTTACAGTGATACTCTTCGTCTCTTCAAGCTGTCGCGTCGCCATGTTATTCTACCCTTGACATAGGGCTGCATATTCAAACGTGAAAAGCCCTGGCCAGTTCGCGATACTCGATGCGGCCCTCTAATATTGTATCATCTTCGATGATAATCACGGGAATGCGATAGCGATATCGCTCAAATATCTCGTTGTCGCTACGAATGTCTATCTCAGTCAGTTCAAAAGTAGTCTGCGCTGCGATGTCGTCGAGCATGTCGCGCGCTTCCTCGCACAGGTGGCACCCGGCCTTGGTGTAGAATGTCACCCGGGGCGCCAATGGTTCTATAGCTCTTCCCACTTCAATTGCTCCAAATGTTTCTGTCTGACGACAGAATAATCATAACATGGTCAGCAGGCACTGGCAAGCGCTGGTTATCATGTATACCCTTTGTAATCTCTTGCATTCACTCTGTCTGTCGGCTACACTTAGATGCAGATCAATACCCGGCGTCGAGTATGCGCACTTCGTCTCCCCCCATCGATGGGCATGTACAAAGGAGTTGAAATGATGCTCAAGTGGCGACCACACAGATATTTCCTGTACGGGAAAAGATTTTCTCCACAGCTATCGTGGATAGGGCTGTTAGCCCTGGTAATGCTCTGGACAGTCCTGCTCGCCGGCTGTGCTGGTTTTGGCGGCTTCAATCCGTCGCCTACAGGTCCGGCGGTTACAGAGCTTGATAACGAGTTTAGCCCCAAGGTACTGCATATCAAGGTAGGGGAGACGGTGACGTGGGTGAACAAGGGTCAGACGACTGTTTTGCATGTGCCGGAGGAGTATGCCACGGTGCAGGCGGCGGTAAACGCGGCCAGGGCCGGAGACATGATCTCGATTGCTCCCGGTATTTATCACGAAGCTGTGACGGTACGCACCCCCGACCTGACTATCCGGGGCCGGGACCGCAATAGCGTGATCATGGATGGCAACTTCAAGCTCGGCAACGCCTTTGAGGTGGTAGAAGGAGCCGATGGTGTGGTGATTGAGAACATGACCGCGCGGCACTATAGCGGCAACGGGTTCTACTGGGAAGGCGTGAAAGGTTTCCGGGGCAGTTACCTGACGGCCTACGCGAATGGCGATTACGGCATCTATGCCTACGGCTCGAATACGGGACAATTCGACCACGACCTGGCGGCGGGGCAGCCTGACTCTGGCTTCTACATCGGCGATTGCCACCCGTGCCATGCTATTATCACCCATGTCATCTCCGAGGATAACGCCCTGGGATATTCCGGCACGAACGCGGGAGGAGACCTGGTGATCCGCGACTCGATCTGGCGCAATAACATGTCGGGGATTGCCCCAAACACGCTCGACTCCGAACCGAATCCTCCCGAGGACGATACTACCATCATCAACAACCTGATAGAGAACAACAATAATTTCAATGCACCGGCCAAGGTACTGGAGTACCCATCGATCGGCAATGGCATTGTGATCGGCGGCGGCAACAACAATCACATCATGAACAACCGCATCAACGGCCACATTTACTACGGTATCCTGATTGTGCCGAATATCGACCAGAACTTCTGGGAACCGAGTGGCAACGTAGTTGAGAATAATGTGATCACGAATTCCGGCGTGGCCGACCTGGCGCTCTCCGCCCTCTCGGCCGGGAATAACTGCTTCTCCGGCAATAGTGTTGCTCGCACGTCACCGCCTTTCTTGCAGTTTACCCATGCCTGTGGCTCCCTCTTTGCCCGTGGAGGGGGAGGTGACCCCAGCGTCATGACCGTGCTCTTTGACCACTTCATGCAGGCAAACCTCGGCCGTTATACCGCGCGCGATTGGAAGAAGGTACCTGCCCCTGCTCCACAGCCCGGTATGGCGGATGCGGCGAGCAACCCGCAAGGCATCTTCACCACCATAGAAGGGACACCACTCGATATGACGCTCTCTGCTACAGCTATCTCCCCCAGCATTACACTGGGTGGCCTCGGCCTGGCAACGCCGTTCTTCGAGGTCATTCTGGGTTTCTATATGTACTACCTGCCACTGGCTCTTTACGGGGCCTGGTTGAGCGTTGCCACCTGGGACATTGTGCGCCGCAGTGAAATGAAAGGTGGCGCGCGCATCGGCTGGTTGGCGGTCGTCTACCTGGTCCCAGTGCTCGGGCCACTGGCTTATTATCTATTTGGCAAGTCAGAGATTCCGCGCAGCATGCGCTACGCTCTTGCCATTGGTGCGCCCGTGGTGTACCTGCTCATCTCGGTATTACTGTTGCTTACGATTTCCTGACAGTTGTTTATATAAGAAAGGGCGGCTCAATTGAGCCGCCCGGACAAACTGTAAGCGGGACTGAACACGTCCCCATGCAAGCACTACAATGTGCGGCGTGTAAAGCCACCGCTCACGGCGCGCAGGATCGCGATCAGGATACACGCGCCGATGAAGGCGATGATAATGGTTCCGATCAAGCCAGAGGATCCTAGACCGACCAGGCTGGCCAGGAAACCGCCTATGATGGCGCCGACAATACCCACGATGATATCGCCAACGATACCATAGCCACCGCCGCGCATTACCAGGCTGGCCAGGAAGCCGGCAATCAAGCCGACCACGACCCACCAGATGATGCCTGTGAGGCTAATATCTGCAAGAACTAAAGCTGCCATTGTTATTTTCTCCTTCCGTTTCTCTGAGACTAACATTTCTTCAAATGCTGTGACTCAGGATGTGTTTAATAGCCGGTTGGATAAGCCTTGAAACACAGTTCTATGTTACGTATTTCTGTTATTAGCATATACAAGATGATCAGATAATGCAAGTCAACAATAAAACATTAAGTGTGTTCTAATCTTTTGTTAATCTTACTAATCTTCCATAAATAGTTAAATTTGAGGGTAACAACTCAGATGTCTTCTTGTGCCGCCTGCGGCGCAGGCGAGGACAGGGGGGTTAGCGAGGACACCTCGCGCTCCGGCCAGGGGACTGCGTCCCCCAGCACCCCCTGCTGAGCAGTTACAGCGGCAGGCGAAGAAAAGGGAAGGAAGCGAGGACACCTCGCGCTCCGGCCAGGGGACTGCGTCCCCCGGCACCCCCTGCTGAGCAGTTACAGCGGCAGGCGAGGACAGGAAGGGAAGCGAGGACACCTCGCGCTCCGGCCAGGGGACTGCGTCCCCCGGCACCCCCTGCTGAGAAGCAACAGAAGCCTGAGGCGAAACGTTGGCTCCGTTGCTGGCTTCTCAGCAGCTCCGGCACCCCTGCTGAGAAGCAACAGAAGCCTGAGAGAAACAGGCTTATGCTATTCTACTTCTCTTGCACGAGCTCGTTCATGCTGCGTGAGGAAGCGCTTGCGCAGGCGGATATTCTGTGGCGTGACCTCGACCAGTTCATCGTTGTTGATGAAGTCCAGTGACTGCTCCAGGCTCATGAGAATGGGCGGCGTCAGGCGCACCGAGATTTCGGCGGTAGAGGCGCGTATATTTGTTTTTTGTTTTTCTTTGCAGACGTTAACAACCATATCGGCCGGGCGCGTGTTGAGTCCGACGATCATACCAACGTAGACGGGCGTACCTGGCTCGATGAAGGTATCACCGCGCTGTTGGGCATTGCTGAGGCCATAGGTCATGGCTGTGCCGATTTCAGAGGCAATCAGGACTCCCATGCGCGCGGTACCGATCTTGCCCATCCATGGCTCATAGCCAACCAGCAAGCTGCTCATGGCTCCGTTACCTTTAGTCAGTGTCAGGAAGACATTGCGGAAGCCGATCAGCCCGCGTGTTGGGATATGGTACTCCAGGCGCACGTTGCTAGAGCCGTCATTGGTCATGTTAGTAAGCTGCGCCTTGCGCACGGCCAATACTTCGGTCAATGCACCGATGTAGGTATCTCTGGTGTCGATCACAAGTTGTTCGATCGGTTCAAGCAGTTGACCGTCCTCTTCATGAGTAATCACTTCGGGCCGTGATACCTGGAACTCGTAGCCCTCGCGGCGCATGTCTTCTATCAGCACCGAGAGATGCAGTTCTCCACGGCCCGAGACGATGAACTCGTCGGCTGAGCTGCCATCCTGCACGCGCAGGCTGACGTTTTTCTCCAACTCGCGGTAGAGACGCGCTCGCAGTTGCCTGGAAGTGGGGAACTTGCCCTCACGACCGGCGAATGGACTCGTATTGACGCTGAAGGTCATTTTCAGAGTGGGCTCGGTGATGGCAATGGTAGGCAATGCTTCGGGAGCATCCACATCTGCAATGGTCTCACCAATGTTGGCGTCGGCGATGCCAGTCAGGGCAACGATATCACCGGCCAGCGCCTCTGCGACTTCGATGCGCTGGAGTCCTTTATAAGTGAGCACAAGGTTTATTTTCTGGCGTGACACGACACCATCACGGTTGATGCGCGCCACAAATGCATTGGGAGCGACGCGACCGCGCACAATGCGACCGATGGCATATTTCCCTTTATAGTCATCATGGTCCAGGGCTGCTACCAGCATTTGTAGTGGAGCCTCTGTATCCACCATCGGGGCAGGGATGGTATTGACGATCGTTTCAAACAGGGGGCCCAGGTCCCGTGGTTCGTCACCTGGGTGATACATTGCTACCCCGTCGCGAGCGATGGCGTATAGGGTGGGGAAGTCGAGGTGCGCTTCGGTGGTTGCCAGTTCCAGGAACAGGTCTTGTGTCCATTCTACCACCTGGTCGATACGAGCATCGCGGCGGTCGATTTTGTTAATGACCACGATGGGCCTCAGGTTGAGTTCCAGCGCTTTTTGTAACACGAAACGCGTCTGTGGCATGGGTCCTTCGACCGCGTCAATGAGCAAGATACAGCCATCGGCCATATTCAGTACGCGCTCAACCTCGCCTCCAAAATCTGCATGCCCCGGTGTGTCGATGATGTTGATTTTGATGCCCTGGTAGATAATGGCAGTATTTTTAGCCAGGATGGTTATGCCGCGCTCTCGCTCCTGGTCGTTGGAGTCCATAATCAGTTCGCCCACCTGCTGGTTCTCGCGGAAAATGTGGCTCTGCTTGAGCAGACCATCCACCAACGTGGTTTTTCCATGATCGACGTGGGCGATAATGGCAACGTTGCGAATGTCGGTGCGTTGTACTAAGTGTTCTGTCTGGATCATATGATTGAGAACCTGCATATTTTTAATGATTTCATTCCCCCAAAAAACATAAGAAAACCGGACGGCTTTTGTCGCCCGGCGATTTTGTTGACTTTTTACCGTTGCTTACAGCCTACATTGTATCCCTTCCAGGAAGAAACGTCAAGCTTCGAACATAATTTGCGAGTAGTGCTCGCTAGCCGGAGACCGAAGTCTAGCTAGCACGTGTAGTGTTTAAAATCTGATCAATGTTAGAGCAAGCCGTGATGAGCGAGAGATGAGTGAAAGCCTGCGGGAAGTTGCCCAGGGCCTCGCCCGTGAGGCCAATCTCCTCGGAGTACAATCCGACGTGGTTACAATAGGTCAGCATCTTCTCCAACATCAGGCGCGCATGATCCAGGCGGCCAGCGCGAGCCAGCGATTCGGCCATCCAGAAACTACAGGGTGTAAAGGTACCCTCGCGGCTGCCCAGCCCATCGTCCGCTGCCAGTTTGGGATCATAGCGATGCACGAGTGTATCGCTGGTCAGTTCTTTCTCAATGTGATCGATGGTGCTAAGGATACGCGGGTCGTTCGGACCTGTAAACTTGGTGATGACCATGAACAATACACTGGCATCGACGGTATTACTTCCATAATACTGGACAAAGCTGTGTTTTTTCTCATTCCAGCCTTTGTGCATGATTTGCTCATAGATAGCGGCGCTTGCTTGCATCCATTCGTCTGTGGGGGCAGGCAATCCTCGCTGGCGAGCCAGGCGCAGAGCGCGATCAAACGCAACCCAGCTCATAAGGCGCGAATGAACAAATGGCTTGGGTCCACCTCGAACCTCCCAGATTCCTTCATCGGGCTCTTGCCAGTGGGCACACAGCCATTCCAGCAGGCGGCGTAGATTGCGCCACAAGTCATAGGAAATGGCCTCGTAGCGGTTGTAGATGTAAATGGCGTCCATCAGCTCACCGTATATGTCGAGCTGGTTCTGTCTATATGCATTGTTGCCGATGCGCACAGGCTTACTTTGGCGGTACCCCTCAAGGTGGTCAAGCGTATATTCGGTCAGATCGTGCTGACCATCGATGCCATACATGGGCTGCAATGCGCCATTTTCGCGTAGTTCGTGGCAACGCGCGTCGAGCCAGCTCATGAAAGCGCGGGCTTCCTCTGCTAAACCAAGTGTGAGTAAACTATAGAGTGTAAATGAGGCATCGCGCAGCCAGGTATAGCGGTAATCCCAGTTGCGAGCGCCGCCTATGGTCTCTGGTAAGCTGGTGGTTGGCGCTGCGACAATGGCTCCAGTTGGAGCGTAGGTCAACAATTTTAATACCAGGGCCGACCGCTGCACCATCTCGCGCCAGCGTCCCTGGTAACGACACTGGGATATCCAGTTTCGCCAGTAGCGTACGGTGCCGGCAAATGCGTCTTGATAGCGATGTTCAGAGAGACGCTGCGGCGCGATGTCGCTGTCTCTTGCGCTTTCCAGCAGGAAGTGTACGGATTGGCCCGCGTGCAGGGTAAAGGTGGCGAACACTCCACCCTGGCCATCGTGCTCGACGGGCACGGGGCTGGCCAGGCCGAGGCAGAGGGTCTCGCTATTGAAGACGGCTCCTTCTTTTGCAAGGTAGACCTTATGGGAGTCGCGTGCATAGTTGAAGGCTGGCCGGCAGACCATTTCAAAATAGAGCGATCCTCGCACTACCGAAACCGAGCGTATGAGATGGTGCTGGAGATAAGCGCTGCCGACGGGTTTGATGGGCATAAAGTCGATGATCTCACCGACCCCATCAACAGTCAGGAAACGGGTGATGAGAACATTGGTTTCTGGTATATAGAGTTGTTTATGTCGCAGGGTGGGTGAATCAAGAGGTGCGATGCGGAAGTACCCGCCTTTGTGGGCGTCGAGCAGCGCCCCAAAGACACTAGGGGAATCGAAACGCGGTATGCAACACCAGTCAATTGAGCCGTTTTTCCCGACCAGGGCGACCGTGTGCAGGTTACCAATGACGGCGTAGTCTTCAATTGGCTGATAGGTTCCTGATGAATGGGGAGATTCTTGCTTCTGAGCATACGCCATTGGCTCTTGCGTCTGAACCATAGGTTCTTCCTTCGTATGATACCTCTATGCCATAATATAAGCCGACTTCACCTAATAGTGAATACGTTTAACAGTGATATAATGGCACAAGGAACAAGGAGATTATACTACGCAGGAGCATCTATGTCATCGCCTCTTCGTATTTTAGCCGTCGATGTCGGCACCGGCACACAGGATATTTTGCTCTTCGAGAGTGGAAAGACTATCGAGAACTGTTTCAAGATGGTGATGCCTTCGCCGACAATGATTGTCGCTGAACGGATTAAACGAGCGACTGAACGTGGACAGCCGTTGTTGTTGACGGGGGTGACAATGGGCGGCGGTCCCTGTCACTGGGCTGCGCGTGATCACGCTCTGGCCGGTTTTGCTGTGGCTGTGACGGCTGAGGCAGGGCGTACTTTTGATGATGACCTGGCGATGGTTGAGCAGATGGGCTTTGAGATTATTGACGATGCCGAGGCCGCGCGGCGAGCAGAGAATCCAGCTCTGTTACACATCGAGCTACAGGACTTCTATGCCCAGGCTATTGTCACTGCACTGCGGGCCTTCGATGTCGATCCCGGTGTAGATGCGCTGGCAATCGCGGCATTTGACCACGGAGCTGCTCCTCCTGGTTACAGCGACCGGCGTTTCCGCTTCGATTTCATCGCACAGACGGTGCAGCGCGAGCCTGTGCCAAGCGCTTTCGCCTACCTGGCTCAGGAGATACCCGCCAGTCTGACACGCCTCCAGGCTATCGCAGAAAGCACGGCACGTTATCTGCAATTGAGCGGCTCGGATTCGCAAGCTCCTCTCCTGTTGATGGATACCGGTTCAGCGGCGGCCCTGGGCGCGTTGGAGGACCCGCTTGTACGCGGCCAGGGCGATAGCTTGCTATGTAACATCGGTAATTTTCATACACTGGCTTTCCACCTGGTGCGCGGGCGCATCGAGGGTATCTTTGAACACCATACGGGGGAGATAACCCGGGCTCAACTCGAGGATATGCTGGTGAAGCTGGCCGCTGGGACGCTGACCAATGAGGAGGTGTTCACGACGAGCGGCCATGGCGCGTTAGTGCTGCGTCAATCGAGGCTCAAAGCTGAGACTTTTCCCTTCCTGGCGGTCACCGGCCCGCGCCGCATCGTTGTTAGATGGTGGCAAGGCTGTTTAGAAGTCGTTCTTTTGCTGATGTCGGCCTGCAACCATTCATCTCAGTAAAGAGCGTGTGAAGTGAACTTTGTATACTGCTCTCGGAGTACCGAGGTGATATGCTTCTGCAAGTTGTTACGCTTCTGTCGGTAGTGGCTGTATCATAATAACGCCCCTGAGAGAAAGTAAAGCTGGAGAGAGCTACTGAGGAGGTCTCAGCGGAATAGGTTCTTTTCTTGAGCGAGTGGTGCGGGAAGATGATGGCTGGGAGGATGCTTTTTTAGGTTTGTTACGAGAGACTTTTTCGCGGATGAGTGTAATTTGTGAGTGGACGGCTTGACGGGACTGCTGGAGTTTGCGGGCTATATCGGATGGGCGTTCGCTGTTTACTAGATAGCGACAAATTGTTTCTTGTTTCTTGGTCAGGTCGATGGCGGGGTGTTCGAGGGCCGTCTTTGCTAAGTCTTCTAACTCTCCATACTTGCTGCGTCTATACGCGTCCAGGTCACTCGGGGAGAAGAGCCAGCGGTCGACAACGCGCACACCTGGAATCCTGCCTGCTTCCACAAGGTGCATGAAGTGCCAGTAACTGAGGTCTAGCTGTTGGGCCGCCTCGTGCGTGGTCAACATTCCATTGAGGTGCTGCAGGTTGCGATGTAGTTCATCGCTCCTAAGTGCCATGTTTGACGCCTTTCTACGGATAGCCGTACTTGATTGCAGACTTAGCCACGGTAAGTATACCATAGGAGGTGGGGGTACGCAAGGTTGGGTAATCCGAACAGGCGAGCGTAGTTAGGAAGCGGGCGACCCTTGCGGTCGCCCCTACATCTGGATGCAAGTTCCGGAACCCCGAGTATTGAACGGCTGTATTTAACGGTTGGGAAATAGGTTTTGCTTTAACGGTTGGGAAATAGGTTTTGCAGGCGCATGGCGAGCATCATGTCACCGGACACTTTGAGCCGGCCGCTCATAAAGGCGCTCGTTGGGTCCAATTTGCCTTCAACGATGGAAATCCAATCTTGATCGCTGACGGTTATGGTGATATCGGGCTTCTCGACGCCGCCGGGGACGAGTTCACCTTCGCCATTGACGATTTTGAAAGCCCATACGCTGGCTCCATCACCGGTGATGTTCCACTGGAATGTCTTTGTCATACCTGCTGCAGCTGCAACATTGAAATGGTCGGGCATTGCTTCGAAAAGCTCATTAATTGTCATTGGTAACTCCTTCTTCGTTATTACAGGAAAGGCCTTTTCTGGCACTGCTATAGTAGTATAGCAGGCAGAGCCGAAGCATGTCCAGATTGAGCGGTTGGTGAAGTAGAAGAAATACAGATGATTAGGGAGTGTTGGCATCATGACAGATGAGCAAATTATGCGCAAAGTCAAAGTAGAAGGCGGTAACCTCAAATTTAGCTCTGCTCACTTCATCACGTTTGGTGGGAAGTGCGAACGCCTGCACGGCCACAACTATGGCGTGCTGGTTGAGATTGAGGGAACGCTCAATGATGATAAGCTAGTCTTTGATTTTACCATTATTAAGCGACTGGCCCGGGAAGTCTGCCAGCGGCTCAATCACCGTTTTCTGTTGCCGCTGCACAATCCTCACCTTCAGTTGGTCACTTCTCCTGAGAGCTGGGAGATACGCTTCCAGGAAAAGCGTTATGTTTTTCCCCGCTCGGACGTGGTCGAGCTGCCGATAGATAACTCCACATCCGAGCGGCTGGCGGAATATATCTGCGGCGAGCTGCGCCGGGCGCTTGCTGACTACAATACTGCGAACTTGCATACGATCATGGTGGGGGTGGAGGAGGCTCCTACCCAGATGGCTTACTATCGAGAAGTACTGGGTGAGTAGATATCGCATGGTCCCGCATGGCAGCCACGATGGCTGCCACTACCATGACACGTGGTGTTCCCGGTTTCGATGATGATCCCGACCGCTCTAATTGGCCGTGGTGAGCTGTTGTGAATTCCTTAAGACGACTTGCATATCTGTGTGCAAGCGCTCCAGGCGCGTTGGTGGCGGGGCGTCGCTACGATAGGCTGCTTTGTACGCATCAAAGTCCCAGTTAGCAAAGAACTCTTCAGCCGCCTTCTGACCATTTTGATAGAGTGTCTCTGCCTGCTCTTTGCTCAGGTCGAACTGCAGGGCACTGATGCCATTGACAGGTATGGGAATGGTGCGAACGTAGTTGTGGTCATCCAGGTAAAGCCTGTCGTGAGCAGAGAGCACTGTGCTGAGCATGGCCTGTAGAATCTGAAAAGCATTGTTTGTTGGGGCATACAGCTCGGGTTGCGTGTCAGCACCGGGGGGCAGCGCATCCACGAAACGGAAACCAAAGGTTGGGTGGGCTGGTTCGCTACTTACATCGAAGATTTCAACGGGGAAATTGCTCAACATACCTCCGTCAATAATGCGGCTGATTGTGCCCTGAGTATTCTGCTGTTCGACCGGGATAAAGAAGAATGGGTAGCTTGCGCTCATGCGCACTGCTCGTGCGATGTCAAAGTCGTCGGGCTCCAGGCCGTAGAGCTTCCTGGCGTCTTGTGGCAGGCGTACTATACGTCCCGTGCTGATATCAGAGGCGATGACGGTGAGGCGGTAGCGGAAGCGCGGGTCGTTTTCCCGGCCTTTGACAACGAGGTCGCCGAATGTGTGCTTCCCTTTCTGAGCCAGCTGCGAGCGCATAAAATCTTCGAGGTATTTTCCGGGGTGGATGCCGCCTCTTCTGATCATATTAACGACCTGGCCAAGGACAAACCAGTCAAAGCCCTCGTAGTCTGCGAAGCGGCTGTAGTCAAGATCCTTCATGATCTCGTACATTTCCGCGGCGTTATAGCCAGCGGCCATCATCGACGCGACAATGGCGCCTGCCGAGGTGCCTGCTATGTTGACCCACTGGTAGCCAAGTTTTTCTGCTATTGAAACCGCGCCTACATGTCCAATACCGCGAACGCCTCCGCCTTCGAGAACGGCATCGGCATATTTGGAACCATCGCTTGCCTGTGTGGGTCCGGTCATAGAAGTAGCTCCTTCTAACGGGTGCGAATCACTTACTTTTTATTAAACTCACCCGATAGACGGAGGATCAGGGAAAATTTTGTATATGAATTTACGACTTGACAAGCTGTAAAAGCCCGTGGTTCTATGTAAACGTTCTCAACTGGAATTACCGATCAAATTCTCGCATGGGGAGGGTACACATGAAGCGCCGTGATCTTATCCGCATGACCAACGAGGAAGTACACGCCTTCCTCGAAGAAGGACGCACACTCCAGGTGGCTACCATCGGTCGCGACGGTTTTCCTCATCTGGTGGCGATGTGGTATGTACTGGTAGACGGCGAAGTGGCTTTCTGGACGTATGCCAGGTCGCAGAAAGTGGTGAACCTGCGGCGCGATTCCCAGCTGGCATGCCTGATCGAGGCCGGGGAACACTATGATGAACTGCGAGGAGTGCAGATTAAGGGTCACGGGGTGATTAACGATGACCGTACAGTTGTCCAACGTGTGGGTGAGGAGATCTGGAAACGCTACACCGGCCCCCTGGATGAAAGCGCTCGCCAGGCGGTCGCGATCCAGGGAGCCAAACGTGTGGCGATCTTCGTCAAGCCGTCAGAGGTGGTTTCGTGGGATCACCGCAAGCTCGGGGGGACGTACTG
>WNEZ01003797.1_pt1 | contig 13052 bp, 12 predicted proteins | sample 5400521 | NCBI WGS metagenome assembly WNEZ01 (sample SAMN13153339, study PRJNA577476) | soil metagenome | isolation source: 120 cm saprolite under Douglas fir tree site 2 hole 1 replicate 1 | place: USA:California | collected 2015-04-18 | reverse complement strand
CGGTAGCCAGGCGGGCACCTGCGACGAATATGCCGGTGGGGGTGGGATCACTCAGGCGATGCAGCACGCTGTTGCGCTTCCTGGAAATGTGCAAAAGCGCCCACTTCGCGGACGTCTCGCTGAACCAGTGGATGGCCTTGACCCCACCGGAACTGGTGCAGGCGCACTTGAATCTGACCCCGGCCGTGATGGGCGCCTTGCGCAAGCAAAAGAGGCCTGTCGTCTAAGGATGGAGAGGAAGCAATGCATAGATGGAAGCAGGGGAAGTTGTTTACGCTTCCCCACACAGAAGCGATGCATAGAGCACCAGCAGGAAATGGTAGCACGCTTCCAGATCTGCTGCGTGCGCCCCGCGAACGTGGACGTATCGGTCTCTTACTACTGCTGTTGACGCTCAATGCGGCATGGATCGACATGTTGTCCTACCTCTCTCTGGGTCGCGTGTTCGCGTCGTTTATGACGGGCAACTTCCTGTTCATTGGATTGGGCGTGGCTCAGGGAAATAGTGGACTCCTGATACACGCCCTCGTAGCGGTGCTGGTCTTCCTCGTTGGCGTCGCATTCGGCTCGTTTTGCCTTGGACGTGCGCCACAGCAGCAAACGGGGCCTGCCTGGCACCACACGTTCGCCCGCTACCTCCTGCTGGAATGGCTCCTCTTGCTCGTCTACGCCATCATCTGGCGAGTGACGAGCAATCTGAGTCAGCAAGCAGGAGTGCAGATCCTGCTGTTGTGCGTGGCAGCGTTGGGAATGGGCATGCAGGGAGCGCTTGTCCTGGCGTTCAACATTCCTGGCGTCGTCGCCGATGCCCTCACTGGAACGCTGATCACGCTAGGGCAGCGTCTCGCTCAGGGCCTGGGCCATCCGGGACCGGAGAGCCAGGAGCGGGGATGGAGCGGCATGTTCCTGGTGCTCCTGTGTCTCATCTATGTAGTAAGTGCGTTCGTTGTCGCCCTTACCTCGGCTTTCATGCTTACGCCAGTTGTTCCGGTGATCGTCGTGACCATCGCGATCTTCGCCTTGCTTTTTCCATCCCGCCAGGCCGTCAGAAGCCTTCCAACCTCATCCTCCTAAGTACAATGACTGGAGATACTGTACTGGTCACCTCTTCCCCAGCCTGTGGAGGATCCTGCCATAGGCCACCTGCCCGCGCCGGAAACTGCTCAGGCGGAAAAACTCATCGGGAGCATGCAACTGCTCATCCATCAGCCCGAAAGCGAAATTCACTGTGTAGGCTCCCAGCATGCTGAGGAACAGTTCGCAGACGGGGATGCTGCCACCAATGCGCCAGTAGTAAGGGGCCTTGCCGTACATCTCCGTCAGCACGGTTTCGGCGGCCCGGTTGCCCCAGTGGTCCACAGGAACCAGGTAGGGTTTGGCAGCACCGGGAAGTGGACGAACCGTTACCTGCACCCCAGGCGGGGTATAGCGTTCGATGTGCTTGCTCATGAGATCGACGATGGTAGCGGGGTCCTGGTTGGCCACCAGCCGGCAGGTAATCTTGGCGTGCGCCTCATTGGGCAGCACGGTCTTGATTCCTTCACCCTGGAACCCACCCCAGATGCCGTTCACCTCCAGCGTGGGGCGTCCTGCAAGATGCTCCTGCGGCGTGTAGCCAGGCTCGGCCACGAGGGCATCGACGCCGATGGCCTCCTTAAAGGCCTTCTCATCGAACGGGATAGCAGCGATGGCGGTGCGGTCTTCTGCCGAGAGTGGCACGACCGCATCGTAGAAGCTCTCGACCAGAATCTTGCCCTCGGGACTGCGCATGGAGTCCAGGATATGCACCAGGGCATGGGTGGGGTTGGCAACGGCCCCACCATAGAAACCGGAATGCAAATCGGTCCTGGCCCCGCGCGCGTCGATCTGGACACCGGCTAGCCCCTTGAAGGCAACCATCAAAGCAGGCTGTTCCTCGCCGTACTGGGCGCCGTCGGCACTAAGCACCAGGTCGCAAGCCAGCAGATCCCGTTGGCTCGCAATCAAGGCTGGCAACTGGGGGCTGCCGATTTCTTCCTGCCCCTCCAGAAAGAACTTCACATTAACGGGCAAGGCTCCCTCGGACTGAAGCAGGGCTTCGACGGCCAGGATAGGGATGAACATGTTGCCCTTATCGTCTGTTGCGCCACGAGCGTAGACCCGGTCATGGCGGATCTGTGGCTCAAAGGGTGGGCTCGTCCACAGATCCAGTGGGTCGGCTGGCTGTGTATCAAAGTGACCATAAATCATCACCGTCGGCTTCCCGGGCACGTGCAGCCACTCCCCGTAGACAACCGGGTGTCCACTCGTCGGCAAGATTTGCACGTGTTCCAGCCCAGCAGCCACCAGGCGATCAGCAACCCAGCGGGCTGCCCGTTGAACAGCATCGGCATGCTCGGGCAGCGCCGAAATGCTGGGAATGCTGAGGAAGAGCAGCAACTCCTCCTGATAACGGGGTTGCTGCTCTTCGAGGTAGGTCTCCCATGTCATAACTTACTCCTCTCTCTTTCTGTCAGAGATATCTCTTTGAAATGGCCCCAATGGCTCATTTGATAGGATTACATCAATCTCCGGGCGCATGGGTGCGGCGCGTGCCTGGCTCTTTCCAGACAAAAAGCGAGCGCCGGAAGAGCAAAACCGGAACGAGCCAGAGCGGATAGAGCAGATAGGGCAGGTTCGAGGCCCAATAGGATACATCATTCGTGACGCTTGGCAGACTGGCAAAGATGTCGCCCAGAAAGAAGCCAATGATCGCATAGAAGATCATCGCGCCCGTGATGAGCCCAACGGGGATCACCCAGGGCCGCCTCAGCCAGAGACCCACGCCGGTGGCGACATAGAGCGGGCCAAGCAAGAACGCATCCTCGACAGCGCCCGCGAGAACGCCAGCGTCCACCTTCAGATAGCGACTGTCGCCGTTCAAGATGTAGCTGTACCAGATCTGGCCGAGCGGGTTGCTGTTGGGTCCGATGGTGACGAGGTGAAGCGCGAAGAGGACATAATAGAACTGGGGAATGGTGGTAACAATCCCGAGCAGGAGCGAGAAGCCGGCGAGGATGGAGAGCCAGAGCGGGCGCCTGGTAGTCACCTTCAGGCGCGTGGGCTGATCGATGCGTGCGGCCATAGAGTTATCCCTCCTTGGAGTGGTGATCGGTCCATCGCTTGGGCCGCCTCACGCTGATGTTGTCAATGATAGGATGAAATGGGCGAATGTTGTCCAATCATTCGGGTGGTTTCCTCTCGTTTGAGGGAACTTGCTGCCCCGAAGAATCGAGATGCGATTCGGCCGATTTCATTCTACCATGTACATCTTTCCTTGTTCCCATATTGTTATGCATCTGTCTCGAGGAAGACGAGGCAGTATGACACCTGCCTGGGCCGAAACGACGCAACAGAGACGCTTGGCATCTATGTGGATTGCGATGTATGATGCATAAAGTGACAAGCAGTGATATAGGGAGATAACAAGCTATGCGTATTCGAAACTACCGGCGGGGAGACATTCCAACGCTTGTGCATATACAACAACTTGCTGCGCAACGCGACAACGTAGATACAATGAGCGAAGCAGATTTCGAGGAATGGCTGGCGCAGCCGGAACTGGAAGCGGAGTTCAATGTTTTTCTGATTACCGATGATGACGATGACTTAAATGATTGGGGGCAGGGAGGTACATTGGATGGCCTGGAAGGAGAAGTAGCAGGGTATACGGTGCTACAGTTACGCCGGAGCCAGCATGCCTATCATTTCCTTTGTGAGGGAGCAGTGCTCCCCCAGTATAGGCGACGTGGCGCCGGTCAGGCTTTGCTGATCTGCGATCTCAATCATGCTCGCATACGCGCTTCAGAGTTCGAGTTTGAGGCGCGGCAGCAAAATCTTCCCATCTACTTTGAGGCTTTACTGCCTGTAAGCGACCCGGCATCGGAGAACCTGGCGGCGAAATGCGAGCTGCAGCCGGTCGATGAACCGGTATTGAGAGGCATGCGACTCTATCGCGGCGAGCTGTGACAGAAGCGAGTGGCTACTGTTAAGAAGGAGGAGACGGATAGTGAAAGTTGCTCTCATCGGCGCGGGAAGCGGCCAGTTTGCGCAGACGGTGATCACGGATATCCTGGCGATCGAGGGGTTGGACGCGGGCACGTTTGTCCTGGTGGACCTGGATCCTGAGCGCCTGGAACTGACACACGAAGTCGCCGAGCAGTTGATCGAATTAGTGGGAAAACCCTGGACGGTGCAGGCGACGACCGATCGGCGGAGCGTTCTTCCCGGTTGTGACTATGTGATCAATATGATCGAAGTCGGTGGGCTGGCGAATGTCGAGTATGATTACACCATCCCTTTGAAATATGGGGTGGATCAATGTATCGCCGACACGAGCGGGCCGGGTGGGCTCTTCAAGTATTTGCGTACTGCACCCTCCTGGCTGGCCATTTGCCGCGACATTGAGGAACTCTGCCCGCGCGCGCTGGTGATAAACTATACCAATCCGTTGTCTGCTATGACGCTGACCGCCTTGCGTGCCACCTCGCTGCAGGTAGTCGGCCTCTGCCATTCTATCGTCCTGACTTCTTATGAACTGGCGGACTACGCAGATGTGCCCTATGAGCGCATGCGCTTTCGCTGCGCGGGCATTAACCATCTCTCCTGGTTCGTGACGCTCGAAATGGACGGGGAAGACCTCTATCCGCGCGTGTGCCGGGCTGCTGAGGACCCGGCGATATATGAACGGGACCCGGTTCGCTTCGATCTGCTGCGCCAGTTTGGGGCTTATGCTACTGAATCGAGCGGGCACGTTTCCGAATACGTTCCCTACTTCCGCAAACGGAAAGAGGTGCTCGAGCACTATACGCGCTTGAACCCGGATTGCGAGGGCGGCGCACGTGCGAGAAGATGGCCCAGGGAGCGCGCGGAACATGAGGAGCGGCTACGCAGCGACCTGGCGCGTGAACGCAGCGGAGAGCGCGTATTTTATCTCGAACGGAGCCTGGAACATGGCTCGTATATTATTGAGGGGCATGCGCTGAACCGGCCTCAGGTGATCTATGGAAATGTTTGCAATACCGGGCTGATCGAAAATCTTCCACAGGATAGCTGTGTAGAACTCGCCTGCCTGGTTGATCAAAATGGGGTGCAACCGGCACATTTTGGAAGACTCCCAACGCATCTTGCTGCGCTGGATAGCACCCATATCATGATACACGACCTGATGGTGCAGGCACTGCTCAATGAAGATCGCGAGGCAGCGGTGCACGCGCTGATGCTAGATCCGCTCACTGCGGCTGTCTGCACTCCGGCGGAGATCCGGCAGTTGTTTGACGAAATGGCTGCTACGCAAAAAGACTATCTCCCACACTTCATCAATCTAAAATAAGGGGGTTATGATGGCTGATATCGTCCCGTATTTAGAGCGCGTCCGCGCCCGGTTTGAGCAGCCTGAGATGCGGGCTGCGTTTCAAGGCTTTGCTAAAACCCTGCAGTTCATTTTTCCCGATCTCCAGCGTAACTTTACATTGACCATCGCGGAAGATGGAAGCGCGACGCTGGCAGAACAGACGCTCCCCCAGGCGGATTTCAAGGTTACCACCAGCAGTGATACGCTGGCCGGGATACTGGATCGCAAGGTGAATCCCACGAATGCCTTTATCACTCGTAAGCTCAAGGTTTCGGGGAAAATGGATGACCTGTTGAAGCTGCAAAGGTTGCTGTGAGCGCGGCTAGCTTCTGTCGAAAAATTCCTCGCGGCTGCCAGGATCTGGTTTCCTCGTTAGACGCATGGCGGAAAGATATGGATCGTACGTTGCCAGAAGCTGGTTGGCTTCGTAGGCGAGGGCGCGATAGTTGATGTGGCCGCCAGGGCGAGAGCGCTGCGTGGTGAGATAAAGGGCCTGCTTCGGGTCTCCATGCATCCAGAGATCGACGCGGTGAGCAAGAGGCAGCAGATTGAGCGCAAACGCATAATCGATCGTATCGCCATACTTAGCTGAAACCACTTCAAGAAACTGCTGTAACTTCGTGTAATACGAAACTAAATCTTGCTCATATGCCGTTTTGTAGTCCGCAAAGGCTGGAATGCTTGTGAAGTACAGGGGCACTCCAAAGCCAGGAGCGAGAATTTGCTCGATGGTGTCTTTCGTCAGTCTTTCTCCAAAGACGAGAGGCAACGGAAAAAATCTTCCCCATGCGCGGTGGCGATTCAGATCACGTAATTCGCCTAAGAAGCTCTCAACCACCAGGGTCATGTGTGTTGTGCGGCCAAATGCTGGCATTTCACAATAGTTGTTGTGGCCTGAGAAAATCATGGTGCTGATGGCTTTTTTCGTTTCATCGTCCCGCGTATGTATCCAGTTAAGGAGTTGTTTTCTCTCAAGTCCCGGCCAGATCAGGAGGGCATAGGTTGCAACCAGCCTGTCTGCTTCTGTATACACCGGTTCAATCATGCTCACTCGTTGATCCACGAGTCGCGGGGCACATCTGTGTATCGAGACGCTTTGCAGCAGGTCGGTTTGATCTGCGAGGAATCGCTTTAAAGCGTGCAGGTTCCTATTGGTCGTAAGGAGAGGAGCGGTATGCCGGATTAACGCCGGAGCTTCTGCTTTGTAGCCAAGGATTTCTTCCTCTTCTGTTGTGGGCGAAAGCAATTGCTCGAGTTGTGCGGCGACTTTCTGATAGTAGGCGAGCGGCGAGGCCTTCAGTTCTGCAATAATGCGCGACCAGTCGCGAGCAGATGTTTCAAAGGACATTCCGCTCCATTGACCAAAGAGTAAAAAGTAGCGTACACAATCAAGTACGCGTGAGGCGAGGGCTCTTTTCTGATCTGCTCTGGTCGTATCAGCCTGGTAGTACTCTTCAAATGCATGGAGCAACACAGCTTTATGCTTTGCGAACAACTCCAGTGATAAGGCTCCAAACGATTGATATTCCTCTTCTAAGCGCTCTACGTCGTGCTGGGGCAGGCTCTCAGGTAAATAGTTTTTAATGGGGTGGAGGACCGCTCTTCCAAATGCTGCTTGATACCTTGTCGACTTTTCCTGGCCTGAATTGATTGATCCCTCGTTAAAGAGCGCCAGGCACAAATGCATGGGAATTTTGCCCATGTCCACGGCAAGCCTGGCCATGTCGCCAACCGATGCATGACCGTACCCGTGGAACATTTCTTCGAGTTTCTGGTCTGGATTGACTCCTTTTTCCCCCATTTCGTGCAAAATCTCCCACGGCATGCCTGCTGCCCGTGATTGGCGTGCGCCAGCCCATGCTTTATGGGCCGCTGTACGCTTCTCGGGATTTGCGGTCGAGGTGGTAGCGATGGTGCCTGTGGCGAGATCTTCTAAACAAATGAGTCGTAAGCCGGTCACATCGGCAGCATAGGTAAACCACCGGTAGGAACCGGTAACTACTTCTTTTTCCAGGTGTATTTCTGATGCTGCTTGCTGATGAGGTTGATTCATATCTACCATTGTCGAATATTTTACCCATAGCTGTCAATGAGAGCATAAGCGAAAGCCTGCTGGTTCTCGGTGGTTAACGAATTGATGTGCAGGCTCTTATTACCCCTGATTTGGCACGCCGGGACAACACTAAACAGGAGAATTGACCGCTGCAAAGCCAAGAAGCCACTCTCTCACATGCTTAAGGGAGGAGGAGTATCTCATGGTGATTGCAGACTTCTTGCTACTAGCTCATTTTTCCACAATACTAGCCTGGCAGATTGCAAGTTATGTGGCAGTGGGCAAGCAACTAGTGATTGTTTGCGCCACTTTCCGATGGAGCAAGCAGGGCATCTAATGTAGCGCGTCGGATGCGATAGGCCTGACGTGTACCACGATGGGGTAGAGTGATCGCCTCTAAAACACCATTTTTGATCCAGCGTCGTACGGTGGTGTCATCCACGCGCAATTTTTGGGCAACTTCGCGGACAGTTAGCAGGTCCGCCTCATCATGTACCACGTGGCCCTCTTTCTGGTCTTGTGCTATCATGACGAGCAATCCTTTTTAAAGCAAGCGTGCTTTTGGACTGCACGATTCAATCTATTTGACTATAACGACGAACAAGCTGTTTTTTAGTAACTCTGTTTATAAAGTCGTTTATAGTCCAGGTGCAGGAATTACCTATATAACAGTTATCACCTTACAAGCTCATTAAAAGTTTAATTGCGATTTTTGCCCTTACTAACCGCCAATCATCGACATACTGCGATTTGCCCGCTTAAAACGCTTATCCCCGATGTAATGCTTGAGTTCTTTGTGCCAGACGGCCTGGCGGATGGTGTTAGCCAGAACTTCATCAGAGGCGTCAGAGCGGACGACGGCTCTCAGGTCGGTCTCTTCGGTGGCAAAGAGACAGGTGCGTAGCTGTCCATCGGCGGTAAGGCGGATACGATCACATGATGCGCAGAACGGCTCGCTCACGGGATTGATGAAGCCGATCTCGCCTATACCGTCACTAAAGGTATAGCGCCGCGCCGTTTCGGAGCGGTCACCAGTAGTTATGGGTATCAGCGGACCATATTCGGCTTCGATGATGGCCTTCAGTTCGGCGCCTGTCAAGATATCTTCCTTGCGCCAGATCTGATCCGCGTCCAGGGGCATAAATTCAATCCAGCGCACAACGTATGCCTTACGCCGGGCCAGGCGTACAAAATCGAGCGCTTCCTCTTCGCTGTAGTCCTTAATAGCGACCGCGTTCACCTTGATGGGATGAATAGATGGATATTTTTCCAGTTCTTCCAGCCCCTCGAGCACGCGGTCGATTTGATCCCTGCGTGTGAGGCGCGCGAACTTTTCGCGAACGAGGGAGTCCAGGCTGACATTGATGCGTGTGAGGCCTGCCTGGGCAAGTGCTCCTGCCTGTTGCTTCAAAAGGATGCCGTTGGTGGTTAAGCTCAGGCTGCGTAAACCATCGATCTCGCGCAGCTGGCGCACGAGCTCGGGAACGTCTCGCCGCACGAGCGGCTCTCCGCCGGTCAGGCGAATCTGCTCTATACCTATGCTGACTGCGACCCTGGTGATACGTTCGATTTCCTCGTAAGACAGGATCTCCGCCTTTTTAAGCCAGGGGAGTCCCTCGGCAGGCATGCAGTAGGTGCAGCGGAAATTACATTTATCGGTAATAGAGATGCGCATGCTTTTGATGCGCCGCCCGTAGCTATCGACGAGTGGTTCCATGAATCTGCCTCCTGATATGTGCAGCAGGGTTGTATATTGCCCCTGGTCTAACAAACTATATCACATTTTACTGCTACCTGGTACTTTTTCGGTGCGGCAAAGGTATCAAATGTTGGGTGCTTCGGTGAGCGCCCGCGTCATTTCTTTCTCTCGCAGGCTGCTGGCGTACTCTAAATCTACCTGCCATTGGCTTGTGGAGCGACGTAAGACGTGCAAGGTCGCTTCGAGCTGGGCAAGGCTCATCGCCTGGTACTGCGTCTCTCCCTCGACCAGCTTCTTTGCTTGCGCCTTGAGGTGGAGGATGTGCGCCTGGCAGTAGTTAATGTAGTGATCGATCAGGTGCAATCGTTCAGCAGGATGCAAATATTCAAGGTAGCATACCTTTTGCCAGAAAAACCTGGCGTATTCCCCCGGATTCGAGGTGGTATCGAGCATCAACTGGCGAAAGCGCTTGCGCCCGTCGTCAGTTATTTCGTACGTGTGTAGTTGTCGCTCGCCTTGCTGTTCCTGCTTCGCTTCAGGAGAGGCAACGATCAAGCCTTCTTGCTCTAATTTGGAGAGCCGGGGGTAGAGCCATCCGTGACTGATTCTGGCGGCTGGCCCGATCATGTCATTGATGATTTTGGCGATCAGGTAGCCGTGAACTGGTCCTCGCATGAGGAGGGAAAGGATGATGAGTTCGTACATCTTGTTGACGCCTCACTAAAAGATAATCTGATGTCTGTCAAACAGGTCTGATAGACATCTCTTTCCGAGGCAATTCTATATGCTTTGGTTGAGGTTGTCAAGGCGATTATACGGTGTTATGAACCAGGAGGAGGTGGGGGCATATGCCCTCACCCCGCAGTATTTGTGACGTGGCCCGTTGCGATGATCTGGGATACAACTGACCCTACACGGTTAGAAGGGATGGCGAAGCCAACCCCATCGGCAGGCGTATTAAACTCCGGATCAACTGCACCCAGCGTCGGAATACCAATCAGGTTACCCTGCAAGTCGACTAACGCGCCGCCACTGTTGCCAGGGTTGATCGGGGCATCGGTCTGAACGGCATTGGAAATTGTTGCACCTCCCTGCCCCTCGCTGACACTGCGACCAAGCGCGCTGATAATCCCACTCGTCACCGACTGCGCGTTCCCCAGGGGGCTGCCGATGGCCAGGACATCTTGCCCCACTTGCAATTTGGAGGAATCGCCAAGGGTAGCCACCGTCAGGTTGGCAGTCGTCGTGATTTTCACTACCGCCAGGTCGTCGGCAGGATCGGTTCCGACCAGTTGGGCCGGAAGGTGTGTGCCGTCGGAGAGTATGACCTCGATGCTCTGCGCACCTGCGACGACGTGGTTATTGGTCACGATATAGCCGCGCCGGTCGACGATCACGCCAGAGCCAAGCGCGCTCGAGCCCGAGAGTGTGACATCCACTTCCACCACGGCTGGTCGAATTTTCGCAATCGCTGCCTCGCGCACCGTCTCCTCATTGGTTGTGGTTGCCGGCTGCACTGCCCCTGCGGTGGCAGTGGTCGTGGCACTTGCTCGCGTGGAAGCGGTACTGGTTCTGCTAAACTGCCAGCCAGCAAACAGGCCAACACCGAAGATGACTGCCAGCAGCAAGGTCAAGGCCAGCAAGGCCCCTTTCCGCACCCTGCCGGATGGGCGCGTGGGATGGGAGGGCGGTATCGCAGGCGAGAGTGGCGCCTGTCCTGGCAAAGGCTGGTCTTCCATCTGTGTTTGTTCTGGGTATGAGGTGTACGTTAGTGGCGGTTCTTGTACTGTATACGGATCAAGCATCATCGTACTCCTTGCTGAATCGTTTTCGTTCTTACTTCTCTGCATTTCCTGCTAAACAACTCAATTGCTCGCTTTGATGGCTGATATAGCGGGATGTACAGGCACTTCTCTCTGTAAAGGGAAGAGCCTGTACAATTATCCTAGCATGCTTCCATTGAATCTACATTGGAAAGAGATGTGAAACTTCCAATGTTGATGCGAGCTAGACGATCAGTCTACGGGAGTGATACCTGGGAAGGTGAGGAAAATCTAATTTCCCACCCTTCGCGTGGTATAGAAACTAGCGTTTGAGAATATAGCGTTTATAGCAGGATTTTACCACCAAGCGGACAGATGCTTTGAGAGGCTTGACAGGGGGTGTACAGGGGTTGTACAGTGGTGGAGGTTATTTCTAATGCTTCATCGCCTGTCCGGTGCGTCTGCAAGGGGTGTGGCGTGCACCGGTCACAGGGATGCTGTCCCATGCACCGCTTGTGCGTTGCTCTTCGTGTGTAGAAGGTATCTTTTTCTCCCCCCATCTGGCCGACATCGGGCCAGACAGAAAGGCTTGGTGCACGTATGAAACAGCGTTGCTTCTCACATCGTTTCTCCCTGTTCATCGGGCTGGTGGGCCTGCTCATCTGCGTGGTGACCCTGACTGCTCCCACCGCCTTGGCGTGGGCGGCGGCCACCAGCGGCGCCGCCACCGCACTGGCTGCTCCGTCAGCGTCGTCCAGCCAACCCAACTTCGGCCCGAGCGTCTACATCTTCAATCCCAAAATGCCGCAGAGCGAGATCCAGGCGACGGTCGACGCGGTGGCAAACCAACAGGTCTCCAACCAGTTCGGAATTCAGCGCTATGCGCTGCTGTTCGAGCCCGGCACATATGGAACCAGTACCGCCCCCCTCAACTTTCAGATCGGCTACTACACCACCGTGGCAGGTCTCGGCCTCTCCCCGAACGACGTCGTCATCAACGGGTCCATCTACGTACACAACCAGTGCTTCGGCGCCAACAACTGCACCGCGCTCGTGAACTTCTGGCGATCGTTGTCGAACCTGACCATCAACGTGACCACCCCGAACTTCGGCTGCTACAGCGGCGAATTCTGGGCAGTGTCGCAGGCCGCGCCGATGCGTCGGGTCCACGTCAACGGGTTCGCCACCCTTATGGACTATTGCACCGGTCCGTCGTTCGCGAGTGGCGGCTTCATCGCCGATTCAGAGTTCATCGGCAGCACCGTGGTCAACGGCTCGCAGCAGCAGTGGCTGGTCAGGAACAGCCAGCTCGATGGTTGGTCCAACGGCGTCTGGAACCAGGTGTTCTCAGGCGTCGTGGGTGCGCCCGCCCAGTGCTTCCCCGGTCAGAAGTCATGCGGTGGCCCGTACACCACGCTCGCGACCAGCCCGGTGACACGAGAAGCGCCATACCTGTACATCGACTCTAATGGGAACTACAACGTCTTCGTGCCCTCGGTGCAGCGCAACTCCGTGGGCACGACATGGGTCGGCGGCGCGACGCCCGGCTCGTCTATCTCAATCAACAAGTTCTTCGTTGCCCAGCCGACGGACTCCGTAGCGACGATCAATGACGCATTAGGTTCCGGCATGAACCTCATACTGACCCCGGGTATCTATCACCTGAACCAGAGCATCGAGGTCACGCGTCCCGATACCGTGGTGCTCGGTCTCGGTTTCCCGACGCTGATCCCTGAAAACGGAATCGTGTCAATGAGTGTCGCCAGTGCGAAGGGGATCTTGATCTCGGGGATGATCTTCGACGCGGGCACAAAGAACTCTCCAGTGCTACTGCAGGTCGGAAACGGCCACGGGAGCAGTGACAATGACGCCTCCGACCCGACGGCTCTTCAGGATGTGTTCTTCCGTATCGGCGGCGCAGAGGCAGGCAGCGCGACGACCAGCCTGGTCGTCAACAGCAAAAACGTCATCCTCGATGACATCTGGGCATGGCGGGCCGACCACGGCAACGGTGTGGGTTGGACCAACAACACTGCCGACACCGGCGTCATCGTCAACGGTGACAACGTGACCGCGTACGGCCTTTTCGTCGAGCACTACCAGAAGTACGAGGTGATCTGGAACGGGAATGGCGGCACGGACATCTTCTTCCAGAACGAGATGCCC
>WNEZ01009209.1_pt1 | contig 13053 bp, 13 predicted proteins | sample 5400521 | NCBI WGS metagenome assembly WNEZ01 (sample SAMN13153339, study PRJNA577476) | soil metagenome | isolation source: 120 cm saprolite under Douglas fir tree site 2 hole 1 replicate 1 | place: USA:California | collected 2015-04-18 | reverse complement strand
GGAGGTGAAAGAAGTAGCCCAGATAATGCCACGCGGGTCACTGGCAATCTCCATCAAGGTCGTTTTGGCCTCCAGGCCAGGCATGGTGAAAGAACGCATGTCTCCGGAGGCAGGATCAAAACGCCCCAGGTGGTTATTGCTGGCCTCCGTGAACCAGATCATGCCCTGGGGATCGACCGTTATCCCGTAGGGATCAAGCGCCTGCACGCTTCTCCTGGTCGAAAGCGGGTACTGCTGAACCTGTCCTGTATGTGTATCAAGCTTACCCAGCGCGTCGGCGTTCAACTCCGTGAACCATACATTGCCGTGGCTATCGAGCGCCAGGTCGTTCGGCGCGCTTGGCAGCAACAAGGTCTTACCAGAATTGCTGGGATCAGGAATCGTCAGTGTTGGCAGGGAGTAGACCTGGTATTGCCCAGTGGTAGGGAGGTAGTGGCCGATGTAATTGGCATATTGTTCCGCGAACCAGATCGTATCATCAGGTGCAACCTCCACTCCCATGATGCCGGAGCGCCCCTGGGGCGGCGTCACCTGCCGGAAAGTCCGGGTGCGCGGGTCGAAAACAGCCAGGCGGTTCAGGCCCATTTCGCCGAACCAGATACGCCCCTCGTGATCAATAGCTGGCCGCATCACGCCGCTGTTTGCCTGTGGTAGGGGATATTCCTGGAAGTTTCCTATAGCCATGGTAGCTGATCTGGCGGTTGTTTGTGTACCGGTCGGGGCAGTCGAGGGTGGCGTTGTGGTAGTGCTGCTACAGGCGACAAAAAACAAGGTCAGGAGTATAAAAGAACATAAAAAAGAAAGGCGTTTCATTACTATGATTCCTTGAGTAGTGTCCTGATGTCTGTCCACCCATAGGCAACTTCATCGATTTCAGCACCGCCGAGCGTGGCCTTCATTGTTTTGACCTGTTTTCCTCCGAGCGTCTCGTAAAAGCGGCTTGCAGGGCCAGTCGGCAGTGTCCACAGCAGCATTGAAGTCATTCCTTCCTGCAAGAGTCGTTCCACTAGAGCGCGCGTAAGGCTGCGGCCAATGCCCTGACCCTGGTGAACCTTGAGGATGTAAATCGAGTAAAGTTCGGCTTGATACGCGGAATCGTCGTCGCGTCCTGGGCCTCCCGATACGAAGCCAACGAGCTGCCTGGGCTCATCTTCCGCTACATAGACATACATCAGGGGGTTACTCAGCCAGGTAATCCAGCGTTGTGTATGTGTTTCATAGGACAGGTTGTCCAGGTAATCCTGCGACACGATTCCTGGGTACGCAGTGCGCCAGGTATCTACATGGACTTTTGCGATGCCTGCCGCGTCCCCTATGCTTGCCTGCCTGATGAGCATTATCCTGTTCCTCGCTCGGACTTTTCTAACCATCCTCAGCATGTATCACGAATGGCTGGCTCTTGCTTTGCAACACAACTGAAACCGGAGGTCGATGTATTATCCAATCAAAGTGCCTCGTATGCCATCCTCAACCAGGTCTACCAGGCGCACGTTGACCAGGGTATGCTGCCAGTTACGTGATTGTGTGTCAGGCAGGTCATCCAGTTCAATGCGCAGGTAATTATCGGTCAGCCCCTCCCAGTATCCGTGCTTATGGCTCTCGATCAGTACCTGCACTGTCTGTCCCAGGAACTGTTCGCGGAAGCGCCGGTTGTCGACTTCGTTCAGCGCTAGCAGGCGTTCGCTGCGAGCCTTCTTTACTTCGTCGCGGATCTGACCTCGCATGCGCGCAGCTGCCGTGCCCTGGCGGGGCGAAAAGCGGAAGACATGCATCTTGGCAAATTGCAGTTCGGCGGCAAGCTGGTATGTTTGTTTAAAATCATCGTCGGTTTCACCTGGGAAGCCGGTGATGATGTCGGTGCTGATGGCAATGCCTGGCACAAGCTGCCTGGCCGTAGTGATGATGGTACGATAGCGAGCGCTTTTATAGCGCCGTGCCATGCGTCTCAATATATTGTCTGACCCACTTTGCATGGGCAGGTGGAGATGGCGGCACATGCGCGGGTTTTTCCACAATTCCAGCCACTCCAGGCGAAAATCCTCGGGCTCAAGCGAGGAGACTCGAATGCGCGTAATACCGGTGTCGCGCAGCAGTGCAGCAATCAGGTCGCCCAGGTCGCGCTTCTCGTCTCCTTCGGGATGGTAATCGCCCAGGTGAACGCCGGTGAGCACGATTTCCTGGAAGCCCGCGCACACTTTGCGCCGTACATGATCGACAACGGATGCAATGCTGCGGCTGCGTGAACCCCCACGCACATAGGGAACAATGCAGTAGGTACAGCGGTTGTCACAGCCGTCCTGCACCTTAATCTGGGCACGTGTGCGCCACGCAGGCCTCTCACCGGCCATCTCCGGCGTGGCGGTGCCATGAAATGCAAAGGGCGAGAGGCGAGACGGGTTATCGGGCTGTGGGTCCTGTTCCACCAACGACATATCGCTGCCAATATGCTGTGTATCAAGAGACAGCACCGACAAGGTATGCTGCATAAGGGGGCGGCGTATATAGTAGGGGCGAGGCTTGCCCTCGCCCTGCACCCCCTCACCCTGTATCCCCTCGCCCTCACCCTGTACACTCCGGCTCAGCACATCCTCGCCCTCACCCCGCAAACCAATGCCAGAATCCCTCGCCTTCCTTCGTTCCCTGATGACCTCAACCAACGACTCTTTACCTTGATTGCTGATCACGAGATCGACGCCTGGCAGCGCTGCAACGGCCTGCGGGTTCAGTTCCGCGTAGCAGCCGGTCACGACCAGCAGAGCAGAAGGGTGACGCCGCCGCGCCTGGCTGATCAACTGGCGTGAACTGCGATCGCCCAGGTGCGTGACCGTGCAGGTATTGACGATATAGATATCCGCGGCCTCGTTAAAATCTCGCTGCATAAAACCGGCGGCATTCATCTGTTCGCCTATGGCTTCACTGTCGGCCTGGTTGACTTTGCAGCCCAGGGTCGCCACCGCAAATGTTGTTGTTTCTGGCAAAGGGTGATCGTGCATAGTATCCAATCAATTCCAGAGTCAGGCAAAGGTATGATACACTATGCAGATTGTATCGTGTTTCGGCGCTCTTGCCAAGTGCCCCAGCGATGGGATCTCCATCCTTGCGTGGAAAATTCGGTTCCCGTAGGGGCGAGGGTGGTGGAGCGGTGCGGGGTGGGCCTTTATGGTCGCCCGCTCGTTCCCCTAATGGAAGTAGACCCAGCGCGGCATGCCTGCATTAGATGCGCGTGATGCCGCGCACAAGCAATGCCGCCAGGATCAGCAGCGCAGCCAGCAGATTAGCATTTAGATTGGCGACCATGAGCTTCAAATAGCCCTTCAAGTCCCCAGTCGCCTGCCGCAGTGCCAGTATTACAGGGATGACAGTGAGCGCGGCGATGGCGCTGTACCACGGAAAGATCTGCAATAGAACATCGAGCAGCAGCATGATGGCGATCAACAAGAGCAGGACCATTCCAGCAATGCGCGCGCCGCGTTCTCCCAACGCGACCACCGGCGTGACCTTGTGGACCTCCTGGTCGGCCCTCCAGTGTAGGAAGTGATGAAAGTAGAGTACAGCGGTCGTGTAGAGGCCAACCGGTAAAGAGGCAAGCAGTACGTTGAGGGTGACATGTCCTGTCTGAACGTAGTAAGAGCCGGCGAGCGGCAAAATACCGAACGAGATCAGAATATCCAGTTCGCCAAGTCCGCGCCCGGCATATGCCAGGCGCAGAGGCGGGGCGACATAGAAATAGGCGAGGCAGAAACCTGCTATACCGAAAGCGAGCGCCCACGGTCGAAAGAAGGTCAGGACCACTCCACATAAGAGAGCGAGCGCGAAAAGTGCGGCGGCCAGCCCACGGTAAGCGGTGAGAGAAAGCTGCCCGCTGAGCAGCGCCTGGGAGCCGGTGGCGATGGTGTTGCCTTCAGGCATAATCTTTTGCGCTGCCTGGTCGGCCCCTTCAGCAAAATCGAAAACGTCATTGACGACATTGGCCCCTAAGTGCGCCGCTAACGCGCCGGTGAGTGCAAGCGCGAACAGTCCCCATTGGAATAGTGTGCCCTGCTGCCAGGCCAGCACGGAGCCAATGAGCACAGGCGCCAGCATTACGGGTAGAGTGCGTGCGCGAGTTGCTTTGATCAAAAGTTGGAACTGGCTCATCGCTTTTGCTCCTCGTCCGCGGGCGTAGTAGCAAAGGTGGCCTCTATTTGCATAGGGCTGGCTGCGATGTTGGTGATGCGCAGCCAGTGTACCTGAAGCTCAACGGCGGCAGTTGGTACGAGGGCGATGAATCCAGCGGCGACGGCAGATTTCCGCCCCAGTTGCTCGCGCACTCTCGCACTGGCTGCCTCTTCGGTGATGACGCGTGCCTGGCCAGTGGCTTCGAGCCAGACCGTGGGCTGAGAAGGGCCTATGAACAGGCCCACACGTGGATTTTGCTGTAGATTGGCAAGTTTGCGCGACGTGGTGATGAAGGTTCCGTAGAGTTTCAAAGTGTCATTGTCGATGGGCTGTTCGACATAGAATACTCGCGTGACGTAGGGTTGCCCCTGCTGCTCCGTAGCGATAGCAAGCGTATCGTGTTGCGCGAGAAAGGTAGTAATGGTTTCACGGGTTATATCGTCCATGGGTCAGTTCCATTCCTTCGTTGTGTGCTTGAGATAAAGTTTCTATAACATAACATAGCATACATGTGCTATGTTACCCAGGTGCTGTTCAACGTGAGATCTATGTGCATTGCTGCTAGTCTTCTGTTACCCTTGATGTGATGAGGAGAAATGTTGGGGCGACCCTTGCGGTCGCCCTGCTGACTTTCCTGTAAGAAAAACACCGCTGAGGATGAGTATCAAGCCTGCAATTGAGTTGAGTCCCACAGCTTCATGCAGCAGGAGCGCGCCGTAGACTAGCGCCATACAGGGTAACAGGTACGTGACGATGAGGGTGCGCGTTGGCCCCACATGGTCGATGAGCCAGTAATAGAAAATGTAGGCGATGGTCGTGCCTCCCAGAGAGAGCGCAAGAGCAGATGCGATGGCCCAGATCGAGGGTATGTGTACTGGTGGTTGTATTGCCAGTGCAATCCCGGCAACCGGCGTAATCATCAGGGCTCCCACGGTGAGCTGCCCAATAGCTGGCTGCAGCAGTGGCAGCCCCGTGAGCAGCTTATGTGCAAATAAGCCACCGAAAGCGTAGCTGATAGCTCCGGCCAGGGCAGCGAGCACACCCAGCAGGAAGAGGCCCGATCCACCAGCAGCGAGTGCGGCCGGACCGATGAGAATGCCAACACCCAGGAAACCAATCAGAACCCCTCCTACCCGGGTCCACGTGAACCGTTCGCCGCCGGGCCACCAGTTCGAGACGATGACGACAGTAAGTGGGGTAGTCGCGTTCAGAATGGCTGCCATACCGGATGTGATATGCAGCTCTCCCCAACTGATCGCGAGATAGGGAATAACAGCGTTAAATAAGGCAACAACTGTGAAGGCCCACAAGTGAGTACGCCAGCCTTTCATGATCGCCGGTTTGAAGGGTACGACGAGCAGCAGGCCAAGCGCGCCTAAAACCAGGCGTATGGCTACCAGGGTCAGCGGAGACATATCCTGTACAGCCACTTTTATGAAAAGAAAGGATGCACCCCACAGTGCTGCCAGCGCAAAGAGGACGAGGTATTCTTTGAGTTTCATGCTCCTTAACGTATCCTCCCAAACGCACGCCCGGTCCACCCGCGCTCTCTTCTTAACCGCATCGCAAGTGTGATGACAGCAATGACAAAGATAGCAATACACGCGAGCATGACCACAATTGAGCTGACCAGTCCGATCGCGCCTGCCTGCAGCATCGCCTGCTGCCCATTGGCAAATTTCAACGCGATCGCCGACAATATAATCCCTGCCAGGGCCAGAAAAAACCCTATCGAGGAAAGCATAATCGCGATAGTACTACGAGCATTTCTGCGCGAACTCACCTGCTCTTGCCCTCGCTTATGGAAGCCGGTTGATAGCATTCTCGTATCGTGACAGTGTAGTTCGTTCCTGTAGGAGTATATCACCGTGGAGGTCTCATCTGCTGTGAAAGAGTTTCTCGCCGCAAAACGCCAGCTCTCGCCTTACACAAGACGCAGTTACAAGCAGCGCCTCGGCGTGTTCGCCAGCTGGTGCAAGCAGCATGACCTTGTGCTTGAAAGCATGACGGCGCGCGCTGTCCGTGCCTTCTTGCAGGATGTGAGTAAGCGTACCGGTCCGCAAGGAAAGCCCATTCAAAACTCAACCTTGCGCGTGTATGGGACTGCTGTGAAAACCTTTCTTGCCTGGTGTGCGAAAGAAAGTGAGGACCTGGACGCGGCGATCTCGCCCACGATCTCCGCGCGGGTGGGCACGATTCCGGTTGAGATGAAAGTGATCCAGACCTTTACCCCCTCGCAAATCTCCGCGCTATTTGCGGCAGCAGAGCAGGGCACGTTTGCCGTGCGTGACAAGGCGATATTGGCCGTATTTGTGGACACAGGTGCAAGAGTCAGCGAAGTCGTGGGGCTTACCTTAGATTGCGTGTGGCTGGAGGCAGATGATAGTTACATCCTGGTGAAGGGCAAAGGGAAAAAGCAGCGGGAGATTGCCCTGGGCCGCGTCGCACGATTGGCGCTGCGGCGCTACGTGACACGCTACAGACGGCCTGCACATCCGGGAGAGCCCCATGTGTTTCTGGCGCGTGGGGACCATCCTATCACCGTCTCAGGTCTCAGCCAACTTATCGTACACCTCGGGCAAAAGGCAGGGATCACCGGGGTACGTTGCAGTTGTCACACCTTCCGGCACGGCTATGCGTGCGCTTGTCTGCTTGCTGGCAACGACGTATACAAGGTGTCTCGTTTGATGGGCCATACCTCAGTGAAAGTAACCGAACGCTATTTGGGCGCGGTGAAGGCAAAGCAAGCGCGCGATGGTGCGTACAGCGTGCTGGATCACTTGAAGTCGTAGCGCAGCCGCCCGGCATGTGAATAGACACACACCGGGCTATCAACACAATGGGTTAGCATCGTGCTGACACGGCTATTGTATCGTGTTGGCGCAACACAAGAACAGGAGCAACTATGCGCGGGATCAGCATCGCCGAGGTGCTTGGCGGCTTTGCAAAATGGGCTGCCATTGTCGTCGTATTCGGATTTAGTATCACCCTTTCGTACATGTTCTTCCTCTCCATCACGCCGCCGGATAAAAGCTGGTTTACCTTCACTGGCCTGGGACTCACCGAGGGCGGATTCCTCTTGTGGATGGCTGTTTTTATGCTGACCAGGCATGACCCGGTACACAAGGCGATTGCGCTCATTATGACCTGCGCCTGCGCCTTCACATCGGTAACCATCGCAGGCTATCAGTTTTATAGTTTGCTTTCAAGCGAGTTTGCTCTTGCCCACAACGCGTTGGTGATACAGGCGATTTCGATATTGCTTGAAGTCATGTTCGGTCTGCATATCTCAGCTTTTTGTATCGACCTCATATCGTCCTACTTTGCCCGGCCAGGTCACGCATTCAGAGCAACCGGGCGGCCAGTCATGATAAAGGGTGCTTTTGCGCAAACAGGCGTCTCAGAAGTCGTCGATGCTGATGAAAATAGTGGCGCCCTTGCGAGCCCATCAGAAGCCGATGCAGCCATATCGACTAACGCTGATAGTGCGGTGCAGAATACGCTTCAAAGAGCCGTCAAACTTTTGCCACAGGTCAGCAAAAGAGTCACCTTGAAAGATAGAGAATTGGCGCTCGAATCGTTGTCCTCAACACACCCTGATTTGACGGTGAAACAACTTTCGCAGCAGTTAGGCATCGGAGAAAGTACGATCAGGCAATGGAAGAAGGACAGGCAGTCATGAGCACTCGATTAGCCATTATCGACCTGGACGGCGTTATCGCCGATGCAACCGCCCGTTTTGCCAAAGCTGAAGAGGCAAAGCAGGCCTATCTCGACGAGATGCGTGAGCTCTCGATTACCGATGAGAGGGGAGCCACTGATGCCTACTGGCAAGCCGTGTTCAACCCCGATCACGTACCGCTTGATACGCCGATTAAAGGTGCTATCGATGCTCTGGCTGCGCTTGCACTGGGCGGATGCGACGATGTGGTGATACTCACGAGCCGTCCTGAGTCCATGAGAGAGGCAACCAGGCGCTGGCTTTTTAAGCAAGACTATCCTATCGAGTCACCCGTCATCATGAAAGCCGGGGCTTTCCAGTACGTCAAAACCGTGGTATGGAAGGCGGGCATGGTGCAGACGCTCGCAGCGTTCTATGATGCCACGGAAGTCATCTTTGTGGATGATGAAGAAGCTAACTGGACTGCACTCAAGAACGCTGGTCCGCACGCCTTTTTGGTGACGCGCTATGCCAGCTTGCAAGAAGCGGTAGCAAAGGAGCAAGCACAATGAGCACATCATGGTGGGACGAGTCGTCGGCAGAGTTTGCGGCCAACTTCGCGCTGGCGTCCACAGGGCTACACAAGACGCGCGAGCCTGAAGTACACATCGAACACGTAGAGCAGGGCTGCTACCTGCTCAGCGTTGATAAGGAGTCCATAGCGCTCACGGCTATCGACCTGTTAGATCTCCTGGATTGGTGTCTTTTGAACGCTCGCACGCTAGAGACTCAAGCAAAGGAGCAAGCATCGTGAGCGAGCAAGAACACATCAGGAAGGAAAGGAGTCCGCATGTTTCACGCGCAGAGTGTACGTTGACGGGGTATTCAAGCACCCTTGTGCGCTTCTTCGAGTACGCAGTCAAGTCCCCAGGCGCCATCACGAGGCAGGACGTGATGGGCTTTGCCTCGCGGGCTACCCTTATCGGCCCTGTCGGTGCCAAGTACGCAGGCGGCCCGGCACCCTCGACTGCCACGTTCAATCATAGGATAGCGATCATCAGCAGTCTCTATGACTACGCAGCGGGCTTCCTCGTGGGTGGCCATCCGATCTTCGACAAGGCGTCACCAACAGCAGGCGTGATCTATGGCCAACCAACAATCAAGTATAAGTACATGAGCGAGAGTGAAGTGCATGCGTTCCTCAACATCATCGATAGAGCCACCGCCCAGGGCAGCCGGGATTACGCGATCTTCCTGCTGTTTTTGACGAGCGCTCGCCGCGCTGCTGCGATCGCCAGGCTGGTGTGGGCAGACATAGAAGAAAACGTCTTTGAGGATGGACATCGAGGTCACATCTTCAAATTCATTGAGAAAGGAGGCAAGAGTGTAGACAGCCAGGAGTACGCGCAGACCGCGTACGAGGCGCTGATCACATCGCTCTCAATCTCCGGGCGTTTGGAGTCGATGGAGCCTCTCTCCCCCCTCTTTCTTGGCTACGGGGCGCCTCACGGTGGCCTGCCCATCGATCGATGGAAACCGATCAGTGCGCTGTCGATATCCCATGCGATGAAGCAGTACTTGAAAGTAGCCGGGCTGCCCCAAAAATACAGCCTGCATTCATGGCGCCATTCTTCTGCCCGCTTCAGGGTCGAAAGTGGGGAGGATATCAGGAGTGTGTCCAAAATTTTAGGTCATCAATCGCTCGCTACCACCGACCGCTACGTCTCTTTGCTCCGGACTGACGCCGATGACTTTGGACGCAAGCTGGCGCGGCGCTTTGCGGGAGAGCGCTAGTGGATATCAATAACAGGGATTATCATAAGCAAGCAGAGGAGCATCGCATGACAAAACAAGACGATCCCTTTCCTACGCATGGACTCAGAGGACGCAGTTACCAACGTGTCTATCGCCGATTGTTCGCCATGCAAGGGGGGAAATGCGCGATCTGCGGGCGACCTCCTGGCAAAAGAGATGACTGGAGCCACGTACAGGTGAAGCTTGTCATCGATCACTGCCACAAGAGCGGCAAGATACGCGGGCTGGTGTGTACCGGGTGCAACAATCAACTGGCCTTCACCGAACATGAGCGTATCAGGATGAGGCCAAAATATAGAGCGTACCTGGAGAGCAGGGCAAACGTTGGATGGAGCGACGAGCAGTAAACGCCTATTCAGTTTCACCCTGGTGTGAACATTTGTGCAATTTGTACGGGGACTTATGGATAGTAGACAGGCGGTGAAACCCAGTGCTACAATGGCTGCAGGACCCTCGGCAGAACCGACAAAGGGTGTACCAGCCCGCTTAGGAAGTCATTTCAGGCGTGGGCGAAGAGAGAAATTGGAGCGTATCGCTTCTTCTCTCTGCGCCCACGCCTCTTTTTATTACCATTCGTAGCGGGCTAGCCCCAAAACAGCAAATCGCCCGCTCTCTTGGTCGGTCGGCGGGCAATCGGCTTACATCGGCATCATTCGACAGGGCATCACTACTGTCTACACGGTAGTATAGCACAGATACCTATCCCCTGTCAGTAGTGATGCCTCGGAAATCGAGGATATCATGCATAATACAGATAGTTGGAACAGGCAAGCACCGTATAAAACGGCATTAGAAGCGATACAAATACCGCTCTCTATCTTGCCTCTTGATGCAGAGAAGCGACCCCCAAAAACAGGCGGATTAAAGCCTGATGGCACGCCCTTCCGTCTCTCCTGGAAGGCATATCAAACAGAAGTCGCCCCCATTGAGAAGATTAACGCCTGGGAACGACGCTTTCACCCCACTGGGTGGGGCATTATTACAGGATGTATCTCAAAGATCATCACACTCGACTTCGATGGCAAAGAGGGCAAGCGCACATTAGACCTGCTCGGACTCAATCCACACCGGCAAACAGGCAGCGGCGGTTTCCATGTGGATTTTCAGCACCCAGGCTGGCGCGTCAAGACACTAAATCATGAGACATCAAAGGATAGGCCGTGGGCAAAAGACTATCCAGGATTAGACATCCGTGCCGATGGTGGATACGCTGCGTTTTGTGGTAGCAATACCAATGGAACCTACAGATGGTTGCGACCCTTTGATCCTGATCCGCTAGACCTGCTGCCAACAGCGTTACGACAGGCGCTTGGCCTGCTCTATCATCCGATGGTTGAGTGGGGATTATCCCGAATCGGCAAGTATGGCGGACGTGATAATGCCTGCTTTCATCTTGCTTGCCAGCTACGTGATACCCCGATGCCACAGGAGCAGGCAGAGGCGATCATAGCCGACTTCGTGCGCTATGCTCCATCCACCAACGCGAAAGGACAGATCGAGTCCTTCACCATCGAGGAAGCGCTGGCCACACTCAAGAGTGCCTACGCGGGCTCGGTGCGCCAGCCGTGGGAGTCGGCGCCGTCTTATACCCCCGGCAGCAATGGGAATATCCCACCGGCAGCAGCTGCTTCCCACTCATTCAACTTAACCGACCTCGGCAACGCTGAACGATTCGCCAACCAGTACGGCGAGCGCGTGCGCTGGTGTCACGTGTGGAATTCGTGGATGATCTTTAACGGCAAATATTGGGAGCAAGATCGCTCCGACCAGGTCGATCGACTTGCGAAAAATACGGTGAGATCAATCTACGTTGAGGCTGCCAATGAAGAAAATAAGGCCAGGCGCCAGCAGATCGACAAGCATGCCGGGTCCTCAGAGTCGAATCGAGCGGTACGCGCCATGTTGGATAGAGCTAAGAGTGAGCTGCCTGCCACCCCGGACGAGTTCAATACAAATATTCACCTGCTCAACTGTCAGAATGGCACGCTCGATCTGCGTAATGGACAAAAACATGACCACAATCCAGCCGATATGCTGACCCGCTGTCTCAAGATCAATTACGGGAATGTTGCCTCTTGTCCTACCTGGCACACCTTCATTACCACCATCTTTGCCGACAATGAGAAATTGATCGCCTTCGTACAGCAGGCTCTTGGGATGTCGCTCTCAGGTGATATCAGTGAGCAGTGCCTTTTCCTCTGTCATGGTGGAGGATCCAATGGCAAAACGACGATGCTGGAAGCCGTGCGGATTCTGCTCGCAAGTTACGCCGTGGCCGCCAACATTGAGACCTTCATGGTGAGGAAAAGTGAGCATATTAGTAACGATGTTGCCGAACTATATGGAGCGCGCTTCGTGACGGCAGAAGAGACAACGCTTGGTGGAAGACTCAATGAAGCCTTCATCAAGAAAGCGACCGGCAAACAACCATTACGCGCGAGACGCCTGCATGAGAATGAGTTTGAATTTATGCCGGCGTCACCATTGAATCTGACCAGGCAGATAAACACCTCGGCGAAAAGCTCCTACAAGAGGCTGAAGGCATCCTCTCGTGGTTGGTGCAAGGTTGTCTGTCCTGGTATCAGGCAGGCCGTCTGAACGTCCCTACGGTCGTCAGAGAGGCAACCCAGGCATACCGGGATGAAATGGATATTGTAGGCAGGTTCATCCAGGAAGAATGCGATCTTAACCCGAAAGAAAGCATCGGCTCTACTGCTCTTAATACACGGTTTGAGAACTGGTGCAACCTGAATGGAGAACGCTATGATGCCAAGGCGCTCAAATTCGGACTCAATGAACGAGGTCTCTTTAGCAAACGTCAAGGTCATGAGCAATTATGGGCCTATAAAGGGATCAGTCTAAAAGTGCAGATGGTGCAGACGGTAGCAGACGGTAAAAGTGATATAAATACAAGCTCTGAAACACTACGCGAGACAAAGTCAGATTTACCGTCTGCATCGTCTGCACCGTCTGCTATCCATCAGTGTTGTACCGTGTTTGAACTGCTGAAAAGTGAACCTCATGGCAGCCACGAAGCCACGTTACAGGACAAGGCAGGCAATTGGTGGTGTGATGCCTGTATTCTGCAGCACGACTTTATGAACCTTGGTGCTGAACGCGACTATCCAGAAATACCGATTGAGAAGCGATACCGCATTAAAGCTAGCCATGATGAGTGGTTACGCTTTGCTGGTAATAGTGGGTATGCCGGGGTACGGCAAGCCATTACCTATCTTGAACACCATTGAGCCTTCTCCGTCAAAGCGGGCGCCGTGGTGCAAGTCCCGGCAAGGCACTACTCACTTATAACGGTTATACGTGAGGACAAAAGAAACAAGAGTCAATTGAGAGACTCAAAGAAAGGTATTTCAGCATGGTAATGACATTCCAGGAAGAAGAGGACGCACAAAACGTTCTCG
>WNEZ01006566.1_pt1 | contig 13053 bp, 10 predicted proteins | sample 5400521 | NCBI WGS metagenome assembly WNEZ01 (sample SAMN13153339, study PRJNA577476) | soil metagenome | isolation source: 120 cm saprolite under Douglas fir tree site 2 hole 1 replicate 1 | place: USA:California | collected 2015-04-18 | reverse complement strand
CTGGGCCTTCAGGAGGAAGTCGGCGTGTTGGTGGCTGGCTCTCGGCGGGCTGATTTCCCGACCGACATCGAACGGCTCCTCTTGCGTGTCGCGGCCAACCAGGCTGGAATTGGATTGCAAGAGGCTCGACGCTCGGGCGGGCAGAAGCGGGTCGCAGAGGCGCTCGAACAACGAGTCGCCGAGCGAACCAGACAACTGACGGCCGTCAACGAAGAACTGCGGCGCAGTGAGGCATATTTGGCTGAAGCACAAAGATTAAGTCTTACGGGGAGCTTCGGCTGGAGGGTTTCCACCGGCGAGATCCTCTGGTCAGAGGAAACCTTTCGAATCTTCCAATACGACCGAACGACGAAACCCACCGTGGGACTTATTCTGCAACGGGTTCATCCGGAAGACGCGGCCTTGGTGAAACAGACAATCGACCGCGCGTCGCAGGATGGGAAGGATTTTGATTATGAATGTCGCTTGGTGATGCCGGACGGTTCCGTCAAATATGTCCATGTGGTGGCTCATGGCTTAAGCGATGAATCGGGGGGCATCGAGTTTGTTGGGGCGGTGACGGACGCCACCGGACGCAAGCGGGCCGAGGAAGCGCTGCGTCAGGCGCAGGCGGATCTCGCACACGTCGACCTGGTGACCACCATGGGAGAGCTGACCGCCTCCCTGGCGCACGAAGTGAATCAACCGATTGCCGCTGCCGTCACCAACGCCAATACCTGCCTGCGCTGGCTTACGCGCGATCACCCCGATCTGGAAGAGGCGCGCGAGGCTGCGTCGAGAATCGTCAAAGATGCAACCCGTGCGGCCGACATCATCAGCCGGACCCGCCTGCTCTTCAAGAAAGGTACTCCACAACACGACTTGGTTGACGTAAACGAAGTCATCGGAGAGATGATCGTCCTGTTGCGCGGCGAGGCAACGCGATACTCCATATCAGTCCGGACGGAGCTGGCGGCAGATCTTCCGCAAGTCATGGGAGATCGGGTGCAATTGCAGCAGGTCATGATGAATCTCATCATGAACAGCATCGATGCAATGAAGGACGCGGATGGCACGCGCGAACTAGCTATCAAGTCGCAGCGAACGGAAAACGAGGAAGTTGCGGTGTCCGTCACTGATAGCGGCGTGGGGCTGCCCCCACAGCAGGCGGCGCAGATCTTCAATGCCTTCTTTACTACCAAGCCTCACGGCACCGGCATGGGACTTCGCATCAGCCGCTCCATCGTTGAATCGCATGGCGGCCGCTTGTGGGCTGCCGACAACTCTCCGCGCGGCGCAAGCTTTTGTTTCACTCTACCCACCAAAGTCGAGGCAAATGAATGATACCCACAGGCGCACCCACGGTGTTCGTCATTGATGACGATGCCGCTGTGCGCGCGTCCATCCAAGGGCTGCTGAAATCGGTGGACTTGCGGTCCGAGTCCTTCGGGACGGCGCATGAGTTCTTACGCAGCAAGCGGCCGGACGGGCCAAGTTGCCTTGTTCTGGACGTGAGACTTCCTGGGGTGAACGGTCTGGACTTTCAGCGCGAGTTGGCTGACGCGGGCGTCCGGATTCCCATCATCTTCATCACCGGGCATGGAGATATTCCGATGACGGTAAAGGCCATGAAATCCGGTGCGGTGGAGTTCCTAACGAAGCCCTTCCGGGACCAGGACTTGCTGGACGCGATCCACCAGGCTTTGGATCGCGACCGGGTGACTCGTCAACAGCAGAGTGAGCTTGCCGAGTTGCGAAAAGGCTACGAGGCGCTGACCGCACGCGAGCGCGAAGTCATGGGCCTAGTGGTTTCGGGCATGCTCAATAAGCAAATAGCTTCTGAGCTCGGGACCAGCGAAATCACCGTGAAGATCCATCGCGGGCACGTGATGCGGAAGATGCAGGCTGAATCACTGGCGGAATTGGTGAGAATGGCTGCGAAGCTTGGGCTTCCGCCCGGCAAGAAGTAGCTTAATGCCGCCGCTGTTCTATAAAACAGTTTGCCAGTTAGCAGTCCTTCCCGTTTTAAGTCGCTTTCGCGACTCTGATCAGGGGGTATTAGAACCCTTATACCAAAGCATAATTGCGCCGCCTTTGGCGACGCTGCTAGATTCTTACTATGGCCATTCAGAGAAAAACCAAACTAGTAGCGATTGTCGATGATGATGATTCAATGCGCACCGCACTGCAGGGCCTGCTGAAAGCGGTTGGCTTGCCGGCACAAGGGTTTGCGTCGGCAGAGGAATTCCTGAAGTCCGGCCAACAGCACCACATCGCATGTCTGATCGCGGATATCCGTATGCCGGGAATGTCCGGTCTGGAATTGCAGGCCAAGCTGAACGCTGAGCGTTGCAGGATTCCGACCATCTTCATCACCGCACATGGCGACGCAAAAATGCGGATGCAGGCGTTGAGAGCAGGTGCGGTGGAGTTTCTGGCAAAACCGTTCGGCGATGAAGCCCTGCTCGAGAGTGTTCGAGCCGCTCTGGAGAGTTGAGCCCTGTAACGACGGCGCATCCGGCTACGCCAGGAGGTCCTCTGTGGGAGCTTTCGAAAGATTCGGGCCCGGTGACCAGGACCGTAATCCGCGCAGATTCGAGCAAATCATAGGCAAGAGTCCTGCTCTGGAAGCGGTGCTCGAACAGGTCGAACGCGTCGCGCCTACGGATTCCACCGTTCTTATCGAGGGAGAAACAGGCACCGGCAAGGAGCTGATCGCGCGTGCGATTCACAACATCAGCTCGCGGTGCGGCCGCCCGTTCATAAAGCTCAATTGCGCTGCCATTCCGTTCGATCTACTGGAAAGTGAGCTTTTTGGGCATGAGAAGGGTGCTTTTACAGGTGCTATCGCGCAAAAGGTCGGTCGCTTCGAAATGGCCGACACAGGGACACTGTTCTTAGACGAGCTGGGCGATGTTCCGTTGGCACTGCAACCCAAACTGCTGCGTGTACTGCAGGAACAGGAGTTCGAGCGCTTGGGAAGCACACGGACTCACCACGTGGATGTTCGGCTTGTGGCTGCGACCCACCGAAATTTGGCGGACATGGTGCAGCGGAGCGCATTTCGCAGCGACCTCTACTATCGTCTGAACGTGTTCCCTATCCTGCTGCCGCCGTTGCGGGCGCGCCCCGAAGACATTCCGGCCCTCGTGGCACATTTTGTCGAGATTTTTGGCCGCCGGATGAGTAAGCCAATCGAACATGTTCCCCCGGAAACGATGTCTGCGCTCAGATCGTACCGGTGGCCGGGGAATATCCGCGAGCTACAGAACCTGATCGAACGTGCCGTGATCCTTTCCAACGATGGCGTGCTCCCCAATCCTTTGCCAACAGCAGGGACTCAGGGTGTCATCATCTCTCCAGCTGCAACTACTCTGAAAGACTCCGAACGCGCTCTGATTCTGCAGACACTGGTGACGGTGGGCTGGGTGATCGGCGGACCAGCCGGTGCAGCTGCCAAGCTGGGGCTGAAGCGCACCACGCTGATCCACAGGATGATGAAGCTGGGGATTTCCCGGCCTCTTCTCGCCAGAGCAGCCAGCGTGTGATATGGCCAGCATCGCAGCAGCCGCTGCCGCAATTTTAGTGGCGCCCATCGCATGCATCGAATCTTATGGGGTAATAGCGGTCGACCGGTTCTTTGAGGCCTCAATAGGAATTGCTGTCGGCCTAGCGGTTTACTGCACTATGGCCCGAGCGCGAGATTGATGCCATCGGCCGCGGCCTCGGATCCGAAGGCAAAGTGGAGGCCTCAATCCTGTACCTCAAGTGAGCGGACCACGCTCAATTCAACCTCCCGTAACTCCTCTTCTGATTCGTGATCCGGACCTGCAGGAACGAAGTGGGGTTCCCTGAGACATCTGACAGGCCTTCAAGTCCTAATCGAATATCGCGAAGCCCACGAGCGGCTGAGTCCAAGTGTCGATAGTTCGACGCATGTCGAAGCCGAAAGAAGTTTTCTCAGGCGGCTCTGGATTTCAGAATCCTCAACGCCCAATGCCTTCAATACCTTGAAGTAATCTGGGCCGAAAACAACTTTGGCCTTTCAAATGCATTCTGTCGGCTAGAGATGTGGAAGCGCTGGCATCTTGTCAGGATTGCAAACCAGAGTCGGCGGACACCAAAGGTTCCACGCCTCATTATTCTTCTCAAAAACGGAGGTTTTTTCTATGGCGTTTGCTAAGACTCAAGAACGCGAACAACCTGAATTCTCTAATCGGCCTCAGCCGATCCGCGGCAAGATGGGCGCAACTATCCCAGGCCACACCAATAGCTTACTAAAACGTTGCCTTGGCTCTAGCGGACTCGAAATTACCACGGTGGGATTTGGGGCTTGGGCCCTCGGCGGTGGTGACTGGGCCTTCGGTTGGGGACCGCAGGATGACAACGCATCTGTTGCCACCATGCGGCGAGCACTGGAGTTGGGTGTCAATTGGATCGATACTGCAGCGATCTATGGCTTGGGTCATTCCGAGGAAGTCGTGGGACGCCTGCTGCGCGAGCTGCCGGCCTCCGAGCGTCCGCTGATTTTCACTAAATGTGGGCTGATTTGGGATGAGCATAACCGGATGGCAGAGCCACACCGTGTGCTCAAACCGGAATCAATCCGGCAAGAGTGCGAGGCTTCGCTGCGCCGGCTGGGAGTGGAGCGCATTGATCTTTACCAGTTTCATTGGCCCGATGAGGCGGGTATGCCAGTCGAGGATTCATGGAGCGCGATGGTGCGGCTGGTCGAGGAGGGAAAAGTCAGACTGGCGGGGGTCTCCAACTTCGATGTGTCATTGCTCGAACGATGCGAAGCCATCCGGCATGTGGATTCCCTGCAACCGCCGTTTTCGCTGATCCGCCGTGATGTCGCTGCACGCGAGATTCCCTGGTGCGCGGAGCACGGCACGGGCGTGATTTGCTACAGCCCGATGCAATCAGGATTGCTGACAGACACCTTCAGCCGCGAGCGTGTCGCTAGCTTCGCGCCCGATGACTGGCGGCGTCGCTCTCCCGAGTTCCAGGAGCCGAACGTCGGCCACAATCTAGCCTTGCGAGATGCACTCCGCCCGATCGCGCAGCGGCATGACACGACGGTATCTGCGGTTGCCATAGCGTGGACAATCGCCTGGCCTGGTGTGACGGGAGCTATCGTCGGCGCTCGTTCACCCCAGCAGGTTGACGGCTGGATCGGCGCTGCCTCCCTCGAGCTGACGTCCACCGACCTGGAGGAGATCGCAGCCGCCATCGAACGCACTGGAGCAGGCACCGGTCCCACGCTGCCCACCATTCAGAAAACAACGGAGGCCGCATGAAACGACTTACGGCAGATCAGGTGAGAATCGGATTCATTGGCCTGGGTAACATGGGAAGCCGGATCGCACGACGCCTGCTGGATCACGGATACCAACTCTCCGCATACGACAGGGATCTCGCTAAGGCGAAAGCCATCGCTGCACGGGGCGGTGTCGTTGCGAAGAACATTCTTGAACTGGCGCGCACTGCCGATGTGTTTCTCTCCTGCTTGACCAACGATGAAGCAGTTCGGAGCGTCTATACCGGGCCTGAGGGAGTCTTTGCTGGGGCACGGTCAGGAACCGCCGTGCTGGAGATGAGCACGATCTCTCCAGAAAGCTCACGCGAACTGCACAGGCTCGGCGCCAGAGGTGGCATCGAGGTACTGGATGTCGCCATCTCGGGCAGCACTCCTGCCGCTGAACAAGGCATGCTCACGCTGCTGGTAGGCGGCAAGCGAGAACTGTTCCGCGCCGCTGAGCCAGTATTCCAGGCGATCGCAAAACAATACTTTCTTCTCGGCGGTCCTGGCTCTGGAACAGCCATGAAGCTGGTGGTCAACACGCTGTTGGGTGTTGGCATGCAGGCCATCGCAGAGGCTGTGGTTCTTGGAGAAAAAGCTGGTCTCGATCGCGGGCGGTTGCTCGAAGTCTTGTCGCAGACAGCTCTGATCGCTCCGGCCCATGTGGGCAAGCTGGCGCGGGCAGCGAGGAACGATTACAGTCCGCAATTTCCATTGCGCCTGATGAACAAAGATTTTCAGTTGATTCTGAAGGCGGCGGCACAAGAGCATGTTCCCATGCCTGCGACAGAAGCGGCGTTTCGCGTCAATGCAGAGGAACTGGCAAACAGTGATGAACAGGACTTCTCCGCTGTCTTGCGGCGAATGGAAAAAGTTGCAGGTATCGCAGCTATCGGAGCTGATGCAGCCGAAGTGTGATGTGGTCTTGAAGGCTGTGACTGTCGCTACCGCCCGTGAAAAATGAAGCCTTGGCAATGGTCCAGCTCCACAACGCCCTCGGTGGACGATGGGAGGATGCCGGGCGAGGGCTCGGTCATGCAATCGCGTGATAACGGAGGAGCGAAATGGCACTGCTTATGAAGGCGGGCGCAATCGTCAGAACGATCCTCTTTGGATTTGTGATGTACGGAGTGGCAGCGCAGGTGCCGCAGCAGAGTCCGTCATCTCCTGAACGGGGCGGGGCGGTACGGCAGAGTTGGCCATTACTAGCGCAATTGGCTGGGCCGCAACCGGCGGAACAAAGCTCAGGGTCATTGCAAACACAGCCAGAGGTGGAGTTGCGGCGATTTTCACTATCGAGCGGGGCGTCGATTGAAGTTTCCCCGGAATGGATCGAGCGCGAGCAGATGCCGCTGCCGCCTTCGCCAAGGCTGGCGCGGTTCGCACCGCAAGTGACGTTCCTGGAATTTGCAGCGCTGGAAAATCCGAAAATGCATTCGGTGTTGCGGATTGCGACGACAACGAATCCGTTCCTGGGAGGCGATGAGGTCGCACTGGATGTGCAGATGCATAGTGCCGCGGGTTCGGGGAGCGGCTTGGCGGATTATCTATTCTACTTTTTCTTTTCGCCCCCGAGGGATTGTTTGGATGGAGGCTCGGAGGCTTACAGGAAGGCAAAGAGCCAGGCAGAATTGCCGGACCAGACGGTTTCGCCGGACCTGAGTATTCGCATGTACTGCAAACACGCACCCACGCTGGCGGATTTTTATTCGAGAGAGTTGAGTCCGGGTGTCGTTTATCAATTCACAAATGGAGTGGAGCGCGCGAGCGGCATTTATCCGGAGTTTTATCTGACGCCGATGGAAAAAGTGGAGGCGAACGGGCTGACATTTTACGTGTTTGAAGCGCAGGGCCGTATGCAGCTCGATCTGGCGACGGTGGACCACTTCAACTTGCCCGACGAGACGCAGGGCACGCAGCCGGATTTCTTCTGGGCGGTGGGGGCGCCGAGTCCGTTTCCTTTTTTCCGGGATCCGCAGAGGAAGAATGTTCAGGTCATCCAGATGGCGTATGCGGGGATCGGGCTGGGGCCGAATAAACGCGACATTTTCCTGAGGTTGCTGCGGCAAGTCCACATGCCCTGAAGCAGGGCCGGGAGGGGGGATTGGTGGGACAGAGGCCGTTGGGCTTAGCGAGGAGCCGATTGGCACGCTCTCGGGTGAATTGCGAAGACGTAAAATGAACTGCACATGCGGGTGAATGACTCCAGCTATATGAGATTGTTGAATTGTTAGAGTGCGAGGTCCAATTCGATGATGCCGCAAACTTTTACGTTCGCTAATTCGCCGTTTTGGCCGGTCGCGATTGGCTTTTTCGGCCTCGGCGCGGGCTACTTCATCTGGGGCGGGCAGGCTCTTTTTGGCTATCCCAAGGCCGGCCCCGAAGTCGATCGCACGATGGGGATGTGGGGGTTCTGGATGCCGGGCTTTTGCCAATTCCTCACGGGCGTATATCTCATCGTCGGATTAACTTGGTTCAACGTCTTCGGAAACGCGGCACCGCTTTACATGGCGGGCGTGGCATTCACCGTGTACGGAATCCACTGGTTCGCGATGGCGCATCGCCGCTACGTCGGCTCGAGCGCGGCGCCGGACGGATGGATGGCTATCGCTTATCTCTTCGTTTCCGTCCTCGGGGCCTATGTGTTTGGAAAGGCCGGAGACGTTCCAGTGATGATTATCTTCATCGGTCTCACCTTGATTTATCTCGTGGAAGTTCCAACGCGGCTGGCGGGGTGGAACGGCGGCTCCCGACTGGTAGGGCTGCTGCAATGCCTGACCGGAATTTGGCTGATGTATTGTACGTGGGCGGTCACCGTGAATCTTGCGCTGGGTTACAAACTCTGGGTCTAGGCCGCAGCGGAGGAGGCATGTCGATAATAACAATAACAATCGATGGTGTACACCAGAAAGCGACAAGCGGTGAACGCTTGATCGATGTCATCAATCGAGTAGGGATGAAAATTTCTCAGGTCTGCTATCACCCGCAGCTTGGTCCGATCCAGACGTGTGACACATGCATGGTAGAGGCCAACGGGCAACTCGTGCGAGCGTGCGCGACCACCGCCTCCGCCGGCATGGAGATTTTTACAAAATCAGAGAAGGCCGGTGCCGCGCAGCGAGAGGCGTTTGATCGGATTCTGAGCAATCACGTTCTCTACTGCACCGTGTGTGACAACAACAACGGAAACTGCACAATTCACAACACGGAGAGATTGTTGGGGATCGAACATCAGCCGATTCCGTATCATTCCAAGCCTTACGAAGAGGACCATACGAACCCCTTCTACCGCTACGACCCGCAACAATGCATTCTTTGTGGCCGATGTGTGGAAGCCTGCCAGAACGTACAGGTGAATGAAACTCTTTCGATTAACTGGGAGGATCCTCATCCCCGCGTGCTGTGGGATGGCGGCTCAACAATCGGAGAATCGAGCTGTGTCTCCTGCGGCCACTGCATTTCTGTCTGTCCCTGCAACGCACTCATGGAAAAATCCATGCTTGGGCATGCGGGATTTCTAACGGCCCTCCCAAAGACGACCTTGAGCGGCATGATCGATGTGGTAAAGGGTGTCGAGCCGGAGACGGGTTATGGCGCGATTCTGAAGCTTTCGGACGCCGAGTCGCACATGCGGGAGTTACGCATCCGCCGTACGAAGACGGTCTGCACATATTGCGGTGTCGGATGCAGCTTTAACATTTGGACGAGAGATCGCCATATTCTGAAAGTTGAGCCTCTGGACGGGCCGACGAACGGCATCTCGACCTGCATCAAGGGAAAGTTCGGATGGGACTTTGTGAACAGTCCGGACCGGCTGACGAAACCCCTCATCCGCGAAGGCGGGAAGTTCCGCGAAGCCTCCTGGGACGAGGCTCTTGACCTCGTGGCTCGCAGGTTTGCTGAGATCAAGGCGAAGAGCGGACCGGATTCACTTGCGTTTGTCTCTTCTTCTAAATGCACCAACGAAGAAAGCTATCTCATGCAGAAGCTGGCGCGCGCCGTCATCGGCACCAACAACATGGACAACTGCTCACGCTATTGCCAGGCGCCCGCGACGCAAGGTTTGTTTCGAACCGTTGGCTATGGCGGAGACTCTGGCTCCATCCGGGACATTGAGAACGCTGGACTCGTCCTCATCATTGGCAGCAACACGGCAGAGAGCCACCCGGTCTTGGCCACTCGCGTAAAACGCGCTCACAAGCTGCACGGGCAAAAACTCATAGTTTCGGATTTGCGCGAGCACGAAATGGCGAGGCGGGCCGACCTCTTCCTGCACCCTAAGCCAGGAACAGACATCGTTTGGCTTTCAGCGGTCAGCCGCTATCTGCTGGAGAACGGCATGGCCAACACCAAGTTTCTGGATCAACGCGTGAATGGACTCGAGGAATACAAAAAGAGCCTCGCGCCGTTCACGATGGAGTTTGCCGCTCGCACTTGCGGCCTCTCCGAGGACACTCTGAAAAAAGTTGCGCACATGATCGCCGAGGCAAGCGGTGTGTGCATCCTGTGGGCGATGGGTGTCACGCAGCACAGCATGGGGTCTGACACCTCGACCTCGATATCAAACCTGCTGCTCATCACTGGCAATTACATGAAGACGGGTTCAGGTGCATACCCGCTGCGTGGGCACAATAACGTCCAGGGCGCCAGCGACCATGGGGCGATGCCCAATTTTCTTCCCGGCTACCAATCCGTCGATGATCCTGAAGTCCGTTCGCGTTTCGAAGCAGGTTGGAATGTGCAACTGCCTTCGACCAAGGGACTCGATAACCACGAAATGATCGAGGCGATCCATCAAGGTAAGCTCAAGGCGATGTATTTGTTTGGCGAAGAGATGAGTCTTGTGGATTCCAACGCAAACTTTGTCGGCGATGGGCTCTCAAAGTTGGCGTTTTTCGTGGTGCAGGACATCTTCTTCGGCGCCACGTGCCGTTTTGCCGACGTGGTGCTGCCTGCCAGCCCAAGTCTTGAAAAAGAGGGTACGTTCACGAGCACGGAAAGGCGAATCCAGCGGCTCTACCAAGTGTTCGAACCTTTGCAAGGCAGCCGCCCAGACTGGCGAATCATCCAGGACGTTGCCAATCGTCTCGGCGCCACTTGGCAGTATCAGCATCCCTCCGAAATTTATCGTGAGATCGCTTCTTTGACACCCTTGTTCGCAGGCGTGACCTACGAGAGGCTCGAGGGATTCAAGTCTCTCCAGTGGCCGGTGGCGGCGGACGGAGCGGATCAGCCGCTGCTCTATACGAAGCAGTTTGCCTTCCCGGATGGCAAAGCCAGGCTGTTCCCGCTCTCGCCTACAGAACCGACCGACCAGCCCAACGCCGAATTCGATCTGCATCTGAACAACGGGCGCCTGCTCGAACATTTCCACGAAGGCAATATGACCTACCGAAGCGAAGGAATTCGCGGGAAGACTCCCGACACTTTCGTCGAAGTCTCACCAGAGCTCGCGGAAGAGCGCGGGATTCAGAGCGGCACCTGGGTGCAACTGACCTCACGCTACGGACAGGTCCGCGTGCGCGCGCTGGTCACCGACAGGGTGCAGGGCAAAGAACTCTACATGCCCATGAATTCGGTCGAAAGTCCCGTAAACCTGCTGACGAGCAGCCACACGGACTCAATGACGCACACACCCGCGTATAAAGAGACTTCCGTTCATCTCCGCGTGCTGCCGGAAGTCGGCGAAAGTCCGCTGCCGCGCATAAACCACCGCTTCGGCCATCCAACGCCCCAGCACGGCGTCGAGGTGGAGCGGAAGTGGAAGCGCACAGACTATCGCATGCCTGGTAACGGGCTCGTGCAGATTCAAACGAACTAAACGCAAGGAGGGAGAACTATGGCTAGACCGATTCCTCTGGAGTTGCCCGAGCGCGACTCCCGGGAAGAACTACGCTCTCGGCTAGAGAAGGCGCCGGCCGAGCATGCCGAAGCGATGCTCGCCGGTTTTGAAGTGCTGCAAGCTCTGCATGACCGCGGCGTTCTCGAATTGCTGCGAGGCATGCTGGGCGGGGGCAACAAGATTCTTGAAATCGTTGTAGAGGCGACCAAAACGCCGGAAGCGATTCGCGGTATCCGCAATCTCTTGATTATGACCAAGATCTTTGGATCGATCGACCCGGAGGTGCTCAAGAAATTTGCCGAGGCCATTCCCTGCGCGCTTGTGGGTGCAGGGAAGGCGCAAGAAAAGGAGCCGCCAGGTTTCTGGGAAGTCTTGCGGATATTTCGCAGTAGGAGCCTGCGTCGCGGCCTTGCCGTGATCAACAGCGTGCTTGAAGCCTTAGAGAGGAATTTCTCCATTGAGAAAAGCTGACGGTTTCTCACCATCAAAGAACTGAATAGGATTTGCATGTCACCGCCCGGCGCTTTCGAGGCGCGGGAAGTAGTTAAGCCCATCCTGTACGAGGGGCGGCCACACCGGTCCATTTTGAGGTCATATCCTTCCGGAGGAGAGGCAGCAACGGAACCCTTTTGCGTAGATGGCGCAACTTCGCAGGCATCGATTCTCGAACGGCGCGACACACTGGGCCAGTCATTCAAATAGAATTTTCGCCATCATCCCTTTGTCTTCGTGATTGAGAAGATGGCAATGAAAGACGGACATGCCCCTGATTACGGGGTCGGTGAAGTCCATGATGAGGTCGACGGATCCGCCGTATGGAACATTCACAGTGTCCAGCCACAGTGGGTCGGCAATCGGCTTACCGTTTTCGGCGTACGCCAGGAAATGGACTTGATGGATGTGCCGCACCATCGGAGCGGCATCGGACGCGAATTTTTCTCCGTTAATGTAAAAGCCGTTCTTGTCTTCCGTAAACGTGACGATGAACCGAGGGGGCGCCTTTTCCTCCGCCGCGAGGTCCAGGGTTTTGAAATCAGGTTTGAGCGAGCTTGCGGCAATCTTGGGTATTGAACCTTTCGCCGCCCGTGGAACGACATCAGCCAGTATCATCGCCGGATTCGGATCACCATCTGGCCCGGTATCTACGCAGCGTGAGACCAGACGCCTGGGCGTGCCCGCTGCTGGACCGGTGACAATGGCTTCAAGCCTGCCCGCCGGTGGCAGCAAGACGTGATCAACGATGCGCGTTCGGTGATTCGGATCGTGCAGGGCGATGGGCATCCCGTCCATTGCAACAATTTCAAGCGTTTGACCCTCAAGCTGAAGGTCGAGATAGCGATCCGCGGAAGCATTCACGAGACGCCAAAACTGGCGCTCACCAGGAGCGATTTCAATTTGAGGCCACACAGATCCGTTCAATGTGAAGACCTCTTCTGGCGTCTCTGGCTCCGCACCACAAACATCCGACCTGAGTTCAACGCGCTGCTTCAAATCGGTAGACCGAGCGTCGTTTGCAACCGCGCGGCCACGCACAACGAGGATTCGCTCCGGCAAACCGGCCAGCGTCGGGAAATAGGATTCTATTCCCTCGATCACGAGAGCTCCGGACATGCCGTCAAGCACTTGTCGGTGGCTCTCCCCATGAGGGTGCGTGTGGTACCAATACAACCCAGGTGAGTGGTCTCCCGGGATCTGCACGGTATAGCGGAGCGATTTTCCAGGCATGGCCATCATGGTCAAGACGTCGTCCTGGGGAGCGTCGGGAGAAACCGCCAGGCCGTGAAAGTGCAAATTCGTCATGTTCATGCACGGACTAATCGCGCAACTTTCCGGTGGCTTAGTCGGAAGATCGTTGATGTAAGTGATTCTGAGAACGTCACCAGGGGAAGCACGGATCACAGGAGCCACCGTCCCACCGTCGAAAGCGAAG